>Ga0190265_10001564_pt1 | contig 15090 bp, 12 predicted proteins | sample Popmic124T_FD_133135 | JGI IMG/M metagenome (GOLD analysis project Ga0190265, IMG submission 133135) | Populus adjacent soil microbial communities from riparian zone of Indian Creek, Utah, USA - 124 T | ecosystem: Environmental > Terrestrial > Soil > Riparian zone | place: USA: Utah | collected...
CGCGCTGATCCTCGTGGACGCGCGCAAGGGCGTGCTCGAGCAGTCGCGCCGCCATGCGTTCATCGCCTCGCTGCTGCGCATCCCTCACCTGGTGGTGTGCGTGAACAAGATGGACCTCGTGGAGTTCGACGAGGAGGTCTTCGAGCGCATCCGCTCCGAGTTCACCGGCTGGGCGGCGAAGCTCGACGTGCACGACATGACCTTCATCCCGATCTCGGCGCTTCACGGCGACAACGTGGTCGAGCGCTCCGAGCGGATGGCCTGGTACGACGGGCCCTCGCTGCTCTACCACCTCGAGCACGTGCACGTGGCCTCGGACCGCAACCTTCAGGACGCGCGCTTCCCCGTGCAGTGGGTCACGCGGCCGATGACCGACGACCTGCACGACTACCGCGGCTACGCCGGCGAGGTCGCGTCGGGTGTGTTCCGAACCGGCGACGAGGTCGTGGTGCTCCCGTCCGGGAAGAGCTCGCGCATCGCCGGCATCGACACCTTCGACGGCGAGCTGGACGAGGCCTATCCGCCGCTGTCCGTGACGCTGCGGCTCGAGGACGACATCGACGTGTCGCGCGGCGACATGATCTGCCGCCCGCAGAACCGCCCGGTCGAGGCCAAGGACATCGACGCGATGGTCTGCTGGATGGCCGAGCGCCCGCTCTCCCCGTCGAGCCGCTACCGGATCAAGCACACGAGCCGCACGGCGCTCGCCAAGGTCGATCAGGTGATCTACCGGATCGACGTGAACTCGCTGCACCGCGAGGAGCAGGCGGGCGTCCTTCAGCTCAACGAGATCGGAAAGCTGCGCCTCCGGCTCTCATCGCCGCTGTTCGTGGACGAGTACCGCCGCAACCGCATGACCGGCAGCTTCATCCTCATCGACGAGTCGACGAACGACACGGTCGGTGCGGGGATGGTGCTCTAGCAGCCTCTAGGCTCCCGGCGTGGACTTCGCCCTCGTAGCGTTCGGCCTGGGCGTCGGCATCCTCGTCGGAATGACCGGCATCGGCGGGGGCTCGCTGATGACCCCGATGCTAATCCTGGTCTTCGGCGTCACGCCGGTCACGGCGATCGGCACCGACCTCGCGTACGCCGCGGTCACGAAGACCGTAGGCGGCTACAAGCACCTGAGCCAGAAGACCGTGGACATCACGCTGTCCGGCTGGATGGCGATCGGATCGGTGCCCGCGGCGGTGGGCGGCGTCTACGTCCTGACGCTGCTCGAGGACTGGCTCGGGCACGACTTCGAGGATGCCGTGATCGCGCTGCTCGCCGGCGCGCTCCTCCTCACCGGGACGGCCACGCTCATCCGGGCGTTCCTGAAGCGCATGCACGAGCGCGAGCGCGACACCATCAAGATGGAGCGGCGGCACAAGATCACCGCGGTGGTGCTGGGCGTGACCGTCGGCTTCGTGCTCGGCGTGACCTCGGCGGGCAGCGGTGCGCTGATCGCCGTCGGCCTGATCCTGCTGTTCCGGCTCTCGCCGCAGCGCGTGGTCGGGACCGACGTGTTCCACGCCGCGATCCTGCTGTGGGCGGCCGGGCTGGCGCACGTGGTGGCGGGCAACGTCGACTTCGGTCTGGTCGGAACGATCCTGCTCGGGTCGGTGCCGGGCGTGTGGCTCGGCAGCCACTGGTCCGTGCGCGTGGACCCCTCGGTGCTCCGCACCACCCTGGCGGTGGTGCTGATCGGCGCCGGGCTAGCGCTGTTGATCAAGGCCGGGCTCGGCATCCCGGTCGAGGTGCTGGTTCCGTTCCCGCTCGGCGTGATCGCCCTGCTCGTCGTGACCATGATGCGCTCTCGAAAGGCGCGCGCCGAGGTCGGGACATGATGGTCGTGATGACACCCGAGGCCACTCCGGCGCAGATCGATGCCGTCGTCGAACGGCTTCAGGCCGGAGGCGTGCACGCGAAGGTGATGCCGGGTGAGCTGACCACCGCCATCGGGGCGATCGGCGATCCGGAGGGCGTCCTGGAGATGGGCCTCGAGGGCCTCCCCGGCGTGGATCGCGTGATCCCGATCTCGCGGCCGTACAAGCTCGCATCGAGCGAGCTCTCCCACCATGAGCCGACGGTGTTCGAGGTCAACGGACACCGCATCGGCGCGCCGAACACCTTCTCCCTCATTGCCGGCCCCTGCACCGTCGAGTCGCGTGAGCAGACGCTCGGTGTGGCACGGACGGTCGCGGCGGCGGGTGCCTCGATGCTGCGCGGCGGCGCCTTCAAGCCTCGGACATCTCCTTTTGCCTTTCAGGGACTGGGCACTGAGGGGCTCGACATCCTGCGTGCTGCCCGCGAGGAGACCGGGCTGCCGATCGTCAGTGAGATGACCTCCGCCGATCTCGCTGACTCCTTCACCGATGCCGTCGACGTCATCCAGGTCGGAGCGCGCAACATGCAGAACTACGGCCTACTCGAGGTGGTCGGCAAGCTGGGCAAGCCGGTGCTCCTGAAGCGCGGCCTCTCCTCGACGCTCGACGAGCTGCTGCAGGCCGCCGACTACGTCCTCAAGGAGGGCAACGAGCGGGTCATCCTGTGCGAGCGCGGCATCCGCACGTTCGACAGCGCGATGCGCTTCACGCTCGACCTGGGCGCCGTGCCGTGGCTGAAGCTGCATACGCATTTGCCGGTGATCGTGGACCCCTCACACGCATCCGGCGACCGCCGCCTCGTGGGCCCGCTCTCCAGAGCAGCCGCGGCGGTGGGCGCCGACGGCATCATCGTCGAGGTGGCCGAGGACCCGGAGCTGGCGCTCTGCGACGGCCCGCAGCAGCTCTACGCCGCCGACTTCCCCGAGTTCGCGGCAGATGTGGCAGCGCACGCGCGGCTGGCAGGCCGCGAACTGGCCTGAACGGCAGCACTGAGGGGGCCGAGCGGCCGGTGCCACGAGTTTCGTCTCATAGTGCGACCAAAGTCGTGGCAGCGCCGGTCAGCGTGGGTCGATCACCCTTGGGTGCTGTCGTTGCGCGGCCAGGGCGCTGATCCCGCCCCGTGCGTACAGCCGAGCGCGGACCGCGCGGCCGCCCAAGCGACCTCGGACCCGCCCGCCGCGTAGCCGCAAGAGCCCATGGGCGGCCGCTCCGCCGCTCACACGCAGCCGCCCGCGCTGGCGGCGCTCGCCGAAGCGCTCGAGGCGGCCGCTCACCGTCACGCCCGGCACGAATGCCACCCCGTCGAGGGTGAGGGTGTTGTCCCTGTCGATGCTGTAGTGCCCCGCTCGCAGGCCACCGCCGCGTGCGTGGTCGGGGTCGTCGGGGTCGAAGATCAGCTCGGTCACCGAGTCCTCCGCCACGTCCACGAGCGTCAGCCTCACCGCCGCGAGCGTGCGGCCCGGCCGGCCGGCGGCTCCGAGCGGGCTCACGGCGGAGAGGCGCCGCGGGGGCGGTGGCGGCGGCTTGAAGAAGCGCCGAGAGCGCCGGCAAACCGTGACCACCGGCTTGTCCCCGAAGAAGTTGTCGAAGGCCCGCTGGGTGCAGCCGCTGAGGTCGGCGCCGAGCGCCGAGTGCCCGGTGGCGGGCGCCACCACCAGGCGCGATTGCGGGAACTGCCCCGCCACGCGCTCGGCGTTCTCCACCGGCGTGCGCAGGTCGTCCTCGCCCTCGAGCAGAAGCACGGGCACGTCCGGTAGCGGGCCGGAGCCGAAATCCGGCGCCAGCGGGGCGTTCGGCCAGCGCTCGCAGAGGTTGAGCACGTCGCTTGCGAGGGCCGTGGCGCGGTCGAACGGCTCGAAGGCGCTGTCCGGGATCAACGCCGCTCGGGCCTCGGCCTGCCGGTGGCGCTCGGCCGGGTCCGGTGGGGTGCTGCGATCCCAGGGCAGCGCCGTCTCCTCGCAGCTGGTCGCGGCGTACAGGGCCGTGCTGAATATCCGAGCGTTTGCCGGCGGCTCGGCATCGACCTCCACCGCGCGCCTGCGAAGTCGCAGCAGCGGCGTGGGATCACCCTGCAGCGCGGCACGCACCGCTCCGGGGAACGCCGCGCGCAGTACCGGATCGAAATCGCCCGCAAGCAGGATCGAGAACACGTCCACGCGAGTGAGACGTCTGAGCTGGGGCCGGCCGTGCCGGTCGATTACCCGACCGCGTATCCGGCCGCGCGCAAGTCGATCCAGGAGGGAATCGAGGTCCGCCACGGCGTTCCGCGTCCAGGGGCAGTGCCGGCTGCATAGCGCCCGCAGGGCGCGCGGCACGGCCGCGTACGTGTCGAGGTAGAACGGATCCGGGCCATCCACCTCGGCAACGGAGTCGAGCACGAGGCGGTCCACGCGCGTGGGGTGACGCAGGGAGTAGACCAGCGCGAGCTTCGTTCCGTACGAGGTTCCGTACAGCGCGACCTTCTCGGCACCGAGCTGCTCGCGCAGCGCATCGATGTCGTCGGCCGAGTCGCGGCTCGTGTAGAAGGCCCTGCGTGGACCCAGCCGCCGGGCGCACGCGGCCGCCGCGTCTCCGGCTTTCAGCAGGTTCGACCGCTCGAGCTCCCTGCAGCGAAGCACCTCGGAGCGGCCCGTGCCGCGCTGGTCGAAGATCACCAGGTCGCGGTCGCGGTACAGCGCTTCGAGGAAATCGAGGCCAAACAGGAACGCGTCGCTCGCCGACTGGCCGGGCCCACCCGCGAGCACGATCACCGGCGGCCGTGTGGCCCCGCCGCGCTGGCGTGCGGGCAGCTTCGTCACGAACAGCGAAACGCGACCGGGCACGGTCCCGCTCCGATCGAGTGGCACCGTGAAACGCCCACATCTGACCGGTGTCGAGGAGCCGCAGCGCTTGAACTGGAGCTTCGCCTCGGCCGCGGGCGCCGCTGCGAGCAGCAGTAGCCCTGCGGCCACCAGCAACAGCGCAAGACGGCCGCAGGTCACTGAACAATTATCGGGGCCGCTCCGGCAGCAAGCAAGGCCGGATAACCTCCCCGCCCGCAGATGTTCGAAAAGGTCCTGGTCGCAAACCGCGGCGAGATCGCCATCCGCGTGATGCGAACGCTCGAGGAGCTCGGCATCGCCAGCGTGGCCGTCTACTCCGAGCCCGATCGCGACGCGCCGCACGTCCGGCGCGCCGACGAGGCGTACCTGCTCGGCCCCGGACCGGCCACCGAGAGCTACCTCGTGGTCGAGAAGATCATCGAGGTGGCCAAGCAGTCCGGCGCCGAGGCAATCCATCCGGGCTACGGCTTCCTCGCCGAGAACGCGGCCTTCGCGCGCGCCTGCGAGGAGGCCGGGATCGTCTTCATCGGGCCGCCGCCGAGCGCGATCGACGCGATGGGCTCAAAGACCCGCGCCCGCGAGATCATGTCCGAGGCCGGCGTGCCGATCGTCCCGGGCACCACAGAGCCGGTCGACAGCGTGGAGGACGCCCGCAAGGTGATCGCCGACTCGATCGGCTACCCGGTGGCCATCAAAGCCGCCGGCGGGGGCGGCGGCAAGGGCTTCCGTGTGGCGGAGTCCGAGGACGAGCTCGAGAAGGCGTTCGAGGGTGCCTCGCGTGAGGGCGAGAAGTTCTTCTCCGACCCGACCGTGTACGTGGAGCGCTACCTGCCCGACCCGCGCCACGTGGAGGTGCAGGTGCTCGCCGACGGCGAGGGGAACGTGATTCACCTGTTCGAGCGCGACTGCTCGGTGCAGCGGCGCCACCAGAAGCTGATCGAGGAGTCCCCCGCGCCCGCCGTCGATCCGAAGCTGCGCGAGAAGATCGGGAAGATCGGGACCGATGCCGCGCGGGCGGTCGGGTACCGGTCAGCCGGAACGATCGAGGGCCTGCTCCAGGACGGCGAGTACTTCTTCCTCGAGATGAACACGCGCGTGCAGGTGGAGCACTGCGTGACCGAGATGGTCACCGGCATCGACATCGTGCGCGAGCAGATCAAGATCGCCGCGGGCGAGCCGCTCGGCTACGCGCAGGAGGACGTGGTGGTGCGCGGACACGCGATCGAGTGCCGCATCAACGCCGAGGACGCGTCGAAGAACTTCGCGCCCGCGCCGGGGAGGATCGGCTCCTACCGCGAGCCCGCCGGGCCGTTCGTGCGCGTGGACTCCGGTGCCGAGGAGGGCTACGAGGTCCTGCCCCTGTACGACCCGATGATCGCCAAGCTGATCGTCTGGGACGTGGACCGCGAGGCTTCGACGCAGCGCATGCTGCGGGCGCTCCGCGAGTACGAGATCGGTGGCCTGAAGACACTCATCCCGTTCCACCGCGCACTGCTCGCCACCGAGCAGTGGGCGAACGGCGAGACCTGCCGCGACCTGGTGGCGGACAAGAACTGGCTGAAGCAGCTCGCCTTCCCGGCGCCCGAGAAATCGGACGACGAGGACGAGGCCGAAAAGGTCGCCCGTGAGTACGCGGTCGAGGTATCGGGCCGCCGCTTCGACGTGACAGTGATTGGCGAGGCGATGGTGGCGAACGGCGCCGCGCCGGCCGCCGCGAAGAAGGCGCCGCGCCGCGAACGCAAGAGTGGCGGGGGCGGCGGAGCGCCCGGCGCCTTGGTGTCCCCGATCCAGGGCACCGTGCTGAAGGTGGCCGTGGAAAAGGGCGCGGAGGTGGCCGAGGGCGCGCTCATCTGCGTGATCGAGGCCATGAAGATGGAGAACGAGATCACCGCGCCCAGCGCCGGCACGGTCGAGGAGCTCGGGGTGTCAGAGGGCGGCTCTGTGACCACCGGCGACACCATCGCAGTAATCAAGTAGCGGGCCGGCGGTAGCCTGCCGCGCATGGACTACGAAGCGGTGCGCAGCGGGCTGGCCCAGGCGATCCCCTACAACGGGCACCTCGGCCTCGAGTTGGTCGAGGTGAAGGAGGGGAGCGGCAGCGTGCGACTGCCGGACGAGGAGCACCTGAAGAACCACGTGGGCTCGCAGCACGCGGGCGGGCTGTTCTCGGCGGGCGAGTTCGCGTCGGGGGCGGCGTTCGTGGGTGCCTTCGTCGACAAGCTGGGCGGCATCACCCCGCTCGCCAAGGCCGGCAGCATCGAGTACCTGAAGATCGCCACCGGCCCCGTCACCGCCACGGCCACCCTGAGCGAGGACAAGACGGCGCTGCTCGAGCGGCTTGAGTCAGACGGCCGGGTGGAGTTCCCGATCGAGGTCGACATGAAGGACGAGGGCGGCGAGACGGTCGCCCGCATGAAGGTCGACTGGCACGTGCGCAAGAACGGCTAAAACTGAGGCATGCAGTTTGTGCCGCCCACCCGCCATCTGGTGCGCGCCAGGGACCTGGCCGATGCCCGCTTCTTCGAGCCGCTGGGGGTCGAGGACCTCGCCCGCGCGGCGGGCCTTTCACGGGCGCACTTCAGCCGCGAGTTCCGCGCCGCCTTCGGCGAGTCGCCCCACGCCTACCTGCTCACGCGCCGGATGGAGCGCGCGGCCGCGCTCCTGCGGGGCACCGACCGCTCCATCCTCGACGTCTGCCACTCCGTCGGCCTGAAGAGCATCGGGTCCTTCACCACGAGCTTCAAGCGGACCTACGGCGTGACGCCAACCGCCTACCGCGCCAGCTTCCCGTCCGCGGCCGACAGCGCCCTCGTGCCCGCGTGCGTCGTGCGCTTCTACGGCCGTCCGCAACACAGCACTTTTGGAGAAGACAGCACAGAGGCAGCGGACTAGCGTGTTTCGCATGATCAAACTTGCACACGCACAGCTATGGGTTCACGACCAGGACGAGGCACTCGCCTTCTACACGGAGAAGCTCGGCATGGAGGTTCGCTCCGACGTGACGCTGCCGGAGATGGGCAACTTCCGCTGGCTCACCGTCGGCTCGCCCGGCCAGGAGGACATCGCGATCACGCTGATGGCGATCCCGGGCGCGCCGGTGATGGACGACGCGACCGCCGAGGAGGTCCGCGACCTGATGTCGAAGGGATTCGCCGGCACCATCTTCCTGACGACCGACGACGTCCACAGCTCCTACGAGGAGTTGAAGGGGCGCGGCGTGGAGTTCACCGAGTCCCCGGAGGAACGCCCGTACGGCATCGACTCGGGGTTCCGTGACCCGTCCGGGAACAGCTTCCGGCTGACCCAGGTACGGGAGCTGGCTTCGACCTAGCCCGACTCCACGACGAGTACGTGGCGGCCCGAGGCGGGTGCACGCACCAGCACCTCGAGGCCGCGGTTGGTGAGCCGCGTGCGGTACTTGGCGGATGTTCCGTTGAGCCGCACGCGCTCCACCCGGCTGCCGCGCGGCAGCGTGTGGCCGATCACGAAGTGGGAGAGCGAGACGCGGAGCCTGGCTTTGGTGCGGTAGATCCTGCCCGCCCGCGACGCGGCCACGGTCACCGCGCCATCGGCGAGCCTGATGTTCCTCCCGGCCACCCTCGACTGGCCCTGGGGCACCTGCGGCATCAGCTCCAGCCGGCGCCGCCCCATGTCAGGGCGCACACCGAGCTGCTGGCGAACCACCGGCCAGGCGGTCCCGTAGTGCCCCCAGGCCTGCACGAACATCGCGCGGCAGGTCCAACAGCGGTCGATGTTGGCGTCGCGCGGGCCGGGTCGCTCGAAGTCCGGTGAGGGAAGGATCTCGGGCAGCGAGCCGGGCTGCTCGTCGGGGGTTCCCTGCGTGTACGGCTGGCCGAACATCGGCTCGGCCTCCGCGTCGGTGTAGCGCTGCTGCAGGCCGGGGCCGAGGCGCCCGTAGTTGCCCTCGCCGACCGCCTGAATCGCTGTGTTGAGGCCGAAGATCGTGCGCTCGCCAAGGCCATCTGAGCCACCCATGCAGCCGGTGTGGAACAGGCCGAGGTTGTATGGGCGCTGGCCGCTGTAACAGTCCGTCTCGCGAAGGGTCAGAGCCTGGTTGCCGTGATCGTTCGTGGTGAGGCCCGGCGCCGCGTCCTCCCGGATCGTGAGGTCCGCCTCCATCGGCGTCACGCCGATCCAGTGCTGGTCCTGCTGCTGGTTGTTGGGGCCGCCGGCCGGGGAGTCGTCGATCGAGTCGGCGTGCTGCGGGACGGCGGCCATCCACCAGGCGGCCTCGAAGCGGTCGTGGAGCCTCCGTGCGAGATTCCTCGCCCAGGCGTAGGTGCGGCCGTCGTTCTTGGAGCGCGCCATGTCGGCGAGGTCGTACAGGCCGCGGATCAGGTACACCGAGTTGTCCAGCTTCTCGACGCCCATGCCGCTTCGCTCGACGTTGCCGGAACCCTCCGGCCAACCGTCGCCGTCCTCGTCGAGGCGCTCCACCACGTAGCGCAGGTTGCGCTTGGAGAAGTCGTACATGGCGTCGCGGAACGCGTTGTCGCCCGTCCAGCGCCAGAGCAGTGCGACCGCGCTCGGGAACTTGACCGTCTCGTCGGTGTTGAAGTCGTACTTGACCTCGCCCGTGGGCTCGGTCCGGCGAGAGTCCTTGCCGAACCAGATCGAGCCGTCTGAGATCACCTCGTGCGTCACGACCCCCGAGCGGTCGTTGAGGATGTCCGAGATCTCGCGCAGCCCGCGCAGGTGGTCCTCGATCGCCTCGAACTGGCCGACCGCGACGCTCGCGAACGCCGTGTACTCGCCGTCCGTGGCGAACATCCATGGATAGTCGGGGAAGCCGGCGCCCACCCAGCGGGCGCGCGCGACCGATCCCTGAGGCGGCGGGAACTCCTTCCCCTGGTTCGTCCAGCGGATCTGCAGGTCCTCGGCGACCCGGGTCAGGTCGAGGATGTTCTGCTTGCCCCAGTCGACGGCCGCCGCGAGACGCTGGTCGGCGGGCAGCGAGAGCCGTGTGAAGCGGCCCCAGCGTTCCCGCTCGGCCACCTTGGCCGCGAACTGGGCGCCGGGGTCGTCGAGGGCGCCCTCGAGTTCGGCCCGGGCGGCCGTGGGACCCTTGTCGGAGCCGGCCGCCGCGACCCAGAGCGTCCTCGAGGCGCCGGCGGGCACGGTGACCTCGTAGCGCAGCTGCCCGCCCTTGCCCTTGCCGAACGGGCCGTCATCGCACAGGCTCGGCCGCTCGTCGGCTGTGCAGACGTTCGTGCCCTGCGGCCCGCGGTACTCGTTCGGGGACGAACCGGTCTCGCCCGCGACCGGAGTCATCGTGGAGGCCACCATCGCCGCGTAGTCGTGCACGGGCGCATTCGGATGGTCCAACTTGCCCTGGTCCCGGAAAACGAGCGCCCCGGACGCGGCGTCGTACTGCGCCGAGTCCGGCAGGTTCTGCGACGCGTGGGGCTCCACGTTGTCGAAGCCCCACGGGTACTCGGTCATGAGCTCGGAGTGGGCATCGACCTTCACCGTCACGGTGCGGGAGCTCGCCCCCGGGTTGGTCATCTTCAGTCCGAGGAGGGCAGCCCGGCGCCCGTCGGGGGCGAAGTCGGTGCGCTCGAGCGTCAGCCCGCCGGCGGACGGGAGGGCGAATTTGGCGTAACCCCACCCGCTCGTGAACTTGCTGGCGGGCCCGACCCATTCGTCGTCGATGCCGAACCACACGCCGTCGACCAGCTTGAGCGGCTCCGTCCACAACCCGCCCATCTCGCCGGTGATGTGCCAGCCGTTGGCATAGAAGCGGCCGTCCTCGAAGCCGATGAGGCGCGCACGCTCGCCGGCCACGCCATATCGGCGGTCCTCCAGGCGCTGCGAGACGGATAGCTCGGGCGCTGCCTGAGCGGCACTGGCCGCCATCAGCAGCAGTGCGGCAGCGACGAGGAGGGTCCGGCGCATTACTCAAGCCGTGCCCGGGGCATTTGATGCCCAAACGGGCGGCTAGTCGACCCCGAGCACCTTCAGGTTGCGGGCGTGGATGTCGCGCTGCTCGCCCGAGTCGCGGCCCTTCGGCAGAGCCGGCTTCTTTTCGCCGCGCTCCAGTGCGTCCAGGTAGTCAACGTCCTCGTCGAGGATGCGCAGCGCGGTCTCACGGTCGTTCGGGGCACCGTGGCCGGGCACGATCGTGTCGGCGGCGTCCACGAGAGGCGCCAACCTGGCGAGCGTGGAGCGGTAGTCGCCGAGCGAGCCGCCGGTGTGGATCATCGGGATCTCGACTCTCGAGAGGTAATCGCCTGGGCACAGCACGCCACACCAGCGCGCCATCACCGCCAGACCGTCGGGCGTGTGGCCATCGGCCGGGTGAAGCTCGAGCTCCTCGGAGCCGAGCTCCACGCTCCCCGGCACCGGCAGGGTCTGCACCTGTCCGAGCGCCAGCGGGGCGGGGCGCTCCACGTAGAACTGCTCGTCGTGGTAGCGCAGCTCGCGCTGGGCCGCGCCCGGCTCGCTGTGGAGGCGCTGCACGCTCGACTCGCCCAGTCCGAGCGCAAGCCCTGGGAACGCCAGCCTGCCCAGCAGGTGGTCGAAGTCCGCATGGGTGGCGAGCAGCGCATCGGGCTCGAACCCGGCGCCGGCGAGTAGTCCCGGCAGCGCCTCGAGCTCGTCGGCGAAATAGGGCGAGTCGATCAGCATCGCCTCCTCGCCGACTCGCATCGCGACCGCGTTGGTCTGCCACATCCGGCTTGTGATGACGAGGACGTCCGGGTGGACCGAGACGGCTCTCAAGCGGCCTTCAGGAGCTTGCCGGCGTCGCGGAAGGTCTTGACCTCGGCGTCGGGCTTTTTGCGTCCCTCGAGGTCTTCGCCGTGCCGGTTCACCCAGATCACCGGGACCTTCGACTTGAGGCACGGCTCCACGTCCGTCGGGTAGCCGGACGCGATGTGCACCCAGTGGCGCTTCAGCTTCTCGATCCGCCGCGCGCACTCCTTGAAGTGAGCCGGGTCCGGCTTGTAGCTGCGCACCTGCTGGGCCGTGACCACGAGGTCGAAGTCCACGCGGAAGTGGCGCCGGGTGGAGCCGAGGAGCTTGTCGTCGATGTTCGCCAGGATTCCCAGCTCGAACTTCTTCGAGAAGCGCTCGAGCTGGGCGTTCGTCTCACGAAAGGGCGCCCAGGCGGGCACGCTGTTCGGCAGGAAGTTCGAGCGCGAGGGCTCCAGCTCCCAGCCGAGCTCGGCGGCCACGCGCACGGCCGTGCGGCGCAGCACCTCGGCGTAGAGCTCGTACGAGCCGCGCTGGATGTCGCGCTGCACGTCGATGAAGCGCGGGATCAGCACGTCGCGGTCGATGGTGAAGCCGTCGCGGTCCGCCTCCCTCTGGAAGGCCTCGTACACCCCACTCTCCCAGTCGATGAGGGTGCCGTAGCAGTCGAACGTGACGAATTTGACGTCTTTAGGAAGAGCCATGTGAGTGCTTTCGATAGGGTCCTGCGCCCCCTGCCGGGCGGCTGAGCGCGGCCGGGGATAGTACCTACCCGATGGACCTCCTCGAATACCAGGGCAAGCAGCTCTTCGCGAAGCACGGCGTGCCCGTGCCGGATGGCAGGCCTGCCACGACGGTGCCCGAGGCGGTCAAGGCGGCCGAGGAGCTCGGCTTCCCGGTGGTAATCAAGGCCCAGGTCCAGATCGGCGGCCGCGGCAAGGCCGGCGGCATCAAGCTGGCGAATGACCGCCATCAGGCTGAGGAGCACGCCGCCGCGATCCTCGGCATGGACATCCGCGGCTACACGGTGCACGAGCTGTACGTGGAGAAGGCATCCGAGATCGACGAGGAGTACTACGCGGCGATCGTCTTCGACCGCTCGGCGAAGAAGCCGATGGTGATGCTCTCGCGCATGGGCGGCATGGACGTGGAGGAGGTGGTCGAGACCGACCCCGAGGCCATGCGGATGCTGCACGTGGACCCGCTGCTCGGCCTCCAGGACTTCCACGCACGCCGGCTGGCGTTCGAGTCGGGCATCGCGGAGGACGTGATCCGCCCGGTCGGGGCCATGCTCGCCAAGCTCTACGACGTCTTCGTCCGCGAGGACGCCACGCTCGTCGAGGTGAACCCGCTGCTGATCACGAAGAACCGCGAGGTGGTGGCGCTCGACGCCAAGGTCACGGTGGACGACAACGCCCTCTACCGGCACCCCGACGTGGCCGAGCTGCGCGACCTCTCGGCCGAGGACCCGCAGGAGCGCATGGCCAAGGAGCGCGGGCTCACCTACGTGAAGCTCGACGGCAACGTGGGCATCCTCGGCAATGGCGCGGGGCTTGTGATGTCCACCCTCGACGTGGTGGCCCAGGCGGGCGGCAAGCCCGCGAACTTCCTCGACGCCGGCGGCGGCTCCAAGGCGGAGGCGATCACGAGCGCGGTGGAGGTGATCCTCTCCGACGACAAGGTGAGCGCCGTTCTCTTCAACATCTTCGGCGGCATCACCCGCTGCGACGAGGTGGCGAAGGGCCTGATCGAGGCCTTCGAACAGGTCAAGCCCGACGTGCCGTTCGTGGTGCGGCTCGACGGCACCAACGACAAGGAGGGCCGCGCGCTGCTTGCCGAGGCCAACCTGCCGAACGTGCACACCGAGGCCACGATGCTCGGGGCGGCCGAGAAGGTCGTAGAGCTGGCTAAGTAATGGCGATCCTGGTGGACAGAGATACCCGTCTGGTGGTCTCCGGAATAACGGGGCGAGAGGGCACCTTCCACAGCCTTCGCAACCGCGACTATGGGACGAATGTCGTGGCGGGTGTGACGCCCGGAAAGGGCGGCCAGGATGTGGAAGGAATCCCCGTCTTCAACACCTTCCACGAGGCAGTTGAGAGGACAGGCGCCAACACAGCGATGGTGTTCGTGCCGCCGCGGTTCGCCGCCGACTCGATCCTCGAGGCCGAGGACGCCGGCATCGCCCTGATCATCACGATCACCGAGGGCATCCCCGCGCACGACGAGCTGCGCGTCTACAACCACCTGCAGCGCGGCAGCTCGCGCCTCGTGGGCCCGAACTGCCCCGGGATCCTGTCGCCCGGCAAGGCGAACGTCGGGATCATCCCGGCGCAGTTCTTCAAGGAGGGGAACGTCGGGCTCGTCTCGCGCTCCGGCACGCTCACCTACCAGATCGGCAACGAGCTGGCCCAGCGCGGCTTCGGCAACTCGTCGATCGTCGGAATCGGCGGGGACCCGGTCCCTGGGTCGAGCTTCATCGACATGATCGAGCTGTTCGAGGCCGACCCCGAGACCGAGCTGATCGTTATGTGCGGCGAGATCGGCGGCAGCGCCGAGGAGGAGGCCGCCGACTACATCGCCGAGAGCGTCTCGAAGCCCGTCCTCGCCTACATCGCCGGCTTCACGGCGCCGCCCGGCAAGACGATGGGCCACGCAGGCGCGATCGTCTCGGGCACGAAGGGCACGGCGGCCGCGAAGGCCGAGGCGCTGGAGGCGAAGGGCGTGCGCGTGGGCCGCAATCCCACGCAGGTGTCCGAGATCGCCGTCGAGATCCTGGGCGCGCGCGTTTAGCGGCGTCCGCCCGTTCTCCGCGGCCCGCCCATCGCCCCGACGGTAACGGCAGCGGTGAAGGGGCTGGGACTTCGGCAAGCGTCCTGCTCTACCGGGATATAGACCCCCCTAGGCAGGACGGTCGCTCCTTTCAATGCCCGGAATCGCTGCGGCGCGCCGAGGACCCGGCCGCCGCTCGCCGTCGGTATCGTGGCCTCGAAGTGGCCGAGCTCACCAACATCTCGCTCGCTCGTGGCGCTCCGTCGCTCGACATCATCGCCGTCGATGATCTGAAGGCCGCCGCTCAGAGCGCGTTCGAGCGCGACGCCGCGGGCACGTTCGCCTACGGCACCTCCGCTGGCTATCCGCACCTGCTCGAGTGGATCGCAGCGAAGCACGGAGTCGAGCCCGACAGGACGATGGCCACCAACGGCTCCATGCAGGCGGACGCGTTCCTGTTCCAGGAGCTCGTGGAGCCCGGCGACCTCGTGGTGGTCGAGGCACCCACCTATGACCGGACGCTGCTGTCGTTGCGGGAGCTCGGTGCCGAGCTGCTCGCGATCCCGCTCGAGCCGGATGGCATCGACGTGCAGGCGCTCGAGGTGGCGCTCGTGGAGGGCGCCCGGCCGACGCTCGCGCACATCATCCCCAACTTCCAGAACCCGGCCGGCTGCACGCTCTCGCTCGAGAAGCGCCACCGGCTGCTCGAGCTGGCCTCCGAGTACGGCTTCGCCATCTTCGAGGACGACCCGTACGTGGAGCTGCGCTTCGAGGGCGAGTCGCTGCCCACGATGCTTTCCATGGATCAGGCGGACAAGGTCATCTACGCGTCCTCGTTCTCGAAGACGGTCTGCCCGGGCATCCGCGTGGGCTACCTGGTGGGCCCGGTGGACCTGGTCGCGAGGATCCGAAAG
>Ga0190265_10001565_pt1 | contig 15081 bp, 10 predicted proteins | sample Popmic124T_FD_133135 | JGI IMG/M metagenome (GOLD analysis project Ga0190265, IMG submission 133135) | Populus adjacent soil microbial communities from riparian zone of Indian Creek, Utah, USA - 124 T | ecosystem: Environmental > Terrestrial > Soil > Riparian zone | place: USA: Utah | collected...
CTGGACCGCGAACGCGGGATCCCAGCCGTCGATCGCGTCGGGGATGAGGATCGTCGCTTCTCCGCCGGACGTCGCCTCGTCATCACCGCTGTCGTCTGGCGTCGATTGGTCCGACGCGGTATCAGCGGCACTGTCGCCGGGCGCGACGGAACCCGAGGAAGCATCCGACGCCGTGTCGGGTGACGACTCGGAAGCAGCCGGATCCTCGTCGCCGTCGCCGTCACCGCCGCACGCCGCAGCGGCGAGCGCGAGAACCACGAGGAGGGGGCCCGAGAGCCGGCGATCGAACGACCTGCGATGCATGGGCGGACCCTGACTATGGAGTGGGTCTGGGGGGAGACCGACTGCCAACCTATCGGGATCGGAGAAATTCCTCGTCGTCCCTCCCCTTCACCGAGCCGATCGACGACGACGCGCAGCAGCTTGGAGCCGCAGCCACGGGGGAGTAGAACGAGCGGCGTGCCGGACATCACTGCCGATGGCTGAAGCGCCGGGTCGCGTTCCCTCCGTGGGATCCGACGACTTCGCGGCGCTGGTCGACGACGCCGTCGCGCTCGCGGAGCGATGGATGTCGGCGACCGAGGTCGAACAGACGAAGGCCGAGTTGGCCGTGAGCAGCCAGCTCGCCGGACTGGTCGGGGATCCGGCCGGCCTCGACCTCGCAGTCCGCTTCGTCGATCGGGTCGCCCGGCCGGAGGACCAGCGCGTGGCTGCCCGCGAGCTGGCGACGATCTCGGCGAAGACGGCCGCCGGCTTTCTCGGGTGGACCGACCGCGTGCTGTTGCGGATCGGCTCGTTCGTGGCCCCCATGGCACCGGGCATCGTCGTGCCGTTGGCGCGGCGACGTCTGCGCCAGCTCGTGGGTCACCTTGTCGTCGACGCCCACGACCCGGCCCTCGCCGACCACCTCGACCGTGCCCGCCGCGACGGGTTCCGCCTCAACATGAACCTGCTCGGCGAAGCGGTGCTCGGCGAGGCGGAAGCGGCCGACCGTGCGGCGCGCACGGCCGCCCTGCTCGAGCGCTCCGACGTCGACTACGTCTCGATCAAGGTCTCCGCCCTCGTCTCCCAGATCTCCAACTGGGACACCGCCGCCACCGTCGGACGCGTGCTCGGCCGGCTCCGCCCGCTGTATCGGGCGGCAATGGCGAAGCGTCCGCACGCGTTCGTCAACCTCGACATGGAGGAGTACCGCGACCTCGACCTGACGCTCGAGGTGTTCACGACGCTCCTCGCCGAGCAGGAGTTCCACGAGCTCGAAGCGGGGATCGTGCTGCAGGCCTATCTGCCCGACTCCGTCGCCGCCCTCGATCGCCTGATCGCCTTCGCCGAACAGCGGGTCGCGTCGGGTGGCGCCGGGATCAAGATCCGACTGGTCAAGGGCGCCAACCTCTCGATGGAGCGGGTCGACGCCGAGCTCCACGGCTGGGAGCCGGCGCCGTACGGCAGCAAGGGGGAGGTCGACGCGAACTACCTACGGCTCGTCGATCGGTCGCTCCGCCCCGAGCTCGCCGGCCTGCTGCGCGTCGGTATCGCCTCCCACAACCTGTACGACGTCGCGCTCGCGCGCATGGTCGCCGAGCGCCGTGGAGTGTCCGCCGCGCTCGACGTCGAGATGCTCCAAGGAATGTCGCCGGCGCAAGCGCGAGCCGTCAGGACGGCGGTCGGGACGGTGCTGCTCTACACGCCGGTGGTGGCGCCGGAGGACTTCGACGTCGCCGTCGCGTATCTCGTCCGCCGGCTCGAGGAGAACGCCCAGCCGCAGAACTTCCTCTACGCGCTGTTCGCCGACGACGGCACCGCGTCGACCAGGGATCCGCCCGTGGCGGGCACGATGATCGATCAGGAGGCACGGTTCCGGGCGTCGGTCGTGGCGATGTCGACGACCTCGGAGCGGCCGCGGCGTTCCGCGACCCGACCGCCGGCGGGGCCGACATTCGCCAACACCACCGACTCCGACCCGGCCTTGCCGTCGGTGCGACGGTGGGCGGCTGAGCGGGTCGCCGCCACCGCTCCGACACCGGTCTCGCCGGTGCTCACGTCGGTCGCCGACGTCGACCGGGTGGTAGCCGCTGGCCGCGCCGCTCATCCCGAGTGGGCGCAGCGTCCTGCGGCCGAGCGGGCGGCCGTCCTGCGCCGCGCCGCAGACGAGCTCGAAGCCGCCCGTGCGGAGCTGGTCACGATGATGGCGGCGGAGGGGGGCAAGACGGTGGCCGAAGCCGATCCGGAGGTCTCCGAAGCGATCGACTTCGCCCGCTACTACGCCGATCGAGCGCTCGAGCTCGATCCGTCCAGCGGGCATGCCGGCACCGACGGCGCTCGTTTCACCCCCACCCCGATGACGTTGGTGACGCCGCCGTGGAACTTTCCCGTGGCGATCCCGATCGGCGGCGCACTCGCCGCGCTCGCCGCCGGGTCCGCCGTCGTCCTGAAGCCGGCATCGTCGGTACCCGGATGCAGTGAGGTCGCGGCGGCAGCGGTGCAATCCGCGCTCGCCGGCGGGGGTGCGCCGGCAAACATCCTCCAAGTGGTCCGCACCGACGAGGGTGACGTCGGCCGGGCGCTGGTGTCGCACCGTGCGGTTGACACCGTGCTGCTCACCGGCTCGATCGAGACGGCACGTCTGTTCTCGTCGTGGCGGTCGTCGCACGACGGCGGGCCGCGGGTCTACGCCGAGACGTCGGGCAAGAACGCGCTCGTCATCACATCGGCGGCCGACTACGACCTCGCCGTCGCGGATCTCGTGAAGAGCGCGTTCGGTCATGCCGGGCAGAAGTGCTCGGCCGCTTCGCTCGTCATCCTCGTCGGGTCGGCCGGACGATCCGAGCGACTGCGGCGGCAACTCGTCGATGCCGTCGAATCGGTGCGCGTCGGCTGGCCCACCTCACTCGACGCCTTCATGGGGCCGCTGATCGAGCCGCCGAGCGGCAAGCTCGCCCGCGCGCTCGCGTCGCTCGAGCCGGGTGAGAAATGGCTGGTCGAACCGCGGCAGCTCGACGACACAGGACGCCTGTGGTCACCCGGTTTGAAGGACGGCGTCGCCCCGGGCTCGTTCTTCCACATCACCGAGTGCTTCGGGCCGGTGCTCGGCGTCATGCGGGCCGACACGCTCGGCGAAGCGGTGGCACTGCAGAACGCCACCGCGTTCGGCCTGACCGGCGGCCTGCACTCGCTCGACGACGACGAGATCGAGCAGTGGCTCGACGCGGTGGAGGTCGGCAACGCGTATGTCAACCGGCACATCACCGGGGCGATCGTCCAGCGTCAGCCGTTCGGTGGGTGGAAGGACTCGGTGGTCGGCCCGGGCGCCAAGGCGGGCGGACCGAACTATGTGGCGCAGCTCGGCAACTGGGTGTCGCACCGTGCTCCGGCTCAGCAACTCGAGCCCGAGCCCCGCGTCCGCCAAGCCCTCGCCGCGTGCACCGAGCTGATCCCATCCGAGTCCGACCGCGAGTGGCTGCGTGCCGCCGTCTGGTCGGACGCGGCGGTGTGGGCAGCGGAGCTCGGTCAGGAGATCGATCGAACGGGACTGGCCGTCGAGTCGAACGTCTCGCGGTATCGACCGCTGCCGGCGCTGACGGTGCGGGCCGACCGCGGCGCGTCGTTCGTGGAGCTGTTGCGGGTACTCCTCGCGGCTGAACTGACCGGTACCCGGGTGGCGGTGAGCGTCGACCCGTCGTTGGCGTCAGCCGTCGGCAACCTCCGCACCACGACCACCACCGCCGAGCCACCTGCGCGCGCGCTGCTGGGACGCCTGAGCGAGGTCGTCGACACAGCCGAGACCACGGCCGCGTTCACCGCGCGCGTGCGGTCGGGCGCGGTCGTCGGACGGGTGCGGGCGTTCGGCGACGACGCTGTGGGCTTGCTGCGCGAGTTGGCGGGGGAGAACGTCACCGTGCTGGCCGGACCGGTGCTCGGCACCGGTCGCCGCGAGCTGCTCAGCATGTTGCGCGAACAGGCGGTCTCGCGCACACGGCACCGCTTCGGCCACGTGCAACGGCACGGTGCGTGAGCCGACCTCGGCGCGCACCGGGCGCGGTCGGTCAGTCGTTGTCGAGCTTGTCGAGCGCCCGATGGGCGACGTCGGCGATGGCGCCAGTGACGCCGGGCTGCTTGGCGTGCTCTTCGAGGCTGGCGTCGATGACACCAAGCCGGGCACGCGCGTCTTCGATGATCGAGACCTTTCCATCGTCGTCGAGGTCGTAGGCGTCGAGCACGATGGTCTCGTCGTCCTCACCGGCCTCCTGATCGAGATCGGAGGTCACCGCCTCGTCGAGGTCGTCGCCGTCACCATCTGCCATGTGTCCAGTATGGAGCCTTCCGCTCGCCTGGCGCGCATCTCGTGAAGTTTCGGCGCCGTAGGGACGCCACAACTTCCCGAGATCAGGGGGGGGGTACCCCTAGGAGGTATAGGTATACTGGAGGTCATCATGACCGATACTGCTGCGCGTGCCAACCGCGTCGAGCTCCAGATCGGTGGCATGACGTGCGCCTCGTGTGCCGCTCGCATCGAGAAGCGGCTCAACGAGGTCGACGGTGTCACCACCGCGTCGGTGAACTACGCGACCGAGCGGGCGGCGGTGAGCTTCGACGGTTCCCTCGCGATCGACGACCTGATCGCCGAGATCGAAGCGACCGGCTACACCGCCAGCCGTCCTCGCGACACCGCTCCGTCCGGTTTCGACGAGACGAGTGCATCGGAGGAGCCCGATCCGACCGAGGCGCTTCGCATCCGTCTGATCGTCGCCGCCGTTCTGACCGTGCCGGTCGTTGCGATGGCGACGGTCCCGGCCCTGCAGTTCGACAACTGGCAATGGTTGTCGCTGACGCTCGCCGCACCGGTCGTCGTGTGGGGCGCGTTCCCGTTCCATCGCGCGGCGTGGGCGAACCTGCGTCACGGTGCGGCGACGATGGACACACTCATCTCGGTCGGCACGCTCGCCGCGTTCGGGTGGTCGCTGTACGCCCTGTTCATCGGCGACGCGGGCATGGCCGGAATGAAGATGCCGTTCGAGCTGACCATCGACCGCGGCTCGGGTGCCGATCAGATCTACCTGGAGGTGGCCGCCGCGGTCACCACGTTCATCCTCGCCGGCCGGTACTTCGAGGTCCGCGCGAAGCGACGTGCCGGCGCGGCGTTGAAGGCGTTGCTCGAGCTCGGTGCGAAGGACGTCGTGGTACTGCGCGAGGGACGCGAGGAGCGGATCGCCGTCGACGACTTGACCGTCGGCGACCGCTTCGTCGTGCGCCCCGGCGAGAAGATCGCCACCGACGGCGTCGTCGAAGAGGGATCGTCGGCGATCGATACCTCGTTGCTCACCGGCGAGAGCGTTCCGGTCGAGGTCCGCCCGGGCAATGCCGTGACCGGCGCCACGATCAACGCCGGCGGCCGGCTCGTCGTCCGGGCCACCCGCATCGGCGCCGACACGCAGCTGGCCCAGATCGGTCGGCTGGTCGTCGAGGCGCAGAACGGGAAGGCCGCCGTGCAACGGCTCGCCGACCGGATCTCCGCCGTGTTCGTCCCGATCGTCATCGCCCTGGCCATCGCCACGCTCGGCTTCTGGATCGCCACCGGTGAGGGAACCACGGCGGCGTTCACCGCAGCCGTTGCGGTGCTCATCATCGCCTGTCCGTGTGCGCTCGGGCTGGCGACGCCCACGGCGCTGCTCGTCGGGACCGGTCGCGGCGCCCAGCTCGGCATCCTCATCCGGGGACCCGAGGTCCTCGAGTCGACCCGCCGGATCGACACCGTCGTACTCGACAAGACGGGCACCGTCACCACCGGCAAGATGGTGCTGGTCGACGTCGTCACCACACCGGGTACCGATCGCGCGGAGGCACTGCGGCTGGTCGGCGCGCTCGAGCACGCCTCCGAGCATCCCATCGCGCGAGCGATCGCCGCCGGCGCCGCCGCGGCGGTCGGTGAGCTGCCAGCGGTCGAGTCGTTCACGAACCGAGAAGGGCTCGGCGTCGAGGGCACCGTCGACGGGCACGCCGTCGTCGCCGGACGCGCGGCACTGCTCGACGAGTGGGCGGTGCACCTCCCCGCCGAGCTCGCCGCCCGACGCGACGCCGCCGAGGCGAACGCGCAGACGACCGTCGTTGCTTGCTGGGACGGCGAGGCCAGAGCGCTGTTCGTCGTGGCCGACACCGTCAAGCCGACATCCACCGAGGCGATCCGGCAACTTCGCGATCTCGGCCTCCATCCTGTGCTGCTCACTGGGGACAACGAGGTGTCAGCGCGCGCGGTCGCCGCCCAGGTCGGGATCGACGAGGTCGTCGCCGGAGTGCTGCCCGCCGAGAAGGTCGACGTCGTCCGCCGCCTGCAGGCCGAAGGTCGCGTCGTCGCCATGGTCGGCGACGGAGTCAACGACGCGGCTGCCCTGGCGCAGGCTGACCTCGGTCTCTCGATGGGCACCGGCACCGACGCCGCGATCGAGGCGAGCGACCTCACTCTCGTCCGCGGCGACCTGCGGGCGGCGCCCGACGCGATCCGCCTCGCCCGTCGAACGCTGGCGACGATCAAGACCAACTTGTTCTGGGCGTTCGCCTACAACGTGGCCGCGATCCCGCTCGCCGCGGCCGGCTACTTGAACCCGGTGATCGCCGGCGCCGCGATGGCCTTGTCGAGTGTGTTCGTGGTCTCCAACAGCCTCCGGCTGCGCCGGTTCGCGCCACTGACCAGCCACGCCTCCTCGACCGGCTGAGCTCCTGGGCGCGGTCGACGCGGTTCCGACGCCGCCGGTCACACGAGGCCGGGGTAGCTCCCACCGTCGAGGTGCAGGTTGTTCCCCGAGATGAACCCGGCGTGGACGCTGCACAAGAACGCGCACGTGGCGCCGAACTCGCTCGTGCGGCCGAGACGCTTGGCCGCGATCGAGTCGGCCATCTGCGCCCGCGCCTCGTCGTACGTGATGCCGTCGCGTTCGACGGCGAGGTTCGCCATCTGGTGCTGGCGCGGCGAGTCGATCCGCTCCGGGAGCAGGCAGTTGATCGTGACGTTGTACCTGGCGACATCGCGAGACACCGCCTTCAACATTGCCGTCGCACCGGTGCGGGCGCCCGTGGACGCGAGCATCGACGGTCGAGGCGTGGTGACCATCGCCGACGTGATGCTGACGATGCGGCCGAAACCGCGCTCGCACATTCCGGGCACGACGCGTTGCACGATCTTGATCGGGGTCCAGAAGTGGAGGTCGAGCGCGACCTGCAAGTCGTCGTCGGTGATCTCGTCGATCGAGCCGGGCTTCGGCCCGCGGTTGTTGAGCACGACGATGTCGGGCTCGGGACACGCCGCGAGCAGCGCGTCGCGCCCGTCGTCGGTGGTGATGTCGGCGGCGACGACCGAGACGTCGCCCGCGCCGAGCGCCCGGATCTCGGCCGCCGCGAGCGCGAGCTTGTCCGCGTCGCGCCCGTTGAGCACGACGTCGACGCCCTCGGCCGACAGGGCTTCGGCGCACGCCCGCCCCAAGCCCTGACTCGACGCGCACACGATCGCTCTGCGTCCAGCGATGCCGAGATCCAAGAGCGCCGACTATAGGTCGGGCACCGACGCGTCGGCGCCTGGCGATGAGCGGGCGGCTGGGCAGTCTCGCGGCGCAGGGGCATCTTGACCAGGCGCGATCTGATCCTATATGATCGCGACGCGTTCGCCGTGCGAACGGCCTCGAGTCCTGTCGTCTGGGGAGATGGCGGGATCACAGGTGGGGGATGCGAGGGGCTCGCGACGTATCTGACCGCCTCGCCGTACAGCACCGCCGGGCCTCGTCGCGCCGTGTCGGCGGGGGATCAATTCGGCAGATGGATCGGAGCACCCATGAGGAAGTCAACCAGGTCGTTCGCGACGATCGCCACGACGCTTGCGCTCCTCACGACCGCCTGCGGCGGCGATGACGACGACGCGTCCGGCGACACCACGGGTGCCGACGACACCGCCGCGGCCGGCGACACGGAGCCGGCCGACGTCGCCTCGACCGGGCCGGCTGACACCGGCACGACCGAGCCGGCTGGAACCGAGCCGGCCGGCACCGGGGCCGCCGGCGAGAACCCGTTCGGCGCGACGTTGGCCGAAGGCGAGTTCGGCGAGAGCTATCTGCCCGACGAGACGCTGCTCGAGCAGGCGCTCGGCGGCGCGGCCTCGCTGCCCACAGACGACATGCAGCGCAACATCGCACTGGCCGCGGTGTCCAGGGCATCGATGGAGGTCGACGAGGACCTGGCGCTCGAGTGCTGGCAGAACAACGGTTGCGAGACCGGGACGGGTGGCGAGCTGAAGGTCGGCCTCGCCGACGGGTTCGGTGGCAACGTCGCCCGTCAGTTGTTCAAGATGGAGTTCATCCTGCAGGCGCTCACGTACCCCGAGATCGGCGAGATCGCCTACACCGACGCCAACCTCGACGCCCAGAAGGCGATCTCCGACGTCCGCAGCCTCGTGGCCCAGGACTACGACGTGATCTTGAGCTACCCCGACGCCGGTGAGGCGTTGGTCCCGGCCTACCGGGCAGCGACGGAAGAGGGCTCGCAAGTCGTGCTCTGGTCGAACGCCAACATCGGCGAACCCGGCACCGATTACCTGACGTTCAGTGGTTCCGACATCTGCGCGATCGGGACGAAGTACGGCGAGATCATGAACGAGGCGCTGCCTGACGGCGGCCAGATCGCGTTCCTCGGCGGGACGCCCGGCAACACGCAGTCACCGGTGTGGCAGGACTGCGAGCGCGAGGCGCTCAACGACAACATCGAGGTGGTCGCCGTCGCCGACACCAGCTGGACTCGGCAGGGTGCCCTGGAAGCCGCCGGCGGCATCATCAGCCAGTACCCCGACCTCGACGGATGGAGTTACGACTACGGCGACGCGTTCGTCGGTGTCATCCGTGCGTACGAAGCGGCCGGCATCCCGATGGACGTCGTGGCAACGATCCAGTCCGACGACAACCCGATGCTGTGTGCGTGGAAGGAGGTCGGCAACCCGAACTTCGTCATCCATCACTACGTCGCGCTGTTCACCCAGGGCCGGATCGGGCTGACGGCGGCGATGATGAAGCTGCAAGGTGCCGACGTACCGCCCGAGCTCATCTTCCAGGCCGAGTTGAAGACCGTCGACGAGAACTCCTGCCGGACGGACATCCCCGACGACGGCTCGCCGTCGACGCTCATCTCCGGCGAGCTGCAGTCGAGGATGTATCCCAGCTAGATCGACGTGCAGAACATGAGGGGTTGCAGAACATGATCAGAGTGATCGCCCCGGCACTTCGTCATCCGACGAACAGGGACCTCGACGAGTTCCACCGTTACTGGGCGGAGAACCACGGCCCCCTGTACGCGCGGACAAAGGCGCTGCGCCGGTACGTACAGCACCTCACCATCAAAGAGGCGTACGACTGGGATCCGCGCCCGTCGTTCGATGGCGCGTCGATGTTCTGGTTCGACGACATCGGCCCGATGCTGAACCCCGAAGCCGATGCGGAGGCCGCCGCCCTGAACGCGGCGGTGATGGCCGACGACGCCCAGTTGTTCGACCGTTCGCCGGGGTGGCCGTTGCACCACAAACGGGCGAGCGTGATCGGCAATGAGCGGGTGGTACTCGAGGGCGACACGAGCCCCGACATGGTCAAGGGCATCTTCATCGTGTCCCGCAAGCCGGGTCTGTCGCTGCAGGAGTTCTCCGATCATTGGTTCGAAGTGCACGGTCCCCTCATCGCCCAGGTCCCGGGTATCCGGCGGTACGTGCAGACGCACGCCCTGCCGGAGGCCTACGTGACCAGCGGCATGATGGGAATCACACACGACGGGTTCTCCGAGTTGTGGTTCGACGACCCGGCTGCCCTCCACGCGGCCATGGCGTCGCCCGAGTGGGCAGCAGCAAAGGACGACGGCGCGACGCTGTTCGCCGAACCGGCGGCGTTCGTCGCCGGTCGGGAACGCGTTCAGAAGGGCTGGCTCTGAGACGCGCTCGTCGTCTGCGGTGGCGTCCGCCACGCCTGACCAGTCACGCGTCGCTTGTTCAGATCATGGCTCGGGTTCGGTCGTCGCCCGCTCGTGTGCGAACAGCGGTGACTCGATCGACCCCCACACGTCGAGCGCCTGACGATGGGCCGCGACGTCGTGCACGCGCAACAGGCTCGCGCCGCGGCCGACCGCGGCGAGGTGGACGGCGAGCGTGCCGGCGAGCCGGTCGGCCGGATCGTCGACCGCCGTGAGCTGACCGATGAAACCCTTGCGCGAGGCACCGACGAGCACCGGATGACCGAGCTCGACGATCTCGTCGAGACGGCGGACGAGCTCGAGGCTCTGCTCGGTGGTCTTGCCGAAGCCGATCCCGGGGTCGACCACGATCTGCGGAACGCCGTCGGCCAGCGCCCGCGCGGCCTGGTCGACGAGAAACGCGCAAACGTCACCCACCACGTCGTCGTAGTCGGTGTGGAGCTGCATCGTCGCCGGATCGTCGTTCGGCATGTGCATGACGACAACGGGGACCTGATGGCACACCGCGACGGCCCGCATCGCCCGATCGCGCAAGCCCGAGATGTCGTTGATCATCACCGCTCCGACGTCGATCGCCGCCTCCGCCACGGCGGCGTGGCGGGTGTCGACACTGATCGGCACGCCGAGCCCCACGACGCGCTCGACGACGGGCAGGATCCGGCGCAGCTCGTCGTCGATGCTGACGGGTTCGGCTCCTGGCCGCGTGGACTCGCCGCCGACGTCGACGATGTCGGCACCCTCGGCCACGAGCCGGGCGACGTGCTCGACAGCGTCGTCGACGGCGAGGAAGCGCCCGCCGTCGGAGAACGAATCGGGCGTGACGTTGACGATCCCCATCAACCTGACGCGCTCCAACGACAAGCTGCGCGCCCCGAGTCGGAGGTCCACCACACCGAGTATGGCCCGGACGCGGCCCAGAACCTGCGGCGCCGCTGCGGGCGATGGTCGCGCGAGCGCTGGATCGCGATGTCAGGACATAACCAGCTCTACTTGTGACCGTTAGGGGTGCCTAACTAGAGTGCGAACTCGTGCCGACCGTGGACTCGCAGCTGGCTGTGGCCGATGGGGTGCACGACGCCACGGTGACCGACGTCGAATCGAGCGCTCGCCGATCGACCAATCGAGTTGTAGCCCAACGATTGTCGTTGGCCTACGACGATCGCATGATCGTCGACAGCCTCTCGCTGCAGATCCCCACTGGTCAGATCACCGTGATCGTCGGCGCCAACGCCTGTGGGAAGTCCACCCTGCTACGCGGACTCGCCCGGTTGATGAAGCCCAAGGGCGGAGTGGTGCTGCTCGACGGCGAGCCGATCCACCGGGTGTCGACTCGCGAGGTCGCGACCAAGCTCGGGATCCTGCCGCAGCAGCCGATCGCACCGGACGGGCTGTCGGTGGGGGATCTCGTGAGCCGCGGCCGGCACCCGCATCAGCGTTGGTTCCGCCAATGGTCGGCCGAGGACGAGGCCGCCGTTGCGTGGGCGCTGGCCCAGACCGATCTGACCGATCTGGCGACCCGACCCGTCGACGAGCTCTCCGGCGGCCAACGCCAGCGAGCTTGGATCGCGATGGCGATCGCCCAGGGCACCCCGGTGTTGTTGCTCGACGAACCGACGACGTTCCTCGACCTCGCCCACCAGTGCGAGGTGATGGACCTCCTGCAACACCTCAACGAGACCGATGGCCGCACGATCGTCGCCGTCCTCCACGACCTGAATCAGGCGTGCCGCTACGCACACCACCTGATTGCGATCAAAGGCGGTGAGGTCGTCGTGACCGGCACGCCGCACGAGGTGGTGACCGAGGCGATGGTGGCCGACGTGTTCGGTCTCGCGGTGCGGGTCATCGAAGACCCGGTGACGGGGACACCGCTCGTGTTGCCACTCGGTCGCGGCCGACAGACATGAGCGTGGCGGTGCCCGTTGCCGCGTCGCACGAGCGCGTGTCGGATGAGGCGCGTGTCGTCGACGCGCACGGCGACCATCGCGTCCGCCGTCGAATGCTCCTGATCGCCGGGTTGGTGGTCTCCGTGGTGGTGCTGGCGGTCGTGACGGTGCTGTCGATCGCCTACGGCTCGAAGCCGATCCCGGTCGGCACCGTGTTCCGGGCGTTCACCGACTTCGACGGATCGAACGATCACCTCATCGTGCGCTCGCTGCGGGTGCCCCGAACCGCAGTCGGCCTGTTGGCCGGCGCGTGCCTCGGCCTCTCGGGCGCGATCATGCAAGGGCTCACTCGCAACCCGCTGGCCGATCCGGGTCTGCTCGGTGTCGATGCCGGTGCGGCGCTCGCCGTGGTGATCGGGATCTACGTGTTCGACATCGGCTCGCTCCTCGGCTACGTGTGGTTCTCGTACGCCGGTGCGCTGGTCGCCTCGCTCGTCGTGTACGCACTCGGGTCGGCGGGTCGTACCGGCGCCACGCCGGTGAAGATCGCGCTCGCCGGAGCAGCGATGACGGCGCTGCTCGGTTCGTTCACGTCGGCGATCCTGTTGCTCGACACCGAGACGCTCGACCAGTTCCGGTTCTGGAACGTGGGCTCGATCGCCGGACGCGACGGCGACATCGCCCGGCAGATCGCGCCGTTCGCAGTCGTCGCGATCGCAGTGTCGTTGTGCACCTGGCGGGCACTCGACACGCTCGCCCTCGGCGAGGACGTGGCCCGTTCGCTCGGCGCGTCGGTCGGACGCAACCGTGCACTCTGCGCGATCGCGATCGTCCTCACCGCCGGCACGGCGACCGCCGCGTGCGGGCCGATCGGATTCGTCGGACTCGTCATCCCGCACATGGTCCGCAAGTTCACCGGTCCTTCACATCGCTGGCTGCTGCCGTACTCGATGATCCTCGCCCCGATCCTGCTGCTCGGCAGCGACATCGTGGGCCGGGTGATCGCCCGCCCGTCCGAGGTGCAGGTCGGCATCGTCACCGCCCTCGTCGGTGCACCGTTCTTCGTGGTCCTTGCCCGCCGCACGCGCCTGGCGAATCTGTGAGGCACCGGCCTGGCCCGGTCGTGAGCCGTCGCTACCTCGTCCGCGTCGGACCGGTCTCGACCCGCATCGACGTCCGTACGGTCGGCGTCTCGGCAGTGCTCGTCGGTGCGATCTTCCTGCTGTTCTGTTGGACGATCTCGGTCGGCGACTTCCCGATCCCGATCGGTGAGGTGATCGCCACGCTGTTGGGCGGCGGCAGCGAGGACTCGCGGTTCGTCGTCGGTGAGCTGCGCCTGCCGCGGGCCCTCGTCGGTGCGCTCGTGGGCGCCGCGTTCGGATTGTCCGGCGCGATCTTCCAGACGATCGCCCGCAACCCGTTGGCATCACCCGACATCATCGGTGTGACACAGGGAGCGTCGCTCGCCGCGGTGTCGGTGATCGTGCTCGCCGGGTCGGGCGATCTGCTCGGCGGTGTGGCGTCGATCGGTGTGCCGATCGCCGCCCTCGTCGGCGGCGTTGCAGCGGCGCTCCTCGTCTACGTGCTTTCGTACCGGCGGGGGCTCGTCGGCTATCGGTTGGTGCTGATCGGCATCGGCATCGGCGCGGTCATGACCGCCGCGATCCAGTACCTGCTGACCCGGGCGACGATCTACGAAGCGGCGCGGGCGACGGTCTGGCTCACCGGATCGCTGAACGGGCGCGGTTGGGGGCACGTCCGGCCCGTCGCCGTCGGGCTGGTCGTGCTGGTGCCGCTGACGCTCGTTCTCGGGCGCCAGTTGCGCCTGCTCGAGATGGGCGACGACGCTGCGAAGGGTCTTGGCGTCCGCGTCGAGCGCAGCCGTTTGGCACTGATCCTGTGCGCCGTCGGGCTGGCCGCACTGGCGACGGCATCAGCCGGTCCGGTCGCGTTCGTCGCCTTCTTTGCCCCGGTGATCGCCCGCCGGGTGGTGGGTCCGGGCCAGGTGGCCCTCGTCCCGTCGGCACTGATGGGCAGTGCTGTCGTGCTCGCCAGCGACTTGATCGCGCGTCGGATCCTCGCCCCGACCGAGCTTCCCGTTGGAATCATCACGTCGATCATCGGCGCCCCGTACCTGCTGTACCTGCTGTGGACGGCGAACACGATCGGCCGGAGCGGCTGAGCGATCGCTCCGCCACCGCGGCCGCGTCCGCTCGGAGATGGCCGCCCTCAACGAAGCGTCGACCGCGATCCCGACGGACGTGACCTCGTAACGTGGCCGGTCATGGCAGCGAACACGTTCAGGGCGTTCATCGCCACCTCCGCCGACGGAGAGGTGACGCGAACGGTCGGCACGATGTCGGTCGGCGAGCTCCCACCCGACGGCGTGCTGGTCGAGGTCGAGCGATCGAGTGTGAACTTCAAGGACGGGCTGGCCACGACCGCCACCGGAAGGGTCGCCCGGATCTCACCGCTGATCCCCGGCATCGATCTGGCCGGCACGGTTCGCGAGAGCGATGACGACGCGTTCCCCGCCGGCTGCCGGGTCATCGCCCACGGATACGACCTCGGCGTGTCGCGCCATGGGGGGTATGCGCAGCTCGCGCGTGTGCCGGCCGACTGGCTCGTGGCGTGCCCGCAGGGACTCGACCTGCGCGAGGCGATGACGATCGGTACCGCCGGCTTCACCGCGGCCTTGTCGGTGCTCTCCCTCGAGGAACGCGGGCTCCGACCCGACGATGGTCCGGTGCTCGTGACCGGCGCCACCGGTGGAGTGGGGTCGATCGCGGTCGGGATCCTCGCGGCTCGCGGCTACGAGGTCGTGGCCAGCACCGGCAAGCGCGATGCTGAGCCGTACCTGCGGGGTCTCGGCGCGTCGGACGTGGTCGACCGCGCCGAGCTCTCGGGTGAGGGCGGCAAGCCACTCGAGTCGATGATGTGGGCGGCGGCGGTCGACTGCGTCGGTGGCCGCACCCTCGCCAACGTCCTCGCCCGGATCCGCTACGGCGGGGCCGTCGCGGCGAGCGGCCTGACGGGAGGAACCGGCCTCGACACGACGGTGCTGCCGTTCATCCTCCGCAACGTGGCGTTGCTCGGCATCGACTCGGTGCAGACAGGCATCGATCGGCGCCGATCCGTCTGGACCCTGCTCGGCGGGGCGATGAAACCAAACGGGCTCGACACGATCGCCCACGACGTCACCCTCGACGGC
>Ga0190265_10001566_pt1 | contig 15075 bp, 18 predicted proteins | sample Popmic124T_FD_133135 | JGI IMG/M metagenome (GOLD analysis project Ga0190265, IMG submission 133135) | Populus adjacent soil microbial communities from riparian zone of Indian Creek, Utah, USA - 124 T | ecosystem: Environmental > Terrestrial > Soil > Riparian zone | place: USA: Utah | collected...
AAATCTCAAACAACGGCAGCGAAACCGGGACAAGAACTGCGGACTTCGACGAGCCTGTATGAATGCGGAGGCAAGATGGATGTGCAAGAACAGCACACGTTCAAATCAGGATTCGCTCTACTTCATCGAGCGTGATCTTGTCGCTCGACCGGTCGTAAAGTTTGGTCGTGCGTGGAGACTCATGCGCCGCAATCTGTTGAGCCTTCTCGATGGTTCCACCATTCTCCATATAGACCGTGATGCCCGTCGCACGAAACGTGTGACAGCAAGTCGATTCGGGCAGGCCGGTATCGCGGGAGCGGCGCTTGATCATGCGAAGCGCGTCAATGCGGTGCATCGGATTCTCAGTGATGTGCCGAAGCCGGTTGACGCTCCGAAAGAGCGGCGTCTTCCTGGCTGCACCAATGCCGGCCGCCTCGATGTAGGCGTCGATGTAGGCTTCAGCGTTGTGGTGACACGGGACTTCGTGGAGTTTTCCGCCCTTCTCGTGCAGTCGAAGGTGCCAGCGCTTGCCCGTCTGGAAGTAATCCTCGACGCGCATGTCGACGGCGGCGCCGATTCGAGCGAACGAATAAACCATGACGGATATCAAGGCGCGGTCGCGAAGTCCGAGCACCGTGGAAACGTCAATCGAATCCAACAATGCGCGGGCGTCGTCAGCAGTCAGGACGGGGGTCTTGCCTTTCCTGACGACATACGAGGGTCCACGAACCGAGCTGGCGGGGTTGAACGGAACGACCTGGCCGACGACGAGCCAATCAAAGAGCACGCGAATGGCGGCGAGGTGCTGCTTGACCGTCGGAGTCGAGACGAGGTCCTGAAGCTGCTCTATGTACGCCGCAACGATGGTCGGCCCAACGGCGTCGAGACTCACGCCGCGCCGTTCACACCAATCGAGGAATCTTGCCACGGCGCGAGCGTACGCCAATCGCGTGTTTGGGTTGCGAATGTTGGCGGTGAAGAACTCTACAAAGCGACGCTGGGCTTTTTCGCCCGCATCAATGATGAGGGCGGGCAGGTTGAGGCTTCCGAACTCGACGAGGCACGAATGCGCTGAAGTGTCAAGGGTGTTGTTCATGCCCGCATTTAGAACGGTGTTTCCAGTGCCAATAGTGCTATCAAACAGCGTCTCAATCGGCGTTCCCCTTTGCTGGAGAATGCTTCATAACGTCCTTTATGAAACGCTAGATCGGATGTGGGACAGGGGTCAAGATGGAATCTCTCAGGCCGTGTTCGACGTGCGAGGGTAACGACGGCGTACTGAAGCAGGCAAATTAGACCATTCATACGCCGTGTAATTGCAACGAGGTGTGGCGATGCGTAGAGGTCCAGCTGGTGTTGCCGTGATCCTGGCTATTCTCTTCGGCGAGCGAACTCTCGCCCGTGCTGAGGAGACCGATCCGAAAGAGATACTCCGAAAATCCGCCGAGGCGATCGCGGCGTTGAACACGGCGTCGTATCACATTGAGTCCTATGGCGGAGGGTCCATGGCCGAGCGAGTTCCGAAATGGTCGGGTGAAGTCTCTTGCGTGCGCGGCGATTTCGGAAAGCTGGCCGTTCGCATCGTCGGAAAATCGACGATCGGCTCCCGGGAGGACGCATTCAAGGTCTATTTCAAAGGGGACCAGGGCACCTTTTGCCAGCCGGAAAGCGAAGCTGCTCCGTGCCCACTTCGCAAAATGGGAGGCGGGCTGAGGCAATTCAAAGAGTTTCCCTGTCTCATCCTGCTCGACAATCATTCCTTCAACGCCGAGATCCAGCGCATCCCCAAACTCCGCAACCACATGAATGTGGGCGGAGTCGATTGTTATGCCGTTCGCACAACTGTCCGCGATCGCGACGTGTATATCTGGTACATCGGTGTCTCCGATCTGTTGCCCCATCGGGTCGATCACGTCGTCCGCGGGGGAGGCGTGGGTGCGACGGTTTGCGAACTCACGCAGTTGAAACTGAATCCGGCCATCACCGAAGACGAACTGGCCGGGCCCGAGAGCGTGGCATCTCGCGCGAGCAAAGACGCCGAGGGCGCCGATTTCACCTTCGAGTGGCAGCTCGGCATCAATCGTGAAGGGCTCTGGGACACGGAGGCGCCGAAGTGGTTGACCCTTCCGCGCTGGAAGGATGCGAACACGCTGGACCGGGCGGTCTCAGGCTGGTTAATCGAATCAAGAAAGGCAAGGAGTGTCACTTCGTACGACGATTTTGGCCAGCACGTCAAATTGACAAATGCAGCGACTCAGGCCAAGGAGCGCCTATGGGATGCCCCACGGGTCCGAACTGGTCTTGGGTCGGAACCTGGCTCACTGAAGAGTTTTGAATTCGGGCTCAACGCCGTTCATTACCTCGCTGCGCTGGGGATGGAGGAGGCGATTGAAGATCTGGCCTCATCGTCGTCGGCCACCGGGTTGGTGCAGAAAGACAAGCTTGGCCTCATGCCTGTGGACTACGCTGCAATCTATGGCCGCACGGCTGCCCTTTCCATCCTCTGGCGCCGCTCCAGGGGCGTTCACGCTCAAACACCCCGCCCTCTTTGCTTTGCAGCGGCGATGGGGCACGCGGACTCCGTACAAGCGCTCTTGACCGCCGGCGCTGCAGCGGATGCGAAGGATGAACGTGGAAACACGGCGCTGGAGTATGCCCTTGTCACCGGGAATGAGAAAACCGCCAACGTGCTTTTTACGGCACTGTTTCAACCCTCAGGCGAAAAACCCGCCGAGCTTCGTCCGCTGAAGGAGTTTATCCGCCCCGTGTTCGCCGCCATTCGAAGCAAACGGATCGACTCGTTGCGACAGCTGGCCAAGCACGTGGATTTGACCATGTCATTGGAGGCAACTGACATCGGTCTCTCCATCCCCGAATCAGCGAGCGGTTCGGATCGGGAAAACCTGCTCCACTTCGCCGCGGCCAATGGCGACAAGACGGTGATCAAATACCTGATCAACGAAATTCACCTGGATGCAACCAGCTTTGATGGGCATGGCCGCCCCCCGCTCTTTTTTGCATCTTCGCGCGAAATCGCCGAAGTGCTTCTCGCCGCCGATCCGGAGTTAATCGATCACACCGATGAGTTTGAGCGGTCAGTGGTGCATTACATGGCCGGTCGAGATTCGCCCGATGCCCTCACCATGATTCTTCAAAAGCGACCAAAGCTCCTGGACGCGACGGACAAGTTTGACCGTGTGCCAATCGAGTATGCGGTCATGTCCAACTCTCCCGGAAGTCTGGCTGTGCTCGTTGATGCGGGTGCGAATCTGTGGGTCCGTATAAATGACAGCACCACGGCTCTGGGCGGAATGGTGGATACCGTTGTGATCACCGCCTTGGGTAAGCGGGCCGGCGAATGGCTGGTAAGCCCGCAAGCGACCCTGCTGCACGTGGCCGCCAGGCTCGGATGCAAGGAAACCGCTGAGGTGCTGGCGCGAAAGGGCCTTACCGACACCGCCATCGATGCCTGCCATCGAACCCCGCTTCTGGTGGCCCTCATTCACAAGCAGAGTGATTTCGCCAAATGGCTGATTAAGTCCATGTTGGAGCACGAGCGGGCGAAAAACGGCAAGGACAACCTCTTGACTTTCAAGGTCAACCAAGAGAGTGAGAATGGTTGCCGCCCGATTCACTTCGCGGCCTCAAATGGAAATGACGAGCTGGTCGAGCTCCTGGTCCAGGCCGGGGCGGACATCAGCGCGCCCGTGAAGCCCCATCTCGGAATCGTCGGAACGGGCGTGGAATTCTTCAAGGGATGCGGGCTGGGTTTGGAGACGGGCGCCACGGCCTACGACCTGGCCCGGACAAACAAGCACTGGAAGCTCGCGGACTGGATAAAAAAGCACGGCGGCAAGAGCGGGATGGCGAAGAAGGAATGAGGCGACCCCTCACAGCAATGATCGCCCGGTTCCGGCCGCGGCCGGCGTCGAAACGCGAGCCGCCAAGCACCACTGCAGTGGTCCGCGTGGTCTCGGCGCCGCCGTCGGTCCCTCTGGCGAGCGCGAATGGCTCGGAACCGAACTGGCAGCGCTATCGGTTGGAGAGCCGTCATGAAATCATGCCGTTCATCAGTTCGACGCAGGGACTCGAAGTCGGCGAAGTGACCTTCCTGGACGATGGTTCGGTCGTTCTCGGCAGTCGCATTTTTCCGGGCGGCGCCGAGATCATCAACCACAAACTGGGGGGCTGTGTTGCCAATCGCGGGGCCGGCTCGAATCAGTTGCTCGCCATCGATCGACCCTTGGGCGAGACTTTTTTCTACTGCTTTCAGCAGGGAATCTGGTACCGGTTTGTGCCGGCGGCCGGTCAGCGGAACATCATCCTGCAGACACTGGGCGAACAGGTGCGCCAATTCCGGTTCCTGGTCCCGCTGGTTTGGCTCAGGCAGATCCTCGTGGGTGCATTCGTCCTTGCCCTGACGCTGGTGGTCGCATTTTTTATTTTTATCGTGATTGCGTGGGCCGGAACATGAAAACGCAGAAGTGGCGAGCGTATCCCGTGCACACCTACCACATCGACCGTCTGGTGTTGGGTGATGACGGCGGCGTCGACGTGGCTGGACGTCGCTTTCGCAATCTGGACGAAATCAACGTCGTGTTTCAGGGAGGGAATCGGGCGATTCGCGCCGCCGGCCCAGGACAGTTCCTCATTGTCCAACGCGTGAATGGTGTCACCTTGTTTTTCAAATTCCACGCAGGCACATGGGAGCGTTGGGTCCGCCTCTATCGCGTCGGACGATGGCGATACTTGTTTCATGATGTCGTCCGGTCCTGGGGCTTCGGCGCGCCGTTTCTGCTGGCGTCGGTCGGCGCAGTTGTCTGGACCGTGATTCGAGCGACCTACCTGTGCTTTCAGCCACAAACGCATGTCATGTGGGTCGTCGCCGGGTCTCTGTTTGTCCTGTGGCTGTTCTGGCCCAATAGCTCGGGCGGCTCCAGACGAGGATGACGGGCAAGGAGAAGTGGCGTTGGTCGGGTTGCGTTTTGGAGGTCTGGTTTTTTTTTGAGGAGGCTTTTTTGTTCTCCGAGTTTGATCGTGCATCGGGCGGCAGACAAAAATGCACGGACAACGAAGTTATCTCAGCTGCGGCTGCGATGACACATTTGACGAGGCTTCGGCCGCGTTGGATGGCTTACTCTGGTCTTGGTTCTCAAGGCCGGGGTTTTAGTATATTGCAAAACAAAACAAGGAGGACTTATGAGGAGGAAAGAAGTGATGGAACTTGAGCGTGTCGAGAAAACCGAAATCGATCGCACAACAGGGCGAAAGACAGTTCGGACCTATCGGCGTGCAAAAGCTCCATGGATTTCCCGGGAGGTTCTTAAATGGGTGACTGTCATCGGACTATCGCTAGCAATCGGTATCCGATGGGGTCTCCACATGTAGGAACTTGGTGTAATCACGTGCTGCTGCACGTGATTACGCCTCTTTTTCGTGTATCAGGTTTGGGGGCGTGCGACAAGGGTCGCAATCTTGATCAGTCCCGCCGCAGCCGCGAACAGCACCACCTCGATCTCGCGTCCGGTGAGCCGAATGGCCCCCGCGATGAGGGCGCCGAAGCACAACGACAGTGCCGCCGTCTCGGCCCAGAATTTCCAGTCGAGCGCCAAAGAGTCCGAGTCTCCGTCAGTTCTTTCATGGGGCGGACGAAGTCGCCCGATTGATGTTGCCATGCTCCGACCCTAGCATGAATCCGCCGGACCACTCAACATTTTTTCTTGAAGCACGGGCAAGGCATTGATATAATTCAGGCATATTGATCACTCGATGCCGTCACGAGATCAAACAAGACGGCGCACACGATGAACCCTGATCCGGTTCGCCAGCCTCGAAGGCGCAGAAACGAGAAAGGCTCCCAATCAGAGCCACAGCACGACGAATCCCGGGTTCCTCGTGAGGTGACAAAAGGCCTTCGGGTCTTTTGTCTTTTTTACGGACCGTCGGCCTTCGTCACTTCCTCCGCCTGCCGCTTCTTCGCCAAGAGCTCCATCATCAATTGACGTCGGACCGGGTCGGGTGCCTGGAGTAAGGCACTCTTTACCGCGGCGCGGAGCATGGTGGCATCGGCCCGGTCGGGATTGATGATGTCCGGCCGTCGCGGAAGCGGTGTGCTTCGGGCCTCGCGATAGAGATCCTTGCTGTCGATGTGATAAGGAACCTCGGCATGGTACGGCTCGCGATGCCCCTTGCCGTCGTCGATGACCAGAAAGCCGTGGCCCTCGGTGGCGCTGATGTTGAGGATGTCGTTTTTGCTAAGTCGCGGAACCTCGACGGTGTGTTCGTTGACTGTCGTCGAGTATTCCTTGGCCGAGGAGCCGGGGAGCCACCTGAGGTGTTCCTCGCTGAGTCCCTGCAAATCCTCGATGTCGCGCTGGCACGTCACGGTGAAGTACAACTTGATATGGGCGTTGTCGAAGACAATCTGGTGCAATGAACTGTCTTTGCTCTCCAGTTGCGACGTCGTCTGATTGGCGAGGATGAGACTGACGCCGAACTTGGCCGACTGGGCCAGCAGGGCCTCGAATGAGCGGCCAGTCAACTCGTGGAACTCGTCGATGAAGGTCCAGACCCGCGCGAGCGGTTTGCCCTGACGGCTCCGCTGCATGGCGGCGTTGATCAGGTTGTAAAGACCCAGACCTGCGATCTGGCGGGCGGTGGTCATCTCGCTCAGGGTGGGTGTGAAGAAGTAGATGACGTCTCCTTTCTCCAGCGCCCGGGCCATGTCGATGCAACGATCGGTGTCGGTCTTGTCGTCGACCAACAGTTGGGGATACTCCAACAGAAAGTTGAACGTCATGCGGATCTGGTCGGCATCGCGGATTTTTTTGGAGCGGGCTTCGCGTTCCAGGTAGAGCGCAACGTCCTGAAGCGTCAGTCGCCGGCCCTCCTCGGTGCTGAGCTTCCGCACGACGGAGAGCAGCGCCGCCAGATTCTGGGCCGTGAAATACTGACCGCCATAGACGAGGCCGTTGTCGAGATTGAACGCCTCGATGAGCAGCGTCGTCAGCCGCATCACGTTGCGCTCGCCGGCGGGGACCGCCTGGAAGGGATCGAAGGAGTCCCACGCGTCCCCGGTGTGAAGCGACATAAATCGAAATCGCCGGCCCAGTCGTTCTGCGGCCTGCTTCACGAAGTAGAAGAGGGCCTGGTCCCCGCCGAGGTCGAAGATGCAGATGGGGTCGCGCTTGAGAGTACCGTTTTCGGAATACGGCTCCATTAACTGCAGAGCGAGCGGGAGCAGGGCGCGGGAGGTCTTGCCGGAGCGCGTCCGTCCGCGCACGTGCATGTGGCCCTCGGTCAGAAACTCCCGTGTCACCCGGATGGGTTTCGGCGGCGATTCACTCTGGTCGTAGCCGAGGAGGATTCCGGGGTCAGGAGTCACTTGGCTTCCTCCTGAATGCGGCAAGCGCGGTCTTGAGGGTCGCGGGACTCGGCGCGAAGCGGACGATGACGTGGCACTCGTCCGCGACGGAGGGCTTTTCGTTCTTGGCCTCTTTCATTGTTTTATTGAGGTGCGCGCACTTGGCCTTGGTCTCAGCGAGCACCGCGAAGCCCAGGTCGCCCGATATCAACCACGGCCGCAGTGCCGGCGCTTCCCAGATCGTGGCGATCGTGGCGCGGAGCTGCTTGACGGTTTTGGGGATGTTGGTCGAGGTCTCATAGACGCGGTAGATCTTCGGCCCCTCCTTCTCGTCGGCCAGGCAGCAGGGAATGTTCGCGTGCGGTGCATGATCGGCGAAGATCGATCCCAATTCGCGCGGCTCCAAACGATACCGGCGCTCATCTGACAGAAAGCAGAACCAAAGCGTCGCCAGGTGCGTGCGCAGGGCGGTGGGTCCAAGTTGTTCGGCCCGGTCGTCGGACGCGCCCGCTACGCGAGCTCCGGCCGGCATCAATGTGAAGAAAGGGATGCAGCCCGGAAATGCGCCGTCGGCCACCTTCCTGTGATGGCGAAGAAATCCCGCTTTGGCGAGGTTGACCAGAAGCGTGCCGGCATTGCCGCCATGCACTTTAGTGAAGAGGCGCTCGATCACCGGGATCAGGGTCAGCCGGTAGAGAGCGATATGACGCAGCACGGCAAGTTCGATCGGTTTTAGGTCGATGCGCTTCGGTTCCATTTCACCAAATCTCATAAGAATTTGCTGACAGCTCGCGATGAAAGTCGGCAAGTTTGGCCTTCGAGTATGAACCGCCGAACTCGACGATGCGGGGCGGCTCGCCCGCACGGCGGCCACGGATGAGGGCGTCAGGCAATCGTTCGTTCCGGCCCCGGCCATCGGCGTAGAGTTCGTTTTCGCTGACCCAGCGTTTGGCAAGCTGAGGGTCGCCCGCCTGGAGCGACAGGAACACCTGGGCCAGATGAAGGTCATGGGTCGCCTCGCTCGGCCGGGGACCGCGGCCGCCGGTGTACCCGCCAAACATACCGACAGCCGCGCGGGTGGCGTGGACCAGCGGCGTCGGGATCGGCGCCTTGGTCCACCGCGACTTGAGCCGATAGGCGACGGCGCCGAAGTCGGGTTCGTCGTCGCCCGGCTGCCATGCCAGGACTGGCGCGGCAAGTTGAACTTCGGGATGGGCCATCACGTTCTCCACTTCCACCAAGCCAGCGTCGGCAAGCTGGCGAAGCCGGCTCACGGCACTCGCCGGATGGTTCGTCTTCCACCACGTCCTGGCGACCTGACGGACGCTCAAGAGGCGAAGCCGATGGGTCAGGGTCCAGAAGATCTGCTCATCCCGGGCGGTGAGGTTCATCCGGTGCCTCGAACGCTCCTCGCCGGGAACTCCAACCGGCACTCCGGCCTGTCTTGGTACATGGTTGGAGTGGCGGTTGGGGCATTCATAAAGCGATGAAATCGTGAGAGTTATGTCGTTGTGCGGGCGACGGAATCAAAAGGGATATATGCGACGCGATTAAGCGTCGCTGCTGGGCCGGACCTAATGACATATACGCTGAGAACGGGTGATTCTTAATCGGCCCGCCGCCCCCAATTCGCCCCCGCCGGACGCTTGAAGATGACGCAGTACTCGTGCTGGATTCGGGGGTCCTCCATCGGGGCGTACTGCACCGCGTCCGACCGGCAGTGGTGCTGGGCCTTGATGATGATGGAGCGAAGTTGACCGATTTCGCCCTCCCAGTGGAGGACATCGCGAACGATGGGAATGTACTGACCTCGCCGCCGCACATCTCCCACCAGGACTGCCAGTCGTCCGCCCGGATTAACCGCCGCATAGCATCGAAGTAGACAAAGTCGAAGGGCATCCCGGAACAAGGGGTAGTCCTGAAAGTTGCTCAGGTCGTCGGCGTGGTCGCCATAGCGGATGATGTTCCAATACGGGGGATGAATCCAAACGAGGTCGTGACGTCCCGGGATTTCCTGTTGGAGGAGATTGAAGCCTCTACGGAGGTCGCCACCCCAATACGCGATTTGGTGCTTGGAGCCGCCGTTCCACCATGCGACCAAGTCGCGGCTGGTGCCGGAACCCTCCATCGGGTCGGCAATGCTTCGCGGGCGGTAGCGGACAATCAGGCTCTTGAGAAGGCGACCGTCGCAATTGCCGCGGTACGCGGCATTTCCCCACAGCGGGCAGCGGTCGGGATATGACACTATGGAAGTATCAGGGGGCGGAGGTGATTTCGCGGCGGGTTCTGTTCGTTGCATGGTCCTCAGGGTGTCGATGGTCGTTAAAAGCGGGACGGCGTTACCGCCGTCCCGCATCGTCAATAGTCCTCAGGCGAGAGGATTGTCGTCGCCGAGCGGTCCGCCTCGGTGATAATCCAGAACTTCGTGCCGTTGCGATCCTCGTACACCGAGAACAACCGCAGGTGCCGAGGCAACGAGAACTCATTCTCTCGCCAGTCCTCCGGCCCGCAGTTCCCCCAGTCGCCAGTCGCGTGACGCCGCAGCGACGCCTGGATGTCCTCGTCGTTTAGATTCTCCAATGCGTTGGGGGTAATGACGGTCCGGCCCAGTTCGACTTTAGTTTTCATCGCGTTCGGCCCCCTTAGCCGCGGCTGGTTCCTCCAGGTGGAGCGGCTCGATGGTGGTGAAACGCGACAGGAATCGCTGGTTCTTCCGGCACTTGCGTGGCCTGCCTTCCGAAAAATCCCAGAGGTTCCAGCTGATGCACCATTTCACCCGGTGCTTCGCACAATACAGCCAGTCGTATTTGTTGACGCTGATGGGACCAGAGCAGCGTTTACAGATGGGACACACACCGTAGCGAAGCTCGAACTCCCGGTGGCGGGCTTCTGTCTCGGCATCAATCTCCTTCGGGGTTGCTTCTGCATTCATAGGCTCCAGCCCTCCCCGCGTCGGTCGGTTGTCATCCCGGCATGGGCGGCTCTCTGCCTCTCATCCAGCCACTCCCGAAGCAGCATCACCGAATCAAGCAGGTAGTTCGGTCGCGGCGGGTCGCGGAACTCCAACTCGTAGGTTGGCGGGTGTTGCAACAGGTAGGCGGTGACATATTCCAACGCCGCCCGATAGGTCTGGGGCTGTTGGGATTGGATTTCTCCTTTCTCGTTCATTGTGCTATTCCTCATTGAGTGGGCCGACCGGCTCCAAGCCGGTCGACCGATTTTGGTTACAGCAAATCACCTGAATCACCGTCTAACACAGCGACATCGAACAGGTTCAGGTCTCCGCCTCTCGCATGTGTCATGTCTGAAATAGTCCTGACGAAGAACTGGGCCTGAGGGTTGAGTTGCTTTCCTTTGCCGCATTCGGGACAACGCACAAACACGTTGCCGTCTCTCGAAAAGAATTTCGCGTCATCAGAGCCTTCGTTCGTGGTGTCCCACTTCGTTCCACATCCAGTGCAAAATGTAATCATGGTCATTCATCCAATGGGCCGACCGTCCCCCAACGATTCGGCGTTCAACTCGTGGGCGTGAAGCCCGGGAACCGCTCAACCCCGGAGGCGAGACATTTCTTGCGTTTCTTCAGACCGTGAACGGCGGTTCAACATGGCTAAAGGCTGCTGGGGATTGACCCCGAAATGCAAATTGACCGTAACATATATTTCACACATTATGCAAGATGTGTAATGAAATTTCTTTCGGTTTGAACGTCTTTTTTTCACGATGAGAGGAGCCATTTCGGGAATGGTGTCACACGTGTTGCACGTCGGCGTGCGGGTGCAGCGTCGCGGATGTACGTAGACAATCAAGGCAGTGCTGTGCGTCGGAGGTCGCTGCGGCTGTCACCGAATCCACCAACGTGCCGACACAGGCAGCGAGGGTTGGCGTCGCTCCTTTTCACCTTACCCACTCAGCCATGCACCGAGCCACCTCGGCAAAACGAAAATAGTCAGTTCATCACGGCTACCAGCCCTTCGGTCGCACGAGACGGAAGCGGATACCTTGCTGTTCCAGGTTTTCGACTCGCCTCAGCCAATGGTCCAGCAGCAGCCGTTGGCCCAAGGGCAAAACACGGCCGCGGGCGAAGCCCGCGTCCGCTTGGAGTAAAGCTACGAGCGTCGCAAATGCGAGCGGCGAACTGCAAGGAGTGTGACCGCGCAGCGGCGAAGCGGCCAATAGGGCCGGCACAATCCTTGCTTCGCCGCGGCGAGGTTGCCGCCGGCGATTGGATTGAGATGTGCGTCATATCAAGGCGTCGAAGACGTGGAGCTTGCCATCGCAAGCGACCGTGAAGAAGTCGCCGCCCATCTCCATGTCATTGCCGATGCCGTCGTAATCAATGTGATGGCGGATGAAGTCTGGCAGGCTCTTGAGAACGTCGCTGTAGCAATCGTCAACCAAATCGGATGCATAATCAGCCAGGCTGTCGTATGCACCGCGGTAGGCCTCCTCCATGTAGCGGCGGGCCTCGTCCACATTGGAGGTGTCACCAAAGTGGCTCACCAGCTCGGCGAAGAGCGGACCATGCTCCTCCATAAGGGCTGCGAGCTCGGCGAGCCGCTCCAAGTCTTCAGACTCTGAAAGTAGAAGCGTGCCGAAGTTCGCGTGATTATGAATGGCCCATTCCTCGGCGTGGGGCTCTTTCGATTGACCAAGCATGGACGCAATCTGCTGCCGGATGACATCCGCCGGTTGATTCGCGTCAATCCAACAGCCGTGAAGTCGCCCGGAGTTGTAGTCGGATAGGGACGCCACGTAGATTCGGGGCGTGTGGGTGGTCGAAGTTGTGCGATTCGTGCATTGGGATTCCATTGTTCTCCGCTAATAAAAGTAGCCGTTTCGCCGGCCAACGCTGCGGGGTAAATGCCGAATCGTCATATTGGGACAAATTCGCATCCCCCTTTGAACTGCACCCTGACCGTAACATATATTTAATACATTATGCAAGAGTTGCCGAAACGATTTTTCACAGGCAGTATGGAATAATGCGAACGGCAATCACCATTTCATTGAATAGAACCGAGCGTTCGACCCTGACCCGTTGGAGCGATGCCGGTGGACGGTTGGCACAGCGTGCTAGGATTGTGCTGCTGGCGGCCGATGGCCTTAACAACAAACAGATTGCCGGCGAACTCGGCACCGACGAGCAAACCGTGGGCCGCTGGCGTGCCCGCTTCGCATCAGGACGGCTGGATGGCATCGCCAACGAGGCTCCCCGCTCGGGTCGAAGGCCTCGTGTCCGCGAACGATTGACGGAGAAGATTCTTCGAATGACCAGGCGGCGGGCAGGTCGCGGCACCCCGTGGAGCACCCGCACGTTGGCCGAGGCCCTGGGCGTGAATCACATGCTGGTCTATCGCGTGTGGCAGGACCACGGCCTCGGCGCCGACACCGCGTAGAACTGCGTCGCTTCTCATTTTCTTTACCCAACTGGCACCGCATCGAATCCCAACAACATCCACGCCTTTGGGTGCCTGTTGGATGGCATCCGTTCAATTTCGTGAATGGCGAGAAAGTGCCGACGCCGGCACGATGGGTAACGAGGGTTCAGGTGGAGCAGGAACCCTGACGAGTCAAACGTTGATGGTTGAACCCAATTGGTAGCTCGCCCTGAAAACCTACGCAGCCTTCTGGGCGTGAATCCACTTGAACGCGTCTTCGAGGGCTGCGGCGAGGACGAGAACATCATCCCGGCCGAAGCCGTTCGATTCCTTCCACTCGTCGCCATCCTTGTAGATGCGTGCGACGGTGACGTTGTGCATGTGGCCGTTGGACGTTTCGTTCTTCCAAATGACCACCTTCACGCTTCCGTACCGAATCTCGTGTACCGGTCTGTTGGCGTCGTTCTTTGGCATGGCATTATCTCCTAACCTTTTCACGCCAAGGTCCCAATGCTCCACCTGATGACACCGTTATGGCATCTCTCAGGCACGGTGTAGCACGAGGCTTCGTGAAGAACTCCGCCGCTCTGCTCCTGCCGTATTCGGCCATCGTCGTAGGGGCTCGCTAGCGGGGGTCCCCGACGAGGACGGCCGATGTGCGGCGGGCACTCCGCCGGCCCCGTTCCCCCCGTAACCTGCCGGATCGGTCCCGAGTCGGAGGGCTCCAGCGGATTCGACAATCAGGTGCAGATATTTGTTTTGCTAGAAGACTTGGAGACGGCGTGTGGCAGGCCAAGCCGGTGCGTCCCGCACCGGCCCGTCACGCCCGATTTCATTCAGGATGCGTTCGCGGATGGACTCCACCGAATAGCGGGCAGACGCCCGAAACCGAACCAATCGAATGCCGGCCTGGGCCAGCACCTGATTCACAAAGAGGTCGCGTTTGCGGCGATGTGACTGCTCGTGCGAGCGGTCATCCAGTTCGATGGCCAGCACGAACCGTGTTGAACGCAGGTCACAGAGGACAAAGTCGAGATGTTTCTGGGAGATGGCCGACCCCATTCCCCGACGCCACGCGGTTTCGGAACAGGTAATGATGTCCGCCAGCCGCACCTTGCACATGATCAGAAATCGACCGGCGACGGCACGGGTCAATGGACCGAAGAAGGCGGCCTCACCTCGTGAAAGCAGGGTTTCCCGGTTTCGATAGACGATGGCGGGCTTTTCACGCCGACCCCTCCGTCGTCGCGTAGTGTGACGAGACCGTCTCACGGAATGCCGCCGAAGTTTGGATCGATGTCGTCCGGTCGTGGAGAATCTCGTCACGGCTCATTTCTATCACGCCCGCAATCGCTACTCAAAAAACTTTCTCCTGCACGGATGCCGAGCTGGGATTCCAGCCATGCCACGCGGCCCATGCCCCATCGCAAATGGTTGTACTTGAGCGACAGGGCCGTGGCCCGCGCCATCTCGTCGCTGGAGTGAGCAATCTCGCGGTCGTACCGTGACAGTGCCTCCGCCCCTCGTTCGACGATCTCCTGATACCGCCGGCGGTCTTCCTCGACGCGCTGACGCTCCTCCGCCAACATCGCCCCCACACGGGCCGTACGCTTGGCCCGATTCTTGGGCAGGTCCCTCTCGATGAATCGGCCCGCGTCCAGGTCCGGCTCGATGTCGTCGACCGCAATCGGTGGCGCCGCATCTCCCTCGTGATAGTAATGCCACGGATGTCCGGGGTCATAACGCCCGCGCGGTTCGATGGTGCAATCGGCCAGCGTCCTCCGCACCCACAGGTCCAGTGCCCGCGCCGCCTCGTCCCCAAAGCCGTTCGCGAATGCCGCGAGCACGTCACCATACGCCGTCGCCAGTAGCGGCGCTTCGCGTTCCAGGTATTCGCGTAGTTTCAAGCGGGCGTTGTCGGTCCGGGGCACCTTTCCCGTGCGCGGATCTTCGCCGGTTCGCAGGGCATCTTCGACCGATTGCAATTCGACGAGTGTCGCCATCAATTCGGTGGCCTGCTCCACGGTGATCGCCCGGACATCTTCCTCATTGGGGGCATACGCTCCTTCGGTCGTCAAACCGAAGACGCCATGCTCGATGGCCGCCGATAGTGGTGAGGCGATGGGCACATCGTCGAACGACGGCGCCTTGAGTTGAGCGAGTTCAGGGGGTGCCTGGGGTGCCACGGCTGTATCGGTGGGCACATCAGGCGTTGGAGCGGGCGTGCCGCGCGTGGGCCGCTCGTCCCAATTGAAAAACTGCTGTTCGTGTACCGCCATATTCCCAAGCCGCACGTTCGTTCAATGGGTTATGACGTGTTGCCGAGGCGATGTGCGGTTCGAGAACAAG
>Ga0190265_10001568_pt1 | contig 15064 bp, 13 predicted proteins | sample Popmic124T_FD_133135 | JGI IMG/M metagenome (GOLD analysis project Ga0190265, IMG submission 133135) | Populus adjacent soil microbial communities from riparian zone of Indian Creek, Utah, USA - 124 T | ecosystem: Environmental > Terrestrial > Soil > Riparian zone | place: USA: Utah | collected...
CGGGTCAGCCCCAGATTCTGCTGGGCGCGGCGGAGCAATTCCTCATTGTTGTCGAGCCCCTCGACCGAGCGGTTGAGCTTCCCGCTCTCCTCGAGGATCTCAATGACCCGGACGAGGAGCGGCAACGCCCGGGCGCCGCCCCGCTCGGCGATCGACAGGGCCAAAGTCTGCAGCCGATTGTCCTCGAGCACCAGCTCGGCGACATCGTCGGTCATCTCGGCGAGAAGCGAATTGCGCTCCTCGAAGCTCAGCCGCCCTTCGGCCATTTCCCGGTTTAGCGGGATCTTGATGTTGACCTCGTTGTCCGAGCAATCGACGCCCGCCGAATTGTCGATGAAGTCGGTGTTGATCCGGCCGCCAAGGCGGTTGAACTCGATCCGGGCCGCCTGGGTGATGGCGAGGTTGGCGCCCTCGCCGATCGCCCTGACCCGAAGGTCGGCGGCGTTGACCCGGATCGAATCGTTGCCGGGATCGCCGACCTCCTGATGGCTTTCGGTCCTCGCCTTGATGTAGGTGCCGATGCCGCCGAACCAGAGCAGGTCCACTTCCGCCTGAAGGATCGCGGTGATCAGCGCCGCCGGCTCCACTTCCTCCGCCGCGATGCCAAGCATGTCGCGGATCTGGCTGCTCAGCGGAATCAGCTTCTGGGTGCGCGAGAAGACGCCGCCGCCCTTCGAGATCAGGGCCTTGTCGTAATCGGCCCAGCTCGAGCGCGGCAGATTGAACATCCGCTTGCGCTCCTTCCAGCTCTTCGCCGGATCGGGATCGGGATCGAGGAAGATGTGGCGATGGTCGAACGCCGCGACCAGCTTCAGCGCCTTCGAAAGCAGCATGCCGTTGCCGAAGACGTCGCCGCTCATGTCGCCTACGCCGGCGACCCGGACCGGCTCTTTCTGCACGTCGACGCCGAGCTCGCGGAAGTGGCGCTGGACCGAGACCCAGGCGCCCTTTGCGGTGATCCCCATCGCCTTGTGGTCGTAGCCGTTCGAGCCGCCCGATGCGAAGGCGTCGCCGAGCCAGAAATTACGCTCGATCGCGATCGCGTTGGCGACGTCGGAAAAGGTCGCCGTGCCCTTGTCGGCGGCGACGACGAAATAGGGATCGTCGTCGTCGCGGACGAGGACGCCCGCGGGATGGACGATCCTGTCTTCGACGATATTGTCGGTGACCGAGAGCAAGGCGCGGATGAAGCAGCGATAGGATTCGGTCCCTTCCGCGATCCAGGCGTCGCGGTTGGCGGCGGACGGCAATTGCTTGGGATAGAAGCCGCCCTTGGCGCCGGTCGGCACGATCACGGCGTTCTTCACCACCTGGGCCTTCATCAGGCCCAGCACCTCGGTTCGGAAATCGTCGCGCCGGTCGGACCAGCGAAGGCCGCCGCGGGCGACCGGGCCGCCGCGCAGATGGATGCCCTCGATCCGCGGCGAATAGACCCAGATCTCCCGCCACGGCACCGGCGCCGGCAGGCCGGGCACGAGCGCGGATTCGAGCTTGAAGGCGAGCGCGTCGGCCGTCCCGGCCGAAAAGGCGTTGGTCCTCAGCGTTGCTGCGATCACGCCGCGGATCAGGCGCAGGATTCGGTCCTCGTCGATCCCGGCGACGCTGGCGAGGCCCTTGTCGATTCGCTTTTCGGCGGCCTTCACCGCTTCCTCGCGCGGCCCTTCGAGCGCTGGATCGTGCATCGAGTCGAACAAGGCGATCAGGCCCCTGCTCACCTCGGGCGCCCGCCGCAGCGCGTCGACCACGGTGACTTGCGAATAGGACAGGCCGGTTTGCCTGAGGTAGCGGAACCAGGCCCGGAACAGGACGACCTCGCGCGGCTCAAGGCTGACCGAGACGATCAGCTGGTTGAACGGGTCGTTCTCGGCCTTGCCTTCCAGCACCGCCGCGATCGCCCGCTCGACCAGCCGGGCGCGCCGGATCACACTGGCCGCCTCGCCGCCGCCGGGCATCTCCAGCTCGAAATCGTGGACGTAGCCGATCTCGCCGCCGCCCACCGGCGTCGGCACTTCGTCGAGCACTCGGAAGCCGAAATTCTCGAACACCGGAACGGCTTCGGAGAGCGGGATGATCCCGCCCTCGCGATAGGTTTTGAGGTGGAGCTTGGCGGGGGCGTCGCCGTCGCGGGTGAACAGCCGCGCGTCGCGGGCGCTGGCGTCTTCGAGCCCGGCCAGGCAGACGACGTCGCGCGCGGCGTCGGCGGCCGAGGTGCGGATCCGATAGCCTTCGGGCAGCTTGTCGAGGAAGGCCAAAGCGAGCCGGGTCGCGCGGCCCACCCCGACCAGCTCGCCGAGCGCTTCCTCGACGCTCGGCTCCCAGCCGCGGACCATGGCGTCGAGCTTGCGGTCCAGCGCCTTGACGTCGGGCGTCGGCTTCTTGGCATCGATGTTCAAAGTGTAGCGGACGAGCGCGAGATCGCCGTCGCCGAGGTCGACCGCCCAGTTGGTAATCCTGCCCTGCGCCGCCTCCTCGATCATCTCGCCGATGCCGACGCGCCGCCGCGTGGTGAGCTCGTCGCGCGGCAGCCAGACGAAGGCGAACATGTGCCCCTTCAGGATCGAGCGGACGAGGATCAAAGTCGGCCGCGGCCGGTCGGCGAGCGAAATGGCGGTGGCGGCGAGATCCTTGACCTCGGCCGGGCGCAAATTGACTAGCAGATCGCGCGGCAGCGAGGACAAAGCGTGGCGCAGCGCCTTGCCGTTATGGCCGCTCGGCTCGAAGCCGAACTCGCGCTCCAGGGCGTCGAGCTGGTGACGCAGAAGCGGCACTTCCTCGATCGGCGCGGTCAGCGCCTGGCTGGTCCAAAGGCCGGCATGGACCCCGATGCCGGTGATCTTTCCCTTCTCGCCCCCGCCCTCACGGAGCGGCACGACGACCAGGTCGAGCGGCACCCGCCGGTGGACGGGCGAGCGCAGATCGGCCTTGGCCAGCAAGGGCTCCGGCCCGCCCTGCTCGAAATAGCGGATCGCGCCCTCTGAGCCGCCCTCGTCGGTCGGATCGTCCGAAAGCCGCATGATGCCCAGGCCCTGGGACGGCTTCTCGCCCGGCCGCTCGACCTCATAGCCGAGCAGGGTCATCGCGCCGTCGGCGAGCCAGTGGAGCAGCGCCTTGCCTTCGGGATCGGCGACCGTCTCGGCCTGGGCGTGCATGTTCGCCTGCATCGCGCGCCAGTCGGTGACGGCGGCGCGGACATGGTCGAGCACCGCCTCGAGCTCGGCGACCAGCTCGCCTCGGATCTTCGCGTCGGCGCGGTCGACCTCGATATACATGATCGATTCGCGCCGGTCCTTATCGTCGCAGCGCGGCTCGATCGCGCTAAGGACGCCCTTGGCATCGCGGCGGACGCAGATGACCGGATGGAGCAGCCGGTGGATGATCAGCCCGCGCCCGGCGATCGCGCCCGCGATCGAATCGACCAGGAAGGGCATGTCGTCATTGGCGATGCAAATCCGCATCCGGCGGTGGCCCAATTTGGTGCCGGCCGATTCGAGCCGGACCAGGGCCTTGCCAGGCATTCGCTTCGAGGCGCAGCCGGCGATGAACTCGGCGGCCGCTCGGCAATCCTCGTCGCTGAATTCCTCGAGCTCGCCGGGAAGGGCGCCGCCGCACAGGGCGCTGCTCAGATTGTCCAACAGGCGCTGGTGAGCGGCCTCGCCCGCTACCATGCTGTCCGCTTTCATAAACAGGCTCCCGGAGCTTTCGGCCGGCCAGCTCGCGCCACCGCTTAGGCGCGGCCTATAGACCCGCCCTCGCGGTCGCGGCAAGGCTTGGGGCTCGCGCCGGGGCGGCGCGGCGGCCGGGCGATTCCGGGGCGCGGCGGTTCACCGGTCAGTCGGCCGGGGGCGCATATTCCCAATCCCAGGGCATGCCGGTCGGCCCCAGGATCGTTTCGGCGATTTCGCGGAAGGCGGCTTCCGCGCGCACGTCGTTGGCGAGCAGAACGACGCAGCGCCGGCCCCGTTCGAGGCAGACCCACATATTGCCGGTCGAATCATTGTGGCCGCCCTTGAAGAAGCCCGGCCCCTGCGGCCCGGTGAAGGTGACCAGCCCCAGACCCGCGGCAAGGCCGGGCCAGCGCTGGGCCGCTGGCTCCGGCTGGAGCGAGGGGAATTGGCTGATGGTGCGGATCGGAAGCTGCCCGCGCAGCATCTCGGCGCGCGAGCCGGCGCTCAGGCCCTCGCCGCGCATGAAGCCGGCCGCGAAGCGCGCGAAATCGGCGATGCTGGTATCCATCGATCCGGCGGCGCGCACCCGGCTGCGCTCGTCATGGGGCTCGATTCGCCCGTCCGCCATCCAGCCGTCGGCGAGATTGCGGGCGAAATCGGGGCGCCACATCATGCTCGTATTGGTCATTCCGAACCGGTCGAACACGCGGCGCTGCATTTCGGCGCCGAGATCGAGGCCGAGACCACGTTCGAGCACGAACTGGAGCAGGATCATCCCTTCGCCGGAATAGGCATAGCGCGCGCCCGGATCGAAGTGGAATCTGAGCCGCCCGTCGGGCTCGACGAAGGCGAAATTGGCGAAGCCGGCGCTGTGGGTGAGCAGGATGCGCGGCGTCAGCCGCCGCCAGCGCTGATCGCCGGCCAGATGCTGCCAGGGCGCGTAATTCTCCTCCTCCCGGTCATATTCGGGAAGCGGCCGGGGCAGATAATCGGCGATCGAGCGGTCGAGATCGATCCGGCCCTCCTCGACCAATTGCATCACCGTGTAAGCAAAGACCGATTTGGTCAGCGAGGCGCCGTACATGATCGTGTCGGCCTCGAGCGGTGCCCCGACGGCGTTGCGATGGCCCCAGGTGCGGACCAGCGCCACCCGCCCGTCCTCGATCACCGCCAGAGCGAGGCCGCGCGCGCCGGTCCGCTCCATCGAGCGGCGGACGGCGGCGTCGATCGTCTCGGCGGAGGGGCGCGGCGGGGCGGCGTGGCCGATTGCGGGCAGCCAGGCGATTGCGGCGATCAGGGCGAGGAGGCGCTTCATGCTACATTTGTAGCACGAAGGGAACGGCCTGGCCAGCCGCTTGCGCCGCGGATGGATAATCGGCCGAATCTCTGATTTCGCGGTTCACGGCTTTGGGGGGTTCGGCATGGCGCTTGATTCCTTCGGTCAGCTGACCCGATTGCTCTTGCTGGGCCTCGCCTTTTGTCCGGCGATTGCCGTGGCAGCCCCGGTGGGGTTTCGCATCGAGCCGGCTTCGGGATCGGTCCGGATGATGAGCCGCCATCACTTTTTGATGTGCAGAATGAGGAATCCGCGGGCGGACCCGTGGTCTGCTTCCCGTGGGCCGTGGCGAAGAGTGATGCACCGCCAGACGATCGAACTCAGGGGCAGCTATTGTGTCTTTGCCAGCTGGGCCGACGGCAGAGTCTATCGTGGTTCGGTCCTAGTCGAGCTGGAGGGCCCGCCGCGTCAGTTCACGATCAGTCCGAACGCCGCGTCCGGACGCAATTGTTAGGGGGAACCCGGCAGCGGGCTAGCGCGTGCCCGGCTGCGGGGGGCGTGTGGGCGCCGCAGGTTCCGCCGCCCCCCGGGGCGGCAGCCCCCGAACCACGCTCAGCGTAAAGGATCCGGCGGCGATCCTGCTCGATCGCGCGCGCAGGTGGACCGTTCCCGAAAGAAGGGGCTGGAGAACGAGCCGGGCATTGTTGCCTTCGCCGCTATTATTGTCGCTGATCTGCGTATCGAAACCGAGCGTGGTCGGCCTGCCGGCATCGAGGGTCGCATCGAAGTCCGCGGAATCGAGCGACACTGTGATCGTCTCCCCCGCCTGCACGTCGAGGGCGTAGAGCTTGTAGAAATAGTCGATCTGGCCGGACCCGTCGGCGCGCAGCTTAGCGGCGGACCGGAGGTTCAGCGTGCCCTGCGCCGTCTCGCCAATGCCGATCCGCCCGGGCTCTTCCGCGAGCGATTCGGTCGCCCGCGCGAGGTTGAGCGAATAGCGTACGGCCTGACCGTCGGGGGTCTGGGCCCGAACCCGGTACTGGCCGGCCTCGGGCAGAACGGTGATCAGGGTCGCCTTCGTCTGGTTGCGGCCGACATTGGACGCCACGACCCTGGCGGCCTCATTGACGAGCTGCAGGCCGGGGCCCTGACCGGTGGAGACCATGTCGATCTGGATGCGCTCCCCGGCCGCGCCCTGGATCCAATAGGCATCATAACGGGCAGGCCGCCCGAACGATTCGCTGATCGGGCTGTTCTGGTCCAGCGAACCTTCGACGCGATCCCCGGTGAATTCTCGCGGGGCCGGCGCCGGCGGCAGCGCAGTCACGCTGAGTTGGAAGCTCGAGAGCTCGTCCTCCTCAATCTGGTCGCCAAGCGGCGTGACCCGGATGACATAGTCTCCAGCCGCCGGCGCGGTGAAAATGATGCGCGAGTTGAGCGTGCCGTCGCCTCTGTCATCGTTGGTTGCCAACGTCGCGGCGGCGCCCAGGCGCCTCAGCTCGAGATGGGTATCGAAGCCCATCGGCGCGTCGGCCGGCGCAGGGCTGGTATCAGGGGTCGAAGAAGGGGCGCGCGCGGGCGTCGCATCTGTTGTCGGCGCTCCCCCGGAGGGTGGCGCGGGCGATACAAGATCGATTATGACGCCCTGATTCGCTTCAAGACGGAGGAGGAAGTCCTCGACGGCCCGGCCCTGGCCGGCATCGATCGAGGACGAGATGCTCTGGCCCATAGCGATCGGCCGAGCGGGTGGCGGCTGCACCGGCGCCGAGGCCGGGGCCGCGTCCTGCGCGCCATGAGCGGCGGTTGGAAAAACAGTGGAGACGGCGAATGCGGCCACCATCGTGCCGAGCGCAGCCCATTTTCGCAAGCAGACGCCTTGCATTGCTCCTATCCCCCGCTGACATCGTCCTACTACTCAGTCCGTGTGGCTAGCACGCATCGGGGAATTACTCCACGTCTCCATCCGTTGCCAGCCGTTGATGGCTCGTGCGCCTGTTGGAATCTGGTGGAGAATCAGGGGCGGGCGTGATATCGAAATAGGTACGGCCGTGCGAAATGGGGGGTTAGAGTGAGAGCTTGGGTCCCGGTCATATTGCCGATTTCGCTCCTGGCTTCTTCGCCGGCGGCTGCCGCGCCGGAGGATGTGACCTTCGTGTTCGAGCCCATCGGGGCGCAGACGCGATACATCAAGCTGTTTCGTTTCAATCGCTGCCGAGGCCAGCGCCGCGACCCTTGGAGCGAAATCGATTGCGGCCCCTGGATATATGTCCAGCACAATCAGGTCAGAAGCAATGTCAGGGGCCGTTGGTGCGTCTTTGCCCAATGGGACGACGAACGGCACCACCGCGGCGCGTTTACGATGGATCCCGGAGGGGTGGCGACCGCCTATCCGGTCACGCCCAAGCCGAAGGGAACATGCGCATGAGCCGGTCTCCAACCACACCGGACGAGGCAGGCGAGCGCGGCGGGGCGCCGCCGAACGACCGGAATGAGTTCTTCCCCGAAGTGATCAGGATCATGGGATTCGGCGCGGCCTTCGCGTCCATTCCCCTGCTGGCCCGGCTCGGGAACCTGCAACCCCCCTGGCCCCCGGCGGTCGCCTACATCTCCGCGGCCGTGATTCTGGTCGGGATGCTGATCGTGCGGGAATATGGGGCGGGGATGTCCCGCCGCCGCCGCCGCCTGCTACTGATCATCGCGGGGACTCTCTCGGTGATCGGTCTGTTCACCTACCTCTATCTTTACCTGCGCCTGATCGTGCCGCTGCCAACCGGCGAACGCCTCACGCTCGGCTTCGCGTGTAATGCCGACACCCTCGCCATGTACGCCGACCGCTGCCCCTATCTGGGCATGGACGAGATTTCGGCGGCTGGTTTCGATCTCGAGCTGCTCTACACGACGTCGTCGCTGCAGGCCGCCAAGCTCTGGCTCGTCGCTGCGTGGATGGTGTTCACGACGGGGCTGGTCGCGGCAGTCGGATGGGCCGTGGTCCGGGGCGACCGGACGCCGGAGCCTCCCGCGTTCGAATGAGCCGACCTAAGCGGCGCTTTTCCTGATCGCCTGGCCGACCAATTTCTGGTCGGAGAGGGGAGCGACGACGGCGAATCCGTGAAGCTCGCGGCGGGCGAGGAGGAGGACGAACTCGTCGTCGCCGGCAACCTCGATCTCGACCCGCGCCAGCGGCCGCGCGCTCTGGAGCGCGGCGCGGATCCCGGCCCAGCGGTCGGGTCCGGCGGCCGGGCGGCGGGCGGCGCGCTCGGCGGCGACGACGCCCTTGAGGCCGCCTTGATGGCGCTCGATCGCTTCGGTGAGCGCGCCCGCCGCGACGCTTTCGCGCTTCGCCCAGGCCAAGGCGGCGGCGAATTCGGTGAGCCGGGTCTTGTCGTAGTGGATGCCGAAGATGAGCTTGACGACCGGGGTCATCGGCGCGCGCGCCTGGGCCTTGATTCCGGCGTCGGCGAGCAGCTCGGCATAATCCTCGGCCGAATTCTCGGCCGCGAGCGCGAAATCATAAGCGAGGCCGAGCGCGCGATAGAGGGCGGATCGGCTGCGCTGGTCGGCGCCCTGCGCCTGCTCGGCGCAATCGCGTGCCGCCGAAAGCCGGTCGGCGAGGCCGGTTTCGGGCCAGAGGCTGAGCGTCGAATCGTCCTGCGCCTCGGCCTGCTCCACGGCCGGGGCGGCCTCGACATAATCGGCATTGGGGCCGTCGGCCCAGACCGGGCAATCGGCGCCGGCGGACGCGGCCGGCGCGGCCGAGGCGGCGATGGCGCGGCCGACTTCGCCGGCGATCTCCGATGCGGTTTCGCTGTCGGCGATCTCCTTCCAGTTGATCACTCCGTAGATGAAGTCGATCTGGCTGCCGTCCGACGAAAGCGGCATCAGGATGCCGCGATAGAGCGTGTTGTGGCCGCGCTGCCCGACGAACTCGGCCTCGAAGCCGATCGGGGCGCGGTTGGCGATGATCTGCAGATAATGGTCGGTGAGCCGCGACAGCAGGGAGCGGCTCGGCACTTCGCTGATCTGGCGGATGGCCCCGTCGAGCGCGCATTCGGCGCGAAGCGCTTTGCCGAGGAAGGCGATTTCAGGATCGGCCTGGTCGCGCGAGAAATCGAGCAATACGCTGTGCGGGCCGAAATCCTCGATATTGTGGGGATCGACGTCCTGGATGGAGGGATAGGGGCGACCGGCGAGCAGCGACACCCAATAATTGTACGCGCGCACGTGCATGCGCCTCTCATCCACACCAATCTCCGGCGGCCGCTCCATGGCCGGTTCCTCGTCCGCTGCGGCGCCGAATGCCGCCTCGTCCTCAAACCCCCGGGAAATATCCATCAATCAGCATCCTTGGCGCTGGCCACCGTAAGACGCGACCCTGCACCGATCGTGGTTGAGATATGGTTAAGCGTGAAGGCGCGGTTGCCGCGCTTGTCATCGCTTCGGGCCGCTGATAATGGCCGCGCTCTTCATGGAAAGCCGCTTTAGCTCAGCTGGTAGAGCACATCATTCGTAATGATGGGGTCAGGTGTTCGAGTCACCTAAGCGGCACCATCCTGCGTCCTGCCTTGGCAAGCGGCCGGGCCTACCCTCAGCGCTGAGACTGACCCTGCGGGCCGAAATGGCCCTTGGGGAGCGGCTTGCGCTCGTTGCCGACGATCAGCTCGATCGTTGCGGGATGGAGGGGCGCGGCGAACTGGAAGCCGGTCTTGCCGTCCTCGACCCAGACCACCCGGCTGTTCTGCGGCTCGAGGCCGGGCAGCTTCAGCCAGACATTGGCGCCGACTTCGAGGACGAGCTCGGTGACCGCCATATAGCCGTCGGTCGACAGGTTCATGACGTCGGCGTCGACGATCGTCGCCCCCGGCTCGCGCAGGCGCGCGGCGAGATTGACGATGCGGCGCTCGGCCGAACGGCCGTCGTGCAGCGGAAGGATGGCCAGCTGTGCGTAGCTCACTAAGGGTCGCTCCTGAACGCGTCGGGCCGCTTATGGGCTTGAATTGGCTAAACAAGCATTAAGCGCTTTGGGCGGGAATTGCCTACGCGCGGCGGCTGGCCTATCTGGAATGCCGTGAGCCTTCGGCGCCTCTTGCCCTTGCTGATTGTGATTGCGCTGGCCATCGCGCCGTTCGGTCGGATGGGCATGGCCGAGGCGAGGGCGATGCCGCAGGACATGTCCTCCGCGATGGCGTTCCATTGTGCCGGCCAGCCGATGCCAGAAGGCGACAAGGGCGGCCGCGTCGGGATCGACTGCATGATCGCGTGCGCCGCCATGGCGCCCGCCGCGACGCCGCCGCTCTCACCGCCGCCGCCCACCGCAGCGGTCCCCATCGCGGCCCGCGCCTTCGCGCTCGACGGTATTCACCCGGAAGCCGATCCGCCCCCGCCGCGATTCTCCTGACGATCCCGACTATTCACTCGACATCGAACGGAGACAGACAATGAAATATCTCATCAGCGCGGTCGCGCTCGTAATTGCCGCGCCCGCCGCCGCCCAGACGGCGCCGGCGCCGCAGCATCAGGGCCACGATCAACACCAGCAGCATCAGGGCCACGGCCAGCCGGCCGGGCACGGCCAGCCATGCGGCTGCTGCGCCGACCGGAACGGCAACGGCCGGATGGATTGCTGCGAAGGGATGGCCCCGTCGGGCGAGCGCCCAGCCCCCGCGGCGCCGCCGGCGGCTCAACCGCAAGGGCATGACGGCCACTGAGGTCCGCTGGGCGAGGGCGGCGGCTCCGGCGGCCGCCCTCGCCCACCTCAATGGCAGGCCTTGAGGTCGGCTCCGGCGGCCGCCCTAGCCCACCTCAATGGCAGGCCTTGAGGTCGCGCTTGATCAGCCAGTAATTGACCGGCCAAGCGGCGATGAAGCCGGCGGGAACAGCGAATATGAGGCCGCGCCAGAACATCCACGAGAGGATCGAGGGAGCGGTCATTCCACCCATCTGATAGTCGACCAGGTTCATCACGATCTCCATGACGCCGATCGAGACGACCTCGCCGACCCAGATGATGCGGAGGGCTGCAAGGAGGCCGAGGCCGCGGCTCTTCATCACCGGGAGGAGGCCGAGCGTCATGCCCGATGCGTAGGCGAGCAAAGTGGCGAGCGTGATCGTCTGCCAAGCGGGAAGGCCGAGGCTGACCCCGATGGCGAGGCCGGCGACTTCGCCGATCACGCAGCCGGTGAGGCAATGGAGCGTGGCCTGCGCCGACGTGACCAGCGGGTTCGATCCCCCCTGGCCGTGATGGGAATGAGCATGAGACATAGCGGCTCCGCGAAACAGGTTAATACCCCTATATGGTATATTGACATATACCCCCACAGGGCATATTGCAACCGGAGAAATCGGGAGTTGTTCGATGAAACGCGAGAACAAGCCGAAGTTGCTCAACCGGCTGAGCCGGATCGAAGGCCAGGTCAGGGGTGTTGCCCGGATGGTCGAGGAGGACCGATACTGCATCGACATATTGACCCAAATCCAGGCGGTCCGCGCCGCTCTGGCCCGGGTCGAGACAGAGATGCTCAAGGATCATCTCGGCTATTGCATCGAAGCCGCGATCACCGGCGGCGACGTCGCGGAGCAGCGTCAGAAGGCGAACGAGCTCATTCAGCTTTTGGAACGGAGTGCAAGGTGAAGTCGATTTTCCTCGCCACCAGCGTGATCATCGCGGTCGCGGCATCCGCCCCGGCATTCGCGCAACACACCGGCCATGCGCCTCCTCCTCCCGCCCCAGCTCCGCCGCCCCCTGTCGACCATTCCGCGCATCAAATGCCGGAGCAGCAGCCCCAGGGCGAGGCGATGGACCATGGCCGACACGCCATGCCCGCCACGGAGCATCAGATGACCGGCGCCCTCGGCTCCTATCCGATGAGCCGGGAGGCGTCCGGCACCGCCTGGCAGCCCGACGCCTCGGCCCATGGCGGCCTCCACGCCACGGCCGGCGACTGGACGCTGATGGGCCACCTTACGCTCAATGCCGTCTACGACTGGCAGGAAGGTCCGCGCGGCGACGAGATGGGCTTCGTCTCGGGCATGGTCATGGGCGTGGCCCGGCGCGAAATTGGGAACGGTACGCTCCAGCTCCGAGCGATGCTGAGCCCCGACCCGCTCATGGGGCGGCGCGGCTATCCGCTCCACCTCGCCGCCGGCGAGAGCGCGGACGGAGTCGCGCCTCTGATCGACCGCCAGCATCCGCACGATCTCTTCATGGAGCTGTCGGCGAGCTACAGCCACCCCCTCTCGGACCGCGCCAGCCTGTTCGTCTATGCCGGCCTGCCCGGCGAGCCCGCCTTCGGGCCGCCCGCCTTCATGCACCGCATGTCGATCATGGATTCGCCCGAGGCGCCGATCAGCCACCATTGGCTCGATTCCACCCACATCGCCTTCGGCGTCGTCACCGCGGGCCTGGTGGCGGGCAATTTCAAGCTCGAGGCCTCGCGCTTCAACGGCCGCGAGCCCGACCAGCGCCGCTACGATATCGAGACCGGGCCACTCGATTCGACCGCGATCCGCCTCTCCTGGAACCCCACCTCCGAATTGTCGGTCCAGACCAGCTGGGCGCATCTGATCGGCCCCGAGCAGCTCGAGCCCGATGAGAATTCCACCCGCTGGTCGGCGAGCGCCATCTACACGCGCCGGCTGAGCCGCGAGAATTGGTGGTCGGCCACGCTCGCCTGGGGAAATCGCGACGGGGCGGAGGCGCTGGTGCTGGAAGGCGCGGCTGGCCTCGGCTTTTGGACCCTCTACGGCCGCGCCGAATATGCGCAAAACGACGAGCTCATTTTCGTCGGCGGGCATCACGGCCCCGCTTTCGACGTCGGCAAATTCTCATTGGGCGCGATCCGCGATTTCCGAGTCGGCCGCAACGTCCGCCTTGGGCTTGGCGTCCAATATGCGATGAACTTCGTTCCCGCCGGCCTCGAAGCGCTCTATGGCGGGGATCCGGACGGCGCGATGGCGTTCGTCCGCCTGCGGGTCGATTGAGCGAGGGAAGGAGCCCGATGATGATCCTGACGAGGCGCGCCGCCATCATCGCCGTGCCGCTGCTGGTCGCGGGCCTTGCCGAAGCCGCGGGCCCGCCGGTCGTCGAGGTCGTGAAATCGCCGACCTGCGGCTGCTGCAACGGCTGGATCGCGCATCTGCGCCGCGCCGGCTTCCAGGTCAGGGTCACCGACACGGCCGACGTCACGCCCACGGCGCGGCGCCTCGGCGTACCGGACGATCTTAGGTCCTGCCACACCGCGTCGGTCGGCGGCTATGCGGTCGAGGGCCATGTTCCCGCCGAAGACATCGTGCGGCTGCTTCGCCAGCGCCCAACCGCGGCCGGGATCGCCGTTCCGGGCATGCCGATCGGCTCGCCCGGCATGGAAGCCGGCGGCCGCCGCGAGCCCTATCGGACGATCCTGTTCACCCGGGCCGGGCGGCGGACGGTGTTCGCCTCGCACTGAGCCGTGCGCGGCGTCGCCGCAGCCAGGCGGTGAAGCCGAGCCGGCCCGGCAGCAGCACGGTCCCGGCGACGGTCACGACCAGCGCAAGCACGGTGGCGGCGATGAGCAACGGACTGTTGAAATCCTCATGCCCGCGCCAGTCCATGATGTGCAGCCCCCACAGGAAGTCGTAGACCCGCCACAGGGTCGAGCGCCGCGCGGTGACCGTGCCGGTGTCGGCGGCGACGTAGATCGCCCGGCCCGCTCCGTCCTCGAAATCGACCCGCCAGGCGGGAAGGGCGCCGCGATATTCGAGTGAGTTGGCGGTGACTCGCTCGACTCGCGACGCCCGGATATCGCCTTCATGGTCCGCCTCGGCGATCCGCGCCGCGACGGTCATCGGGAGAGGCGATAGCGGCCGGCTTGTGGTGAGATCGTAGAGCCGCGGCCGCCCCTCGCCGCCCGAGATCAACGCGACGGGCCGCCCGAGCAGGCTGCGCAGCTCGACCTTCTCGCCGGGCGCGACGCCCGCTCCGGCCAGCCGGGCCAGCCCCGCCGCCGCTATGTCGAGCGCCACCGGCGCGCTCCGCTGCGCCGCGATGGCGTGCTCGCTCCTGACCCGCTCGATCGGGAAGACGGCGAAGAAGAGCCCGCTCCCAAACCAGAACAGGATCTGGACCGCCATCAGCAGCGCCAGCCATTTGTGGATCTTCGCCCAAAGCCCGCCCGTCGCCATTTCCCTGCCTCCGCCCCGCCGCTATGCTCCGGCGCCATGAAGCTGGTCCTCTACGATTATTACCGCTCCTCGGCGAGCTACCGGGTCCGAATCGCGCTCAACCTCAAGCGCGCCGAATATGAGCGCGTGCCGGTGAACCTGCTGGAGAGCGAGCAGAAAGGCGGGGCGTACCGCGCCCGCAATCCGCAAGGCTTCGTGCCGATGCTCGAGGTGGACGGCGAGCGCATCACCCAGAGCCTCGCGATCATCGGCTGGCTCGAGACGACGCTGCCGGAGCCGCGGCTGCTCCCGGCCGATCCCGCCGGCCAGGCCCATGTCCGAGCGCTGGCGCTCACCATCGCCTGCGACATCCACCCGCTCAACAATCTGCGCGTGCTCAAGCGACTTTCGGGCCTCGGCCTCGACGAGGCGGCGCGCGACGACTGGTACCGGCACTGGGTCCGCGAGGGCTTCGACGCGCTCGAGGCGCTGGCCGCGCCACGCGCCGGCCGCTTCCTGTTCGGCGACGAGGTCAGCCTGGCGGACGTCTGTCTCGTTCCCCAGATTTACAATGCGCGCCGCTTCGCGGTCGATCTCGGCCCTTATCCGACCCTGGTGCGGGCCGATGCCGAAGCGACCGGGATCGAGGCCTTCGCCGCCGCGCATCCGGACAGGGTCGCCCCGCCCGGCCCGACAGGCTAAGAGGAGCGGCGAGTCAGGAGGAGCTTCATGGGACGCGCGGACGCAATCGCTCAGAGCATGATGGGGGCCCATGCCCTTTCGACGGTGGAAATCCCGCCGATGAAGGACAAGGTCAGCGAAGAGGAATGGAAAATCCGGGTCGATCTCGCCGCCGCCTACCGGCTGGTCGCTTATTATGGCTGGGACGACCTCGTCTTCACCCACCTGTCCGCCCGCATCCCCGGGCCCGACCATCATTTCCTGCTCAATCCCTACAATCTCACCTTCGAGGAGATCACCGCCTCCA
>Ga0190265_10001569_pt1 | contig 15063 bp, 9 predicted proteins | sample Popmic124T_FD_133135 | JGI IMG/M metagenome (GOLD analysis project Ga0190265, IMG submission 133135) | Populus adjacent soil microbial communities from riparian zone of Indian Creek, Utah, USA - 124 T | ecosystem: Environmental > Terrestrial > Soil > Riparian zone | place: USA: Utah | collected...
ATCCCCGATGATCCTCTCTATTACGAGAAATATTATTTCACTCCGGGCGACGTGGCGGCGGCACGCGATTCCGAGAAGGTGATCTCCAGTGGAGGCTTTCATGTATGGCGGACGCGCTACGCCAGCATTGGTGTGCTGATCTGCTGGGACCAATGGTATCCCGAGGGCGCGCGACTCACCGCGATGCAAGGCGCGGAAATCCTTTTTTACCCTACGGCAATCGGCTGGCACCCGAGCGAGAAAAAAGAATACGGCGCCGACCAGCACGGCGCTTGGGAACTCATCCAGCGCAGCCACGGAGTCGCCAATGGCTGCTACGTCGCGGTCACGAACCGCATCGGACTCGAAAAACCAGTCGGTGGCGACGGCATTGAATTCTGGGGCCAAAGCTTCATCGCCGGCACGTCCGGCCAAATCATCGCCAAGGCCAGCACGAACAAGGAAGAGAACCTTCTCGTGCCGCTCGACCTCAGCAAAGTCGATGTCACTCGCACCCACTGGCCATTCCTCCGCGACCGCCGCATTGACGCGTACGGTGATTTGACGAAGCGATTGATTGATTGAGCGTCACTGTGGCTCCCCATCGTAATGAACACCGCCAAAACCATCCGTCGGCTCAGACAACTGGTTGACCAGTTCCCGGACAAGAAGCGGAACAAAGACCTCTTGTCTCACACCCTCCTGATCAAGGCTTTCGTCGAAGACCTACAAGCTGAATTTCAAAAGCGCGAAGACAAGGAAACGGCCAAGGCTGAGAAGAAAAAGATTATCAAAAAAGCGCTGAGACAATTGCTTGTTGCACTAGATAAAATCTTTGAGAGGCACGAAGAAATTGGCGACACCGACGTGCGCGAGAAAATGTTTGCGGCCATTCATTTTGGTTTCATCAAGCCGAAGCGAGGTTACAAATTGCCGGCAAAGTTTGGAATGTTCAGTGAACCAGCGGACAAACTTGTTCACGCCGTACTACAAGAATTTCTCAGGCATCCAGAAGTTCTTGCCGCCCGCAAGTTGTTGAAGACTCCTGAAGACCGCATGACGGCATTCCAGGACGACGACGTGGAAACGCGCGTGAGCACGTCGTTCTTTGACTACTTCGGTTACTCAAGCAAGCCACGTGTAATTTGATATTCGATGATTGCGATGTAGAGCTTTGACGTTGACCCGTTGCCGCTTTCCCATCGCCCATCTTATGACCACCGCATGGATCACCGGCGCGGGCGGGCTCATCGGCTCGCAGATTGTGCGCGAGGCCCCGGCGAACTGGACGGCACGCGGGCTGACGCGGGCGGACTTTGATCTCACCGACTTCGCGGTGATGCGCGCGGCGTTCGAGCGGGACCGTCCGCAATTCGTCATTCATTGCGCGGCCCTGAGCAAGACTTTGGAGTGCGAGCGAAATCCTGAACACGCGCGCCTGAACAACATCGAAGTGACGCGAGTGCTGGCGGAACTGGCGGCGGACATTCCCCTGCTCTTCTTTTCGACCGACCTCGTGTTTGACGGCGCCAAAGGAAACTACAGCGAAAACGATGCGCCCAATCCGCTCACCGTTTATGCCGAGACCAAACTCGCGGCGGAACGAATCGTACTGGCGAATCCAAAGCACACCGTCATTCGCACTTCGCTGAATGCCGGACGCACCACGCGAGCCAATGCATTCAACGAACAGTGGCGCGCGGATTGGCTGCGCGGCGGAACGACGAATCTCTTTGCGGATGAGTTTCGCTCTCCCATTGCCGCCAAAGTCACGGCGCGCGCGGTCTGGGAACTCGTGGCGGCCAATCAACCGGGTCTCTATCATCTGGGCGGCAGCGAGCGGCTCTCTCGTTACGAGATTGGCCAATTGCTCGCAGCCAATGAACCGCACCTCAACGCGCGAATCGAACGCGGATCGATCCGGGACTACACGAACATGCGCCGCTCCCCCGACACATCACTCGATAGCAGCAAGATTCAAAGGCTGCTCTCGTTTCAACTTCCCAAGTTCAGCGATTGGCTGCGTGATAATGCGAGCGCGCTCATCCCATGAACTACCGTGGCCGCATCGCGCCCTCGCCGACCGGCTATCTTCATCTCGGCCATGCGCGCACTTTCTGGACGGCTCAGCAACGTGCTCGGGAAGCCGGTGGTGTGCTGGTGCTGCGGAACGAAGATCTCGATCCCGCGCGCTCTAAATCGGAGTTCGTCCACGCGATGATGGAAGATCTGAAATGGTTTGGCTTCGAGTGGGAGGAAGGCCCCGACATCAGTGGACCGTTCCCACCGTACGAGCAAAGCAATCGGTTCGCTCTGTATCGCACTGCATTGGAGAAATTGATCGCCGGTGGCTTCGTTTACCCCTGCGTCTGCTCGCGCAAAGACATTCAGCAGGCCGCGCGCGCGCCGCACGCCGCCGATGACGAAGCGATCTACCCCGGTACCTGCCGCGCAAAGCTCAAATCCGAAACTTCAAATCACAAGTTCTCGTGGCGCTTCCGCATTCCAGACGGCTCAGTCATTTCCTTCTTGGACGGCCACTTCGGCCCGCAATCCTTCGTGGCCGCAAAGGATTTCGGCGACTTCGTTCTTTGGCGGCACGACGACGTTCCCTCCTACCAACTCGCCGTCGTTGTGGACGATGCCGCGATGCAAATCACCGAAGTGGTGCGCGGCGCGGACTTGCTTGTTTCGACTGTGCGACAACTTCTGCTTTACCGCGCTCTCGGTCTGACGCCACCAGGCTTTTTCCATTGTCCACTGATGACCGATGAGCGCGGGGAACGCCTCGCAAAACGGCACGACGCGTTGAGTCTGCGAGCGCTGCGAGCGAGCGGGAAGACGCCGGAAGAAATCCGTGCACAGTGGTAGGGCTGCGGTGTCCTCACCGCGCCGGGCCACGCGTTTGCCATGCCGCCACGGATCCTGCAACAGCGCGGCGCGGTGAAAACACCGCTGCCCTACCCTCGCTTCTACTTCTCTTTCAATTCCACTTCGCCTTTCCAGTTTTCCGGCAACCCCACTCCACGAACATCGGCGATGTGCTTGAGGTAAAACTGTGTGGAGGTGTCATCCGGCTGCGTTTCAAGGACCCGTTCGAAGGCCAGCTCGGCCGCGCCCAGATCGCGTTGCTGAAATAGCCGGAGCGCATCGTCGAATTGTTCCAGCGCACGGGCCGTCGCGACTTCCTCCCCGCGCATTCCGAGCAACTCATGCACTTCCACGCTGCGTTCGAAGCCCTTCAGTTGAAAGCGGCCAAGGTACCTCGTCAAAAATCGGTCGCCGATTTCTTTCTTCGTGTCGCCGGTGATGAGCACATTCGTGCCGAGATACTTGTTCAAGCCCTCCATGCGCGACGCGAGGTTGATGCTCTCGCCAATCGCCGTGTAGTCCACGCGCGTCTCACTGCCGAAGTTGCCGACGTTCGCGACGCCGGGGTGCAGACAGATGCGCGTGACGAGTCGCCGGCCATGAAACTCGCGATCGTTCTGTTCGCGAAAACGCAACGCTGCCTCGCACGCCCGCACGGCATGGTCGGCCTGTGGGTCGGGCGCGTTCCAAAACGCAAAGATGGCATCGCCGATGTATTTCACCACGGTGCCATCCGTTGCGTGAATGCACTTGCCGACCGCGCCCTGAAAATACTCGTTCATCATTTTGGCCAGGTCGTCCGAATCCATGCCTTCCGAAATGGTTGTGAAGCCGGCGATGTCGCTAAAAAGGATGGTGAGCTTCTGTTTCTCGGCGCCAGGCTTCAGGAGTTTCCGCTCTTTGTCCGCGGCAAATTTTTTCACGAGCTTGGGCGAGAGATACATTTCGAGAGATTGAACGAACAGTTTGTTCTCGACGTAGAGGCGAATGGAGTTGACCGCCACGGAGCAGACGAGGGCAACGGCGATCTGCACATAAAGGATCAGCCACGGAAACCAGATCAACTTCCGAACGAACAACTCACGACTGCACGCACCAACAACCAGCAGACCAATCAAAGCGGCCAGCATCGCAACGCCGGGCCTGAACCGCATCAGGCCAAATCCCGCCACTGCGCCGAACAAAATGACAATGCTCAGTTCACCGCCCACCGGCATTCGCTCGAGCCAGTCGCCGCGCAGCAAGTTGAGGAACATCGTCGCCTGAATCTCGGCCCCGGCGATGAACGGCTTTTGCTGCTGCGAAGTGATCCAGAACGAGTAGGGATTGCGGTACTCATCCTTCCGATCACCGGCAAACCGCGTGATGATTTGCGATCCGATGAATACGGTTTTGTCTTTGAAGAAACTGTCCGGAACGCGCTCACGACTGAGCGCATCGAAATAGTTCGTGTGCGGCAGTGAGTTGGGCGGACCATAGTACTGGACCCACCGGCGCACGCCGTATTCGGTGGCGGGCTGAAACTTCTCGGCATCAAACCGCATCGTCGCGGGCGCACCGATGAACTGCGCCGCTGCCCAACTCATGCTGGTCAACTGCTCGTTGGCGGCGTGCGCGCGGACGATCAGGTCGCGGCTGGGCGACATTTCGACCGAGCCGTAATCAGCGGCGCTCTCGCGCAGCAACTCGAATGGCGGCAGGAAACGGCGCTGGCCTGCGGTATCAGGAACGTGATCCGCCCCCAGAATGACTCGACCGCTGCGTTTCATTGCTTCGGCGAGCCGGACATCAGCCTCCCGCTTTTCCGGGTTGGCGTCGGTGAACACGATGTCCATCACGATCGCTTTCGCGCCCGACGCGGTGAGGCGCTCGATCATTTGCGCGTGAATGGCGCGGTCCCACGGAGCATTCAGCGGCTGGCCGAGTTCCGTGTGCGATTTCTCATCGAGATAGACGAGCACGGCTTCATTGGCGTGCAACGGTTTGAAACGCGAAACGTGCAGCAGATCGTAACTGAGGTTCACCAACCCGCTGCCGACCGCGAATTCGTGCAGACACCAGCCGAGCGCGGCCACGGCCAAAGCCAGCAGCCACGCGCCCCACTGGACGCGTTTGAGAAACGCAAGGTTCACGCCGGAAGAATCGGAACGAGCACGCCGGAAGTTAACCGCAACACGCTCAGAAGTAGAATTTGAAACTCGCGTAGAAAGTCCGCTCGCGCGGCAGCTCCGAATAGAGCGTGAGCGGGTTCAACTTGTAGTCACGGTCCGTGATGTTCAGCACGCCGATGCGCGCCTCCGCGTGCCGCCGCCAAAAGCGGTAACCGGCAAAGGCGTTCAATTGCCAGAAACTGTCACCGGGCAGTGCGCCGCCGTAGCCGTCGTTGTCCTGAGCGGACCAAATCGCCATCACGTCGCTGAAAAATCCGCTGCGGTGATTGAAGGACGCGTGCAGTTGGACCTGGTGCAGCAGCGCGCTGTTGTCCACGTCGGCATCGATTGCGCCGGGATTGTTGATGCTGCGGGGAATCTGTTTCAGCCGTTCGTTGATCTCGGCATCCGTCAGTCGGTAACGCGCCCCGAAGGCGAAGTTGCCTCCAACCAGTTGATTGAGCGCGACGGTCAGGGAACGCTCGCGATAATCAATTTCGGCCCTCGTGCTGGATGGGACGGCGACGAGTTGCCCGGCCGTGCGATTGAAAACTCCGATGGTGCGGTTTGCGTCCGAGTTCAACACTTCGCCCACGACACTGAGATAGGTTCGCGAACGCAATTTTTGATCGAAGCCGATGCCAAAAGTTTCGAAACGGGTTCCGGGGACATTGCCGATAACGGATTCAGGCGCGATGCTGCGAAAGGCCTGGTTGAATCCCGCCACTTCCGTCGGTTCCAGACGCAGACTGTTGTCGAAAAACACGCCGCCGAGTGAACGTGTGTAAACACCGCGAACAGTCGTCCCTTCCAGCGGCGTCCAAATCAGCCCTGCTTTCGGCGAAAGGCGGCTTTGGTCCTCGTCACCGCGACTCAACGGAGAGAGTTCCTGATTTTTCGGATAGGAAAGATGATCGTAAGTGAGTCCCGCCGTGACGTGCAGCGCCGGGCAGACCTGCCACATGTCGTACACGTAAGCACTCTCGCGTTCGATGTCGCCGTTTGAGATATGAAACCTCGTCGGGTAAACGTTCGCACCAGGAAATGCGCCGCGTTGAATGGCCATCAAATCACGCGCATCAGAGTCAGCGAATTGAACCCGCCCGCCGAAGACAATCGTATGCCGGTTGATGGTGAGAATCTGCTGCAGCTCGGCGGTATAGCCTTCAATGTCGTTGTGGTAACGAGTTTGAAATGGACGTTCGCGCGTGGAAGTGAGTTGACCGTTCGCGTCGTGAAACAATTCTATAGCCGCGCCGTTGAACCGGGCGCCGAACGTGTCGTCGAGTTTCCCGGCCAACGCCAGCGTGTGATTGCCCGGCGACCATTCGTGGTGATAGCCAAGAAACAGATTGGGATTCTGCACCTCGTTGATTCGCAGCGTGGGGTTGGCGCTCCTTTGATTGTAGTATTGGATCACGTCCCCGGCTTCCAACTCACTGCGCTGTCCCTCGAAGTAAATCGTGTCGCGCGGTGTGAGTTGCTGACGGAGCTTCAAAGTATAATCCGTCCGCTCCAAATCATTGTTGAAGCGCTGGCCGTTCTCCGTGCGATAGGCCGCTTCAAACGACCAATCGGTGTGGCCGGCGTGGCCGTATTGCACGCCCTGCTGCACCCAATCGCCGTTGCTGAAATATTCCGTGCTTGAGGCGATGCCGGCATGGTCACGCTCGAACAGACGCGTGTATTCCTGCTGCGAAACGGTCGCGGAGAGCGGCGTCGCGCCAACAGGCGCAAGCAGGTTCGCGATGAAGTATTCGCTCACGGCCGGCGTTTCGTAGCGCAAATTGATCTGTTTCGGATCGCGGAGCGCATCGTAACTGTTGGCGAGAAACTGATGCGCGGAAAAATTCCCGTAGTCATAACTCACAGCCTGGCTGGCTTCGCGCAGGCTCCAGTCCGTCAGGCCGGCGTCCTGATAAATGCGAGCGAGGTTTGCGCTGCGAACAGCCTTGTCCTGATCAAGCAACAACCGCGAGCGGAATACACTGCGATTGTCATTCAGCTCCTGCGAGTGCTCCAGATCCCGAATGGCTTCGTTCACTTTGTTCTGCTGCTCGGCGAGGATCGCGGAATAAAGCCAGGGCGTTGGATCGTTCGCATCCAATTTCTGCGCGAGACGAAGCTCCTTTTCCGCCAGCCCTGTATCGCGCGTCTGGCTCCAGGCCTTGCCCAGATAACTGCGGAGAATGGAACTCTGTGGCTCCAGCGTCGCGGCGACTTGCAAATCCTTTCGGCCCGCGGCGTCATGGCCGCGGCGGAGGCGGACAAGTCCGCGCCCCAGCCAACCATTGGCAAGGGCCGGATCGAGAGTAATGGCCTCGTCAAAAGATTCTTCTGCCGCGGAAAACCTGCTCTTTGCGGCGAGCGCAAAGCCGCGCAACGCGTGCGCCTGGGCGTGGCGGGGCGAAAGCATGAGCGCTTGCTCGAGCGCCTGTTGTGCTTTGCCGGCACGGCCAAAACTGAATTCCAATTCCGCGACGCGCGCCCACGCAAAGCCGAAGTTCGGCGATTGCGAAGTGGCGGCGTAAGCCATATCAAGCGCTTCTTTCAGTTTTGATTGCGCCTGCAACGCGTAGGATTCGGCTAGAAACTCCCCAGACGATGCCAGCGGAGTGCCGAGCGGAGCCGGCTGGCCCTTCACGGTATTGATCAAGGAACGCAAGGCTGCGGCCGACCCCGAATTCACATTCTGAATTGTCTGCGTGGCCTGCCCGACTTGGCCCACTCCGATCAAAAGCGCGGCGCGATAAACTTTTTCCGCGTCACTCACGGGCTGGCGATTGTCAGGATAACTGGCCTGTGCGTTCAGCAAGTCGCCGGCGCGATACGCGGCCAGCGAGTCCGCCAGCGCCCCCTTCTCGGTCTCGTTCAAGCCGGTTTCCGTCGGGCGGACGTTGTCCACGTCAATAATCGCGGGGTAGTACAGCACCCATTGGATAATGCTGCCGGCCTCGAGCATCGCGGTCTTGCGCGGCGGTCGGCCAGGAGTGACAACGCCTTGTTCACCAGACACCAGGTTCGCCTTCCCCAGCTCATTGCTCAAATCCACCAGTCCATCGAACAAAGCCACTTCGGTGCGCCCGTCCTCCGCCACCAGCAGATGAAACTCAGTGCCACGGATCGCGCCGGAAGCGAGCGGCGTGCGGAACTCGATCGTCCCCGGACGCTCGCGATTGAAAAAATAAGTCGCGCCGCTCTTCACTTCGAAGCCAGCACTTGCAGCGGCAGATTGCGGCGGACGAATTTCGAGTGTGGTGAGTTCGTTCACGCGCAAGATGCTTCGATCCGAAAGTTGAATCGTCGCGCGGCTGCGCACACCCGTGCGGACGCGGTCGCCGTTGGCAAGCAGTTGATTCGTAATGCCTGCCGTCCAGGCAGCGCCGCCAGCGCGCGCCACTTCCACCCGACCCTCGGCGGCAAGCAACTGGCTGGGCGCATCTTTGGCGGCGCCTTGAGCGAACACACCAAGAGCCGCGACCAGCAGGAAATAAAAGAAAACAAGTTTTTTCAAAACGAATGCTTTCCGAAGCGAGTTGTGCCTCCGAAAGCAAAAGGAGTTTGCATAATTTCGCGTTGATGACAACGAGCCGGACGAGCAGGCACACTGCCACGAGACACCGCTCGTCATCGTGTCCTGCTCCAAAGCATTCGTGTCCAGAGGCGAGGCGTTAGGCAATCGCAAATGTGCTGGCCACCACGACAACCCCCTGAATGTTCTCCCAACTGCAAAGCGACGCGTCGGTCGTGCGGCCGGAGGGCGGCGCCGGGGCTGGCGTTTCACGACATTTTCAACTTCCGTGGGAAGAACTGGAAGGAGCAATGGGCCGAGATTCAAGCGGCCCGTCCACATCTGAGTTGAGTGAACGGTCGCTGGCCGTCGTGTCTGGCGCGCTGTTGCAAGTCCCGACTTGTCGGCGTGGTTCGGCTTTGGTTCGTTAGTCCGATGCTCTATGAAGCCGGCCACCAAAGAGATACCATCGTTCATCTGACAGAAACAGTTCAGGCCGTGGTCTCGGCGAGAAGACGGGCACACATCGAGAACAACATTGGTGAACAGTGTACGGACGTCCTGGTTAACCGAGCTTTACACCGATGAGCCAGTTCCCCGAAACGACATCGTCACCGCCCACCACGGAAATTTCACGGTTGGCGGAACATCTTTTCCGCCATGAAGCGGGCAAGCTCGTGTCCGTGCTGACGGGCATCTTCGGCATCGAGCGACTGCAACTGGCCGAGGACGTGGTGCAGGAGGCGCTGATTCGCGCGTTGCAGACATGGCCTTACTACGGTGTTCCGAAAAATCCCGCCGCATGGCTCACGCAGACAGCCAAGAATCTTGCGCTCGATTTGCTCCGGCGCGAAAAAAACTTTCAGGAGAAGCAGTCGGAGATCATCACGTTCGTCGAGCAGTGGTCGGAGAATGCGGACGGCGGAGATGCGCCGTTGCTCGACGGCGAGATCAAAGACGACCGGCTGCGGCTGATGTTCGCCTGCTGTCATCCGCTCGTGCCGCAGGAATCGCAAACGGCGCTGGCGCTCAAAACACTTTGCGGTTTCAGCCCCGCTGAAATCGCGAAAGCATTTCTCACCACCGAAGCAGCCATCGCCAAGCGACTGGTGCGCGCGCGGCAAAAAATTCGTGAGCAACAGATCCCGTTTGAGATTCCATCGGGCGCGGAACTATCGCCGCGCCTGGATGCGGTATTGCAAACGCTCTACCTGCTATTCAACGAGGGTTACAAAGCATCCAGCGGCGAGAGTCTCGTGCGCGAAGAACTCTGTGAAGAGGCGATTCGCCTGGCAACCTTGTTGGCGGAACATCCGGTCGGCAATCAGCCGCGCATTCATGCATTGCTCGCGTTGATGCTGTTGAACGGAGCGCGACTGCCCGCGCGCGTGGACACGGAGGGAAACATTCTTCGCCTCAAAGAGCAGGATCGTTCGCGCTGGAACGGAGCAATGATCGCCCGCGGCATCTCGCATCTCGGACAGTCGGCCTCCGGCCAGGAACTCAGCGAGTATCACCTCCAGGCCGGCATCGCTGCGTGCCATTGCCTGGCCAATGACTACGCGTCCACCGACTGGCCGCAAATCCTCTCTCTCTACGACCAGTTGACTGAGATCGACGGTTCTCCCGTCGTCGCGCTGAACCGGGCGGTGGCCGTCGCCCAGATTCACGGGCCGAAGGCGGGAATCGAAGCGATCGCGGCCATTCGAGATCCGAAAGCGCTGGAGTCCTACTACTTGCTCTACGCGGTGCTCGGAGAGTTTGAGACGCAGTTGAACCACACGAGGATCGCGGCGGAGCACTTCCGAAAATCGCTGGCGTTAACACAAATCAAATCGGAAGCAGTGTTCTTGGCTAAGAAACTTCGGGCGTGCGAAGATCAACTCCACACTGATGGGCGGCTGGAGAAATCGCAACTCCGCTGAGAGCGAGATGAACGCGCGCCTCATGAAGCGGTGAAGGGGAGAGAACTGTTCAAACGCCAATGAACCAATCGTCCGAAAACTATACGCCGGGTTACACCTCGAACGCCGTGGATTTCATGTCCCGGCGCACGGCCGAATCGCATGCCGCATTCTTCCTGCCACAGTTGAAGGCCGGCATGAGATTGCTCGACTGCGGTTGTGGTCCGGGCGGAATCACCGTGGGTCTCGCAGAACGCGTCAGCCCGGGCGAGGTGATCGGCATCGACCTTGGCGGGGCGCAATTGGAACGCGCTCGTGAACGGGCGTGCGCCGCTCCGGTGCGCGCAACCTTCCGCGAAGCCAGCGTGTATTCGCTGCCGTTCGCGGATGCCGAGTTTGACGCCGTCTTTTCCCACGCGCTCTTCGAACACCTGGCTGACGCGCCCAAAGCGTTGGGCGAGATCCGCCGCGTCTTGAAGCCGGGCGGCTGCGTCGGCCTGCGCAGCCCGGACTGGGGCGGCTTTGTGCTGCATCCATGGTCCGAGAAGCTCGCCAACGCGCTTTCTGATTATCAAGCCATGCAACGAGCGAACGGCGGTGATGTCTCCGCTGGACGCAAGCTTGCTGGCTGGTTGCGGCAGGCGCAGTTTGCGCGAGTTCAGGCCAGCGCTGCGTATGAGATCTATCCCAGCGCCGCGGTCATCGCCGATTATCTGGCGCAGCAACTCGATTCGAATGGGCGTGATGAATCGGCGGCCGTTCTCCGAAACTGGGCCAAGGAACCGGACGCCATGTTTGCCCAAGCCTGGTTTGAAGCAATCGGCTACAAAAGTTGAACCATGGAATCATTGTCACCGGCAGCAAACCCGGCAATGACTCGGCAAAGAAATACCTGGCGAAGGTTTCAAACAACTGTATCCGCCGCCCATCAGGATGGACGCGGAGGTGAATGGGAACGGGAACAAATGATGGGATCAACAGCCCAGAAGGAATACGTTCACCAGCCGAGAAAATGATAACGAAACCCACAGTCCTCGTTCTTGGTGCAGGGGCCAGCTGTCCATTTGGTTTTCCGACGGGGCGAGGTTTGCTTGAAAGAATTGTCTCGCAGACCATTCGCCCAAATGAAGGGACGCTGGGTCAGTTACTGCTCCGTTGTGGTTTCGACTCAAACGAGATTAGCAGCTTCGGTCAGACCCTGAATTTTTCGCAACGGAATTCTGTTGATGAGTTTCTTGAGCACAGATCAGGGGAATATCTTGAGATCGGCAAAGCTGCAATTGCAGGTGCGCTGTCACCGGACGAAACTCTCGATGGCTTGGCAAAAGGCGATTGGTATCGATACCTCTTGAAGCACTTGAATAGCTCTTTCGAGGATTTCGATAAGAACCGGCTCGCGATTATTACTTTCAACTATGATCGCTCAATCGAACAATTCCTCTATTCGGCATTACGGCATTCTTACGGTCAGGGGATACCGGAATCGGCGGCGAAGCTGAAGGCGATACCCATCGTTCATCTGCACGGGAGCTTGGGTAAGCTTGCTGAACTCGAACCGAACGGACAACGCTATGGCCCACCCGTGACAGGCGGATCGGTCCAAGAGCGTGCGAAACAGATCAAGATCATCCACGAGACCGCCGACGACGAACCGCAATTCCATGAAGCCCACCGATGGCTCGCTCAAGCTGAGCGAGTGTGTTTCCTCGGCTTCGGATACGATGCCACGAATCTACGCCGCCTCCTTCAGCCAAAGGGCGTTCTCAGGAACAAATGGGTTGTCGGTTCAGCAATGCACCTTACTGAAGCCGAAAAGGATCAGATCAAAAAGCAAGTCGAAGGGGATTTGCAGCTTCGAGGACGAAACGAGGACTGCTTATCCACCGTGCGTGAAACTGGCATTCTATTTTGATGACGCTCTTCACTTCGAGGCGTTCCGCGCCAGCCCATGGAGTTAGGACAACGCCCAAGGTTTTCGCCCCGCGACTATGTTGGGTCACCGGTGGAGAAAGCCGCCATCGCGCAGCCAGTCGGCGCAACGCGCAGTCCACTTCGAGTACGGACGCGCGTTGGTCCGGACTCCGAAGTCGTGGGCAGTGCCGGCATAGATGTGCAGTTCAGCAGGAACGCCGGCCCGCTTGAGCGCGAGGTACATCAGTACGCTGTGCTCAGGCGGGCTGATGATGTCGTCGCCGCCATGCACGAGGAAGACCGGTGGCGTGTTGGTCGGGACGCGCAGGCCGGGAGCCAGTTCATCCTTTTCCTTCGCCTTCAAGTATCCGGAATAAACCGGAATGGCGAAGTCGGGCCGGCAACTGATTTTGTCCACGTCATCAATCGGCTCGTAGGTGCGTTTGTCGAAACTCGTCGCCGTTGCGATGGCGAGATGGCCGCCCGCCGAGAAACCCACGATGCCGATGCGTTGCGGATTGATGCCCCATTCGCTGGCCTTGCTGCGGACTAGGCTGACGGCGCGCTGGGAATCCTGAAGCGGGCGACGCGCCGGCTCGCCCTTGGGTTCATCCGGGCGGCGCGGCACACGATACTTGAGGATGATGCCGGTCACGCCAATTGAGTTCAGCCACGCCGCGACTTCCTCACCTTCCAATTGCCAGTAGAGATCCCAGTATCCGCCGCCCGGACAAATCAGCATCGCCGTTCCCGTGTTCTCCTCCGTCGCGGGCCGATAAATCGTGATCGTCGGGTTGGTGACGCCGGTAATCATCTGCGTCGGCTCGGTCACTTCGACCTGCTTGCGGTCGAGCTTCGGTGACATGCGGACTCTTTCCGCGCCGATGTTGCCGCTCTCATCCGGCGCCTGACCCGGCCAGACGTTCATCACCAAAGGCTCTGCGGCGGCCGCGCTGCATGCGACGAAGAAAGCGATTGTGAAAAGGACGATCCAATGGTGGTAGGGCGACGGTGTCCTCACCGCGCCGCGACTGGAGCAAGCTGCCCAGAATATCGAACGCCTTCCCCCGGCGCGCTGAGGACAGCGTCGCCCTACCTTGCGGCTCACGGACATGGAAACCAGAGCCGATGTGATCTGTTCTTTTGAATCGAGGAACATCTGGCTAACGCATCACTTCTTCATCCGGCCGATGTAGCGGCGGGCCACGACCACGTCGTCAAACCAGACGGATTGGCTGTCTTTCCAATACTGTTTCGTCGGGTCGCCTTCGTCGTAGCCGTAATGTTCAAGCCAGAGGCAATTCACTTTCAGATCCATATCGTTGCGCCAGCGGATGCCGGTGAATTCGCCGGCCAGCTTTCCATCCACCCACATCGCTTGTTTGCCGTCGGCTTTGTCCGGCGCGGTATTCGCCTGAATCATGAACTCCCAGCACTGCCACTCGTTCAATTTCGGAATCACACGCGCAGGTCCCGCTGCTTTGCCTTTGGCAGGCCCAGGCGGAAAGAACCCGTTGCCCCAATATTTTCCTGCCATTTTCGGGTCCGGCTCCATGTCGAGATAGTAGGTGTAGAGATTCACTTCGCCCGGCGACGGATTTTTGCCCCACGCGAACCACGGCTCCATGCCGGTCGAGTAGTAGGTGCCGTTCGGCTTGCGTCCGGCCTTGCCGAACGCGGACCATTTGTTGGTGCGTTGATTCGCTCCCAACCACACGAAGTGATGATTGTATTGGTAGTCCGGCGAGAACTTCACGTAGAAGCGCGCATAGACGGCGTCGGCTCCGGGCATGAACCATTTGATGGCGTCGCCGCCGTGATTCTTGCCGCGCTCCATGGGCATCTGCACGCACCAAAGGCCGGAGTTCGGCTGGTCGTTCGTCATCACCACGCGCCCGCGTTTCTGGTCCCACTTTTTCATGTCGGCGGATTCAAAGTTGTCGGCGAACAGCACGTCGGGGTCATTCGCAATGCCAGCGTCGCCGGGATACTTGGTCGCGAGGCCCCCTACCTCACCCCTGCCCTCTCCCTCCCCTGCGGGGCCGGAGAGGGAGACAGCTTCGGCGCGCTTCGCAACTTCGTGGCGTCTCCCTTCCGCGGGAGCGCGAGTCTTAAGTGCGGCGAGCCGTTCCTCCGAACGGCGATCAATCCATGTCGCTGGATAATCTTTGCGCAATCGCTCGAATGCGGAAACCGCTTCGTTGGTCTGGCCGCGTCCGATGAGAATATTCGCCTGCTTAAACTCCTCTTCACCCACCGTGAGCGTGCGAGCCATAATTCGTCCGGCTTCCTGCGACGTAAGATCGATGGGCACCTTGGCGAGCACGGGCGGATTCGTTTCCGTCAGGATGCGGAACGCTTCCGGGTTGCGCTCACGAAACAGACGCGCGCGCATGTCGCGTTGCCAGTTCAACGCATCCCCGCCTCCGCGCTGGCCGCGCACGTCAATGTCCGCGATGGCCAACCCGTCCGAGCCTTCCGCTTGGGCGACGATCTTCCCCTGCGGCGAAATAATCATCGCTCCGCTGCCACGATGAGCCACGACCAGCCAGATAAAGTTTTCCGCCGCGCGCACCCGCAACGCCTGCACTCCGATGTCATCGTCACCAATAGCCGCGCCGCCCATCGTCGGGAAAAAGATGATGTCCGCACCCGCCAACGCGAGGGCGCGCGCGGTCTCCGGCACGACAAGGTCGTAACAGATGAGCATTCCGGCCGTGCCCAGATCCGGTGTGGC
>Ga0190265_10001570_pt1 | contig 15060 bp, 12 predicted proteins | sample Popmic124T_FD_133135 | JGI IMG/M metagenome (GOLD analysis project Ga0190265, IMG submission 133135) | Populus adjacent soil microbial communities from riparian zone of Indian Creek, Utah, USA - 124 T | ecosystem: Environmental > Terrestrial > Soil > Riparian zone | place: USA: Utah | collected...
CCGCGAAGACGTCGCCGAATTCGAGTGGTTCAAGGACGCCACCCAGCGCAGCGCGCGCGTCGACGAACTCTACGACATCCTCGCCGGCGCCCTGACCGCGCGCACGACCGCGGAATGGCTCGCTATCTTCGAGCGCCTCGACATTCCCTCACAGCCCGTGCGGCTGCCTAACGACCTCATGCGCGACCCGCATCTGGCGGACGTGGATTTCTTCACCCCAAACTTTGCGAGTGAGACGCCCGTCCTGCGCACCCTGCGCCAAGCCGTAAATGTTGAGAGCGTCGAGAAGTCCCCCGACTTGCCGCCGCCCCTGCTGGGCGCCGACACTGCAGACATCCTTCGCGAAGCTGGCTGTAGCCAAGCCGAAATCGACGCCGCGCTGGTCAAACCGGCGGCAGCGCGGAAATAACGAAGCCTACTTGGATTCGGCGGGTTCTAGCGCGTGCCCGCGCGCGGATTTACCGGCAATGTCCCGTAATTCCGCACATAGCGCCTCATTGCCCGGGGCCAATACCGCCCGCGTGAGGCAACGCAAGTAATTGCAAGTCCGGAGAGATAGCCGAATTGCAAGGCCGTTGAAGTGACAAAAGCAGTCCCGAACGCGCCCGGAATGGACCATCCCGTAAACGGAAGGGCAAACGTTCCCAGCACGACGATAGCCACGGCCAGCGCGACCATCGCAGCGGCCTTGTAGCGAAGCCCAAGAAGCAGTCCCAACACCCCGGCAATGGCGTATGCGCTCAGCATCGCGCATTTACTCCGCAAAGAGAGGTTTGTTAAAGAGCCTGTTAGCGGGCACGTGACAAGTCCGACCGGCCAAAGTTTCTGGGGGAATTCTCAATTTTTCCCCAACGCAGAAGGCTAAAATGCGGCCGAAAGGAATTAGTTCCAGCTAAGCCTCTGTCTTCGCGAGATACCCCGCTTTTGTTCGCGCATAACCGCGTTCAAAAGGGCTCCGCGCTCAATTGTGTTTTGATTTTCCTGAGCCTAAGCGAGTGCAATAAGGCCGGTTTCACGCAGCCGCTCCGCCGCGTTCAGAATAGTCGCGAAGGGGACCGGATCGCTCCGCGATGTCGAGAAGCGCCTTCAAGACCCAAAGCCATCGCCATCGCCGCTGCGGGGCCGTCCTTGGTTCCCCCGGTGGACGCGTAGAGACGCCGGCGCCCGAACTGCGGGTGAGATGCGCCCCTAGCGTGACGCCCTCCGCAAAAAAGTTAAGGCGCCTGATGCTAGTGTGGACCACCGCAACGGCAGGCAGCACTTCCCCGGCCGCATGAAGCGAAAGTGGCACATCAACGGCCGGTTCGTCAGCCAGGCGGTAACCGGCGTCCAGCGCTATGCGCATGAGATCGTGCGCGCCCTTGACCGGCATGTGGCGGAGGGCCACGCCCTCGCCCAATCGCTTGACCTGGAACTCACCGTGCCCGCGGATGGCCCGCGCAATCTGCCGGAGCTGAAGGCCATCCCATTGCGCGCCATCGGCGGCTCGGCGGGACAGAAATGGGAGCAGGTGGTCCTCGGGCGCCATGCTGCGTCGGGGCTGCTTAGCCTCTGCAACACGGGGCCGCTTCTCCCGCACAAGCACATCGTCTGCATCCACGATATCAACACGCGCGTCTATCCGGACAGCTACTCGTTCGCCTTTCGCGCGCTGTATCGAGCCCTTCACCCGGCCCTGGGCCGGCGCGCGGCCAAGATCGCGACCGTCTCCAGGCATTCCGCGGACCAGATCGCCCACTACGGCATCGCGCCGGCGGAGAAGCTGGTCGTCATCCCGAACGGGCACGAGCACGCGCTGCGCTGGCGCCCGGAGCATTCGCCGGCGACCCGCGCCGCCGCCGGCCCCGACACCATCGTCATCATCGGTAGTCCCGCTCCGCACAAGAACGTGCGCCTGATCGTCGGATTGGCGCCGAAGCTGGCCGCCGCAGGGTTGCGCGTCGCCGTAGCCGGGCTCAGCGACAGCCGCGTTTTCGCGGCGAACGAGCCGCTGCCGGAAGCCGGGAACGTCGTCTGGCTCGGGCGGCTTTCCGACAACGAACTCGCATTCCTGCTGCAGGACTCGCTCTGTCTTGCCTTTCCCTCGCTTGCCGAGGGCTTTGGATTGCCCGCGCTCGAGGCCATGGCGCTCGGCTGCCCGGTCGTGGTCAGCGACCGCACGAGCCTGCCCGAGGTCTGCGGCGACGCCGCTCTCTATGCCTCGCCCTACGATGAGGACGCCTGGCTTGCCCGCTTTGTGGAACTCCGGAAGGACGCTCGACTGCGCGGCGAGATGATAGCCAGGGGCCGCCGCCGGGCGGTCGAGTACAGCTGGACGGAATCGGCGAAACTCTATCTGCAGGCGATGGTAGCGCTCGGCTGACGCCCTCAGGCGTGCATCGCCACCACCTCGTCGAACGCCTCGGCGATCTGCCGCCGGAACCGCTCCACCGAGAACCGCTGCGCATTGTGGTGGCAGGCCTGCGGCGTGATGTTGCTGCGTTCGGCCTCGAAACTGGCTATGGCCGCCTTCACGGCTTCCACCGACTGCCGATCGAAAAGCATGCCGGTTGCGGGCTCCGGCCCGTGCAGCGGCTGCACGATATCGCGGGCGCCGCCGCGCCCGAAGGCGATGAGCGGCGTTCCGCACGCCTGCGCCTCCGCCAGCGCGATGCCGAAGTCCTCGCAACCCGCAAACACCAGCGCCTGCGCCGAAGCCACGGCCTTCACGTAGTCGGCGCGCGGCAGGTAACCGGTGAACGTCACGTTCTTGCCGGCCAGGGACCGCAGCGACTTGGACTGTTGGCCTTCCCCGACGACGAGCAGGCGGCGTCCCGGCAACTCGTTGAACGCGGCGATCACAAGATCGGTGCGCTTGTAAGGCGCCAGGAACGAGGCAGTGACGTAGTAGTCGTCCTTGTCCGCAACGAGCTTGAATTCCTGGGTGGCAACCGGGGGGTGCACGACGCGCGCGTCGCGCCCATAGATACGCTTGATGCGCGCGCGAATGTAGCTGGAATTGGCGAGCATCAGGTCGGGCCCGTGCGCCGTGCGCGTATCCCAGGTGCGCAGCTTGTGGAGGAAGCGGCGGAACATGAACCCCTTCGGCCCCCACCCCAGGCGCCCCTGCGCCAGATAGGAGAACTGCTCGTCCCACGCATAGCGGATGGGGCTGTGCACGTAGCACAGGTGCGGCTGGTCCGGCCGGGTTATGATCCCACGAGCAAAGGCCGCCGACGAGGAAATGACCGCGTCGTGCTCTGTGACGTCGAACTGCTCGATGAGGAACGGGCAGATGAAGAACAGCGCGCGATAGTACTTCTCCACCAGCGGCAGCCGGTTGGCGATGGAGGTTGTGAATGTCACCTCGGGAAAGTGCTCCCGCTTGACATCCGCACTGAGGAAATCGAAGAGCGTGAAGACGTCCGAACCCGGATACATGCTGCAGAACTCGGCGAGCACGCGTTCGCCGCCCCGGAACGAGGGGCACCAGTCGTGCACGATTGCTATCGAGCGTGCGGGTGCAGAGCCATGCCCCGCCGCGCGACCAGAGGTGACCGCCGTCGAATCAAAGGGTCTGTTGCCGGCAGGGGCTGCGGTCATCTCTCTCGTCCGTTTGCCTCGGGCGGCCGCGGCACCGCAGCGCTACTTTGCTCGATTCGTCTCGGCCAGTCTGGCCGCGACAATGCGCTCGATGGCGGCGAGGCGCTCCGGCTCAAGCGCAGGCAGGCCGGCCGCCAGCGCGGAACGCAGCCTTGCATCGCCGCCGACATAGAGATCGGCGATATCGGGCAAGCGCGCGAGTGCCAGAAAATTGCGCACGTCCGCGTCCAGCACCTTGCCGGCCGCCGGAAGAGCAGCCGCATCCAGTTGCGAGGCGAACGTGATCCTGGGCCTCACGATCCACGCTTCGCTGGGAGCCTTTGCCAGCGACGTCTCCAGTAGCTCGCCAACCCGTTGCGAGGCGCCGCCCTGTGCAAACTCCACCATCGCCAGTCTCAGCCAAAGATTTCCGTCGCCGGGAAAGCACAGGAGGCCCCTGCGCAGCGTCTCGCGCGCCTTCGTGAGCGCTTCCGTCTGCCGGGCGGCATCCTGGTCGCGGTAGGCCGCATCGAGCACGGCCAGCCGGATCGTCGTGTTGCTGAGAACCGCCTCGCGCGCGCACCAGCTGTCCTCTTTCACGGCCTTGTCGACGCGCGGAAGGAAACGTGGGTCGAGGCTCTCGTGCGCACCCTTCTCGAGCCGCTGCGCGACCTCGCGCATAGGCAGTATCTCAAGCTCGATCACGAAAGTCGCGATCGACCAAGTGAACAGGATCAGCGCGAGCAGGACGATGGCGGCAATGCGCATTCTTCACGGCCGATGCGAGAAACTCGCGTCAGTTCCCTTCGCGGTAGTAGTTCGTGTACTGGCCGCTGTAATAGGACTTGGAGCCGTACGCCTCGTACAGTTTGAGCTTCTTCAGGTTGACTTTGTTGTAGACGACGCCGAGGCACTTGTCGCGGATCTGGCGCTCTGCCTCCAACGTCATGCGCACGAGCTTGCGGCTCGTCCTGCCCCACTCGACCACCAGCACGAAGGCATCGATGCGGGACGCGATTGCCCGCACGTCGACCACCGGTCCCAGCGGCGGGAGGTCGAGAACGATCCATTCGTAGTCGTCCTCCGCCTGCTTCATGACGGAGCGCATCCCGGCGGAAGCGAGGAACTCGGACGCGTGCGGCAGGCGGCGCTGCAGCACGGCCGGCAGGAAGGCGAGCTTGGAGTCCCGCTCATGCAGCAGCAGGTTCTTGATCGGTGCGCCGTCGAGCACGGCCTGCACGATGCCGGCGTCGGCTTCCGGCGCCACATTGCGCGTCAAGCCGGGGTTCCTGAGGTCGGCATCGATTAGCACTGTGCTGGCGCCGAGATGGGCCAGCAGCGACGCCAGGTTCTTGGCCACGGCCGATTTGCCCTCGTCGGGCAGTACCGACACAATGCCGATAGTCCTCGGCATGCGCCCGGCCAGCGTGAGGTCGCCGGCGATCTTGATGGCCCGCAAGGTCTCGGAAAAGTTTGACAAGGGGTGGTCGAGGGAATAGCGCATCACGGTGGATTGCGGTCCCAGCAGGCGCTTGCCCGCCTCCCACTCGGCACCGCCCGGTTCCGAAACTGATGCCTTTGAGGCGACCTTCCTGGATCTTATCCTTGGGGTCTGGATCAGCGGCAGCACCCCGAGAAACTCAAGCGGAAGCTCCTCACGCGCCTGTTCCTCGGTGCGGAACGCGCGGTCGCGGAGTTCCCGCAAGGCACCCACCATGACACCGATGGCACCGCCTGCCAGCAGCGCCAGCGCCAGAATAACGCTGCTTTTCGGATGACTTGGCCCCCTCGGTACAAGGGCCGGAGTGATCACGCGCGCCTCCGTGATCGGGAACGATTGCTGCTGAACGGCCTCCTGATAGCGCTGGAGGAAGGATTGATAGAGCGTCCGATACGTCTCCGCCTCACGCTCCAGTTCGCGCAGCGCTACCGCCGTCTCGTTCACTGATGTCTGGTTGCCAACGAGCCCTTTCATACTTCCACGCAGCGACTTTTCGCGCGCCTGTGCGATCACGACTTCACTCAGGTAGCCTTCGCCGATGCGGCTCAACTCATCGAACATCAACCGCTCATACTCACGCATTTCCATGCGCAGGGCCGCCACTGCACCGTGCGTTGGGCCAAGTCTGGTCGCAAACTCGGCTTCCCGCTTCGCCGCGGTAAGGAACTTCGAGCGGAGCTGCTCGATTGCGGCATTGCCAATGGCCTCGGTGACCACCGCATCCGTTTGGCGATTGTCGATGATTGCCTTGATTCTCGCGTAGCGCGCCTCGGCCTTGGCGGTGTCGGCCCGCGATACCACAATCTGGCTGTTCACTTCGCCTAGTTGCTGCTCGCTAAGCAGTTTGCCGCCGGCCGCGATAAGGTCGTTGTCGGCCCTGAACTTCTGAATGGCCAGATCGGAGGTCAGCACCTGTTGCTTGAGCTCCGCCATGCGATCAAGCAGCCATGAGCTTGCGCGCCGGGTGGCGTCGTACTTCGCGTCGAGCTGATCGACGAGATAGGCATCGGTATAGCCGTTGACGACGGCTGCGGCTTTGTGACGGTCCGTCGAGCGAAATCGAATATCGAGAACCAGCGTCCGCTGGACCCGCCTTACCTCAAGATTGCCGCGCAGCACGTAAAGCGCGGTCTCGCGCGCGAGTTCGACATCTTCCTCGGTGGCAACTTCAGGGTCCGATCGCATCACAGCGGCCTTTATCGAGCCGATCAGCAATGAAATCAGTCCGGGCTGTGGCCTGGTAAATTCCGGGTCTCTATGGAGCTGGAGCTTATCGATAACGCCAAATGCGATCCGGTCGGATTTGAGCAGTTCGACCTGGCTCTCCACGGCAGCACCTCCGTCGAAGCCAGCGTTCAGGTCGTAAGCGTCCTGGACGGCGCGGACCCGCCGGTTGTCGATGAGCACAGATGCAGCCGCGGTGAAAAGGGGAGCCGCCGTGACAATGTAGGCCATGCCTGCCGCCATCCCGAGCACGCAGCTCACGATGATGACCCGTATTTGGCGGCGGGCTGCCGCCAGCAAGCGATCGAACTCGGACGATTCCGACCCGTCCGATCCCGATAGCGGCCGGAAGCCCTCTTCGTGTCGCTCGGTCGTCTTCAGCATTGATCAAGCCGCACTGTAAATTCAGCTACCCCGAAACCACCCCGCCCGCGCGCCTTACCAGCGCCGCGTTGGGCTCACCGAATCGCCAACCGTTGACGACAAATTCCTCGTCGAGAACGTAGGCGACCGCACGGACATCGTGGGGATGCCGTCCTCGCTGTTGGAAAAAGTCGCCCCAGGAATGGGAGTCGTGAGAAACTCGAAGCCCCTGGTGCTGCTGGCCGCTCCCCCTACACCCGCCGCCTTCATCATCGTGCTGCCGCCCACGGAGGCCGGTGGCCCGCTCACGATGGCAGACCGATCCGATGGCACGCCTCTGTCGAGCACCGCCGCCGTCTGATCGAGCGAGCTGAGGCCCGCCGCAAAGGCCGTAGACAATTCGGACAGCATCGCTTCGGCGACGGCGCGCTTGATCGTCTGCTCGATTTCGGGGTGGGTGCGCGAGCACGCCGATGATGCGCGCGCAAGCCCGATTCCAATTGCAACGCGATGCGCCGTATTTCCCTCACGTGCGAGCTGAATGATCAGCGGCAGCACCGCTGTGTCGCTGCCAACGCGCCGCATGACCTCCGCGCTCATGGCGGGTCCGCCGGCGGGAAAGCGATCAAGCAGCTCCCTCGGATTGTCCTTGAAGACCTGCATCGTTGCGTCGGAGAGCTTCGCTGGGGCCAGGAGGCAGCCTTCCGCGAGTGCCGGCTGGGGCAGCAGCGCCAGAACCAGGGCTGATGGGCCCAGCCACCTGAGGTGGAGCCCCCTACGTCGGATACGCATACTGACTCCTCGCAGGTCAAAGAGACCCTATCTTGCAGCCGCTGCTGTAGCAAGGCGGTGCAAATTAACCAAAACCCACATCGATCAATGAATAACGATGCATCTTTGAGGCCAAAGAGCTTGGTGAGGCGCGGTCGTCGAGGCCTCAGTCGCGCAAGGCCCTGATCGAGTCACGCGTCACCAGCGCATCATCAGCAACCCCGGAGACCGTGGAGGTGACCGTTCTCAGGAAGACCAAGAACTTCACGACTTCCACCGAGTCCGCGTTGGAAACGTAAATGATGTCCTTGTGGCGCATCGGGAAACCCTGCGCGAAGAAGAAGCTCGAGGGATCCCTGAAGTTGGCCCGGTAGACCGTGGGGATCAACTTCTGGCCACGTGGGAACCGCTTCAGATCCACCTTGAGTGCTTCCAGGCCCTCGCGGTATTCCATGCGATAGAGGAACACCTGTCCTGGATTGGCACGGTTGTCCAGGAGGCCCCCGGCTTTGGCGACAGCTTCGTTAAGAGAAAGCCGCTCCTGCTCGAAGGCGAACTGTCCAGTGACGCCGCTGGTCTGGCCAACGCTTCCGAGAGCACCAACGGCTACAAACTTTTGCTGCTCGCGATAGATGTAAAGGGTGTCGCCCGGCGCCACGAAGATGTTCTCGTCCGGGCTATTGACCAGCGTCGGGAAGTAGACGGTCGACTTTCTCTTGTCGCGCTGCAGCGTGACAAAAACCTCATAGCCCGGATACCTCAGGCCGCCGGTCTTCGAAACGATGTCGAGGACGCGCTCTCCGCCGGGCCTGATTCGGAACTTGTTGGCAGTGCCGACCACGTCACCAACGACGGCCACTTCGGTCGCGTTTTGCTCGGTCAGCGTGACGATCACCTGTGGTTCGATGGCCCGGTTGGACAACCGCGACTCGATATCCCGTTGTATTTCGGGAAGCGTCCGGTTCGCGGCAGGCACTTGGCCCGCGAAGGGAACCGATATCGTGCCACCACGGTCCACCATCTGGGAGGGCAGCGTCACGAAGTTGCCGGGACGTACACCGGCCTCCGCGGGGATGAACAAGCCGCCTGCGCTGGCCTCGAAGATCGAAATCTGAACGACGTCGCCGACGCCGACCCGAATGACGGGGGCCGGGCCGCGTCCCCGACCAAAGGTCCGGAAGAAGGAGCCTGGGCCGATGTCGACGACCCGCTCAAGAACGGACTTGTTGATGTCGAGCAGGGCGTAGTCGAAGACTATATTGTCCTCGGACGCGAGCGTTGCCGCGGCTCCGCCCGTGATGTCTCGGTGATTAGGGCCGTTGGTGGGTAACGACGTACAGGCAGCCAGGAGGCCGCCAAAGAGGGTACAGAAAATCGCCGCGCGCATTGTCATCTGCACTCGTCTGTTGGATGCGATCACACAGTCAACGGCCCTGAAGGCTCTTTTTGGTTTGAGGAGCGTCCTGGCGGCTCTAGTTGGGCTTATGGCCGCTGCGCCTCTCCGAATTCCCTGTGAAATCGTCCCATTCAACCAACCGGCTTCTGTTCGACAATGCCCCTGTTGGACTCACTCAGCCCCTCGGCAACTTATCGCGGGCACGGAGCGATTCGCCAGCTTCGATCCAGGTTATCGGCCCTGAACGGGCATTAACCGCCCGGTCTGTCTCCTGCGTGCAACACCAGCTGTGGGTGGCGTCTCTGATTCCCTAAGCGATTGATGCGCGTAGGATCGGTGCCCGGGCGGATGGTCGGTCGCGTTGGCGACCTGTGCATATCCGGAGAAGAGACCGGGATATCTAAGGCATCCGTGACCGCAGAGACACGGCCGCGCCGCTGCCAAGTACTGCGGCCGCGGCCAGCGCGAAACCGGGGATCTGGAGCGAGAAATCGACCAGGGAATGCAGCGTCAGCATGAGAAGGATGCCGAGGCAGGTCAGCGGCACGTAGCGATAACGCCGGCGATGCACCACGCCGTGCGCAAACGCCTTGATCAAAACGTAGTAGGCGAGTGCCGCGCAGGCTAGGAACAAAACGCCTAACGTCAGCAGCCCCTCGAGAAACACGCTGTGCGCCATTTCCCAGTGACCGTATAGCCCGCACGCGGGCTGCCGGTAGGCGGGAAATATGTCGGCAAATGTCCCTAGGCCGGTGCCGAGCCACCATTTTCCTTGTGCGATCGCCGTCCAGATCGATTGATAGGCGCATAGGCGCGCCTGATCGATAAGCCCCTGGTGCTCCAGCCGCAGGAGTATACGCTCGCCAAATACCGAAAAGACCGCCAGAACGCCAACCAGGCTGAGCAGGCTCAGTCCAAGAGCGCGAGCGAAGGAAGCCCTCCTGCGCACTGCGTCGTACACAAACGCCACCACGAGCAGCGTGGCACCCAACAACGCCGCGAGGATGCCCGCTCTCGATCTCGTGAGCATCAAGGCGATGAAGAACGTGAAAGCGGCAATCGCGTAGAACGCGAACAGGCGCAATTCGCGCGCCTCGGGAGGCGTGGCCACCTTGCGATCGAGGTAGGCCGCTAGGTCGACCCGCTGATATTGGCGAAGTGCGATGCCGAGGGCGACGATCAGCACCAGCCCGTAGTGCGTGGCCGCCGTGTTGGGGTTGATGTACGGCCCCGTAAGGGCGTTCCGGTAGTGGACCTTCGATGTCCAAAGCAGCCACTGCGGCGCAAGCACATATTGCGCGATGCAGAACGCGGCGATCCCGAGATTGACGGCGACCAGGAGTTGGACGAAGCGGGCGTGGCGCATGTCATCATGCACCAGCAGCACCGCACAAAGGAAACCGGCCAGTGGGATCAGCACGTAGCCCGTTGCCACGAGTACAGCGTAGCGCGGAAACGCGAGTTGGTCCTCGCTGACACCCATGAGCTGCGCTTCGACGCCCCACGCCGGGTGGGTCGTCGGCGCAATGTGCCAGGTAGCCGCTTGAAAGAGCGTCCATGCGCACACGATGCCCGCCACAAGCATCGTCATTCGCGCCAGCCATAAGGGTCCAGGATGCTTGTCCGGCGCCAGCAAGGCGAGCAGCACGCAAGCGGCGAGGACAAGTCCGACCGTGCTTGCGGCGAGCGGCTCTGTCACTCCGAAAGCGAGGGGCGCCAGGGCCACGCAGAACGTGAAAAGATGGAATCCGAAACGTTCAGCCGCTTCGCCCGCGCTGCTCATGGGCGCTCCGCGATCCGGCAGCTGTCTTCAAGAAGAACACCGACGCCCTCCGCATTTATCCTGATGCACGTGAGCCTGTTGGTGGCGAAGGCGCCCGTATCGATATTGATTCTGTTTCTCCGCAGGTCGGGCTCCGGCACCGGTGTATGCCCATGGACGACGATGCAGCCGAAGTCCCCCGTGTGGTCGAGGAAATCGCTGCGAATTCCCAGCAAGTCCCTCGTCCTTTGCTTCTCCAGCCTGACGCCAGGCCGCAAGCCTGCGTGGACGGCCACGTAGGCCCCGATGCTGATGTAGGAGCCCGACTCGAGATAGAACTGCTGGTGCGCGTTCGGCACCCTCTCCTTGAAGGTGCGCCGCACGGCATCGGCCCTTACCTCACGGGTAAGCAGGTCTGGCTCGACGCCGTAGGAGAGCAGGGTCGCAGATCCGCCGACCGCCCTCCACTCCCGAAGGCAGTCGCCCCCGTGAAAAAAGTCCAGCAGCAATTGCTCGTGGTTTCCGCGGAGGAACCGGGCCTGCACCTCGCTCCCGCGCTCGATCAACCTGGATATCACCCCGGCCGAGTCTGCTCCGCGGTCGATGTAGTCGCCCAGGTAGATCTCGACGACCTGTCTCGTCCCGAACTGCCGCTTATCCTTGTCAATGCGTTCCTGCATTTCGAGAAGCAGGTCGAGACGGCCATGGATGTCGCCTACGATGTACACGACCAGGGGTTCGGGGGCGGGCGGATAGGCCTTCGCGAGAACTTCCGAACCTCCGCCGAGAATGTCATGCATTGAAAGCTGTTTCCCCGTGCCGCTTCCAGTGCGGCGACAGAGACGAATCTGACTCGTCTCGTTAAGGATTACAGAGCGGAAGATAGAATAGCCTATCATCGTGCTGGCGATAGCTGCGTTTGCACTTCGGGTCGGGCCACATTCTCCCTGGCCACCGGCCGTGCCTGAGGGACGGACAGGGGAATCAGCGAAGCTGCGCAAGCGGTGATCACGATAGCGTCTGCCCCCAACCCGCTCATTCACCCGAGCTTTCGAAGCAAGCGCCGCGCATCGGCCAAGATCTTGGCATGGTCGAACGCCAGCACGGGCCCGTTGCTCTTGGTTACCCATTCGGCCGCGGCAGCATCATCGCCAGCCCTGGGGATTGCGCGCGTCACTCTGGCCAGAAACGCCACCGCGCAGGTGTGCTGGAGCGGGTTGCGGAGTGGATCGGAGTAGACGCCGACGAGACGCAGGGCGCCCACCTTGATGGCAGTTTCCTCCATCAGCTCCCGACGGCACGCGTCCTCAACGGTCTCGCCTACTTCCACGTACCCGCCGGGAAGCGCGTACTCGCCTTTGAATGGAGCGAACTTTCGGCGGACGAGCAGCACTCGCTTTTGCGCATCGAAGACAACGCCAACGGCGGAAAGAGCGGGGGTTTTCGGAAGCGGCATGGTGATTGGTGGGGTTGCGAGCCGAATTATGCGTTCGCGCACACGACTATCGACGACTTCGAGACGCGGCCCGCTTCACCCCAACATGCCGACACGCCCGGGGCAGAACGGCGAGGTCCCGGCACCCTGGTGCCGAGGCCTTCTGGCGAAGCGCTGCCCGCGATCGGACTCGCCTACTCGGCGGCCTCGGACCGCTGCTGCTTGTGACGCAGGTCGGGCGCCAGAATTCCGTCGGTCAGCAGTTTCTGGATGTGCCCGATGCGCTGATAGCGAGGCCCTTCGAACTCCTCCAGTGTGACGCCAGAGGAAAGGTAGGACTGGTAGAGCTGCTCCGCGCCTTTGCGCGCATCCCACTGTGGCTTGAAGGCAGGCAGCCGCTGGCGGATCTTTTCGAAGCTAACGCGATAAGAGCGCTTGTCCGGCCCTGCGTCGCCCGCAAACTCGAGGGTACAGCCGGGCACTACACCGGCCACGATCTCGGCAAGATCACGGATCCTGTAGTTGTGCGCCGTCTGGCCGACGTTGAAAGCCTCGTTGAAGACGACATCGCGCGGCGCCTCCATCGCGGCGATGAAGGCGCGCGAAATGTCCTCGATGTGCACGATGGGTCGCCAAGGTGAGCCGTCGGACTTGAGCATGATCTGCTTCTTGGTCACGGCCCAGGCCACGAGGTTGTTCAGGACGATGTCGAACCGCAGCCGCGGCGAAACACCGTAGGCGGTTGCCGGCCGCAGGAACACCGGACAGAAAGTGTCGCTCGCCATCGGGGCGATGTCGCGCTCGGAGAGGACCTTGGACTCGCCGTAAGCGGTCACCGGGTTCAGCGCGCCGGTTTCGTCGATCATGTTCTCGCCGGACAGGCCATAGTTGCTGCAGGAGGAGGCCAGCACGTACCGCTTGACGCCCGCCTCTTTGGCAAGGGCGGCGATGCGCACGCTAGAGCGGTGATTGATTTCGTATGTCGTGTCACCGCTCAAATCGCCGAGCGGATCATTCGAGAGTGCCGCCAAGTGCAGAACCGCATCGAACCCTTTGAAGTCGTCGACTGTCGCGTCCCTGACGTCTTTGCGAATGTGTGGCACCGGCAGGATTTCGCCGCCGGCCGCGTAAGTGCAGCGCTGGTACAGATCGCTGTCGTATCCGGTAACGTCGTGGCCTGCCTTCGCCAGCATCGGTGTGAGGACGGTACCGATGTATCCAAGATGACCCGTAACCAGAACGCGCATGATATCCTCACACTACTGAATTGTGGTGCCAACTGCTTAATGACAGGGGCTGCGGCCCTCTCGGCCCCCACGGCGCGGAAAGTATCCTGTTTATGGAATTGTGCAACGAAAGCTCGTCAATCAATCTAATTTTTATCGAGTTAAGGTGACCGGATGGTAACGCGTTGCGGAGGGTCGGACTGACACGAGCCTTGCATATTGCTGTTGCATTGTACGCGGTCGTGCCGAGGGTGATCCATTTCGGGTCAGGCTCTGCATTGGTCGTGTGCCGAGGGAACCCTTTGTCTGGTTTGGCTTTCGTCGTGTACAAGGGCCCCTTCGTCATCATGGCGCCGTCTGAGCGGGAATTTTGAAATGGCCGGCGTGGATGTCGTTATCCCTTGCTACCAGTATGGCCGTTTTCTGCGCGAATGCGTGGCGAGCGTGCTGTCGCAGGCCATGCCGGATACGCGCGTCCTTATTATCGATAACGCCTCAACCGATGACAGCGTCGAAATTGCCCACCGGCTCGCCGAAGCGGATCGCCGGATCAGCGTTATTGCCCATAAGACCAATCTCGGAGCGACCGCCTCGATAAACGAGGGAATTGAATGGGCGTCGGCGGATTATTTCGTCTTGTTGGATGCGGATGATTTGCTGGCGCCGGGATGCCTTGCCCGAGCGCTGCTGCTGATGGAGGCCAATCCGGATATTGCGTTTACATATGGTTTGGAAGCGACGATCTCGACAGCGGATGCGGCATCGGCCCTGGACGCAATCCCCCAGCAGGCTGAGTGGAACATCATATCGGGTCGCGCCTACGTCGAGCACGCCTGCCACTATCCCAGGAACTATGTGGGCGCCCCTACGGTCGTGCGACGCACGTCGGCGCAAAAGCAAGTCGGGCTGTACCGGCCGGAGCTTCCCTACTCCGACGACCTTGAGATGTGGCTGCGGCTCGCGACAGCGGGCAGCGTCGCCAGCACCAAAGCCGTCCAAGGCATTCGGCGGGTGCATGCGCTGCAGATGTCCGAAGACTATCGCAGCTCCATGGTGCGCGATTTCGTGGAGCGGGAAGCGGCTTTCAAGAGCTTTTTTGCCAACGAAGGCCGCGCACTGCCAAATGCTGACGCCTTGCTGAAGCAAGCAAAGCGCAACCTTGGCGCGGACGCCTATTGGTCCGCCGTCTCCCACCTTTTCCGCGGTCTCAGGAGCGACGGGCTGGAGCTCTTCAAGTTCAGCCTCAGGCGCCGCCCGAGCGCCGCGATCTTTCCACCGATCGGTTGGTTGTCCCGGATGCATCGGCCGCTTGGCCGTATCGGCGAGGTCCTGCTCGAAGCGGGCCGTCGGCTCAAACCCAACGGATCTTCCGCCCGAGGCTGATGACAATGGCTGCTGGACAATCAACCTCCCACGCTTTCTCCGTAGTGGTGTCGACGATCGGCCGCACCGACGCGCTGGTGCTCCTGTTCGACAGTCTGGCGGGGCAATCGCTTGCCGACTTCGAGGTGATTGTCGTCGACCAGAACAAGGACGAACGCCTCAAAGATCTGATGGCCCGTGAAAAGCGGTTTCCCCTCACGCATATCCGAACACCCGACTCTCCGGGCGCTTGCCGCGGTCGAAACAGGGGTTGGCACGTCGCGGCTGGCCGCATCGTCGTTTTCGCAGACGATGACTGCTGGTATCCCCCGTGGCTGTTCAAGAAGGTCGACGTCCTCATGCGCGACCTGAAGGCCGACATCCTCACCGGACGGTCTGCCGATGTGAGCGGGAGAAGCATCAACGCTCGTTTCGAAGCGACCGCCCAACGGATCGATC
>Ga0190265_10001571_pt1 | contig 15055 bp, 19 predicted proteins | sample Popmic124T_FD_133135 | JGI IMG/M metagenome (GOLD analysis project Ga0190265, IMG submission 133135) | Populus adjacent soil microbial communities from riparian zone of Indian Creek, Utah, USA - 124 T | ecosystem: Environmental > Terrestrial > Soil > Riparian zone | place: USA: Utah | collected...
CACCCAGACGCTGCTGCCGACCGCAGACCGCGCGGGTCGGGTGGCGTGCCTCGAGATCCTCTTCCCCGACGACGCGGTCCGGAACCTCATTCGCCAGGGAAAGGTCGAGCAGATCTACTCGGTGATGCAGACGAGCACGCAGCGCGGCATGCAGACCATGGAGCACGGCCTCGCCGAGCTCATCCGGACCCGTCTCGTCACCGTCGAGACCGCGCTGGCCGTCTCGAGCCGCAAAGAACAGCTCGTCGGAATGCTCGAGCGGAGCGGCATACCCGTGAACGTGAGTACACCCGAGCCGCCAACCTCCGGGCTGCGGATAGCCGGGAGCGGCTGATGGATCATCTGCGGCAGGGATCGGACGAGCAGAACGTGGAGCCCGAGAGGCTCGACCAGCCTGTGCCCGCGCTGCCGCCGCTCGCGGGGGTAGATGCCGCGCACGCCCCCTCGGCCGCGAGCGACGCGACCGTGCTCCCGCCGCAGGCGGAGTCGCTGCCCGAGCCGGCGCCTCTGGAATCCGCGGACGACCCTTCCACTCCCGACGTCGCCGCCTTCGCTCCTTCGGAGCCCGAGCGCCGACGCAGGCGCTCGCTTCGCGGGCGGGGCGGGAACGCCGAGTCGAAGGCCAAATCGAAGAAGGACGCGAAGGACAAGCGCGCGAAGAAGCTCGTCGGCCTCAAGATCGGCGCGTCCCAGATTGCCGCCGCACGGGTCGTCAACAACGGCGCTCCCGAGCTCGTGGAGGCCTTTCGCGAGCCGCTCGAGCCCGGAATCGTCGTCTCGGGCGAGATTCGGGACACCGACGCGCTCGCCCGCGCGCTCACACGGTTCTTCGACCTGCACAAGCTGCCGAAGAAGGGCATCCGCCTCGGGATCTCCAACAACCGGATCGGCGTTCGCGTGTTCGAGATCGAGGGTGTGACGGACGAGAAGCAGCTCGAGAATGCGATTCGCTTCCGCGCCGAGGAGGTTCTGCCCATCCCGCTCGACGAGGCGGTCCTCGACTACGTCGTGCTCGACGACGACACCCGCGAGGACGGCGTCCGCGTCCGCAGGATCCTCCTCGTCGTCGCCTACCGCGAAGTCGTCGAGCGGTATCTCGAAGCGTGCCGGTCGGCAGGCATCGAGGTCGTCGGCATCGATCTCGAGGCGTTCGCGCTGCTGCGCTCGCTCGCCGCGCCCAACGACCCGCTTACGGGTGACGGTGCGCTCGTCGCGGTCGCGGTCGGCTACGACCGCACGACCATCGCCGTCTCGACGGGACGCTACTGCGAGTTCACGCGCGTCCTCGACTGGGGCGGCTGGTCGCTCAACGTCGCCATCGCCAGGGAGCTGGACATGGCCCCGAGCGAGGTCGAGTCGATCAAGCGCCAGCTCTCCTTCTCCGAGCGTACGACGGTCGACGGCCTGACGCCGGAGCAGTCCGCGAAAGCGCAGGAAGCTGCCCAGCGCGCGCTCTCGGCGTTCGCACGCGAGCTCGTCTCCTCGCTCCACTTCTACCAGGCTCAGCCGGGCGCGCTCGGGATCGGGGAGATCGCGATCACCGGCGGCACGGCCCATATGCCCGGTCTCACGGAGGCGATCGGCCGCCTGATCGGCGCCCCGGTCAGGCTCGGCGATCCCTTCAGACGCGTGAAGGTCGGACGCAAGGTCGGCGACGAGGACCAGGCCGGGTCGTTGGCCGTCGCGATCGGGTTGGGAATCGAGGACTAGGAATGCGCGCCGTCAATCTCCTGCCCCGCGACGAGCGCGGCTCGCGCTTCGACGCCGGGCGCCTCCCGCTCTTCCTCGCCGCGGGCGCGATCGTCGCCGTCACCGCGGGATCGGTGCTCCTCACGCAGTCTGCATCGGGCGCTGCGTCCGAGCACGGGGCCGAGCTCGCCGCCGTGGAAGCCACGATCGCGCAGCTGCCGAGGCCGACCGACGCCGGCGTCGGCCAGCAGGTTTTCGTGCAGGAGCGTCGGGATCGCGTGGCCGCACTCTCGGCAGCGCTCGCGGGTCGCGTCTCCTTCGACCGCGTGCTGCGCGACATCTCGTTCGTGTTCCCGGAAGATGCCTGGCTGACGCAGTTCGAGGCGACGGCGCCGCTGCCGTCGGTGGCCGCGGGTCCCGAAGGGGTCGCCCCTCCGCTGCAGTCGTCGACCGGCGTCCAGGCGGTCACGATCCAGGGCGCGACCTTCACTCACGACTCCGTCGCCGTCGTCCTGTCGCGGCTGTCCGTCGTCCCGACCCTCACGAACGTGAGGCTGAGCGCGACCGGGCTCGTCGAGCCGGAGGCGGGCAGGCAGGGCGAGGACGGTCTGAGCACGACAACGACCCGCCGCGGCCGGCCCTTCGTCACCTTCGTCGTCACCGCGGCCCTGAAGGCGGAGGGCGGCCCGTGATGAGAGCGCGCGTCGACTCCCTCTCGCCCCGAGCTCTCGCTCTCGTGTCGGTCCTGGCCGTCGTGCTGTACACAGCCGTCGTCTGGTTCCTGCTCGTCTCCCCGAAGCGCTCGGAGGTGGCGACCGCCCGGTCGGATCTCGCAGCCGCGGAGGTCAGGTTGTCCGAGGCTCAGACCGCCGGCCTTCGTCCTCGCGGAGCCGGTACGCCGGTCGCGGACGTCTCCAGGCTGGCCAAGGCCATGCCCGCGAGCGCCGACCAGCCGGGCCTGGTGCTCGAGCTCTCGCGGCTCGCGCAGCAGTCGGGCGTCACGCTTCGCTCGATCACGCCGCAGGAGCAGGTCGCCGGCCTGGGCGGGCCGACACTGATCCCGCTGACCGTCACCGTGGGCGGCAATTACCGCCAGATCACGAACTTCCTCCTCCGTACCCGGAGCCTCGTCGCGGTGCGCGACGGGGAGATCCGGGCACTGGGACGCCTGCTCGCCGTCCAGAGCGTCTCGCTCGCGGAGTCGGACACAAGGGGATTCCCGAACCTCAACGCGACGGTCGCGCTGAACGCCTACGTCTACGACGGCCCAATCGTGGCCCCCGAGGTCCCGGCGGTGCCGGAGGACGAAGAGACCTCGGACGGGACGACGGCAGCCGGGAGCACGGACTGATGGCCACCACCGCAGACGCCCGGGCGGCGCGCGAGCGCAAGCAGAAGATCTTCGTCATCGTCGGCGGCCTGCTCCTGGTCGGCATCCTCGCGATCCAGCTCCCCAAGCTCCTCGGGGGCTCGGAGTCCCCGAGCGCCGCAGCCACGACCGAGACGACCACTGCCTCCGGCGAGGTGACGACCGGCACCACGACGACGCCGACGACGACCGGCGTCGCAGTGCCGACATCCGCCGTCCTCACCGACACGGACCGCCCCCTGCCGGTCGGCCCCGGTCAGCTCCGGTCGTTCAGCGTCTTCACGAGAAAGGACCCGTTCGTCCAGCAGATCGCGGGGTCGACCGCCCGGACGAGTGGGGGCGATGGCGGCGGCAGCGGCGTCGCGAGTGGGGAGAAGCCGCCGTCCAAGGGCTTCACCGTCGGTGGTACAGCGACCGCGGCCGTGACCGTCATCTCGGTCAACGGCGCTCGCCAGACTCTCGCGGCGGGTACGGCCTTTCCAGCCTCCGATCCGGTCTTCGTCCTCGTCGCCGAGCAACCGGATGCGAAGTCGGTCGTCATCGGTGTCGCCGGGGGCGCGTACGCGAGCGGCGACCGGACGGCGAAGCTGAAGGTCGGCAAGCCGCTCGTCCTCGTCAACACCACGACGGGCGCGCGCTACCGCCTCGTGCTTGTCGCGGTCGGGAACGGCGCCGCGGCCCCGGCCGAGCCGCAGCCGGAATCGCCCGCGAATCCCGACTCACCCTGATGGCCGCGTTCAGTTACAGCGCGATCAACTCGCTCGGAGTGGAGTCCGCCGGCGAGATCACGGCCTCGGATCTCGGCTCGGCCCGCGACCAGCTTCGTCAGCGCGGCCTGCGGCCGGTCTCGATGGACGAGATCGGCGCGGCCGGCTCCTCGGGAGGCCGCCGTAAGAAGGTGAAGCAGCGCTCTCTGCAGATCTTCTCCCGCCAGTTCGCGACCATGATCGACGCGGGACTGAACGTCGTCAGCGCGCTCGTCATCCTCGAGCAGCAGACCGACGACAATGCGCTCGCCGAGGTGATTCGCGAGGTGCGTGCCGACGTCGAGGGCGGGGCGCTCCTCTCACAGGCGATGGCGCGGCACCCGAAGGTCTTCGACCGCCTGTACATCGCGATGGTGGAGGCCGGCGAGGCAGCCGGGATCCTCGACACGGTCCTCGACCGTGTCGCCCTCCAGATCGAGAAGGAGATGAAGATCAAGCGCCGGGTCAAGGGCGCGATGATCTATCCCACCCTCGTCCTCTGCTTCGCCTTCCTCGTTCTGGCCGGGATGCTCCTGTTCCTCGTCCCGATCTTCGAGGACATCTTCGCGGACCTCGACGGCGAGCTCCCGATGTTGACGAAGGTGATCGTCGGCGCGTCAGACCTGCTCAAGGGCTACTGGTTCATCATCTTCCCGGCGATCGGTGGGGGCATCTTCGGCTTCCGTCACTGGAAGAAGACGCCCGCCGGCCGCCAGGTCTGGGACCGCTTCAAGCTTCGCGCGCCCGCGGGGATCGGCAAGGTCGTGCTCAAAGTGACGATGGCCCGCTTCTCGCGCACGCTCGCGACCCTCGTCGCTGCGGGCGTCGACATCATCAAGGCTCTCGAGATCTCCGGCACGACGGCGGGGAACTGGGTCGTCGAGTCGGCGCTCGCCGACGTCCGCGCGCAGGTCCACCAGGGCGTGCCCATCGCACAGCCGCTGATCGAGAACCCCGTCTTCCCGCCGCTCGTCTCACAGATGGTGAAGGTGGGGGAGGAGACGGGCGAGCTCGAGAAGATGCTCGACAAGATCGCCGACTTCTACGAGGACGAGGTCGACGCGTCGATTCAGGCGCTCACGTCGATCGTCGAGCCGATCATGATGATCGGCGTCGGCCTGGTCGTCGGGATCATCATCATCGCCATGTACATGCCGATGTTCAAGCTGCTCCAGCTGGTGGAGTAGCTCGTCGGCGCCGGGCCGGGACGCGGCTCAGAAGGTGTAGAAGCTCCGGGCGCTCGCCCAGAAGCCGTGCCCGCGTCGGTTGCTGCAGGTCAGCCGCGCGTGCGTGTTGGTGCAGGTGAAGACCGCCGTGCCTTCGCGCATGGAGCAACGCTCGGCCCTCAAGGCGGTCACGTTGCGGCAGCGCCACTCGAATGTCCTGTCCTGGCCGAGCAGACGAAAGCCTCGCGGACGGAAGTCGATCGCCTTCTCGATGCGGCTGTGCGTGCCGCGGCGACTTCCGCCGCCGTGCAAGATGCCGAGAACGACCCCGTCGGTCGAACGCCAGCAGGTTAGGAAGGGCTGAGACGGCTCGAGGTTGTCAGCGTCGATGCCGCAGTGAATCCCGATCGAGGTCTTGAATAGCGGTTGCACGTTCGGCGGAAAGCCCGAAGCCTCGTAGAAGATGCGGTGCCCCCGAGCCCGCCCGATCGAGAACGAGAGACCCTCGAAGTGCTTGCACGTCAGGCCTGTTCGTCTGCTTCGGCAGGTGATGACCGCGGCGTCGCTCGAGTAGAAGACCTCCCCGATGCCGAGCAAACGGGGTGCTGGCTCCCGAAGCCCGCGAAAGTCGTTCGACCGTCCCTTCCTGACGTCTGCGTGTGTGCCGAAGACGTTCGTGAATCTGAACCAGAAGCCGTCGGCGGGCCTCACGCACAAGAAGCGTCCGACCTCGGACCCGCAATACGCCGCTCCGCCCGGCGTCTTGAACCACCAGTCGCTGCGGGGCGCAGCAGACGCAGGCAGCGCGTACACGACCACGACCGCCAGCGCGAAGACGACGACTCGCCTCATGACCCGCTTGTAGCGCGTCGCCGCGCAGTCGTCAATCGGCCGGTCGACAGTCGCCGCAGGCGCCGCGGAGGACGACGTCGTGCGCAGCGACCTCGTAGCCGCGCCCGCCCGCGATGCCGGCGATCGCCTGCTCGAGCGCCGTGTCCTCGAAGGGCTCGACCTTCCCGCAGTCGCCGCACACGAGGTGGTGGTGATGGTCGCCGCGAGGGTCGGCACGCTCGACGCGCGAGACGCCGTCGCCGAGATCGACGCGCTGCACGAGCCCGAGCTCGTCGAGGCGGTCCACCGTGCGGTAGACGCTCGCGATCCCGATCCGCGTGCCGGCCGCGCGGACGGCGTCGTGGATCTCCTGCGCGGAGACGCAGCAGTCCCGGCCGCCGATGAACTCGACCACGACGCGACGTGCTCCGCCGCTCCTGCCGCTCTCCGAGCGCATCCGGCCGAGGGCGGTCTCGATCCACGCCTCGCTCATGACGATAATGATACCCGTTCTCAAAGATGTGGTAGCGTTGCCGCCCGATGGCGCGGTTGGGCCTACTCCTTCTCCTTCTTCTTGGCCTCGGACTGTTCTCCGGCTGTGGAGGAAGCGGAGGTGACAACGGTCGGACCGTTGTCGCGGCGTTCTACCCGCTTGCGTGGGTCGCCGAGGAGACGGCCGGAGACGACATCTCGGTCGTGAACCTCACGCCGCCCGGCGTCGAGCCGCACGACCTCGAGCTCTCGCCGAGTGACGTCGAGCGCGTGCGCGACGCCGAGGTCGTCCTCTACCTGGGCCGGGGCTTCATGCCGGCACTGGAGGACGCGGTCGCAGGAGATGACGGCGCGGTCGATTTGCTGGCGGGACCGGGCCTGCTGGAGTCGGACGCGCACGGGCACGGGCAGGAAGAGCACGACGACGGGCACGAGCTCGACCCCCATGTCTGGCTCGATCCCGCCCGGCTCGCCGTGGTCGCACGCACGATCGCCGAGGCGCTCGGCAAGCCGGATGGCGCGGCGGACGTCGTCGCAAGGCTCGAGCTGCTCGACCAGGAGCTCCAGGTCGGCCTTGCGAAGTGCGAGCGCCGCCAGATCGTGACGAGCCACGCTGCCTTCGGCTACCTGGCCGACGCGTACGGCCTCGAACAGATCGCGCTCGCCGGATTGTCGCCGGAGGCCGAGCCGAGTCCGAGAGCCCTCGGAGCCCTCGTCGACGAGGTGAAGGCGGAAGGAGCGACGACGGTCTTCTTCGAGACGCTCGTCTCGCCCAGACTTGCCGAGACCGTGGCTCGAGAGGCGGGAGCCCGGACGGCCGCTCTCGACCCGCTGGAGGGCTTGACGGAGGACGAGCTCGCCGCCGGAGCCGACTACCTGTCGGTCATGCGGGACAACCTCGCCGTGTTGCGGACCGCGCTCGGCTGCCGGTGATCCCGGCCGTCGAGCTCGATCGCCTCTCCTTCGGCTACCGCCCTGGCCAGCACGTGCTCGAGGACGTCGACCTGCAGATCGCGGAAGGTGAGTTCGTCGCGATCGCGGGGCCGAACGGCGGCGGGAAGACCACCCTTGTCCGCCTCGTCCTCGGCCTCGAACGTCCGGGAACCGGACGCGCGCTCCTCTACGGGGAGCCCGCGCACCGCTCCTCCCGCCGCCGCGCCCTCGGCTATCTCGCGCAGCGCTCCGAGCTCGGAGGCGACGCGCCGACCACCGTGCGGGAGGTCGTCTCCGCGGGCAGGCTCGCCGCGGGCCGCCTGTTCGGCCCGCTGAGCCGCCACGATCGGGAGCAGGTCTCCGCCGCGATCGCGCGGGTGGGGCTGGAGGCGGTCGCGGAGGCGCCGCTGCAGACGCTCTCGGGAGGGATGCAGCAGCGCGCCTTCATCGCCAAGGCACTCGCGGGCGAGCCGTCGCTCCTCGTCCTCGACGAGCCGACGACGGGCGTGGACGCCGAGTCGCAGGAGTCGCTGGCGGCGCTGCTGGACCGTCTCCACTCCGAGCTCGGCGTGACGATCCTGTACGTCTCGCACGAGTTCGGCGCCGTCGAGCGCTTCGTCGAGCGCCTCGTCCTTGTGCGGCGCACGCTCGTCTTCGACGGTCCTCCGAGCTCTCTTCCGGGCTTCTGGCACGACCCGTCGCACCTTCATGCCTGAGCTCTTCGAGTCGGAGTTCATGCGACTCGCGCTCGCCGCCGGCGCGGTCGTCGGCCTGCTCGCGCCCGCGGTCGGCTTCTTCCTCGTCCAGCGGCGCCAGTCGCTCGTAGGAGACGGGATCGGGCACGTCGCGTTCGCCGGCGTCGCGGCGGGCATCCTCCTCGACGTCTCGCCGATCCTGACCGCGCTCGTCGCCGCGATGCTCGGCGGTGTCGCGATCGAGTTCCTCCGGTCGCGCGGGGGCGCCGCCGGAGACCAGGCTCTCGCGCTCGTCTTCTACACCGGGATCGCGGCCGGTGTCGTCCTCGTATCGGCGGCGGGCGCGCTGAACGTCGACCTCTTCCAGTACCTGTTCGGGTCGATCCTGACGGTGACTCGGACCGATCTCGCTCTCGTCGCGACGCTCGGCGCCGCGGGTCTTGCGACCGTGGGGCTCCTCTACCGGCCGCTCGCCGGGGCCGTCGTCGACGAGGAAGGCGCCCGTGTCGCCGGAGTCCCGGTCGGGGCGCTGAACGTGGCCCTCGCCGCCCTCGCCGCCGTCACGGTCGCCCTCTCGATGCGCGTCGTCGGGATCCTGCTGGTCGCCGCGCTGATGGTCCTGCCCGTGAGCGCGGCGACGCGCATCGCCTGGAGCATGCGCTCCGCGTTCTTCCTCTCGCTCGCGATCGGCCTGGCATCGGCCGTGTCGGGCCTGACGATCTCGTACTACGCCGATCTCCCGCCCGGCGGCACGATCGTGCTGGTCGCCGCGGGCAGCTTCGCGGTCGCGGCTGTGGCAGCCGCGCTACGCGGCCGCTGAGGCCGCGAGCGTCGCGTCGACGCCGGCCTCGTGGCAGTCGCGGCAGCGGGCTTCGTACTGCTCGGCCGCGCCGACGACGACGGTCTCGCCCGAGTACGGCGCCGGTCGACCGTCGACGAGCCTCTGCGTCGTCGTCGCCGGGCCACCGCAGCGGTGACAGACGGCCTGGAGCTTGTCCACGAACTCGGCGTGCGAGAGCAGATCCGGCATCGGCCCGAACGGGAGCCGTCGGAAGTCCTGGTCGAGCCCCGCGGCGACGACCCGCACGCCCTGGTCGGCGAGCCCGAGCGCCACCGGGACGATCGCGGGCTCGAAGAATTGGACCTCGTCGATTCCCACCACCTCGAACCCCGGTGCACGAGCGACGAGCTCGCTCACGGAACCGACGGGGACGCCGCGCATCCGGGCGCCGGCATGACTGACGACGTCCGCCGCATCGAAGCGGTCGTCGACTCGCGGCTTGAAGATGACGACTCGCTGGCCCGCGATCTCGGCGCGTCGGAGGCGACGGATCATCTCCTCGCTCTTGCCGCTGAACATCGGCCCGCAGATGACCTCGAGCCAGCCGCCGTGCCGCGGAGGGATCCTGATCACGGCCGCGATCCTACGAGCCGGACCGGTCGGAGCGACGGTCTGGTGTGGGCTGCGTAACGGACTGGTGAAGGGCCCTTGCGCGGAGCCTGGCGGCGTGGCACCTCTCAGTCATGCGCTTCGCGCTGATCGCCTGCCGTGCCACGCCCACGAACGAGGCCCTCGCCGGGGCGGCCGCCGGTGGGTTGCCGTGGGAGCTCATGACCCCGCACGAGGCACTCGTCCAGCTGCGCCCTGGAGACGTGGCCCTGGGACGGCTCGACGTGCGTCCGACCCTCGACGGAATGGACGACGGACTGTGGGCGCTCGGCGCGCTCGCGGCGCGGGGCGTCGTCGTCATGAACGACCCGGCCGCGCTGCTCGCCGCCCACGACAAGCTGCTCACGGCCCGCCTTCTCCGGCGGAACGAGATCCCGCATCCGTCCACCTGGCACGTCCGCGACGGGAGAGCCGAGCCTCGCTCGTACCGCTCGGTGGTGCTCAAGCCGAGATTCGGAAGCTGGGGGCGAGAGGTGTATCGCTGCGAGGACGCCGACGCGCTTCGAGCCGCGCTCGACCTCGTGCGTGAAGAGCGTTGGTACCTGCGGCACGGCGCGCTCGTCCAGGAGCTCGTCCCCCCGCAGGGCTACGACCTGCGCATCCTCATTGCAGCAGAACGAGTTGTCGGCGCCGTGTATCGCATCGCGGCTCCGGGCGAATGGCGGACGAACGTCGCGCTCGGAGGGGTTCGCCGCACGGTTCCCGAGCCGCCCCGCGAGGCGTGCATCGTCGCCCTCGCGGCGGCCCGCGCCATCGGATCTCCGCTGGTCGGCGTCGACCTGCTTCCCGACGGTCGTGGCGGCTGGGTGGTCGTCGAGCTGAACGGGGCCGTGGAGTTCACGCATGAGTACGCGCCCTGGCACGACGTCTTCGCCGAGACGGCTTCTGCGCTCGCCCGCGAGGGGCTCGACCGGCGCGACCGCCGAGAGACGCTGGCACCCTTGTACGCGGCCTGATCCTCTGGAGCAGTCGGCCAAGCCGCTGCTACACTCTTGCCCGCGCGGCGGCGTAGCTCAGTTGGTTAGAGCAGCGGAATCATAATCCGCGTGTCGCAGGTTCGAGTCCTGCCGCCGCTACTCGCAACCTCTCTGCACGCATCCAAGAACCTGACGAGAAGGAAGAATGGCAACCGGAGTTCGAGTCGCGATCACGCTCGCCTGTACCGAGTGCAAGCGGCGTAACTATCAGACCCAGAAGTCGAAGCGAAACTCGCCCGACCGGGTCGAGTTCCGCAAGTACTGCCGCTGGTGCGGCACGCACACGTCGCACCGGGAGACGAGGTAGCAGTTGGCACGCGAGACGCGCAGGCAGCGGCGTGCGGCACGAGCCGCCGCCGGAGACGGAGCCGCGACCGGCCGCCGCAGCCGCGCCGCCCAGGTGCGGCCGTCGGCACAACCCGTCAAGCAGCAGACGGGACGCCGCGCGGAGCACCCTCGCGGGCAGTTCGTCCGCGAGTCGGCCGCGGAGCTCCGGAAGGTCGACTGGCCGAGCCGGGCCCAGACCTTTCAGGGCGTGATCGTCGTCATCATCGCCTGCACGATCGTCGGCGCCTACCTCTACGGCCTCGACCAGATCTTCCGGCCCCTGGTCGACAGGATTATCTAGTGATTGATGTGAAAACAGAACCGCAGCGGCCGCGCGGCGGACGCCTTCAGGGACTTTCGCGCGACCAGAATCCGCACCCGCGGATGCTGGTCTTGCGCACAATTGGAGCCTAGGAGACCCCATGTTCCTCTGGTACGTCATCAACACCTATTCCGGGCACGAGAACAAGGTGAAGACCAACCTCGAGCACCGGATCGTCTCCATGAGCCAGCAGCCGGCGTTCCGCCGCGTCGTCGTCCCGACCGAGCAGGTGATCGAGACGAAGGACGGCCAGAAGGTGCAGGCGGAGAAGCGCGTGCTCCCGGGGTATGTCCTCGTCAACATGAACATGTCCGACGAGTCGTGGACGGTCGTGAAGGGCACGCCCGGCGTCACCGGATTCGTGGGCGCCGGAACGAAGCCGGTGCCGCTCTCGCAGCCCGAGGTCGACCGCATCCTCCACCACGGCGCGCCAACAGGCGCCCAGGGCCAGAAGGCCCAGGTCGAGTTCTCGCTCGGCGAGTCGGTGAAGGTGACCAGCGGGCCGCTCTCGGACTTCGACGGGGAGATCGTCGACGTCAACGCCGACGCACAGAAGTTGAAGGTGCTCGTCGACATCTTCGAGCGTCAGGTCCCGGTCGAGCTCAGCTTCGACCAGGTGAAGAAGATCGATTAGGGCGAGGCACGCCTCGCCCCTACGAGGAAGAGACATGGCAAAGAAAGTACTGACACTCATCAAGCTCCAGATCCCGGGCGGCCAGGCGAACCCGGCGCCGCCGGTCGGTCCCGCGCTGGGCCAGCACGGGGTCAACATCATGGAATTCTGCAAGGCGTTCAACGCGCAGACGGCGCAGGAGAACGGGCGCATCACGCCGGTCGAGATCACCGTGTTCGAGGACCGTTCGTTCACGTTCATCACGAAGACGCCGCCCGCCGCCGTCCTCATCAAGGAGGCGCTCGCGCTCGAGTCCGGTTCGGGCGAGCCGAACCGGACCAAGGTCGGGCGCCTGTCGCAGTCCCAGCTCCGCTCGATCGCCGAGACGAAGATGCCCGACCTGAACGCGCGTGACGTCGACGAGGCGATGAAAGTCATCGCCGGTACCGCTCGCTCGATGGGCGTGGAGACGGACCTTTGAGCACCGCTCGCCTACGGCTCGCGTTCGCGGGGGAAACCATGTTTCCCCCGCGTGCCCCCTTCTTCGTGAAAGCGCGGGGAACCTCCCGGTTCCCCACACCCCTCCCCGCTCATGGGCGGGTTCGCCCATGAGCGCCCACGGGAAGCGCTACCGGACGGCACGCGAGGCGATCGACCGCGAGCAGGCGTACACGCCGCTCGAGGCGGTTCGACTGCTGAAGGGGACCGAAGGCGCGAAGTTCGACGAGACGGTCGAGGCGCACTTCCGGCTCGGGCTGAACGTGCGCCACGCCGACCAGCAGCTTCGCGGCACGATCATGCTCCCGCACGGGATCGGCAAGGACGTGCGCGTCGCGGTGTTCGCCGAGGGCGAGAAAGCCCGCGAGGCGGAGGAGGCCGGTGCCGACATCGTCGGCTCGGCGGATCTCGCGACGAAGATCGAGGAGGGCTTCCTCGACTTCGACGTCGCCGTGGCGACGCCGGACCAGATGGGCGTCGTCGGCAAGCTCGGCCGCGTGCTCGGCCCGCGCGGGCTGATGCCGAACCCCAAGACGGGCACGGTGACGTTCGACGTCAGCAAGGCCGTCTCGGACGCGAAGGCCGGGAAGCTCGAGTACCGGACCGACCGCGGGGGAAACGTCCATCTCCCGATCGGCAAGAAGAGCTTCGACGAGAGAGCCCTGCTCGAGAACTACGCGACGCTCGTGGAGGAGATCGTCCGCGCCAAGCCGTCCGCGGCCAAGGGGCGCTACATCAAGCAGATCACCCTGGCGACGACGATGGGTCCCGGGATCCACGTCGACTCGACCAAGACCCGCGACATCGCCGAGGAGCTGGCCAACGCGCCGGCGGCGGAGGAAGCTACAGTCTCGGCCTAGCCCACAGACGTTTCCCGCCGAAGACAGCCGGCAGAGCCTCGCAGGCTCGTAGGTCCGGCCGAGGTAGGTTCCAGCCGACGCGCTTCGCGCGCCTCGTCCGAACCCGCCTCGTGCGGGTTTCGTCATCTCAGGAGGACACGACGTGCTGAAAACGGACAAGGAACGGGTCGTCTCGGAGCTGGCGCAGCAGCTGGGAGCGGCGGAGACGCTGATCGTCGCCGACTACCGCGGGCTCACCAACAAGCAGCTCGAGGCGCTGCGCGACAAGCTGCTAGAGCACGGCGCTCGCTTTCGCATCGTCAAGAACACGCTGACGAGGCGGGCGGCCGCGGAGGCCGGCGCCGAGGCGCTGCTCGTCATGCTCGAAGGCCCGACGGCGATTGCGTTCATCGAATCGAGCGGAGACCCGGCGGCGGTCGCCAAGGCGCTCGCGGCGACGGCGAAGGAGACGAACGTCCTGACGCTGCGCGGCGGGCTGCTCGAGGGCAGGACGCTCTCGGGCGACGAGGTCGACCTCCTCGCCACGCTGCCGCCCGTCGACGTGCTTCGCGGGCAGCTCGTCGGAGCGATCATCGCACCGGTGACGCAACTCCTGGCGCTCGTCTCCACGCCGCTGCGCGACCTGCACGGTCTCGTCGACGCGCGGATCGAGCAGCTAGGCGGATCGGATGGCGCCGACTCGACCAGTGACTCGCCCAGTGGAGAGGTCGCCGAGGAAGCAGCCACCGGGGCCGTGCCAGAAGCCGAGGCAGAGGAGCAGCAGCCGGAGGCGAGCGGCGACTCCGAGCTCGAGGCCGAGGTCGCGCCCGAGGCCGGCGCCGAGCCCGAGGCCGTGCCCGAGCCGGAAGAGGAAGCAACGGAAACGCCCGAACCGACGGGAACGACTGACGAAAGCGAGGAGCAGTAGATGGCCACCGATGTCAAGAACGTGCTCGACACGCTCGGCAAGATGACCGTGCTCGAGCTCGTCGAGCTGAAGAACGCGATCGAGGAGGAGTGGGGCGTCACGGCGGCCGCTCCCGTCGCGGTCGCCGCGGCCGCACCTGCGGGCGACGGCGCCGGCGCGGAGGAGGAGAAGGACTCGTTCGACGTCATCCTCACGGCCGCCGGCGACAAGAAGATCCAGGTGATCAAGGTCGTCCGCGCGATCACCGGCCTTGGCCTGAAGGAGGCCAAGGACCTCGTCGACGGAGCCCCGAACGCGGTCAAGGAGGGCGCCGCCAAGGAGGAGGCAGAGTCGCTCAAGGCCCAGATCGAAGAGGCCGGCGGCTCAGTCGAACTGAAGTAGGCGTTTCGGGCTTCGCCCGAATCCGCTCTAATCGAGCAATTAGGCGCTTTCCGGCGGCGGCCGGAAAGCGCCTTGCTACACTCCGACCACGTACTCCACCCGCCCAGCAGGCGGTTGCGGTGGGGTGTGCTCGTGCGCTATCCTTCGAGGTTCCGCCGAGGCCCGCTCGTCCGTCTGTGCTCGTCTATTTCTGCCCGTCCACACCCGCACGAAGTTAAGGGAGGCTGTCACATTTGAGCAGCGTCGCTGTCGCGCCCCGCGCGCGCAAGAGCTTTTCGCGCCTGAAGCACGTCCTCGACCTCCCCAATCTCATCGACATCCAGAAGGCGTCCTTCCAGTGGTTCATGGAGGACGGGCTCAGAGAGACGATCGACGACATCTCGCCGATCGAGGACTACACGGGAACGCTCGCCGTGGAGTTCGCGGAGTATGAGTTTGGGGACCCGCAGTTCACGATCCAGGAGTGCCGTGAGAAGGACCTGACCTATCAGGTCCCGCTTTCCATCACGGTCCGATTCGTCAACAAGGAGACCGGCGAGATCCGCGAGCAGCGGGTCTTCATGGGCGACTTCGCGATGATGACCCCCTGGGGGACGTTCATCATCAACGGCACCGAGCGCGTGATCGTCACGCAGCTCGTCCGGAGCCCGGGCGCCTACTTGATGGAGCCGAAGGACGCCACGAAGCAGGTCTTCATGGCGAACCTGATGCCGTCTCGTGGCTCGTGGCTCGAGGTCGAGATCGACAAGAAGGGCATCGTGTTCGCCCGCATCGACCGGAAGCGCAAGCTCCCGATCAC
>Ga0190265_10001572_pt1 | contig 15046 bp, 10 predicted proteins | sample Popmic124T_FD_133135 | JGI IMG/M metagenome (GOLD analysis project Ga0190265, IMG submission 133135) | Populus adjacent soil microbial communities from riparian zone of Indian Creek, Utah, USA - 124 T | ecosystem: Environmental > Terrestrial > Soil > Riparian zone | place: USA: Utah | collected...
CAAGGAACTGCAGCCGCTTTTTCACGGCGAGTACGCGGTGATTTTGCGCGACGGCACCAAGCTGACCCTGAGTCGCAGTCATCGCGACAAGTTGCAGCATCTCGGGATGTCTTGAGCGCGCGTGCGAAAGCGGGTTAAAGGATCACACCTATGAGCACACCGTTGCACGTTGAAGGGGCAGTTCGCAGCCGATACAGCGAAGCGGCCCGGGAGACGGTCCAGGCGCTGTGCTGTCCGATCGAATATGACCGCGCGTATCTCAAGGTGATTCCGGCGGAGGTAATCGAGCGCGACTACGGATGCGGCGATCCATCCAAACATTTGCGCGCGGGCGAGACCGTGCTCGATCTCGGCAGCGGCACAGGCAAACTTTGCTTCATCGCGGCGCAGGCCGTCGGCCCCACGGGACGCGTCATTGGCGTGGACATGAACGACGACATGCTGGCCATTGCACGGCAATACGCGCCCGTCGTCGGGAACGCCATTGGCTTTCACAATGTCGAATTCCGCAAAGGGCGCATTCAGGATCTGGCGCTGGATTTGGAAAAGCTCGACGCTGATTTGAAGGCCAATCCGATTAGGGACGCCGGCACATTTCTGGCCGCCGAGGGGCGCGCCGAGGAACTTCGCATCACGGCGCCGTTGGTCGCAAACGATTCGATTGACGTGGTGATATCGAATTGCGTGCTCAATCTGGTCGAGCCGCGGGCCAAGACCCAGCTCTTCGGTGAAATCTTCCGCGTGCTGCGGAAAGGCGGGCGCGCCGTGATTTCCGACATTGTGAGCGATGAAATGGTGCCGGCCGAGTTGCAGAACGATCCGGAGCTCTGGAGTGGCTGTATTTCCGGTGCGTTGACCGAGCAGGCCTTCATTCGGGCTTTCGTGGATGCGGGCTTTTATGGCGCGCGCATTCTCAAGCGAGACCCGCAGCCGTGGCGCACGGTGCGGGGAATCGAGTTCCGTTCCATGACGATCGAGGCGTTCAAGGGAAAGCAAGGCGAATGCTTCGAACGCAATCAGGCCGTCATTTACAAAGGCCCGTTTCAGGAAGTGCTCGACGACGACGGGCATCGAATGGAGCGCGGCCAGCGCTACGCGGTGTGTGACAAGACTTTTCAACTCTTCAGCAAAGCACCCTACCGGGACTGCTTCGATTTCGTCGAACCGCACCAGGAAATACCGTTGCAGGAAGCCCAACCCTTCGCGCGACCTCCCGGCCAGAAGCGTCACCCGCGCGAAACCAAAGGCCAGGACTTCAGTGCCACCACAGAGAAAAGCCAGTGCTGCGATGGCGGGTGTTGTTAAAGCAGTTGCCGAAAGAATTTTCGGATTGGCTGGGTTGGTAGAGCGACGCTGCCTCAGCGCGCCGCCGCTCATCATCCACAATCAGCACCCGCAGACGCATGGGGTGAATCAAAGCCCGCCATTCGCGGGACGGAACAAGTGGACCTGCCGGAGTGGCGCGGCTGGTTCGTGCATGAGTTGAAGGGCAGGAGAGGCTTCGAGCGCTCTGGCGAAGGAGACTGCGGATGCTTGCATGATGATGAGGCGGAGTTATCGGCGCGCGTGTGGGCCTGAAACTCAGCAAGGATGAACACCGGCAAATCCGGGGCGAGTTGCTGTTTCGCTCCTGTGATTTGTCCCGTCAGTCTGACCGAGTAATGGCCGGTTCCCACGCAGAACTTCTGAGCCACGCCGGAAGTTCGCCACACAAACAGTCCGTATCACCCCTCAATACAAGCCACTCATCCAATTGGCCTTGGGAAGTTGGGTTTGAAAATGTAGAAGCTTCGGAAAGAAAACCCGAAACACACCGGCGCAAAAACTGGCGAACTTATGTACAAACAACTGACTGAAATCCCCCTTCATGGATTGAGTGCGCGTTGGAAGCACCTCCTCACCGCCTGGGTGGTGCTTTTTGTGGCGTTCAATTGTGGAGCGCAAGGCATCATTTGGTACACTCCCAAAACTAACTACTCCATTGCGCGAAACTGGAACGAGCGCATCCTGGAGGGTATCCGGATGGACACGCCGCATCCTCCGGTTCACGCGCGGAATCTCTTCACCTTCTCGGTTTGCATGTACGACGCATGGGCCGCCTACGATACGAATGCCGTCGGCTTCATCTATCGAGGGAAACACACCGCCGTGGACGTGGCGGCGGCGCGGCGCGAGGCCATCAGCTACGCCATGTATCGCATGATGCTGGAGCGGCACGCCTACTCACGAACGGCCACCAACCAGTCGTATGCGAACCCCAATTTCATGGCGGCCTTGGGTTATGACACCAACAATGTTTCACGCGACACGTCCACACCGGCGGGCGTCGGCAACAGCATTTACGACGCAGTCTCAGCGTGGTTCATCAATGATGGTTCGCGGCAAACCAACGGCGTGCCATATCCAATTGCCAATCCGCCCGGTCCTGTGTATCCGGATTATCCCGTGGGCCATGCACGCCGGTATAACTTTCTGAACGGGCAGATGAATCCAGCTCAACCGGGCACCACCTTTGACGGAACCAACACCCTTGTGGATGTCAATGTCTGGCAACGGATGTACGTCACCAATTCCATTGATCAAAACGGCTTTCCCCAACCCCCTCTCCAGGGCTACGCGGGGAATCAATGGCTCTGGGTGCGTCCCTTCGCGCTGACGCGAACCGACGAGAACAAACCGTGGATTGATCCCGGTCCGCCTCCGTTCCTGGGCACGGCCTCGGACATGGCGTTCAAGACAAACCTTGTGTCAGTCATTCGTGCCAGCAGCCAGTTGACGACGGCGGATGGGGTCACGGTTGACATTTCGCCCGCGAGCCTTGGCAATAACAACCTGGGCGAAAATAATGGCTCTGGTTACACCACCAACCCCGTTACCGGCCTCGCCTATGCTTCCAATGTGGTCCTGCGCGGGGACTACACACGCGCGCTCACGGAATTCTGGGCGGATGGACCCTCTTCCGAAACGCCACCCGGCCACTGGAACTCGATTGCAAATCACGTTTCCGATGACATGGCCACCAACTCGACTCCGTTCCGAGTTGGCGGAACGGGACCCGGGGTTGATCGCTTGGAATGGGACATCAAACTCTACTTCACCTTGAACTCGGCTTTGCACGACGCGGCTTGCGCGGCCTGGAGCGTGAAGCGCTACTACAATGGCTGGCGGCCTCTCAGCGCCATCCGTCATTGCGGCGGTCTCGGTCAATCCAGCGATCCGGGCTTGCCCTCCTATCACACCAACGGCTTGCTGTTGGTGACCAACTTGATCGAACTCGTCACCGCCAGCTCGGTTTCTTCCGGGCGCCACGCTGGACTGACGCCCAGCAAAATCGCGGTCTATTCGTGGCCGGGCCAGCCCGAGTTTCCTGATACCGATGTCAGCGGAGTCAAATGGGTGCATGCGGAGGACTGGATGACCTACCAGAAAAAGACCTTCGTGACTCCCGCCTTCCCTGGATACGTTTCAGGCCATAGCACTTTCAGTCGTTCCGCCGCCGAAGCCATGACCGCCTACACCGGCTCCAAGTGGTTTCCGCATGGTCTCGGCACCTACACGCTCCCCAGTCTCGTGAACGAAGTTGGTCCGACGGCGCCCGTCACGCTGCAATGGGCATCCTATTACGATGCCGCCGACCAGGTTGGCCTCTCGCGCATCTGGGGTGGCATCCACCCGCCCGCTGATGATCTCCCAGGTCGTCATGTCGGGTCGCAGGTTGGCACCAACGTCTGGGCGTTGGCGAAAAAGTTCTTCGACGGCACCGTCACCAACATCCCGATCAACCTCACCATGCAGAAACTGGATAACAATAATGCGGAGGTTCGTTTCAATGCAGTGCGCGGACTGTTCTACAAAACTCTCACGGCCACGAACGTGGAAGGGCCTTACAGCAATGGCGGGCAGCCCGGCCAGGTGGCGTTCGAGGCCTCGATCGCCAGCACCAATGCCTTCGGCGGCAGTAACAAGTTCTTCCGGGTTTCCGGCTCGCTCGCTCCCTGAGACGGATTGCACAGGCACGTGAAGCTGCGGTATGATGAACTCTTCATGAGAACGGTCGGTTCAACATCACGCGGCTTCACGCTCATTGAATTGCTGGTGGTCATTGCGATCATCGCGATTCTCGCCTCGCTGTTGTTGCCGGCTCTCGCCCGGGCCAAAGCCAAAGCGCAGCGGATTAGCTGTGTGAACAACCTCAGGCAAATCGGCCTGGGTATGCGGCTTTGGGCGGACAACAACGAAGGAAAATTCCCGTGGAAAGTGGAGCAGTCTTTGGGCGGCGGAAAGCCAAACGGGACCGACAACGCCCAGGTGGATCTCCAGCTTTCCCTCGCGTCCAATGAATTGGCTTCAACGAAAATCCTGCTCTGCCCGAATGATGTCCGTCGCGTCCCGGCGAAAGACTTTCCCACCCTCGCACTGACGAACGTCAGCTACGCTCTTTGCAACGAAGCGGATGAAAAAAGACCACGCGTCATGCTGGCCATAGATCGGAATTTGATCGGATTTGATTTCACCGGCCTGCCGGACAATATCAATTGTTTCATCCTGAGTTCTCCGGGAACCGCCGCCGCGACCGCCAAATGGCGAAGAGGCATTTGCCATGGGGCCAATATCGGGATGGTGGCGTTAGGAGATGGTTCAGTCCATCAGCTTAACGACTTTAGTCTTGTCGAAACATTGCTTGGTTACAATCCAACCACTGAAACCGATGAGGGATACTTGCAATTCTACTTTCCCTGAGCGGATAAAACTCTTTCGGTGAATCCTTCTCGAAAAATGGCGGCAAGAGCGGTGACTGAGCGGTCAACGGATTCAGAGCAAGCACTTCGCCCCAACTCGCACGCTCCTCACCCCGCCCCGTTTGTAATGGGCATGGGGATTTCCGACAATCTACAGTCACAATCCTGAATGCCTGACGCAGCAAAAACTAATGTCCCGCCCGGGGACGCACCGCAGCGGCAGAAATACATTCGCGCCGTTGGACCGCGGCTTCGTGTGTTGCTCTACGTGGTGTTCGCACTGTTCGCGTTACTTGGGGCGAACTCAGTTTATCTTTCGAGCATCACCTTTCTGGAGTGGTGGCGCGGGCTGACCTACCAGAATTACTTCTACATGGTGATGTTCGGGGTGCATCTCGTGCTCGGACTGATCTTCGTCGTGCCGTTTGTCATCTTCGGCTGCATTCACATCAAGAACGCCCACGAGCGGTCGAACCGGCGCGCGGTGCGGGTCGGCTACGCGCTGTTCGCCATCAGTTTGATTCTGCTGTTCACCGGCGTGGCTCTGATGCGGTTCGATTTTTTCTCGATCAAAGATCCGCGCGTGCGCTCGCCGATTTATTGGGCGCACGTCATCACGCCGATTTTCGCCATCTGGCTTTACGTGCTGCACCGCCTGGCTGGGCCGCGCATCAAGTGGCAAATGGGCTTGAAGTGGGCGTTTGCGGTGGGCGTGCTGGTGGTCGCCGGCGTTTTTCTCCACTCGGCAGCGCCGCAGAAAAACCAGACAGGTTCGGTTGAAGGGACGAATTACTTCATGCCATCCTTCGCGCGCACGGCCAGCGGCAAGTTCATCCCGGCGCAGACGCTGATGATGGACGACTACTGCCTCAAGTGCCACGAGGACGCCTACAAAGGCTGGTTTCACAGCGCGCATCATTTCAGTTCGTTCAACAACGAGGCCTATTTATTTTCGGTGAACGAGACGCGGCAGGTCGCGCTCAAGCGCGATGGCAACGTGAAAGCGTCGCGCTGGTGCGCGGGCTGCCATGATGTCGTGCCCTTCTTCAGCGGTGCGTTTGATGATCCGAACTTCGACATTCGCAATCATCCGACTGCGAAGGCTGGTATCACCTGCACGGCCTGCCATGCTATTACTCACGTGGACGGCACGCGCGGCAATGCCGAGTACACGATCGATGAGCCGATTCATTATCCATTCGCCTACAGCAGCAATGCGCTCCTGCAATACGTGAACAACCAGCTCGTGAAAGCGAAGCCGGAGTTCCACAAGAAGACGTTTCTGAAGCCGTTCATGAAATCGGCTGAGTTTTGCTCGACCTGCCACAAGGTTTCGCTGCCCGCGGAACTGACCCATTACAAGGACTTCCTGCGGGGACAGAATCATTACGATACATTTCTCTTGAGTGGTGTCTCCGGCCATAACGCCCGTGCGTTTTACTATCCGGAGAAAGCGCAGCAGAACTGCAACGGCTGCCACATGCCACTGAAGGCATCCCAGGATTTCGGCGCCAATTATTTCAATCCCACCAACAACACGACGCGGTTCATTCACGATCATTTGTTCCCGGCGGCGAACACCGGCGTGGCGGCGATTCGAAAAGGAGTGATGGGCAACCCGGAGATTGGAGGGACGAGTTCCACGAGTCCCCATTATGATCAATCAGGGACTCGCGGAGCTCGTCCCTCCAGTGAGCTTGCGGAATTGGATCAAGTCATCAACACGCACTCGAACTTCCTCAAAGGCTCGCTGCGCGTGGACATTTTTGGCGTCAAAGAAGGCGCGGACATTTCCAGCAAACTCGTGGCACCGCTGCGCCCGAATGTGCCCGCACTGAAGCGCGGCCAGACTTATCTCATCGAAGTCGTTCTGCGCACGATGCGCCTCGGCCATCCCTTCAGCCAGGGTACGGTGGATTCGAATGAAATCTGGGTCGAAGGCAAAGCGACCAGTGGCGGCAAGCTCGTCGGCCGAACCGGCGGCCTGGGCCGGCACAAGGAAGTCGATGCGTGGTCCCACTTCATCAACGTGTTCATGCTCGACCGCGACGGGAATCGCATCGACCGCCGCAATCCGCAGGACATTTTCACTCCCCTCTACAATCACCAGATTCCCCCCGGTGCCGCGCAGGTCGTGCATTATTCGTTCACCGTACCGCCCGATGCAGCGGGCTCGGTGACGCTGGATGTGAAGCTGAACTACCGGAAGTTCGACACCATTTACATGAACTACGTGTTCGGAAAGGGCTACTCGAATGGCGCGCCGTTCCAACTCACGAATGAATTGCCGATTGTGACGATTGCCGCGGACACGATGACTTTCCCGATCGATGTTGGAGGGACGAGTTCCACGAGTCCCAGTTCAAATAATGAGTCGGGGACTCGCGGATCTCGTCCCTCCATTGCTGCGCAAACGAACAGTATTCCTCCCTGGCAGCGCTGGAACGACTACGGCATCGGCCTGCTGCTCGAAGGCACCGACAAAGGGAGCGAGAAGGGGCAGTTGCTCCAGGCTGCTGAAGCGTTCGAACAAGTCGAGAAGCTCGGCCGCTATGACGGTCCGCTGAATCTCGCCCGCGTCTATCTCAAAGAGGGCCGACTCGATGACGCCCTGGCCGCGCTGCAACGCGCGTCGAAGTTCGATCCACCCGCGCCGCGCTGGACCGTCGCCTGGCTCAACGGGCTTCTGAACAAACAAAACGGCTACCTCGATAAAGCCATTTCGGAATTCACGAGCATCCTCGAAGATCGTTACGAGGAGTTGGACAAGCGCGGCTTTGACTTCAGCCTCGACTACGAAGTCATCAATGAACTCGGCCAAACGCTTTTCGAGCGCGCCAAGATGGAGCGTGGTGACGAAGCCGAACAAAAGAAGTGGCTGCACCTCGCGATCACACGTTTCAAACGCACGCTGGAGATCGACAGCGAAAACGTGGCCGCCCACTACAACCTCGCGCTCATCTACGAACGTCTCGGCGAACGCGATCGCGCCGCGCAACACCGCAAGCTCCACGAGCGCTATCGCCCTGATGACAACGCCCGCGATCGGGCCATCGCGATCGCCCGGCGCCGCGATCCCGCCGCTGACCACGCGGCGCAGGCCACGGTGATCTACTCGCTGCAACGGAAAGGGGCGCCGGAGTTGCCACCCGCTGGGCAAACCCTTACTGCTGATGCGAAATGAACCTTTCAAGCATCTCTTTTCGCATTGGCAATCAGGTCAACCTCGACGCCGTCCTGGCCGTTTATCGGGCTTCGACTCTCGCCGAGCGGCGGCCCATCGATGATCGAGAACGTATGCGGGCGATGTTGCGCAACGCGAACCTCGTGGTCACGGCGTGGGACGGCGAAACAATGGTCGGCATTGCGCGTTCGTTGAGCGATTACGCTTACGTCACTTATCTCTCTGATCTCGCGGTTCGCGTCTCGCACCAGCGCTGTGGAATCGGGAAGGAATTGATTCGCCACACCCGGGCCGCCGCACCCAAAGCCGAAATCGTTCTGCTGGCCGCGCCCGCCGCCGAGACTTATTACCCGCACGTCGGCTTCACGCATCATCCGCAGGCGTGGGTGTCGAAACAGGCAGCTCAGAAACAGGAAAGTCACACCGAGCAATGAAGGAAGAAAACCCCAAGCGAAACGATGCGACACCGGAAGAGGAAGTCGCCCATCTCGATGACCGCGTCGTCGGCAAGGCATTCGCGTGGTCAGCGATCGCCTTCATCGCGATCGGGGCGTTGGTCATCGGCGGAATTTTTTATGCGAAGCGCAGCAAGCCCCAATTGCCGCAAAGCGTCACAAAACTCACAGCGCCCGCAGCGGCCGTGACCAAAGCGGCTGAAGTGCCGACGGTGAAGTTTGCCGATGTTACCGCGGACGCGGGAATCACGTTCGTCCACCAGAACGGCGTCACCGCCGAAAAATTGTTGCCCGAAACCATGGGTGCTGGCGCGGCATTCCTGGATTTCGATAACGACGGCGATCAGGATTTGCTCCTGGTCAATGGGACGTATTGGCCGTGGGCGCGCGTCGCTGGCGCATTGCCAAAACAAGGACTCTTCGCCAACGACGGGAAAGGCAAATTCACCGATGTTATCCAGGGCAGCGGCATGGAGGTGAGCATTTACGGCATGGGCGTCGCCACCGGCGATTTTGACAACGACGGATTCACCGACGTGTTCATCACCGGCGTGGGCGGGAACCGGCTTTTCAAAAACCTTGGCGGCGGAAAATTCACCGACGTGACCGCGAGTGCCGGTGTCGCGGGCGATTCCAATCAATGGAGCACAGCGGCTTGTTTCTTCGACTACGACAATGACGGCAGGCTCGACCTGTTCGTCGGCAATTACGTGAAGTGGTCGCGCGAGATTGATGCGGAAGTCGGCTATAAGATTGACGGCCAGACGCGCGCTTACGGCCAGCCGATGAATTTCGAAGGTTCATTCGCGCGGCTCTATCACAATGAAGGCCGCGGAAAATTCGCCGACGTTTCGGCTGCCGCCGGCGTGCAGGTGAAGAGCGCGGCCCTCGGCATGCCCGCCGCCAAGACGCTTGGTGTCGTTCCGGCGGACCTCGACAATGATGGTTTTATGGACCTCGTGGTCGCGAACGACACGACGCCCAATTTCATTTTCCACAACCAGAAGAACGGCACCTTCAAGGAATGCGGCGCGACGTGCGGGGTGGCGTTCGACAGCTACGGCAACACCCGCGGCGCGATGGGCATCGACGCAGCGCACTATCGCAACGATGCGTCGCTCGGCATCACGATTGGCAACTTTGCCAACGAAATGACGGCGCTCTACGTCTCGCAGCCGGGCGGAATGTTCTTCACCGATGAAGCGATTCCCGAAGGCATCGGTCCCGCGAGCCGGCTTCTGCTGAAGTTCGGCATATTCTTTTTCGACTACGATCTCGATGGCCGGCTCGATGTGCTCTCGGCGAACGGCCATCTCGATGAAGAAATTGTGAAGCTGCAAAAGAGCCAGAGCTACCGGCAGCCGGCGCAATTGTTCTGGAACACGGGCGCCAGGAGCGGCGCGACTTTTGTGGCCCTGGATGCGCAGCACGCCGGCGCGGACTTGTTCAAACCCATCGTTGGCCGCGGCTCGGCCTTCGCGGACATCGATGGCGATGGCGACCTCGATGTGGTTCTCACCCAGGCCGGCGGCGCACCACTGCTCCTGCGCAACGATCAGCAACTCGGACATCACTGGTTGCGAGTAAAGCTCGTGGGCACGAAGTCGAACAGGAGCGCCATCGGTGCGAAACTCGTGGCGAACATCGGAGGACAAACGCTCCGTCGCGAAGTGAACCCGGCGCGCAGTTATCTTTCGGCGTCCGAACTGCCCATCACCTTCGGCCTGGGCAAGGCCACGAAAGTTGATTCGCTGGAAATCACCTGGCCAAGTGGACAGAAGCAAACGGTGACGCCGGAGAAGATTGACGCGCTCGTCACCGTGGAAGAGCCGCGCTGACTTTGGAGTGCGGTGACTTGTCACCGCTTTTCGGCAGGCGACTTGTCGCCGTCGAAGTTGCGAAGCGCATTGATATTTTCCGAACCGCTGCACGCGCTTCTGCCGGGCCGACCAGTCGGCCCGGCGGCAAAGCGTGACCAGTCACCGCACTCCAAAAAGTCTGCGGCGCTCTGCCGAGACGTCCGCTCCTTCTAACTCACCTGGCCCAACGGACAGAAGCAAACGGTGACGCCGGAGAAGATTGACGCGCTCGTCACAGTGGAAGAGCCGCGCTGACTTTGGAGTGCGGTGACTTGTCACCGCTTTCGGCAGGTGACTTGTCGCCGTCGAGGTTGCGAAGCGCGTTGAATTTTCCGAACCGCTGCACGCGGTTCTGCCGGGCCGACCAGTCGGCCCGGCGGCAAAGCGGTGACAAGTCACCGCACTCCAAAAAGTTTGCGGCGCTTTGGCGAGACGCCCCCTACACTCACTGCATGAACTACTGGCTCGTAAAATCCGAACCCGGGTCTTACTCATGGGACACGTTCGTGAAGGACAAGCGCACGGCCTGGACGGGCGTGCGCAATTTTCAGGCGCGAAACAATCTGCGCGCGATGAAGCGTGGCGATTTCGTGTTGTTCTACCACAGCGTGACGGACAAGCAGATCGTAGGCCTCGCGCGCGTGGATAAGGTGGCTTACGTTGATCCAACCGCGAAAGAAGGGGACTGGTCATGCGTCGATCTTGTCCCAGTCAAAGCCTTCGTGAGGCCCGTGACGCTCGACCAGATCAAAACCGACAAAGCGCTGGCGAACCTGCCGCTCCTGAAACAATCGCGCCTCTCCGTGACGCCAGTGACCGACGCGCATTTCAACCGTATGCTCACGCTGGGCGAAACGAAGCTCTAACCGCCGCGGGTTCTGGGACTGCTGCGAGACTCCATCAGTCCCAGAGCCTTCGGCATTGCTGCGCGCGCGGGCATTTGCTACATGTGCGCCTCCAATGGAAACACCGACACCCGGATCGCCAGCCGCGTCTGCGCCTGACATCCATAGCGAGTCCTTTCTGCATCTGCTCATGGCGCGGCAACTCAAGTTGTCCATCACCTGCGCGCTCATGTTTCTCATCGCACTGCTGGGATTGCCGCTGGCGAATTACCTCGCGCCGGATTTGATGGCGACGCGGGTGTTTGGTTTCACGCTGACGTGGTTTGTGCTCGGCGTGCTGTTCTTTCCGTTCGTATGGGTGATTTCGTATGTGTTCATTCGGAGGTCGATTGCTTTGGAGAACGCGGAGGTGGATGAGGTGAAGAAAGCCGCGGGTGGGTCAGTGGGTCAGTGAGTGAGTGGGAGAGGAAACGCATGAAGCTCATCAAGCATCACTGGGAACTGGACGTTTACAAACTCGCGATCGAGATGTCGCGGGAAGTGTTCCAACTCTCGAAGTCGTTCCCAAAGGAGGAAACCTATTCCCTCACCGATCAGATTCGGCGCTCGTCGCGCTCTGTTTCAGCACAACTGGCCGAGGCATGGCGCCGACGCAAATACGAAGCTGTGTTCGTCAACAAACTGAACGAAGCGGAAGGCGAAACCGCCGAGACTCAGACCTGGCTCGAACACGCAGTCCAATGCGGCTACGCGCCAATTCCGAAGGCCCGCGACCTTCACCGCCTCTGTGACCGCATTCTCGGCAAGCTCGTCACGATGGGCAACAAGCCCGAAGCCTGGGTGCTCCGCAAATCGCGCGCTGCCGCCATCCCACTCACCCGCTGACTCACTCACCCACTCACCATGTTCGCCAACATCGACCCATACATCCTCGCGTTCAGCGCCGTCACGGTGCTCGCCACGATCTGGATGGGCTTTCGTTCAGCGAAGAAATCCAAGACCGCCAGCGACTTCTTTGTGGCCGGCCGCTCCGTATCCGTAGGGTGGAACGCCAGCGCCATCTCGGGCGAATACCTTTCCGCGGCCAGCTTCATGGGCATTGCGGGCATGGTGATGTCCAGCGGCTACGATGCGCTGTGGTATCCGGTCTGTTACGCGTGCGGATATTTGTTTTTGCTGCTGTTCATCGCGGGGCCGCTGCGAAGGTTTGGCGCGTACACGATTCCCGATTTCGCTGAGGGTCGCTTCGACTCGCCGGTGTTCCGCAAGATCGCCGTGGTTTTCGTGCTCTTCATCGGGTTCTTTTACACGATGCCGCAGATGAAGGGCGCGGGGACGACGCTGGCCTACATCTTTCCCGGGCTGCCGTATTGGGCGGGCGTGGTGCTGGTAGGCGCGGTCATCACGCTCAACGTCGCGCTGGGCGGCATGAAAGGCATCACGCTGGTGCAGGCCTTTCAATACTGGGCCAAGATGTTCGCCATCTCCGTGCCCATCTTCGTGCTCATGGCGGTGTATGGGCATTATGGGAAACAGCTGGGGGTGAATGGCGCTGAACAAAAGCCGACTTCCACTCGTGAAGCCTTTTCCCCCGTGACCTGGCAAGTCACAGCCATCAATGGCAACAGCAACCGTTGGTCTCTGAAAGTGAATGAGGCAAAATCCGCAGTGGCGCAGATGCGCGGAAACCCTCCCTCGGCCTTCGGAGATATTGATGCGTTCACAGTTTTGCGGTTATTCGCAGAACTACACGGCCTGGATCGAATGCTCATCGCGCAGTCCGCACCAAACCTAGGGCAACTGACCAACAAAGTTTACGTGACTGCGGCCAGCACGCCGGAAAACTGGGAACGCGACGTGCGCGGCGGGTTGCGAACCAACGGCGTCGAACTGCTGGTCACTTCGTCGGCCTTGGTCTTGGTGCCAGCAGGAAAACTGGCCGACTACGAAGCCCAATATCAAAAGTCAGGAATGCTCGCCTTCGAGCCGGACATTGCCATTGCGCGCGCCCCTCTCCCCGCCAAAGCCCCCGCCGACGCCACCTGGCTCAACCCCTTCGGCCCGCTCACGACCAAGGCGGCGAAGAATGCGGCCGCGGCCATTGGCAGGAACGCTGAAACCAAATCCACTCGCGAAGCCATTGCTTCCATTACCTGGAGTGAAGTCAGGCCCGATGATTTTTCTCCCGAAGGCGGGTTGTGGTTGAAGGCCGCGCTCAAAGTCTTGCCTGTCACGACGGCCTGGTCCCCGACGCCCACCAATCTCATTTTGATTCGTGACCTCGCGGGCCGCTGCGCCGCCATTTCGCGTCGGCCATATTTCATCAGCACGGAACTGAGCAACGCTACCGTGGCGTTTGGCCATGGGACGACCCTGACCAACGAGCAATACGTCGCGGCAGTGCACGCGGCATTCACCAATCACGGCGCAATCTTCTCGATGAGGAACGCCGATGGCGAGTTTGTCATCATCAACAACCAATCCGTTTACTCGACGAACCCGATCGTGGCCGTGCAGGACGACGGGGCCGTGCGCCTCGTTGCAAAAGCCGTCTGGACCGCCACGCTCCGCCCGCCTGTGCCACACAATGAAGCCATTCCCTTGCGCACCGGTCTTTCCTCCGATCAACATCTGTCGCTGGTGTTGGACGCGCCTACGGTCGCGCAGGCTCTGCGCATATATTCGGAACTCACGGGCCGGCAGTTCGTTCCCCGAACCAATACTGCGCTCGAGCGCTTGGACGACCTCTTGGACCGGAGGCTTTCGCAACTGAAATTGATTGCCCGCACCGCCGCTCCAGAGAGCGGCATTCGTTTCCACAACGACGGCGCTTTCACGGCCGCGGAGGTGAAGGGCGCGATTGAGGCGCAGTTGAGAACGAATGGATTCGCGCTGGTGGCAGCGGGGGAAAAAGCGTTTGCGGTCGAACGCGCGGGTAGCTCCCCTCCTTCGTCCCACTTTCCCTCGGCCGAAAAAGCCTGGCTCGCCAAGCACGAGAAGCCGCTCGCGCTGCTCTACACCTACTCGCTCATCATCGCCATCGTCTGCGGCACGGCGGGATTGCCGCACATTCTCGTGCGCTTCTACACGAATCCGGACGGCACCGCGGCCAAGAAGACCACGATGTGGGTGATGATTCTCATCGGCGTGTTTTATGTTTTCCCGCCGGTGTTCGGCGCGCTGGGGCGGAATTTGTTGCCGGAACTCTATGCGGCCACCGGGGCGAAAGGCACCGATAAGATCGTGTTGGAACTCCCCCGCATCCTCAATGAACGCTATGCGCCGCTCGGTTCGATTCTCAGCGGCATCACATGCGCCGGCGCGTTTGCGGCGTTCATGAGCACGTTCAGCGGCCTGCTCGTGAGCATGACCGGCGCGCTGGCGCACGATGTTTACGGAAGAATCCTGCGCCCCAAGGCGACGGCGGAGCAACGCATGAGAATGTTTAAGATTGGCGCGGTGATCATTGGCGCGGTCGCGATTTTGTTGGGCATGCAAGTCGAGCAGTTGCAGATCAATTTCATGGTCGGGCAGGCGTTTGCCATCGCCGCCGCCAGTTACTTCCCGCTGCTCTTCATGGCCGTGTGGTGGCGCAAGCTGACGATGAAAGGCGCGGCCACGGGGATGCTGACAGGTGGTCTCGCCGCGCTCATCTGCATTTCACTCACGAGTTTCAGTGATCTGGCGACCGCGCCGAAAGCCTCCAAGTTCTTCACGCTATTCAGTGGCCTGAATCCCTTCTGGGCCGAGCATCCGCTGCTGCGCATTCTGGCCGAGCAACCCGCCATCTGGGCCGTGCCGCTGGCCATCCTGCTGATGTTCATCGTCTCGAAGCTGACGGCGCGTGAAGTGCCATCCGACATCCGCATGAAAATGCTCGTGCTCCACGCGCCGGAACAATTGGGGCTGAAGCAGGAATACATTCAGGAACATCAGCAAGGGCATTGAGCGCAGTGCTGACGGA
>Ga0190265_10001573_pt1 | contig 15037 bp, 13 predicted proteins | sample Popmic124T_FD_133135 | JGI IMG/M metagenome (GOLD analysis project Ga0190265, IMG submission 133135) | Populus adjacent soil microbial communities from riparian zone of Indian Creek, Utah, USA - 124 T | ecosystem: Environmental > Terrestrial > Soil > Riparian zone | place: USA: Utah | collected...
CACCCGGTGATGTCACCGGAGGATATCCGGCGCGGCACGCAGGGCGCATGGGATCGCTTCTACGCCCTGCCCAGCGTGTGGGAGCGCGCCAAGTGCGTGAAGTCGCTGAAGTCGCGGATCGCGTTCGTGATGGTGTCGAAACTCTACCGGCAGATGTACGCGAACACGGGCATCTCGACCGACAGCGCCCGCTCGAACCAGGCGCACCGTATGACCCGTTTGATCGCGCGCCCACTGGCCAAACTGTTCGCGGGGGCGCCGATGCCGCACCTGCAGATACCGGCGTAACTGCGTAGGGGCGGGTCTTTCGACCCGCCCGACGAGCTGCATCCCTCTCCCAAACAGGCGGGTCGAAAGACCCGCCTCTACGCGCGAACTCAGTTACTATGAGCGCGTGCGCACCATCGCGCTCATCCTTGCGATCCTGATCGCCGCCGCCGCGGCTGGCGATGCACTTGTCGTGAGCGAGTTTCCGATCGCGCGCGATCGGGAGCGAGTCGAACGGCAGCGCCGCGGCGGTCGCGGCGGCTTCAACATGCGTTTCGCCGCGCCCGAAGACTTCGACGGCCTCTATCAGTTTTGTCGAGTCGCGTTCCGCGGCAACCGCGCCGGCGACGGCGGCGGCTGGAGCGTGGATTACCCGCGCGCCGATATCAACGTCTCGATCCGGTTGTCGGAGTTGACCAAGACCAACGTCAGCTTTGCCGCGCCGCACGAGCCGAAACACGTCGTCGTGCGGCTCACCGACGACACGCTGTTTCAGTGCCCGATGGTGATGATGACCGAAGTCGGCGCGGCGTACCTCGACACCGCCGAGGCCGAGGCGCTGCGCGCGTATGTGCTCAAGGGCGGGTTCGTGTGGGCCGATGATTTCTGGGGCGAGTACGCGTTCCGGGCCTGGACCGATCAGTTGAGCAAGGCGTTGCCGCCGGCGGAATTTCCCATTCGCGATCTCGAGAAGGACCATCCGCTGTTCCGCACCATCTTCGACATCGGCGGCGTGCCGCAGATCGCCTCGATCGGCCACTGGTGGGGCAGCGGCGGCGGCACCTCAGAGCGCGGCGCCGAGAGCGCCGTGCCGCACGCGCGCGCCATCTTCGATGCGCGGGGCCGGATGATTGTGCTGATGACGCACAACACCGACATCGGTGATTCGTGGGAGGAAGAGGCGTCGAACCCGCAGTACTTCTACGAGTTCTCGACGAAGGGTTATGCCTTCGGGATCAACGCCATCGTCTACGCGATGACGCACTAAAGCGCGTTCTTCAGCGCGCGCAACCACACCAGCAACGCTTCCGTATGCGCCGGACCCATGCGCAGGAGTTGCTTCTGCGTCGGCGTCAGCTCCTCGAGATCCTCATCGGCGAAGTCCCACGTCGCGCCGGATCCGACAACGCGGACGGGGCCTTTGACGATCGGCGTGTCGAGCAGGATGTCGAGCGCGTTCCGCACCGCGTTGTCGACATCGCGGCCGGGATTGCCCATGCTTTGATACGCCTCGTTCAGCCGCGGCCTGATGGTGCGGTAGACCCTGGCGACCGCGGCGGCATCCATCGACGTGACCGTGGTGACGAGACCGTTGTATCGGCGATAGCTGGCGGGATCGATCGTGCGCTCGGTGGCGCGTCCCGCCGTGGTCAGGGGCGTTGTCGGCGCCAGGACCTTGAAGTCGCGAGCCGGCGAGCCGCCAACCGAGGCTTGAGCAATCGCCGCGGCGAGCTGACGAATCAGATCGTCGGTCGCGAGCCAGTTCGCGAGCTCGGGCCGCGACGACAGCGCGGCGAGCAGCGGACGGAGGAACCCATCCATCTCGTCGAGCGGCGGCAACGGCACCTGCGGCTCCTGCGCCGGCTTGTCGATCGGCGCGTCGGTGGCGGTCACGGCTCTCGGCGAGTCATTGACCGGGGCTTCGGAACGGCGCGTCATCCACCACGCGCCCCCTGCCACGAGCAGCACGATCAGCGCCGCGATGATCGCAATCGGCCTGGTGTCGTTCATGGCATGTTGGGCGGCGGCACGCGCCGCTTGCTGGCTTGTTCGAACGCGTACGCCAGTTCGATCAGCCGCGGTTCGCTGCACGCCGTGCCCGTGAAGCTCACGCCATACGGCGCCGGCGCGGCCTTGAAGCCGTCAGGATACGGAGAGTTGGCCGGCGGCACCGGCGTGACCAGCGCGAAGGGAACCATCACCGTCGGGTAACCGGGCTTGGCGGCAATGCCGGCGCCGCTCGCGCCGGGGAAGAGCAGCGCGTCCAGTTTGTGCATCCTGAGCGCCTCGTCGATGCCGTGCGTGGCCGCCAGCTGAATGTCGCGCTTGCGATCGGCGTCCCATTTGGCGCGATCCTTGTCGAGGTCGAGCGCATCGGATTGATCGAGATTGGCCTGCGCGTACTTGATCGCGCTGCGATTCGAGCGCGCGGTGTTGAAGGCGCGCAGCTCGGCGAGCGTCTTCACCGGCGCCGCCGCTCCGAGCGACGCGAGCCACGCGTTGAAGTCGCGCTTCATGCCGTACCACAACACCGACGAACAATTCGGATCGCTCGGTCCCTTGCCACAGGCGTTGCCCCAGAGGAGGAAGTTGTTCTTGGGATCCTGGTCGACGACGCTGGGAATGTCGGCGTCGACGACCGTGGCGCCCTGCTTTCTGAGAATGGCGATGGCTTCCGCCATTGCCGCGGCTTGCGGCTCGTTGAGGCCGCCGCGCGGTTCCTTGTCGCCCGGCAGCGTGATGCGGTCGTAATAGTTGGCGCGCGGGATGCCGATGCGCGCGCCTTGCAACGCGCCGCCCTTCAGGAACGGCGTGTAGTCGCGATTCGGTGGCGCCTGGCAGGCCCTGGTCGCGGCATCGTTGGGATCCGGTGAGGCGCTCTCGAGCGCGCCAAACAGGATGGCGACGTCGGCCACGGTCTTTGCCATTGGCCCGGCCGTATCCTGATCGGCGGTGATCGGAATCACGCCGTAACGGCTGATGCGGCCCACGGTCGGTTTGATGGCGGCAAGCATGTTCTGGTTGGCCGGGCTGAGGATCGATCCCGACGTCTCAGTACCGACGTTGGCGGCCCAGAAATTGGCGGCCGTGCCGGTTCCGGAGCTCGAGCCGCCGGTGTTGAGCACCGGGCGGCCATCGGCCGTCGCCGTACGGGGATCGCGCCGCGGATCGTAGGGGTTCATCCCGTAGCCGGCGAGGGCGTTGTAGTTGCCCGGCATCCCGTTGGCCACGAAGTTCGCCAACTCCGTCAACGTCGTCTTGGCGATGATGATGGCTCCCGCATCGCGAAGGTTCTTCGTGAGGGTCGCATCGTACGGGACCATCAACCCTTCGAACGCAACCGCGCCGCCGGTGGTCGGCATGTCGGTGGTGTGGACATTGTCCTTGAGCGCCACCGGGATGCCGTGCAGCGGCCCGCGCACCTTGCCGGCCCGCCGTTCCTGATCGAGCCGGTCGGCCTCCTGCAGCGCCCTGGGATTCACCGCCATCACCGCGTTCAGCTTTTCCTCGTAGAGCGCAATTCTGATCAGGTATTGCTCGACCAGCTGCCGCGAGGTGACGCGCCCTTCGCGCATGGCGCGCTGCATGTCCGGGATTGACGCTTCGACAACCGTAAACGGCGCCGGTGTGGACTGGGACGAAAGGGTCACGGTTGCGGCGACGAGCGCCGCAAACATGGTTGCTGCCAGGATTGATCGCATGGCGCGATCATAACGTCAGCCGCCTAATCTCTTCATCATCTTCAGAAAATCTGCTGGGAGCGGTGCTTCCACAGCGATCGGCTCCCCCGTGAGGGGATGCGGAAATGCCAGCGTCCAGGCATGAAGCATGTTTCTTTTCGAGGAGACAGATGCCTGGCCCGCCGTAGCTTTAGCGAAGGCGGAAGCCTTGGCGGAGGCGGACGCCGGGGCCGCATACACGCGCTCACCAATCAACGGGTGTCCAAGCTGTTCGAGGTGCAGCCGTATCTGATGCTGCCGGCCCGTGTGCAGGCGCAGTTCGAGCAGCGCCGCGCCGTTCAACCGCTCGCGCACCTTGTAGTCGGTGGCGGCGTCGAGCCCTGCCTGGTAGTCCTCCACGAGTTTCCGGCGGCCGTCTCGATACCCCGACGAGATGCGGGCCTTGATGGTGCCGCTGGGCGGATTGGGAATGCCGTTCACGAGCGCCAGGTAATGGCGTTCGAACCGGTGCTCCTTGAAGAGCTCCCGGCCGGCGGCATGCGCGTCCTTGGAAAGTGCCACCGCCAGCGATCCCGACGTGTCGCGATCGAGGCGATGCAGCATGCCGACGTAACTCTTGTGACCGCGCTTGAACGCGACGTATTCCCGCACGCGCTTGAGGACGGTGTCTTCGGAGTTACCGGCTTCTGGACTCGAGGGAATGGACAACACGCCGGCCGGCTTGTTGAGCACGATGACGTAATCGTCTTCGTGCAGGATGTCGAACGCCGCTCGGGCGCGCGACTGGGCGGGCCGATTGAGGTTCAACTCACTGGCGGCCCCCGGAAACACGTCGAGGCCGGGATCCGTCTGGACCCGGCCATCGACCGTGACTTGCCCTTTTTCAATTGCCTCGCGAACCTGCCGCCAGGACAGGCCTTCGTGCTTTGTTTTCAGTAATTTATCGAGACGCATGTTGAAAAGGGGCCAGCCCCCGCTTTTCAACATTTTCACTTGCTGAAGAGGGGCCGGGCCCCCATTTTCAACGTTTGTCACCTCGAACGGTATGACAAACGTTGAATTACGGGGGCTGGCCCCTCTTCAACAATTCTTACCGGCCGCGGAGCGGGACGAAGATCGTCGCTTCCCCGCGGGTAATCAACAGCACCGACGGCTTGCCCGACGTCGCGCTCAGCGCGTCGCGCACGTCGTTGGCCGAGCGCACGCTCTTGCCGTTGACCTGCTGAATCACGTCGCCTTCCCGCAAGCCGGCGGATGCCGCCGCGCTCGACGGGTCGACGCCCGTGATCACCACGCCGCGGATATCGCGGTCGAGGTTCAGCTGCGCCGCCAGGTCCGGCGTGATCGGTTCCACCGTCATGCCGTACCGGCCCGAGCCTTCGCGCTCGCCGTCGAGCGAACGGTTGCCCTCGCGGGCCACCGCCATCTCTTCGAGCGTCGCCTTCAGCTCGCTGGTCTTGCCATCGCGCAGGACCTTCAGCGCCACGGTGGAGCCCGGCTTGGTGGCCGCAATCTCGTTGCGGAACGCGTTGGTGTCAACGACCGGACGACCCTGGTAGCTGAGGATCACGTCGCCCTGCTTGATGCCCGCTTTCGCGGCCGCACCATTGGGCGTCACGTTGCTGACGACCGCGCCTTCCGCCTTGTCGAGGCCGAGGCCCGCCGCGAGATCGCCCGTGACACTCTGCACGGTGACCCCGAGGAGTCCGCGATGCACCCGCCCGTTCACCACGAGCTGGTCCATCACGTTCTTCGCCATGTTCGACGGCACCGCGAAGCCGATGCCGATGTTGCCGCCCGAGGGCGACATGATCTGCGAGTTGATGCCGACGAGCTCGCCCGCGGTATTCACCAGCGCGCCGCCGGAGTTGCCCTGGTTGATCGGCGCATCGGTCTGCAGGAAGTCCTCATAGCCTCCGTTGCCGAGCCCCGTCGCGCGACCCTTCGCGCTGACGATGCCCATGGTGACCGTCTGGCCGATGCCAAGCGGGTTGCCGACCGCGAGCACGAGGTCGCCCACGCGCATCGCGTTCGAATCGCCGATCGGCACGACGGGCAGGTTGCTGCCGTCGATTTTGATCACGGCGAGGTCGCTCGGCGGATCCGAACCGATCAGCTTCGCATCGAGCACGCGCCGATCCGACAGCTCGACCTGGATCTTCGCCGCGTCCTCGATCACGTGATGGTTGGTCAGGATGTAACCGTCACCGGTGACGATCACGCCCGAACCGAGGCCGCGCTGCAGGGGCGCGGGCATTTGCCGGCCGCGCGGCGCCTGCCGCTGACCGAAGAATTCACCGAAGGGGAAACCCTCGGGGAGCTGAGGCATCCGCGTCATTTGCGGCGACGCCGTGCGCTCAGTTCGAATGGTCACGACCGCGGGGGTGACTTTGGCAACCGCGTCCGCAAAGCCCTGGGTAACGACGCGGCCTTGAACAGGAGCCACCGTCGCGGGAGCTGCGACCGCCGCCTCAACGCCCGAGTCGGCGGGGAAGCCTGCGTACGCGCCGGCCGACGCGAGACCAAGGCCGAGCACCAGCGCGCCCGCCTTCCCCCGCCAACCAGCGGAGTTGAATGACTTCTGGGACATTGCACGTTCCTCCATGTGTAGTAAGACGCACCAGCGACTTTCAGGAGCGTTACCGGAGGATTACAAACGCGCAACGTTGGGCAGCTGAATCGTGAAGGTAGAACCCTTTCCCGGACTTGTACTTACGGTGACGCTGCCACCCTGGGCTTCCACGTAGGCGCGCACCAGGCTCAGCCCCAGGCCGATGCCACGGGTGGTCCGGCTCTGATCGCCACGGTAGAGCCGGTCGAAGATGCGCGGCAGGTCCTGCTCGGCCACGCCGACGCCGGTGTCGCGGACGCGAATTTCGACGAAGTCCGTGGCGGCCGACGCCTCGAGATCGACGCGGCCATCGCGCGGCGTGTACTTGAGCGCGTTGTCGACGAGGTTGGCGAGTGCCTGGCGCAGGCGATCGCGATCCGCGGTGACGATCAGGCCGGCGGGGACGTTCACGTCGAAGGTGACCCCCGCCGCTTCGGCGCTGTCCTCATAGAGATCGCGAATTTCTTCAGCGAGGGTGGCCAGCTCCACCTGCGAGACGTTGAGTTTCATGGTGCCGGTTTCGGCTTCGGAAATATCCATCAACGTCGTGAGCATGGAGAGCACCCGCTCGCTTTCCTCGAGACAGTCCGACAGGGCTTCGCGATGCCTGGCCGGATCGTTGGTGGCGAGCGCCGATTCCGCGGTCACCCGCAGGCGCGTCATCGGCGTGCGCAGATCGTGGGCGACATGGTCGAGCGCGTTGCGCATGCCACCGATCAAGGTGGTGATGCGCGCGAGCATGGCGTTGAAGAGCGAGCTCAGCTCATCCACCGCATCGTCGGTGCCGTAGACCGGCACGCGATCGTCGGTCTGACCGGTGTGCAGGATGCGCCGCACCGCATCGCGGAGGTCGCGCAGCGGCTTGAGCGTCGAGCGCGTCAGGAAGACACCGCCGACGACGCCGATCATCAACGCCACACCTGCGCCGAGGCTCAGGACGCGGCGGAAATTCGCCAGCAGCTGGTTGCGCGCCTCGCTGGTCTTGCCGACCTGCAGGACCCCGCCGTTGCCGACGCGAATGCTCGCGATCTCGAGCACCGCGTTGCGATCGCGGGCCCGCACCTGCGCCCAGATGTTGTCGCCGCCGCCAGGCATCTCGGCCAGGTCGAACGCGCCCCATGCTTCGGGAAGCGAATAGAGCAGCACATCCTGGAACGGTCCGACCAGGCGGACGAACAAGGGTTCGCGAGTGCCCGAGCGTTGCTCGATCTCGATCGCGCGGGCCAGCGCGGGCAACCCGCCGGCCTGGTAGCGCGTGGCGTATTCGCGCAGGGTGGACTGGATGATGTCGTGATCGCGCGATTCGAGCAGCGAGGCGAGCAGCCCGTACGTCAGGCCGCCGATCACCAGCGTGCTGGCGAGGAACGTGCCGAGATACCACGCCGCCAGCCGCAAGCCCAGGGCCTGGCTAAGGCGGTTAGCCCACCTTGAGGACATAGCCCGCGCCCCGAACCGTATGAATCATCTTGGTGGGAAAGCCCTCGTCCACCTGGTCGCGCAGGCGCGACACGAGCACGTCCACCACGTTGGTGCCCGGATCGAACGAATACCCCCAGACGTGCGACAGGATCATCGTCTTCGAGAGGACGCGTTCAGGATGCCGCATCAGGTACTCGAGCAGCGCGAACTCGCGCGGCCTGAGCTCGATGGCCTGGCCGGCGCGCTCGACTTTTCGCGAGAGCAGATCGAGCGTGAGATCGCCGACGACGAGCCGCGTCGGTTCGGTGGCGCCGCCGGAGCGTCGCAGCAGCGCCTGCAGGCGCGCGAGCAGCTCCGCAAACGCGAACGGCTTGGTCAGGTAATCGTCGCCGCCGGCTTGCAGGCCCTTGACGCGATCGTCGACGGTGTGCCGCGCGCTCAGGATCAGCACCGGCATCTGCTGGCGCTTGGCGCGCAGCTGCTCGATCACCGACAGGCCATCGAGCTCCGGCAGCATGACGTCCATCACCGCGGCGTCGTAGCCGCCGTCGAGCGCCTTCTTGAGCGCCTCGGTTCCGGTCGACGCCACATCCACGGCATACCCCGCCTCGCGAAGACCCCGCGAGACGAAGTCGGCAATCACCGGATCGTCTTCAGCTACCAGGAGGCGCATATCACTCCAAACAAGATACTTGCCGGCGATCTCGCTAAGTTGGGGGTAGGCCGCGAAAATTAGCGTTTCGCTAAGTAGGCCTCACCCCAACTTAGCAAAACGCTAATTTTCGCGGCCTACCCCGAACTTAGCGAATCAGAAGCTCAGCCGGTGCGTGGAGAAGAATTCGTTGATCATCAGCAGCAGCTTCGCGGATTCCTTGCGCGTGACCCACGCGATTTCGCCGTCCTGGCTCACCGCGATGTCACGATTGGCCGCGGATTTGTCGAAGGTCGCGCGCCACGCATCGTAGAGGTAGTCGTCCACCAGCGTTGCCGGGATCTTACCGGTGTTGACGAGCTCGAGCAGGTCTTCGTCGGTTTGCGACTCGGCGGCAAGCACTATGCGCGCAGGCGGGCGGGCGATCTTTTTCAGCTGATCGTTCAGCCGCAGCAGGCTGGAATGATGATCGCTGTTGCGGCGAACGTGAATGATGCGTCCCCCCACGTCTTCGAGGCTGACCAGCGGCGGCGAGCCTGGTCCCGTCACGATGAGCTCGCGAACGCCGGTTCGCCACGGCGTGGCAAACGCAACCTGGTCGTCGCGCGCGAAGGTGCGCAGGAGGCTGGCGGCAATGTCGGCCTGGCCCGCGACGACATCGGCCACCAACGACGTTTCACTCGAAGGAATCAGCACGACGGAGACGCTTCGCGGCGCGATGCGCTGATTGAGGAACTGCTCGAAAGCGGCGGCGGCGTCGACCGTGCGCCCGCGCTGCCTGCCGTTGACGACCTGAAAGTGCGTGCGGCTCGGCGTCACGAGCACCCGCACGATTCCGCGCTCGACCAACGCGTCGAGGTCACCGGTAAACGGCTCCAGCGTCCGCATATCGCCGTCGGCGGCCGCAGGTCGATCGGCGCCGTGCGGAATGGGAAGGTAGGTGATCGTTGTAGCAGGGATGGCCGCCGGCACCGGCGCGGCCGGCTCCGGACCCGCGCAGGCGGCCGCGGCCACCAGGCCGACTATCCACACGGTTCGCGCCACACCCACGACGTGATTCTCCCACGACCGCCGGCCGCGATCAGGCACCGCCGTCAACCCACCGGTTGCGCCCTTCGCGCTTGGCTCGATACAAGCCGGCATCGGCGACGTCGACAGCCGCTTCCCACGAGCCTTGCTTCTGTGCTCCCAGGAATGGAAACGCCGCAAAACCGATCGAGCAGGTGCGCTGCACGCCGCTCCCGTCCGGCAGGGCGAAGATATGCGCGGCGACGGCGGCGCGAATTTTTTCCGCGAGCTCGGGTGCGCGGCGGCGATCGATGAAGCGCGCCACGATCAGGAACTCCTCGCCGCCCCAGCGCGCCACGTGATCTGCTTCGCGCAACAGCCGGCGCAGAATGTTCGCGACCTGCACCAGCACCGTGTCACCGGCGGCATGCCCGTAAGTGTCGTTGATGTGCTTGAAGTGATCGAGATCGAGCATCAGGAAGACCAGGTCGGCGCCGCCCTGCGGCGATGCTCCGTGGGTGTGAGTGCGCAGCACGGTGGCAACATCCGCGCCGATGGTTTGCTGAATGAAGCGGCGATTGCGCAGCCCGGTGAGCGCGTCGGTGAGGCTGGCTTCCTCGAGCTGCTTGTACGCGGCCAGCAACTCGACGGTCCGCGCTTCGATCAGCGCTTCGAGGTCGATGCCGCGCCGTTGCACTTTCCGCAGCCGGATCCTGTGGATGCCATACAGCAGCACCGCCACGAGCAGGAGGCTCGCAATCTGAAACACGCCGGTCAGGTGGAACGCCGGCTCGATGGTCTGGGGGCTGGGAATGGCCGAATCTTACCGCGTCGGCCGTGGGGCGCGCGACTGCGTTAGGATGCTGAGTGATGGACCGGCGAGAGTTCCTCGGCGCCATGGCGGCGGCGCCGCTGGCGATGCGTTCGCAACCAGCGGAACCGCTGCGGCGAACATTCGAGATCATCACGCGTGTCGACCTGGATGGCGCACGCGGCCGTACGATTGCGTGGATCCCGCTGCCGCTTGGCAGGTGGCACCGCGCGCCGTATCAGGATTCGAGCAGCCACAGCACCGGCGGCAATACCAGTCAATCGCGGTTGGAGAATGTCCAGGGTGCACTTGTCCGGGTTGCCGAATGGGCTGCACCTGAGGCGACGCCGTGGTTCAGCGTCACGTATACCGTCACGACCACCAATCATCGCGTGGCACTCGACGACCGGAAGCCGGTTGCGCAACCAGCGAATCTCTCTGACTACCTGAAGCCCACCAGGCTCATCCCAACCGACGGCATCGTCAGGGAGACCGCGCTCGCGATCACGCGTCCGCATGGCACGCAGCTCGCTCGCGCGCGGGCGATCTATGACTGGATCGTCGAGCACACCGTCCGCGACCCCGAGGTCAAAGGGTGCGGCCTTGGCGACATCCGCTGGATGCTCGAGACCAGGAATCTGAGCGGCAAGTGCGCGGACCTCAATGCCTTGTTCGTCGGCCTGGCGCGGGCGGCGGGCCTGCCGGCGCGCGATCTGTATGGCCTGCGCGTGGCGCCATCGCAGCAGTTCCCCAGCCTCGGCCGCACTGCACCCGACGTCACGACCGCGCAGCATTGCCGCGCCGAAGTGTGGGTCACCAACATCGGCTGGATTCCCGTCGACCCGGCGGACGTGCGGAAGTTGATCCTCGAGGAGCGGCCGGGCACGTCGCCGCTCGACGATCCGTATGTCGCGAAAGTCCGCAACACGTTGTTCGGGTCGTGGGAGATGAACTGGATCGCGTATAACGATGCGCACGACGTGGTGCTGCCCGGTGCCACCGGCGCGCCACTGCCGTTCCTGATGTACCCGCAGGCTGAAGTAGCCGGCGTGCGCCGCGACAGTCTCGATCCCCAGCGATTCCGCTACACCATCACCGCGCGCGAAGTGTGATCGACGGCATCAACTACCCCTGGAGCATCTATGCCGGCCGCGCCAACTACGGCTGCGACTTCGGCCGCAACAAATGGAACAGCCACACCGGCGTGACCGCGCACGCCGACGAAGTGCGCGCGGATTTTGCGGCGATGTCGGCGGCGAGCATCGACGTGACGCGCTGGTTCCTGTTCACGGACGGCCGTGGCGGCATTCGCTGGACCAGTGACGGAGAGATCGCCGGCCTTGATGCCGAATTCTTCCAGGACATGGACGCCGCGCTCGAGATCGCGCTGTCGCGCGGGGTGCGCCTGTGCCTGGTGCTCATCGACTACCTCTGGTTCGACGATCCGCAGCGCCGCCTCGCCCTGCTCGACCGTCATGGCGCCTCGGCGTTCCTCGATCGCGTGATCGATCCCTTCCTCGATCGTTACGGCAAGGCGAATGCGATCCACTCCTTCGACCTGATCAACGAACCGGACTGGATTACCCGCGAGCTGGCGACCGATCCCCGGCGTGCCGCCTGGCCCGTCGATCGCCTGCGCACGTTTTCCGGAATGCTGTCGGCACGCATTCGCGCCCAATCGCGCGCGCTCATCACCATGGGGGGCGGGCGCGTGGCCTCGGTGCGGGAATGGGATCGGCCGGCGTACGATCTCGATTTCCTGCAAGTGCATACCTACCCGGACGTCCGGCATCCAAATCACGAGAACCTGTTTGGCCGCAGCGCCGCGAGTTTTGGGTTGAGCAAGCCGTTGCTGATTGGCGAGTTCCCGTCGCAGCCTGGACTCCACCCGCCGGGACATCTGTCGCCCGCGTATTCACTCGCGGACTATCTGAAACTTGTCCGCGATGGCGGCTACCTCGGCGCCTGGCCATGGAGCCTGAAAGGCGTGGACGCCTTCGGCGCGGTGGACCTCAGCGCGCTCAAGCGCAACTAATCCCCTCCGCGCAGCCCCCGCACTAATCCGAGCGCGACCCAGGCGAAACGGAAATTCATCACGTCGGCGTTCATGGTGTTGACCAGCGTACCCAGGAGGGCCGCCGCGGCCGCCGTGGCGATCCAGGCGTGCTGACGATGCTGCGCGAGCACCTGGCGGGTCTCGCGTGCGATCACGATCCAGAAAATGATCAGCGTGACGCCGCCGGCGAGTCCGGTCTCGGCAAGACGGCCCATCACCGTTGAGTGCGGGTCGATGAGGCGATACGGCGCGGTCAGCCGGCCTTCCTTGAGCGCGGCCTCGGTGATCACGTGGAACCGATCGAGGCCGACGCCGGTCAGCGGCCGGCTCGTGAACGCGTCCCACGCCACCTGTTTCAGCCGGAAATAACTCATCGTCTCGTATTCGACGTTCACGCCGGCGATCTCCGCGCGTCCGGCATCGACGGCATATTGGTAGATCGATCGGTCGCGAAGAGATGAGTCGCCGACGGATCGAATGGACACGGTCGCGGCGAAGTTGAATCCCAGCACGATCACCACTACGGCCGCGGCCGCCGCCATGCGCCCCGCCGGTTGCGCGCGCAGCCGGTGCCACGAAACGGTGACCGCCGAGACGGCGGACCCGGCGATGGAGTGACTGAAAGTCATCACCGTCGCGACGGCCATCACGAATCCGGCCAGCCACGAGCGCGCCCGCGAAGCGGCAATCGCGGGATGCAGGACGACAAACGGCACCGATACCGTCAGCACGCACGCCAACAATGCCGGAGTGGCGGTGAACGCGCGCAAGCGCAACGTTTCGCCGAGGTAGGGCAACGACGTCACCGGGCCGATGCGGTCCGTGCCGACGCCGAGCATGGCTTGAATCGGGAGGGCGACGACGCCCAACACCGCGAGCACGGCGCCGCTCAACGCGAGGCCCGTGGCAACGGTTGGCGCGAGGCCCTGCTTCACTGCCACGACAATGACGACGTAAATCGCGGCCAGATAGGCGTGCCGGACGAGCTCGATCGCCCCGGCGCGGGGATCGGGAGAGAACAGCACCGCGATCACGCTGCCGGTGATGTAGCCGGCCACCGCGAGATCGAGCGCCGTGAATGACGGCCACAACCACCTGGCCTTGGTCAGAATCGCGATGGCCGCGACGATGAAGAGGGCATCCGTCGCGCGTGCGTTGAACGGGAGCAGCGGCCAATCGATGGCGATCGTGGCGAGAAACAGCAGCAGCAACCACCGGCGCATGGGTCGGTCCGTATTATGACGTGCCCTCGCTCTCTCCGCCTGCAGGCAAGAATGACCGGCATGCGAACTGCAGTCGTCCTCGATGTGCGTGCTGCACTGAAGTCGTCGCAAGTTGATGAGAATTGCTGCCAATTAGCCCTGGAACAGTCGGCGCGAGAAAAACGCGATCGGTGGCCGTCTATTCAGAGGGACCAGGCCCAATGACAACCGATCCAGGCTTTGCTTTGCCAGCGACGCCGGTGCCGGCCGCTCCCGGCGCCGCTGCCGTCCGTGCTGCTTACTTTGCTGGTTCGACGGATCGCTACGAGCTGCCAGCGAAATCGCGGGCCATCGTCGATCAGGCGTCGCTCCAGTGCTGCGTGTCCTGCGCCTTGGCCAGCGCCACAGAGACCGCTCACCCAGGGTGGCCCCAGCTGGCGCCGATGTTTCACTACCATTCGGCGAAGTACGACCGATCGGTCACGGCGAGCGATGGCCGGATGAGTCTCGTTGATGGACTCGAAACTCTCATTTCGCATGGCGTCTGCGCGCAATCGCTTCATCCGGCCCCTTATACCGCTCCCGGATGGTCGACCAAACCATCGACGGCGGCCTATGCGGACGGCCGCACGCGCCGCTTGGTCAGCCAACCATTCTCCAGAGGATATCTCGCGATTGGGCATGCGTCGCGGGTGGTTGGCATTCGGGAGCGGTTACGGAAGAACCGTCCCGTACTGATCGGTTTCACACTGCCGAGGGACTACAAGACCTCCGTTCCGGATGCGGCTCACTTCTGGGATGACGCCAGCGTGCCGCTGTCTGCGAATGGACACTGCGTGCTCGTGTTTGGGTACGACGATGTGAAACAGGCGCTGCGGGTTCAGGACAGCCAGGGCTCAGGTCTGTTCGATGGCGGCTGTTGGTGGATGGGGTACACGGTCGCCGATAGCGCGATCGTGGCAGCGGCATTCAGCTTCACGTAAATCTGAAAGGACGGCGAGATCATGCTACGCGGATGTATTCTGCTTCTCCTCCTCAGCGCCGGCGCCGGCTCTTGCGCCAAGGTCACGGTGACGCACGTCAAGGCCGCGCCCACAAGCCCGATTACACAAGAGGGCGTCTTCTATGCGCTGCCGAAGACAGTCGCCAAGGTGCAACTGAAGGTCGACAAGACCGTGAAAACACCGGCGCCTTATTCATTGTTTGCGCCGATCTTCTCGCCGTCGACGCCAGCGGTGTGTGGGATGGTGTCGAAATGCCGAACGGCCACCGCGACCACGGCTTACTCAGTTCAGCAAGGAGCGTCGTTCTCGACATTCGGCGAGCCCGACCCCGAACACGTGTATCTCGTGCGCTTCGCGGGATCTGGTGCGATCGATCAGACCATCTCCATGGCCTGGACCGACACCGGGCTCGCCTCGTCGGCGGCAGCGTCGGTGACCAACCGCACCACTGATGTCGTCATGTCGGGACTCAAGATGGCCAGCAGCCTGGGCAGCAAGGTCCTTCTGGGAGCGGCTGGTGCGAGTCCGCTTACTTCGACCGATTGTCCTGTGCCAAGTGCGAACGCCAACGACACGTGGGTGCTGCCGATTCTCCGGGCCGTCCCA
>Ga0190265_10001574_pt1 | contig 15030 bp, 8 predicted proteins | sample Popmic124T_FD_133135 | JGI IMG/M metagenome (GOLD analysis project Ga0190265, IMG submission 133135) | Populus adjacent soil microbial communities from riparian zone of Indian Creek, Utah, USA - 124 T | ecosystem: Environmental > Terrestrial > Soil > Riparian zone | place: USA: Utah | collected...
ACGAAGCGCCTCCGCGTGATTCCGGCGTGGCGGCGGGCGATTCAAGCCGAGTGCTGGTTTTTGGGGACGACTCCAGAATGGCGTCCCAATCTGACTGAATCATAGACAGATAAGCATCCGGGAAGTTAGGAGGGCGGCCGAAAAAGTTGCGAAATCGCCTCACCGAGGAAAATAATCCGCGCTTTTGCACCCAATAGTCAGTGAAGTCATAGGTTGCTCGGCAAGCCGGTCGAGCCAGGTCTCGAGGTTTTCACAAGGCGCGCCGGCATTTCAAGTCGTTATAATGGCGGGAATTAGGGCAAAGCCGTTCGGTTGCTATACGCGAAAGCTTTTGGAGTTACCCATGTTCGGTCGATTGGCGACAGCGCGAATCAAGTCGGCGGAAGACGCACTCGCGGCCGGTCGCCTCGACGAGGCCTTCGAGATCGCGATTTCGACAAAACTCGACAAGCACGAGGGAATCGGACGTTTGAGATCGCAGCTAGCCGGGGCTTTTTTTGAACGCGGGCAGGATCGACTGATGTCGCGAAAATTTGCCGAGGCGATCTCGGATTTCGAGCGGGCGGGGCGATGCGGTTTCCAATCGGACAAGATACAGGAATGGCGGCGGCGGGCGCAACAGGCGTTCGACGTGGATCGCGCCGCCGGCGTCGAAAGAACAACGGCGTTGAACGAGGCGCGCCAGCGGGCGGATGCCGGCAGCCTGGTTGGCGCGGCCGAAGCGCTGGAGCGAACGCCCGCGGATGATCCGGCACGGGGAGCGCTGGAAAGCGCGATCGAGCGCCAGGGCCGGCAGGCAAGCGAAGCCCTGTCTGCGGCGAACCATGCACTGGATCGGGACGATCTGCACGCCGCGGCGTCGCAAATTCGCATCGCAAAAAAGCTGCACACGAAACTGGAAGGGCTGGCGGAGACAGAGCATCGCCTGATCGATCGCACCGTCGAACGCGCGCGAGCGGCCTTCGAGAGCGGACGGCTGGATCGGGCGCGGCAGGACCTGGATGCCCTGGCGGGTCTCGACATTCGGCGCGGCGAGCGTATTGAGGTGGAAGAACTGGTTCGCGAGGCGTCCGCCGCCGCGGCCGCGTTTGCGTCGCACGACTATGCCCAGGCGGCGCTGCTGCTGGGGCGGCTGGCGAAGCTGAATGCCCGCGCGGAATGGGCGGCCGAGGCCAAGGGGCATCTCGATGCCATCGAAACGGCATGGGAGGCGGTGATGGAAGGTCCGCTGGGGCTGCTTTCGCGAGCCTGCGCAGGGGGCGTGTTCGAGAGGGCTGCGCTGAGCGGGGAGACGCTTTCCGCGCGTGCCGTCAACATTGCGCCGCCACCGGTGTATCGCGGATCGAAAGACGTTGTTGCGATGCCGGTTCATCAGGCGGTGACACCCGGACTTGCCCGCCGCATCCTGTTGCGCGTGGACGGCGTCGGCAGTTTTCTTCTCATCCGCGGCGATCGCGTCAGCATCGGGCGGGCGGGCCCCGGCTCGACCGCCGACATTCAACTCGTCAGCGATCTGGCAGACCGCCAGGCCGAAATCGTGCGGGCCGGCGAGGATTACTTCGTCGTCTCGCAGAGCGGCGTCGAATTGGCTGGCTCAAACGTCGATCACGCGTTACTCCAGGACGGCGATCGCGTGCGGCTGGGCAAGCGCGTCCGTTTGAAGTTCAAGCGGCCGAGCCTGAAGAGCAGCGCGGCCGTGCTGGAGCTGGGCGAAGGCGTGCGGATGGAGAACGATTGCCGCCGCGCGGTGCTGTGGAGCGGGCCGATTCTGCTGGGCGGATTGAAGGAATGTCATGTCCCCGCGCCGCAAATTGAAGGCCAGTATGTGTTGATGGAGCGCGGCGGAAAGATGTTCGCCAAGCGCGTCGGCCCGGCGAGCGAGGCCGTGCCGGTCGAGCTGGGTGCGCCGTTCGCGCTGGGTGACTTGAGGTTGACAGCGATGGCTTGTTCAGCATCGTCACTGGACGGCCGCGTGATCGGGTAGGGTGGGTCGGTCTTTTGACCCACCATTGCAGCGAAGCGACGTCATGCCGGGTGGTGGGTCGATCAGGCTGACCCACCCTACGAGGGTGTTGAATTATGTCTTTCCGCTTCAATCAGGGTGACCGGCCGCTGGCGGGTTACACGATCCAGCGCGGCGTGGGCCGCGGCGGGTTCGGCGAGGTGTACTACGCCCTGTCCGACGGCGGCAAGGAAGTCGCGCTGAAATACCTGCGCGACAACCCGCAGGTCGAGCTGCGCGGGGCGCAACATTGCCTGAACCTGAAAAGCCCGTACCTGGTTTCGATTCAGGACATCAAGCAGTCACCCGGCGGCGAATTCTTTGTGGTGATGGAATACGTGAATGGCGCTTCGCTCCGCGACCTGATGAACGAGGAGCCGCGCGGCCTGGGCGTCGAAAAAGCCGCATACTTCCTGCGAGAAATCGGCAAGGGTCTGACGTATCTGCACGATCGCGGCATCGTCCATCGCGACCTGAAGCCCGGAAACATTTTTTATGAAGACGGCTACGTCAAAATCGGCGACTACGGCCTGTCGAAGCTGATGGCGTCCAGCCAGCACTCCGGCCAGACCATGAGCGTCGGCACCGTGCATTACATGGCCCCCGAGGTCGGCAGCGGAAATTACGACCGCACAATCGATATCTACGCGCTGGGCGTGGTGCTCTACGAAATGCTGCTCGGCCGCGTGCCCTTCAGTGGTTCGAGCATGGGCGAGGTGCTGATGAAGCACCTTACCGCGGCGCCTGAGGTGGACGAACTGCCCGAGCCGTTCCCCCGCGTCATCCGCAAGGCACTCGCCAAGGACCCGCGCGACCGCTACCAGACTGTGCCTGAAATGATGGCCGACGTCTTCGCGACCGAGGCGCTGAGCCAATCGGTGGCGTCTGTGGATTCACTGAACCTGACCCGCATGGCGGCCGCTGTCGGAAAAAAAGTGAAGATCGGGGCTGGCGCCGGGGCGCAAGCTGGCGGCTTCGGCAGCAGCAATGTGTCGCCGATGGGCGCCACGCTCTCCGCCGCGCCGCCGCTGGTGATCGAGCGCGATCGAAAGCCGCCACGACCTCCCGCGGGAAGCGCTCACGCGAAAAAGGATGAAGGCTTCTGGGAGGCCATGGAGCAGCCGTTCAAGCCCGCGGCAGAAGCGGATTTTCCGCGCCGCTCACGTCTCACCACCGGCCTGCTGGGCGTATTTCTCGGCTGGCTCGGCGCGCACCGGTTTTATACCGGCCATTACGGCATCGGCATATATCAGATATTGGCGTCGATTTTCACCGGCATTGGCGTGTTGTGGGGCATCATCGAAGGGATCGTGATTCTCATGAACGGCGACTTTCGCGACGCGCATGGCCGACCGCTGATTGATCGGTCGATGGGTGATCCATCCTATCGCAATGTGATGGTGCGCGTGTTCTGGGCCCTGGTCGGCGTCGCGACGTTTATTGGCTCGGTCGTGTTCGCGCTGGTGGGTACCTTTGCGGACCCGGAATTCGAGCAAGTCAGCGGCTTCGGCTCAGGTACTTACTTCGTCAACGTCATGCACATCTTCTACCTGGGCGCCGTCGCGGCGCTCTGCCTCAGCGGCTATTCCATCTGGAAGGCTTCGCATCGCGGCGGGTTCTCATTCTGGCGGGCCACGCTGCGGCCGGCTCTCATGGCGGTATGCGCGCTGCTGTCTGTCGATGCGATCATCGGCGTGATCTTCCTGGCGCCGAAGAACATTCAGCCGCCACTGATGGGGCTGTCGGTGCTCGCGGGCATCGCCTTCATGACCATCTGGTTGCTTCGCGGCAGCCGGGAGAATTTCTTCGCCAGCGATTTCTACTGGAACCGGGCGCTTTTGGGCATATTTGTTCTCGGGGGGCTGGGCGCCGGCGCGCTCGCCGGTGGCGTAGGCTACGCCTGGGGCAAGGATCGTTTTCCGTTCGAGATCAAGCCGTGGAACGTCATGACGCATCAGGCAAGCGGTCGCGATGTTGAGTTATGGCGATGGACATCGGGCGATGATTCATTGTTGAGGCGGGGCGATGTCGTGCGAACGTCTCAGGTGTACTACGACTTGCGCTCGGTTGGCGCCGTACTGCTGGGACTTCTGGCCATCGGAGCGCTTCTGGAAGCGGATTATCGCCGCCGCGCGGCGCGCAAGGCAATGAACGTGCTTCATTCGAGTCAGCACGCGTAGGGTGGGTCGGCCTTATCGACCCACCATTCGGGCAGCGACGTTATCGCGAAGGGTGGGTCGATAAGGCTGACCCACCCTACGACGCACCACGAGGGGCAGCAAAGGGATCGTGAGATGAGCTTCCGCTTCAATCAGGGCGATCGGCCGTTGCCGGGGTACACCATTCAGCGTGGTGTGGGCCGCGGCGGCTTTGGCGAGGTGTACTACGCGCTCTCGGACGGCGGCAAGGAAGTTGCGCTCAAGTATCTGCGCGAGAACCCGCAGGTGGAGCTGCGCGGGGCCACGCACTGCCTGAATCTGAAAAGCCCGTATCTCATCGCCCTGCACGATATCAAGCAAAACCCCGGCGGCGAACATTTCGTCGTCATGGAGTTTGTCCACGGGGTCTCGCTACGTGATTTGATGATCGACTCGGCGCAGGGCCTCGGCCCCGAGAAGGCCGCGTATTTTGTTCGCGAGATTGCCAAGGGTCTGGCATACCTCCACGACCGCGGCATCGTCCACCGGGACCTGAAGCCGGGCAACATTTTCTACGAGGACGGCTACGTCAAAATCGGCGACTACGGTCTCTCGAAAATCATGGCCGCCAGCCAGCACAGCGGCCAGACCATCAGCGTCGGCACGGTCCACTACATGGCGCCGGAGGTGGGGGCGGGGAACTACGACCGCACGATCGACATCTATGCACTTGGCGTGATTCTTTACGAACTGCTGTTGGGCCGCGTGCCGTACAGCGGATCGAGCATGGGCGAAGTCCTGATGAAGCACCTCACCGCCCAGCCGGAGGTGAGCGGCCTCGGGGCGCCGTTTGCGGATGTCATTCGCAAGGCATTGGCCAAGGACCCCAAGGACCGCTATCAGAACGTCAATGAAATGATCGCCGACCTGTTCGTCGTCGAGGATCTGAATCGTTCCGTCACGGCCCTTGAGCCGGCCAGCATTTCGACCATGGCGGCGCGGGCGGCGCGGAATCTCGCCGGCCCGGTCCAGCACGGCGGCGTCGCCGTGATCGGCGCCGGCAGCAGTAACGCGGGACAGATGCACTCGCCGCCGCCGCCGCCGATTCCCGGAGCGGGCGGGCGCCAGGGCCGCTTCGCCGGCATGCAGCGCCGGCTGCAGCACATGTCCGACCGCCTCGATCAAAGCGCGCACGGCGGCGGCGTCGCCGCGCTGGCGGCGGGCGAGAACGCGGAAGCGATCGGCAAGGCTTTTCTAATCGCGGTGACTGCCGCGCTCGCGGTGACGATCATCCGCGATCGGGACTTCGGTTACGGCCTCGCAGTGTTCGCGCACATCGTCGCGATCCTCCAGGCCGCCGCGATCTGGCATTGGCGGCACCACCGGAAGGGAAGGCCAAAAGAGGATTGGAGCGCAGGTTTTACATTCGCTGTGCTCGCGGGCGGACTGCTGTTTCTGGCCAACCTGCTGATGGTGGAGACAGGCGCTTTGGGCGACGGGGCCAGGGACTGGCTGTTGCCGTGCCTCCTTTCGTTTGTTTTCTGTGATTGGCGGCAGCGGCTCGACGACGGCCGGCACGGCGTCGTGTCGCTGGGTTCCGCGATCTCCATGGCGATCTTCGCGTTTATCGCGGTCAAAATCCTGCCGGGCGACGACATTATCCCCGTGATCGGCATACTGGCCGCCGCCTCGCTCGGCGTGCAAACGCTCGGCGGGCGATGGCCCCTGCCGAAGCGCGCGAAGAAAACTGCCGCAAAGCAGCATCAGATGGATGAAACAATGGCGGCGAATGACATCGCGTCCGCGAGTGAATTTGCTGACGGCGCGGTGGCGATTTCGAGAGATGGCCTCGCTCGCCGGGCGGGTCATTGGACAGCGGCCGGGCACGACGGGCCCATGTCGCGCACACCCATTCCGGTGCTGCGCAATCCCGCGACTCGGGCGATCTGGTTCGGCGTCTCTGCTCTCGTGTTCACGGCGATGGTGCTGTGCTTCGCGTCGCTGGGCCTCATGAACCTGCCGGACGATGACTACGGCATTGCGCTGGTATCGGGCGTGGTCCTTTCGCACTGGTTGCTCTTTGCGCTCTCGTGCGCTCTCCCGAGATACCAGAAAGGCCTCTGGCGCGGGATTTTTCGTAAAGCGACCTTGTTCCTCGGAACGTCGCTGGTCGCGGGCGCCGGCACGTCGATCGGGATTTTCAATCTCACGGATGAGGACATGTTCGCGGCGCTCGTCTTCATCCTGCTCGGCGGCGCGGCGGCCGTCGTCATCTGGTTCATTCCCGTCTCGCGCCCGGACGTGGTGAAGCCGAAGGAGCCGATCGTCGAGGATGAGAAAGCGCGCAAGCGGGCAGTCAAGGCGCGCACGCTAAAGCTGGCGGGACTGGTCTTCTGGGGCATCGCGATTCTGTGCGTTCCGATCATCCTCGGCGCAGCTTCCGAGAACGACTGGGACGAATACCTTCCCGCGACACTGATTCCTCTCGGGGTCATGGGGGCCCTCCTGATCACGGCCGGCGCCTTTGTCGCCCGGATCCCCGAGTCGACGCGCGAGGATGCCGACAGCGCGCTGCCCGTTCGTCGAAACGTGCGCGTCGAATCCGTCACGTATCTTCGACGACTGCTGGATCGGCACGCGTTTCTCAGCGGCTACAAGCTCGATCGGGAAGGCGAAATGATGTGGAAATTCGTGCGCGGCGACTGGAACGCCCAGTTCTGGCAGTCGGACGTGCGCCGCTGGAAAACGGAATTGACCGTCGCGGCCTATGAGGATGGCCAGGGGGAATATCGCGTCACGGCGCAGCTCGACGTCGACGCGGGCTTCAATAAGCCCGATCCCTCGATGATTCGGCGATTGAATACCGAGATGGACGAGCTGCAGAGCTTCCTGGAAAGCGGCAGCGCCCCGGGCGGCAAGGAAGTCGTCGTGCAGACTCGCGCGTAAACAAAGCCGCGCCCGTCAGGAAGCGGTTGCCGCCCAGCGCGCGAAACGATCTGAATTCACTTTCACCAGGCGCCGGTATAATATCGATCTGAAAATAAGAGCCGGTTTGTTCGGCACGCCCACCGCTTCCTGACGGGCGCGGGTCTGTTCACGCGGCTCTGTTTGCGAGACTGCCTTGAATCAAACCGAAGATGCCGATCAGTTTCTCGTCGTCGCCATTCGCAAGGGCGACCAGCGAGCGTGGCATCAGTTGATCGAGCGCTATCAGGGCCGGTTGCTGGCCTTCGCGCGCAGCCGCCTGCGCAACCCGGGCGAGGCCGAGGACGCGCTGCAGGAGACGTTTCTCGGCTTCGTCACCAGCCTGCCGCACTTCGACGCGGCCCGCTCGCTGGAAACCTATCTCTTCGCCATCCTGCGCTACAAGATCGGCGAGGTCCTCACCCGCAAGAAGCGCGCGGCTGAGCTGACTTCCGGATTCGACGTGGATGACGACGCCATGTCAGTGCCAGATCCCGGCGTGAGCGAGACGCCCAGCGGAGTGGCCCTGCGCTCGGAGCGCGATCGGCAGCAGGAAGACGTGCTGGCGAGAATCCTCCGTCGGCTGATCGAAGAGTTGCGCGACCGGGCCAAGCTCGACGATTTGCAGGTGGTCGAGCTGCTGTTCTACGTCGGCCTGCGCAACAAGGAAGCCGGGGAGCGCCTGGGACGCGACGAAAAATCGGTCGCCGGTGTCAAATTCAGGTCACTGGGCCGGCTGCGAGAATTCTTTGAAGAGTTGCCCGAGCACGATCGGGAGCTGATCGACCCCGACGCGCTTTCCAGCGAGGCGACCATCGCCCGGGTCTGGCGGCAGCGCCGGCTGAGTTGCCTCAAGCGTAGCACGATCGGGTCCTACCTCCTCGGCGTGTTGGAGGATCCCTGGCAGGCGTACACCAGCTTTCACCTCGAAACCATCCGCTGCCTGATGTGCCGGGCGAACCTGGACGACCTCTCCGCCGAAAGCGAACGCATCTCGACGCAGAACCTGAGCGACCGGTTTTTTCAATCGAGCGTGGGCTTCCTGTCGCACCACCCCTCGAAAGTCCCTTGACCCATCCCGGAATGGACGGCTCCTTTCCGAGGCCGAAGCGCTAGCGAGGCGAGGGACCTCGGTGGGGGATGGAGGGGAAAATCTGAATGCAGGTCGTGCTTTGCTCGCTTCGCCGCCCTTCGCCCCGGATTTAGACTGCTCGCTTGTCGAGCCAATTTCCAGCAGGTATCATCGAGCCTCGCGCCAGATCGCCGAGGCGGACTCGTTAGAAATCTGTATCGCGAAGAAAACCAATAACACTGCCCGACGGAGGATATCGGCCCTGCGACGGGTCCCGATGATCCTCACCATCGGCATCGGACCGCCTTTCGATCAAGGCACTTCGCGGACCTGAAGACATTGAATGGCAGCCGCGGGATGCAAGAGGGGAAAGGCACCCACGCGGCACGGCGCTTTCCGGAGGGGGACCAGGTGGTCCCACAGGGGATAGATCATTGTTTCAACACGCGGATACCGTCAGTCATGCCGCTCTGCTGACACGCGGCGGCGACCCGGCACTTGAGCAGGGTCTTGAAGTCTCGACGGTGCTCATCGTCGAATCCAATCAGACCCGCGCGCTGATTTCCAACCTCGCGATGCTGCGCGACGTTCTGGATCGATACTGCCCGCGCCACGAACTCGTCGTCGTGCAGAACGGCGGCGATCCAGACGCGGTGATCGACGCGGCCCGTAATTACTGGCCCGATGCCGAGCACATCCGCTACAGCCGGCCGCAGCTCTACGGCGTGCTGCTCAAGCGCGGCATCCGCCGCTCGACCCACCCGTTCATTCTGGTGATCGACGCGGCCAACGAAATCTCGCCAGAGAGCCTCGAGCTGATGCTCCGCTCCATGCCGCACGCCGACATGGTCATTGGCCGGCGGGGGGGCAATCGCGAGGGCGTGCGCGGCACAGCCTACACCTGGGGCTGGACCAAGCTGGCGATGATGCTCTTCGGCATCGACGCCTACGACATCAACTGCCCGATCAAGTTCCTGCGTCGATCAAGGCTGCAGGAGATCGGCTTCCTCGAATCGCAGGGGGAAATCTTTCATACCGAGCTGATCGCCCGCATGATCGGCGCCAACGCCGTCGTCCTGGAGTGCCCGCTGCATGTCATCAAGCCCGTCGGCGAGAAACTGGGTCGCCTGGCCTTCGGCACGCTGACCTGGCTGCTCGGCCAATTGTTCAGCCTCTGGCGGCGCGTGCGCAAACTCAAGAAGCAACATGCCGCCGAATCGGAATTTCACGACGAATGGGCCACGACCATCAAAGTCGACGAGCTCGACGTTCCGCTCAATTTCTCCGCGATCACGGCGGCCGAAAACCGCTATTGCATCGAGCGCATGGGCGACCTGCGCGGCAAGCGCCTGCTTGACCTGGGCTGCGGCGCCGGAGAGACCAGCGTCCATTTCGCGACCCAGGGCGCCAACGTCACCGCCGTCGACATCTCCGAGGGCATGATCAACGTCGTCCGCAAGCTCGCCCGCCGCTACGACGTCCAGGTCGATGCCCGCGCCATGTTGGCCGAAGACCTCAAGTTCGACGACAACACCTTCGACATCGTCTTCGGCAACGGCGTGCTGCACCACACCTATCGCCCTGCCGCCTACGAAGAGGTGCATCGCGTGCTCAAGCCGGGTGGCATGGGCATCTTCATCGAGCCGCTGTCGTACAACCCGGTGATCGGCGTCTATCGGCGCATCGCCGACGCCGTGCGCACCGAGGACGAAAAGCCCTTCAGCTATCGCGACTTCAAAAAGCTGCGCCGGATCTTCGCCCGCGTCGAGCACAAGGAGTTCTGGGTGTTCGCGCTGTGGATCTTCATGCGCATGTTCCTGGTCGAGCGGCTGCACCCGGCCAAGTACCGGTACTGGAAGCACATCATCACGCACCATGAGCAGTACGCGCCGATTTACACAAAGCTGCGCGGCATCGACGACTGGCTGCTGCCGAAGTTTCCGTTGCTGGGGATGATGGCGTGGAATACGGTCATCGTGCTGCGCAAGGCCGACGAGCCGTGAAGCCCGCGGCGCCGGCAGACCGCATTTCGAGCGCCGCGCCCGCGGACCAAACTGCCTTCGTAGAATCCGAATTCGCAGATGCATACCCGCCGGGCATCGAGCGGCACTACTGGAACAGCGCCCGAAACAAGATTGTTCACCGGCTGTTGCGCCGCGCGATGGCCGGGCGGTCCGGCCTGGTTCTGGAAATCGGTTGCGGCACGGGGATTGTTACAGGCTACTTGCGCGAGCGCGGCGTCGAGTGCCTCGGGTGCGACATCGGCCGCGCGCCGCCATACAGCGAGAAGGCCGCCCCTTTTCTGCGGCTGGGCGCCGACGCGTTCGAGCTGCCGGCCGATACACGAGAGAGCGTCCGCTTCCTGTTGCTCCTCGACGTGCTGGAGCACATCGAGCATCCGGCGGATTTTCTGGATCGCTGCGTCCAGAGATTTCCGAATGTGCAGGCCGTGCTGCTCACCGTGCCCGCGCGGCAGGAGGTCTGGTCGAATTACGATGAATACTACCGGCACTACCGCCGCTACGATCACGCCTCGATTCGCGAGATTTTTCCCCCGGCCCGCTTCGCACTTTCTGAGTCGGGCTACTTTTTTCACGCCCTCTATCCGCCGGCGCGCCTGTTGAAGCTGCTGAACCGCCCGCGGCAGACGCGGCTGCTCGCCCCCGGGTTCGATCTGCCGCACCGAATGATGGCGTGGCTGTTCAGCGTCGAGCAGATGATCGTCCCGCGACGGATGCCGGGGACGAGCCTTTACGGCATCTTGCAGCGCACGCCGTAGCGTCATTCTGAGCGAAGCGAAGTAACTCGCATCCAATGCCCGAAGGGGGCTATGTCCTCCAGCCCAGGGTTGCGCCGAAGGCGCTACCCTGGGTTCATGTCAAACGATTCGATTCAACCCCAACGGGGTTGTGGCACAACCCCGTTGGGGTTGTTGGCATCGGCGCGTCCGGTGACCCAGGGTAGTCGCCTCTGGCGACAACCCTGGGCTGGAGGACGAAACGCCTTTGGCGTACGGCCTTTTCATCCACAACAGTGTGCGAGGCGATCATCCCTTTTCCTCAGTGTGACGAGCATTCACAATTGCTCAGGCGTCACCTTCCCTTCTTTTCCTTCTTCATCACCAGATCGCACACACAGCGGATTTCGCCGTCCTTCTTCACTTCCGGCGCGACGACGAAACCGCTCTCCTCAACCTCCCTGCGCGAGGCCTTGTCCAGTTTCGGATCGCTTTCGAACATCAGCTCCGTAAACAGCCTTTCGTGCCCCGGGGCCGACAGCTCCAGATGCACGTGGGCCGGTGGGCTGTTCCCGGGGTAGTGGCCGGGCTTGATGGTGCGATACTCGTATTTGCCGTCGGCGCCGGTCTTCATGAATCCGAAAAGCTTCGGGTTGAGCGAATCGCCCTGGGTGCCGGTGTTGCCGCCCGCCGATGAATAGATGCCGCCCTTGTCGGTGTGATAGGCGTAGATGATCGCCCCCTCGATCGGCTTGCCGTCGCCGTCCTTCACCACGCCGCTGACGTGCAGCCGCTCGCCCGGCTCGTCCGGCGGCGCGAGGGTGGCACTCGACTTCGTCACCCAGCGTTTTATCGCCTCGCGAAACTTCGGCTGCTCGTGGATGAACAGCCAGCGCTCGTCGGCCGTGATCTCGCCTGCGTCGAACCGGCCGGCCGCCAGGCGCTGCTCGATGCCCGCGATGAACTCGTCGACCAGCGGCCGGGTCTGCTCGGTGATGCCCGTGTCGCGGACGTAATCGACATAGCCCTGATCGAACTCCGGCAGCCAGTGATATTCCATGTATTTGGCCGTGTTGCGGGCGATGTCGCTGCCGCAGAGGCGGCTCACCAGGTGCAGGGCTCCGTCGATGCCGGCCGAGACGCCGGCGGCCGTCACGATGTCGCCGCTGTCCACCAGCCGCCGGCCGGCGTGGACCTTTGTTTTGGGGGCTTCCCGGCGCAGGGCGTCGATGGCGCCGTACCAGGTGGTCGCCTCGATGTCGTCGAGCAGGCCGCACTTGGCGAGGACGAAGGCCCCGCTGCAGACCGAGAGCACCGCCTCGGTTTCGAGCGACGATTCCTTGATCCATTCCAGCGTCTTTTCATCGGAGGTGATCGGCTGGGTGCCGCCGCCGGGAATGACGATGATGTCGGGCGTGGGGCAGTTCGCCACGGTGTGGTTCGGCGTCACCGTGATGAAGCCCTGGCTGGTGATGGCCGCAGAGGAAGGGGCGACGGTGTAGACGTTGAAGGCGGGCCGGCCGTAGGCCCGTGCGGCGGCGAAGACTTCGGCGGGGCCGGTGAAGTCGAGGACCTCGACGCCGTCCCAGATGAGAATGGCGACATTTTTCGGCCTCTCAATCTCGCGGAGGCGCATGTTGCACACCGGGCAGCGGCCGGCCTCGTCAAAGGTGCGGTCATGGCAGGCGGAGTCGCAGGGGGGGCAGACGTATTTTTTTGCCCCGGCTTTTGCTGGTTTGCCGGACGTGGGCTTTTCCCCGGCCGAGGCGGTGTCATGCGAAGAGGGCCAGGTCAGCGATCGGGCTGTGATTAGAGCGAGCGTGATCGCGGCGATGCGAATGGATCGATTCATGGCGGCGGCCTCCGGTGGGTTGGGCGACGGGTTGCAGGTCTTGGGAACGACAGGCCTCGTGCGTATCCAGAGAAACGTGGCTGGCGGGGGGCGCTTTCGAGTGGCGAGTCGGAACGCCGTAATGGGGTGGAGGCACAAAGGCACAGAGGCACAGAGGCACAGAGGCACAGAGGCACAGAGGGAACGGCGAAGCCGGGGGGGTGGTAACTCCTTGTTCGGGATTTTCAAGCTTCTTATTACATCAACGCCGGGGTTGAATATGGTGAATATTTCTGAACGCGGCGTGGGCGGTGCTCTGCGCTCCGATGGGGGAAGCCAGGAGCCACGGAGGCACCCGCCAGTGGCGGACAACGGCGCCACCAAGGTTTTTGGGCTGGTGGTTTTTCCATTTTTTCCCGCGGCTGTCGAAATCATCCCCTGTCCGCCCATTTCAACCCCAAAAAAATCTTTTCCGGGGCTGAATTTCCTGAATCTGTCTGAAACGCGCCGGCCATTTTTGGGGGCCGGCGTTCCTTGGGGTATGTATAGGAATGCTCAGCGCATCAGAGTCCGAGCCGGGAGAAAATCTTTTTTGTTCCTGGATGCTGGTCGCTACTTTCTGTTGCGTGACATTTCATTGGGTAGGCTTGCGGGGCGCTCTGGGAATTGGATGGCAAAGTCGAGAGGCGACAGGCGCAAAGCGAAAGGGGGCGTTGGACAGCGGTAGAGAAGTAGCTCTGGGACTCTGGAATCTGGAATTTGACCGCTCTCATCATCGAGACCCCACCGCAAGGCGACGAAATGCGGTGGGCCACCCGGCCAGAATCCCTCACCGCGCCCGATGTCCGCGGTCCGACGTGGGCGAGGTTGGCGGGTATGATGGTTTTCGCTTGCGAGCATTCAACAGGCTAAATTAGGCTTGCAGGGCGCTCCAGGCAGAAGCGAAGGAATAGGGGTTTGAAACTCCCGGCCGGACTCGAGTATCTTCAACACAGGATTTGCATCATCGTTAACATGGTTATGTCTAGTCTAGATTCAAGAAGGGGCAAAAGTATGTACATGCCACGTGTAGTCGTCGCGGCTCTGATGTTGCCACTTGGTGGCGTCATCATAGCTACCTACGCATTTGCCCAGGACAAGACACGAGCGAAAACTGAAACTCTTGAACGAGACCGTGTCAGCCTTCGGAATTTGCCCGGTGTCTATCTCGTTGTGGGGCAGTTGTCGGCCGATCTTGAGCGCGACGGGCTAACAACCGAGTCGCTTCGGACAGCGGCGGAACTGCGGCTTCGACGTGCTGGAATTCGCGTGCTTACGGAGGAACAGTCCAACGGAAATTTCCTGTCCGTTGAAGTGTTTGAACTCAAAAAGTCGGACGGCGAGTTTTATGCCTATTCCATAAATGTCGAATTCTATCAGCCCATGAGGCTGGATCGCGATCCTTCGCTAAGAGTAATGGGAACAACCTGGGCACGGCGTATGGTTGGACTCATCGGGGTTAATAAGCTACCTCAGATGCGCGATAATGTATCCGAAGCTGTTGACACATTCTCGAATGATTTCCTGGCGGAGAATTCGCCAAGCGCCACGACTAGTCGGCCGACGGCAGGACGCTTGAGCCTTGGTGGGAATCAGCGACCTGCGCAACAACCAAAGCTGGTCAGGCCAAGACCGCCACAGCCTGTAATACATGTCGTCGACCTTCAAGAGCATACGGTTTCTGAGATTATCGGCAGAGGACGGTACGTAAGGCTCGACGATGGCTCAACCTGGGAGGTCGATCATGGTGAGGAATCCATGGTCGAAGGATGGGGCACTGTTGAAGTCGTGCTGAAAGTGGTGGATGTGGATGGAACTAGAATCTATGAACTGATAAATACTGACGATGATGAGGAAGTCTCAGTAACGCGAGTTCGCTAAACTGCTCTATTAGCTGATTAACGAACACGCCGACCGAACGCAAACCCAGACTACTCCTTCTGAGTGCGTCTTCGAAGTTCATCGTGGTAATATCGACTTTGCCGTTCGTCACCGAGCGCGATATCGCACAACAATTGCAGGCTCATAACAGAGCCGGGAACGATGCCTTGTTCATCGATTTGCTCACCATCGAAATCGGGGTTTGTGGGAATTTCAACATTTACAATCCACCAGACTTCGATCTTCCGAAGAAGCCTCACCATTTCCTGAAAACACTGCTCAAAATCGGCGGGCAGTCCTTTCACGCCCAACATGGAAAATATTCGATGGGCCAGAGTGTTCCGACACGATTTCACGCGCTCCCAC
>Ga0190265_10001575_pt1 | contig 15026 bp, 14 predicted proteins | sample Popmic124T_FD_133135 | JGI IMG/M metagenome (GOLD analysis project Ga0190265, IMG submission 133135) | Populus adjacent soil microbial communities from riparian zone of Indian Creek, Utah, USA - 124 T | ecosystem: Environmental > Terrestrial > Soil > Riparian zone | place: USA: Utah | collected...
ATCTACCGCGTGCTGCGCTTGACCGGCTACGCGCGCATGGATCTGCGGCTCGCGCCCGACGGCACCGTGTACGCGCTCGAAGCCAACCCCAACCCGCACCTGCAGGCCGACGAGGACCTCGCGCTCAGCGCCAAGGCCGAAGGCGTGGAGTACCCCGAGTTGCTCCAGCGCATCGTCAACCTCGGCCTCAACTACCGCGCGGCCTGGGATACCGAGAGCGACTGAGCGGCGGCTAGTACCTTACTGGCTTGTCGGCGTTTGGGACGGCTCCACGCACATGTGCACCGTTCGCTCGTGAGTGTTGTCGCGCTGCGCTGGCGCTCTGCGCGCGCGATTGCGATGATCGGCCGGCTTCAGCTGCCGCAGCCCAGGACAGTGCAGTCGCTCGCGGTGGCCGGTTCTCGAGCTCACCCTCGGTGCGATAGCCAGCTTGCGCGCTGGCGATGCGTGCCGTTCTCCACCATCGCCTCGACGGGGATCCCATGATTGATGCAACCGATCGCAACATTCGCACGCTGTGGCTGCTGGCGATCGTCGGCTGCCAGCAACCGGTGCAGGAGCGGCCGCCCGCTGCACCGAGCGTCGCGCCGAGCGCGCTGGCCCGGGACACGGGAGGCTCCGGCCAGGGCGATCTCGGGCCGCCGCAAGGACCGCCGATCGACGCCGTGCTCACCGCGGCGCCGCAGGTGCCGCCGCCGACGGCTCGCAAGCAGCCCGCCAAGGTCGTGGTGGCGCTCGAGGTGCGCGAGGTCGAGCTGCCGATCTCGGAAGGCGTGACCTACACGTTCTGGACGTTCGGAGGGCGGGTGCCTGGCAGCTTCATCCGCGTGCGGCAGGGCGACACGGTGGAGTTCCATCTGCGCAACCACCCGGACAACAAGATGCCTCACAACATCGATCTGCACGCCGTGACGGGGCCCGGCGGCGGAGCGTCGAGCTCTTTCACGGCACCGGGGCACCAATCGCAGTTCACGTTCAAGGCGCTCAACCGCGGTCTGTTCGTCTACCACTGCGCCACCGCACCGGTGGGCATGCACGTCGGCAACGGCATGTACGGGCTCATCCTGGTCGAGCCGCCCGAGGGGCTCGAGCCGGTGGACCGAGAATTCTACGTCATGCAAGGCGACTTCTACACGGTCGGTAAGTACCGCGAGAAGGGCTTGCAGCCGTTCGACATGCAAAAGGCGATCGAGGAGAACGCGACCTACGTGCTGTTCAACGGCTCGGAGGGCGCGCTGGTCGACGATCGCGCGCTCAAGGCCAAGGTCGGCGAGCGCGTGCGTATCTTCATCGGCAACGGAGGCCCGAACTTGACCAGCAGCTTCCACGTGATCGGCGAGATCTTCGATCGCGTGTATCCGGAGGCCGGCACGCGCATGCAGGAGAACGTGCAGACCACCATGGTGCCGGCGGGCGGCGCTGCGATCGTGGAGTTCAAGGTCGAGGTCCCCGGCACGTACATCCTGCTCGACCACGCGCTGTTCCGTGCCTTCAACAAGGGCGCGCTCGGGATGCTCAAGGTCGAAGGCGAAGAGAACAAGGACGTGTACTCCGGCAAGGAGATCGACTCGTCCTATCTGGGCGACATGATGATGCCCGGCGGGGCCGTCAGCGTGGCCGCTGAACAAGCCAGTCAGGGCGAGCTCACGATCGAAGCGCAGATCGCAGCCGGCAAGACGCTGTTCACCGGCACGTGCTCCACCTGCCATCAGCTGGACGGCGCCGGGATCGCCAACGTGTTCCCTCCGCTCGCCGGCTCCGACTTCCTCAACGCCGACCCGAGACGCGCGATCGGGATCGTGCTGAACGGGTTGATCGGCAAGGTCACCGTCAACGGACAAGAGTTCAACTCGGTCATGCCGCCGATGAGCCAGCTCAACGACGACGCGATCGCCAACATCCTCACCTACGTGCTCAACTCGTGGGGCAACAAGGGTGGTCGTATCGCCGCGGCGCAGGTGAGCGCGGTGCGCGCGGCCACTCCGCGGCCCGCGGGCGCCGCGCACTGAGCAGGGTTGAGCATGGGATCCCGGCTCATCTTGTCTCTGGTCTGCGCGCTGGTGCTGTGCGCCGGTCACACGGCGCTGCGCGCCGACGCGCGCGCGCGCTTGCCGCTGGCGCGGGTCGCCGCAGGCTCGTTTCGACCCCTGCTCGCGCCGAGCAGCGACGGCGAGCCACGCGCCGTGTCGGTGCGTTCCTTCTGGCTGATGACTCGCCCGGTCCGCAACGACGAGTTCCTGGCGTTCGTCAGCCGGCATCCGCGCTACCGCCGCGACAACATCCCGCGAGCGTTTGCCGACGCGCAGTACCTGCTGCGCTTCGAGACCCCGACTCGCCTCGGAGGGGGCGCCAGGCCGCTGCAGCCGGTCACGCTGGTGAGCTGGTTTGCGGCGCGTGCGTTTTGCGAGTCGCACGCGCTGCGGTTGCCCAGCGAGGCGGAGTGGGAGTGGGCGGCGGCCGCGTCCGAGACGCTCGCCGACGCCCGCCGCGACGACGCGTTTCGGCGGCGCATCCTCGATTGGTACGCGCGCCCCGTCGGCGAGCTCCCGGATGTGCCGCATGGCCCGAAGAACCTGTACGGGATCGCCGACCTGCACGGGGTCGTTTGGGAGTGGGTCGAGGACTTCAATGCCGACGTCATGGTCGCGGACGGCCGCAGCCGCGCCGACACGGCGGCCCAGAACCGCTTCATGTGCGGTGCAGGCGCGCTGCGCGCGGACGACGTTCAGGACTATCCCGCGTTCCTGCGGCTCGGTTTCCGCAGCTCGCTGCAGGCCAGCTACACGACCAAGAGCCTGGGCTTCCGATGTGCGCGCGACGATCGAGCGTCCGCGCAGAAGGAGCGGCCATGAGCTGGTCGAGCTCGCGCGCGCGCGCATGGATCTTGGCGTTCTCGCTCGCGGCGGCGTCCGCTGTACGCGCCGACCCGCCGTCCGCGCCTGCTGCGCTGCCGAGCGATTCGATCTATCACCTGTCGATGGCGCTCCGCGATCCCCAGGGCAAGCTCGCGCAGCTCGCTGCCTGGCGCGGTCACCCGGTGCTGATCGCGATGGTGTACACGTCCTGCAAGAGCGTCTGTCCGCTGATCGTGGCCGACCTCAAGCGAATCGAGGCGGCGCTCTCGCCCGTCGCGCGGGAGCGTACCCGCGTTCTGCTGGTGAGCCTGGACGCGCGGCGCGACGACACCGGCGCGCTGCGCAAGTTCGTCGAACGTCATCGCCTCGACCCCCGCCGTTGGCTGGTCGCGACGCCGGCGCCCGGCGACGTGCGCCCACTCGCGGCGCTGCTCGGTGTCCGCTACCGCGCGCTGCCCAACGGCGAGCTCCTGCACACGCCGCTGATCGCGTTGCTCGACGGTGGCGGCACGCCCAGGGCTCGCCTCGAAGGCGTGGGGACCAACGCCAGCGAGCTGATCGCGGCGATCGAAGGCACCGCCAAGCCGTCCGGAGTCACGGCCGCAGCGGCGCGCTGAGCCGCTCGAGCAGACGTCAGCCCGGCTTTCCGTCCGCGCGTGGAGCGACCAGCACCGGGGCGTAGACCAGCAAGAAGATCGCGAACGCGAGGCTCCAGAGCACGCCCGCCGCGATCAGCGACTCGCGGTACGCGGCCGGCGCGGCCAGCGGAACGATCGCGCGCGCGATGGCGGCCGCGTTGATCGCCACGAACGCCCACGGCACCGCTGGCGACGCCACGAGCATCCGCCCGGTGTGACCCAGCGCCACGCGCGCCATCATGCCCACCGTGAGCGAGCCGATCGCGCCCACGGTCAGCGCATGCGTCGCCAGCGAGCTCGGGACCGCGGTATCGAAGCCGTGGAGCGCGCGCAGCGCGAGCCCGATCACCAGCCAGGCGTAGCCCGCGTGCAGGATCCACAGCAACGGCTGGCGGAGCGAGTGGCGCGCGCCCCAGTGCCAGGCTCGCGCCGCCGCCAGGACCGCGGTCAGCGCCGCCGCACCCGCGCCGAGCGGAGTCCGCGGCCAGAAGAAGTCGATCAGCGCCAGCGCGGCCATGGCGACGACGCTGCCGACGTCGAGCGACGGGATGGAGCGGATCGAGCTCACGTTCGTGGCGTTGCGCGTGAACATCGGCAAGACGCGCCCCGCGATGATCATGATGATCACGAGCACCAGGTCGATGCTGGCCGAGCATGCGCGTCGGGCAGTGCCGGGTGCGAGCACGCCGAGAGCGTCCAGGTGCACGAGCGCGTTGGCGCCCAAGAGCGCGCCGAGGACGGCGACCAGCGCGAAGTTCCGCGAGCTCCTGGCAGCCAGCAACGGCCGGGCCAGCGCGACGATCGCGATCGGTAGAAACGCGAGATCGATCAGCGCGGCCGTGCCGAACGGCAGCGCGTGCGCGAAGAACATGCCAGCTCGGCCCAGCACCCACAGCGCTGCCAGCCCGAGCAGCGGGGCCCCGACCAACGTTTCGCGCTGGGTCCAGTTGCCGACAGCCGTGAGCAGAAAGCCGATGACCACGGCCATGGCGAAGCCGAAGATCATCTCGTGCGCGTGCCAGGTCATGGGATCGAGGTATGTCCCCGCGCGCACCTTACCCATGAACGTGAAGAGCCAGAGTGGGACGACGCCGAGCGCGAAGGCCGCGGCGAGCAAGAAGAATGGCCGGAAGCCTTTGGCCGCGAGCCCGCGCCGATCGCTCGCGGGCGCCTTCGGGGAATCGGTGTGCAGGGGAAGCGCGCGTGCCATCGTTTGCTCGAGCCGCGATCACGGCTCGAAGCCGGACCAGTTCTCGCGCGTCTTGCGCCACACTCGCAGTAGGTTGGGTAGATCGAGCGCGGAGCGCACCGCGTCGTATGTCGGCGGCACGCGGCCGCCGAAGCCATTGTACTTGATCAGATACGTCCCCACCGGCTGCTGCTTCAGAAACGACTCCATCGCAGCGATGTCCCGCTCGTAGCGCTCGTTGCCGAGCTCCACGTCCTCGTCGATGTGGTCTTCCGGGCCGAACAGGTTCTCGCCGAAGGGGTTGAACAGATAGTAAGCGTCGGCCCCGGGGACCGCGCCGTCGTCCAGGGTGCCTTCGATGAACTGCACGCGATCGGACACGCCGAAGGTCTCGGCCAGCGCGCGCGCAGCGTGTACCAGCCGCGGGCGCTGTTCGACGCCGATGAACTTGCAGCGCGTCGCCAGCGCGGTCGCGACGCAGAACTTTCCGGCGCCGGAGCCGACGTCCACGACCGTCTCGACCTCGAGCTGATTGAGCCACTCCGCCGTTCGCAGCGCCACGACCAGCGGCGTCCAGTGCAGGTCCGACACGATGCGCATCGCGGAGTTCAGGAAGCGATCGAAGACCCGCTCGTCCTGGCAGCGGCCACTCGCGATGGCAGCGGCGACTTGCTCGGCGGAGGGACCCGACGCGAGCCCGGTCTCACCCTTCGGCTCGTCGCTTCGGGACAGGTCGAAGAGCAGCGGTAGTCTCTCGCGGGGCACGTGCGTCCCATCCTACCAGCAGCGATAGCGCGCGATCAGCGCGTCGCACACGGGCGCTTCCAGCGCGCCGGCGGCGATCAGCTGATCGAACGTGAGCGCCGCGAACGTCTGCTCGTCGCGCAGCAGCGCCCGGTAGCGCGCGACCAGCGGCGCCCACGCCGGATTGCCGTCCGGGTAGACGAGCGCGAAGCGCGCCCAGTGCCACTGGCCCGAGCGGTGCTGCAGCATCGAGAGCGCGAGCAGGTGATCGAGCCACAGCTGCGAGACGGTGTCGCGCGGCAGCGCGGCCAGGGCGCTCTCCTCGAACAGCTCGCTGGCTCGCGCGACCTCGAGATAGCGCGGCAGGTTCTCGGGCGTCGCGCCCACGGGGATGGGATGCTCGTGGTACTTGGTCTCCACGCCCAGCACGCCGCGCCGCCCCTCGCCGAGATCGAGGATGAACGCGACGTCGAATGAAGTGCGATTGCCGAGATACGCGCGGTCGGCGCGGCCCGGCGACCACTCGAAGATCACCTCGCTGACCGAGCCCGGCACGTCCGGCCACCACGCGCGCAAGGCAGCGGTCGCAGCGGCGGGCTCGGTGATCGTCCCGAACAGGTTGAAGCACATCGGCATCGACGACAGCAGGTCCGCGTAGAGCCGATCGGCTTTCAACATCTGGTGTCGCTGCGGCGCAGCCAGGCGCGCGCGCGCGGCCTGCGCGCAGCGCGGGTCGATGAAGTTGGCGTAGCTCTCGAGCGCGTAAGCGAGCGGCAACCGGCTGCCGAGCGGGCGCGCACGCGAGCCGCCGGAGATCGGCTGCGTGCCGATCGGTAGCTGCTTGGCCTCGCGCCAGCGCGCTTGATGCAGGCGGGCTGCGGCCTTGAAGCTCGCGGTCGCGGGGTCGCCGACGCGATCCACCGTCTCCAGGCAGTCGGCGCTTCGCAGCTCCTCGTTCGAGGGGGCAAGAGGCGGCACGGGCGCTGATCGTAGGAACAAATCGGGGCGCGTGTCGAACCGCCCCGACCCAGCGGGCAAGTACTCGGAATTGCTCGTGAAGGCGGGGTGATCCGGGGAACGGAGGCGCGGCGCCATCGCGCAGATCACTTCTGCACGAAGCGCGGGATCGGATCGATCGGGGTGCCGCCGCGCTGATACTCGAAGTGCACGTGCGCTCCGCGCGCGAGTCCGGTCTCGCCGACTTCGCCGACCACCTGGCCGCGGCTCACGCGCTGCGCGGCGAAGACGTAGATCGCGTTGCAGTGCGCGGTGTACGTGACGCTGCCGTCGGAGTGGATGATCACGAGCAGGTTACCGTAGCCGCGCACGCCGTTGTCGCTGTACGCCACGACGCCGTCGTTGACCGCGAGGATCGGGGTCCCGACCGGCGCGCCGATGTCGATGCCGCGGTGCAGCTTGTCGGCGAACTCGGCCTTGCGCACGTAGCCGAAGCGCCGCCACAACCGTCCGCCGGGGACCGGCCAGAGCATATCCGAGCTCGAGCGGTGACCGGCGGCGTCCTGCCACGGGAACTTCGGCGTCGCATGCAGCAGGTGCCCGACCGCCTGGATCTCGCCCAGGCCGATCTGATCGGCGAGCTCGGCCGCGGCGCCGAACGGCATCGCCACGCGGCGCGGGCCCTGGCCGTACTTCTCGTACGGCGGCTCCATCGGCTCGCGCCCGCGCGACGGCAGCCAACCGTTCGGCCGCGCGTTGGCCAGCGCGTGCGCGAACTGGCTGGGCAAGAGCTCGCCGGAGTCGAACACCTCCGCGCTTTCGCTGATGTCGTGCTCGTCGTCGTAGAGCACGGCGTCGGGCGAGCCGATCGCGAGGGCTTGCGGCGGCGGCACCTGGCGCAGCGGTACGTCGACCAAGGTGTCGCCCACGCGCAAGGCGCGCTCGATCGCGTCGACGGTCGAGACGCTGTCCAGCGTGATGCCGGGCACGCCCGCGATCGACCAGCCTTGCTCGTCGGTGGCGCCGGCGATCGGCGGCCGCTCGACGTTGCGGCGGATCGCGCGCACGTAGCGTCCCAGCGCGACGCGGTCGATCTGCGGCGGCCAGGGGATGTCGCGTCCGCGCGTCCACACGTCCCAGAAGGTCGCCAGGTCGACCAGCGGGTTGCCGCTGCGCCCGAGCGCCAGCAGGTGCGCGGCCACCGGCGCGGGATCGAGCTGCGCGCCGAGCTGCGAGCGCTGGACCCGGGTCAGGTGCGGGCCGGTGCGGATCTCGAGCACGCCGGCCGCGAAGCCGTCGGCCCACGGCACCAGCGTGTGCGCGGGGTCGCTGGTGCGCGGCAGCGGCGTGTTGCCCACGCGCAGGCCGGGCAGCGTCCGGCGGTCGAGCTGCAACACGATCCAGGTGATCGCGATGGCGACCACCGCCAGCACGACCAGCCGCTTCAGGAGCCAAGCGACCGGACCATGCCCAAAGGGACGCCGCGCCATGCGCCCGCTACTGTACCGCACGCTTGCGTTGCTCGGGGTGGGGTGGGTATACAAGCTCGGCGCGTCCGGCGGGCGCGTACTTGGCTGCGACCGAATGAGATCGTTCGCTCATGCTTGCTTGACCGTGGCGCTGGCTGCGCTGCTCGGCGCCAGCGCTCTGACCAGCTCGGTCGCCGCGCAGCGCGGGCGCGTCGGGCAGAACGAACAGGGCGGTACCGACAAGGAGAGCAAGGCGGGCAAGGAGGGCAAGGAGGGCAAGGAGGGCAAGGAGGGCAAGGAGAGCGGCGAGTACCGCCAGCTCGTGCAGCAAGCGCTGGACGAGTTCCAGCGCGGCAACTGGGACGAAGCCGCCGGGCTGTTCGCGCAGGCGCACAGGCTGAGCCCGAGCGCGCGCACTCACCGCGGCATGGGCCTCGCCGCGTTCGAGGGCCGCCGCTACGTCGATGCGCTGCGCGATTTGCGCGCCGCGCTCGAGTCCACCGTCAACCCGCTCACCGCGGATCAGCGCGCCGAGGTCACCGACACCGTCTCGCGCGCCGAGCACTACGTCGTCCAGCTCGAGCTGACGGTCGAGCCGGCCAGCGCCGAGGTGCGGATCAACGGCGCCGTCCAGCCCGACCAGGACGGACCGCGCGTGTTGGTGGTCGATCCCGGCATGCTCGAGATCCGCGCCAGCGCGCCCGGCTACGAGGCCGAGCTGCGGCAGGTGCGCATGGTCTCGGGCATGCCCCAGCAGGTGGCGCTGCGCCTGAGCCGGGTCGCGGAGACGACGGCCGGCGGCATCGCGATCGGCGGTGGGTCCGCGGCCAACGAGCCTCGGCGCCACGGGCCGCCGTACCAGACCCTGGCGTGGCTCGGCGTTGGGCTCGCTGCGGCCGGCGGCGTCGCCGCGATCGTGTCGTGGCGCGTGCGCGAGGGCGCGGCCACCGATTTCAACGACGCCCAGTGCATGAAGGAGGACGAGAAGCGCGAAGAGGTCTGCGCCGACGCGCTGGCCCGCGTCAACTCCGCCGAGACCGCGACGATCGTCTCGGGCATCGCGGGCGGCGTGTTCTTCACGGCCGCCGTCGTCTTCTTCGTGCTCGACGGCACCGCCGGTGACACCGAAACCGCCAGTCAGGTCGTCGATCGCAGCCTCGGTCGGCTGCCTTGTGGCGCCGGCCCAGGCGACGTCGGCGTCTCCTGCCGGCTCGCGTTCTAAAAGTCCTCAGCCCGCAGCTGCACGGCCAGGCGGCCGATCGAGCCGCGGCGGACGAGCATGCTGTAGAGCGCGGCGCGCTGCATCAGCTCGAGGTCCTTCGGGCTCAGCTCGCGGCCGGCCAGCGCGTTGCCACCGCCGCGCAGCGTATCGAGGTGGCGCTGCACCAGCGCGGTCGCCAAGGTCATGGCGGCGGTCGCGAGCGCGGCGGGGTCCTTCGGCGCGGGCGCCGAGAACACCTCGAAGCCGCCCGAGTTGTCCCAGTAGATCGCATTGAGCTCGCCCCGCTCGTCGACCGCCAGGGTCAACATCGCGCGCGGCGGCGTGTTGGCCAGGTTCCCGTCGCGCACGGTCGTCACGTCGAGCTCGAAGCGACGCGCCAGCTCCGCCCGCAGCGCGTCTCCGCCCGCGGTGCCGAGCCCCGACTGCAGCACGACCACGAGCGGGCGACCAACACCACCCGGCGGAGTTGCCACCGCGGGGCCGACCCTCACGCTTTGCTCGGCGCTCTGCGCGCTCGCGCGTGCGAGCGGCAAGGACGCGGTCAGAGCGACGACGACGACCGACAAACGCCCGAGGATTCGAGAGCGCAGCAGCACGCCTGCAGCCTAACCCAGAACCTCGGGAGTGGCCTCCCCCGAGCGGCACTTTGCCGCGCGCGAAGCAAACCGGGATAGAAGGATGCGTGCTGACCCTCCGCCGCGAGCTGGGCGTTCTCACCCGCACCTTCATCGTCGCCTGGCTCGTGCTCGCCGCGCTGCTCTGTGCCGCCGCCACGCTGAGCGGACCGCCCACCCCCGACGCGCTGCAGGAGATCGCGGTCGGCTTCGTGATCTCGCTGTTCTACACGTTCTGGCCGGCGCTGGTCGTGGCCGCGATTCGCCTGACCTTTCGCGTCGCTGGCCCTGCCGCGTTCGTGCCCGTGCCGGTGCTGGCGCTCGGGATCGCGGGCGCGCTCTGGCTATTCGAGGCCTGGCTCGACCGGCTCCTCCGCGACGTGTTGGCGGCCGCGATCGACATGGGGCCCTGCGCCGCGCACACCGGCTATCCGTTCGCGCTCGTGTGCATGGGTATCGCGTTGCTCTACCCAGGGGGGCTGTACGCCGTGGGCAAGCTGGTGCTCGGCGTGCTGCTCGTGCTGATGCTCGGCTCGCTGCCGGGTTGCGTGCTCGGACTCGCGTTGCTCGTGCGCGCGCTGCGCCGCCGGCTCGAGCCGGCGGTATGCGAAGCGTGAGCTATTTGCACAGGGTTGCGGGTCCGAGTCTGGTTCCGGGTCCGATTCCCGTGAGCTCGGCGCGCCGGGCTCAGGGCTCGACGCGCGTGACGCTGGCGAAGCGCAGCAGGTACCCGTCCGGGTCGGCGACCACGAACTGGCGTTGCACGATCTGGCCGTGCCCGGCGCGGTAGCTGCGTTCTTCCAGCGGGATGAAGAGCGAAAAGCCGGCGGACCGCAGGGCGGCGGCGAGCGCATCGACGTCCGACGCCATGATCTGCAGGTTGATGCCGCGCCCGAACGGTCGCTCCAGCGGAATCGTGGTGATGCGCCGGCCCGGCCCGCCTGCTTGCTCGATCATCAGGGCCGCGTCCTCGCGCTCCAGCATCGCGAAGTGTTCTTCCGGCCGGCTGTAGGCGACCGCGAAGCCGAGCACGCGCGTGTAGAACGCGAGTGAGGCGGCGAGGTCCGTCACCTGCAACTCGGGGATCAGCGCGCGCACGGCCATCGCGCGCGACTCTCGCATCGCGCGCGCGTCCCGGTCGAGTCCCCGATCGAGGTGCGACCGCGGCGTGTGCGCAGCACGTACCTCACCGTACCGCCGCTCGCGCGGCGGCGTAGGTCTGCGCGAGGCGAAGGGGGTACAATCGAGAGGTGGTCGCCTCCGCGCTCGACTTATCGCTCGTCGGCCAGGTGCTCGACGATCGCTACGAGATCCTCGAGGTGATCGGCGACGGCGGGGTCGGCGTCGTGTATCGCGCGCGGCGCGTGAAGCTCGAGCGCATGGTGGCGGTGAAAGTGCTGCACGAAGCGCTGGTTCAGGACGACGGCTTCGTGCGCAGGTTCCAGCTCGAAGCGGTCGCGATGAGCCGCCTCTACCACCCGCACTGCGTCGCGGTGACCGACTTCGGCGTGCACGACACGCGGCCGTACCTGGTGCTCGAGTTCGTGCCCGGCGAGAACATCAGGAAGCTGCTCGAGCAGGGGCGCTTCGAGCCGCGGCGCGCGGTGCACATCGCGCTGCAGCTGCTCGAGACGCTCACCTATTTTCACGGTCATCACGTGATCCATCGCGATCTCAAGTCCGAGAACGTGATGCTGGCCGAGTCGGGCGACGCGAAGGACTTCGTCAAGGTGCTCGACTTCGGCATGGCCAAGATCCTCACCGGGCCGGGCGCCGACTCGCAGCTCAGCAAGATCGGCATCGTGCCCGGCACGCCCAGCGCGATGGCGCCCGAGCAGATCCGCCAGCTGCCGCCCGATCCGCGCATCGACATCTACGCGACGGGCCTGTTGCTCTACGAGATGATCGTCGGCAAGCGGCCGTTCACCGGCACCGACATGGCCGCGGTGATCAAGATGCAGGTCTCCACGCCGCCCAAGCCACCGCGCCAGATCCTGGGCGATGACGCGCTCTCGTCCGAGCTCGAGCTGGTGATCATTCGCGCGCTCGAGAAGGACCGCTTCGATCGCTACGGCACCGCCGGCGAGATGGCGGCCGCGCTGCGGCTCACGCCCGAAGGACAAAGCCTGCCGACGGAGAGCAGCCCGGCGGCGCCGTCACCGCCGCCGCGCGAGCCGGTACGGCGCTCGCCTCGACGCGGGCGAGCGCTGCTGGCCGCGGTGTTCGGCGCGACGATCGCGCTGGCCGCCGTCGCCGCTGCGCAGCTGTGGCTCGGCGAGCAGAGGCCACCCGCGCCACACCCGCAGCCGCTCGCGCGCGCGGTCGCGCCCGAGCCCGTGCCGCCCGCTGCCGTTCCGCTGCCATCGCCGGCGCCGGTGGTCGAGACGTGGCTCGCGCACCGCGACCTGGCGATCACGTACCTGCAGCGCGGCCAGCTCGACGAAGCGTTTCGTGAGGTCAAGACCGCGGTCGGCGAGAACGCCGCGGCCGCAGCCGCCGATCCCGCCCTGGCCGAGGCCGCAGCCAAGACGCTCAGCCCCGACCGGCTCGCGTTCGTGATCGGCGCGTTTCGCGCCAACGAGCGCCTGGCCGCAACCCTGGCCGACACGACTGCCAAGGGGGCGACGTCCGACCTGCGACACGCGGCGCACGAAGGGCTGCGCATGCTCGAGCAGGAGTCCCGCGCCGACCTGGTCGCGATGTGGCTGCTCGATCTCGAAGAAGCACAGCGCTGCTCGACCATGAAATCGGCGTGGAAGCACCTGCGCGCATCCTCAGATCCGCGCGTCGCCACGCTCAAGAGCGACCTGCGCAAACGCAGCCGCAACGAACGCCACGTCCGCTGCCTGAAGCGCTTGCTGCGCTGAGGCGGGCGGTTGTCGAAAACCTTCCTACGCCCGCGCAACCTTCGCTCGACAGCGCACGCCAACGCTGGTTGTGCCCGTGGGGCGTTGGCATCCGACCCTCCCCAGACCGCAGACCGGACAGTCCAGCACGACCTTCTTGGGTTGCACGGTTTCAGGTTCGACATATCGCGTCGCTCGCACCGAGCTCCGCGATGACCTGTGGCCGTTAGCCGCCCGCCGTTTCGCGGCTCGGAGGCTTGGTCGGTTTCAGGCGGCTGGCGAAGTTGTACGGGGTGGTGTCGATCGCTTCGAGCTCGATCTCACCGGCCAGGACGGCGGTCTTCCACTCTTGATGCTCGGCTTCGTGCGCTTGGAATTCGGGCATCACCTCGCGCGCGAACAGCTCGAGGCTCTCGCAGATGTGCTCGTGCGTGTTGTTGCCCGCTTGGTTGAGCAGGATGACCTGGTCCACGCCGGAGCTCTCGAACTTGCGCAGGCGCTCGCGGATCGTGTCGGGTGAGCCGATCAAGCCGGTGCGCTTGGGGTCGCGGCCCACAGGCGTCTCCTTCCACTTGAGGTACTCCTGCCACAGGTCGATCGAGCCCGGCGCGATCGCGCCTTGCTTGGAGTAGAACGCGAGCGTGAACTGGAAGAAGGTCCAGCCTTCGGAGCGGCGGATCGCTTCCTCATCGCTGTCGGCGCACATGAAGGCGCTCACCACCGCGATGTTGGGGTTGGTCTGGTACGCGGCCAGCTTCTGCAGGTCCTTGGTGTAGGCGTTGTAGTAAGCGTGCACCCAGGCGCGCGCGGCATCGGCCGAGATGAACTGGAACGCGAGCGCACCCAGGCCGCGCCGGCCGGCCATCTCGATCGTGTCGAGCTGCGAGCACGCCACCCACAGCGGAGGATGCGGCTTCTGGCGCGGCTTGGGCAGCACGTTGCGCAACGGAAACTGGAAGTACTCGCCCTGGTACTCGCAGCCGCCGTCCGCGAACATCGGGATCAACGCGCGGACCGCGTCCTCCCAGATCAGCCGCTTGTCGCGGAACTTGCGGTCGAAGGGGTGCAGCTCGGTGACGCTCGAGCCTTCGCCGATGCCGAGCTCCACGCGGCCCGAGCTGAGCAGGTCGAGCGTGCTCACGCGCTCGGCCACGCGCGCCGGATGATTGGTCGTCAGCTGAACGATGCCGTGACCGAGCCGGATGTTGCGCGTGCGCTGGCTCGCGGCGCCGAGGAAGACCTCCGGCGCGGACGAGTGCGAGTACTCCTCCATGAAGTGGTGCTCGACCTCCCACGCGTAGTCGTAGCCCAGCTTGTCGGCCAGCTCGATCTGCGCGAGCGCGTTCTGGAACAGCTCGTACTCGCTGTCCTGGCGCCACGGTCTCGGCAACTGCAGCTCGTAGAAGATCCCGAATTTCATCCCGGCTTCCTTTGGTTACCGGGAAGGGCACGCGCCCTTCCCGCCAGCGGCGAAGCCGCGCAGGCCCCACGACTGGCGACTGCGGGGTCGTCGCTTCGCTCCTCCGCGTCGCTGTCCCGCGCGGCGCCATCATCGAGCGGATCGCGGCTTTGTTCAAGGCGCGGTGCGGTGCGCGCCCAGGATTGGGACGTCAGCGCGCGATGCCCAGGACCTCGAGCTCGTAGATGCGAGCCGCGGGTAGCTCGCTGCTGGTTTGAGCCTGGCTGACGTCGAGACGGAGCCTTCGGACGCGCAGCTGTTGCGATCGAGCCCATCGACGATTTGATGATCGTCGCGGAGCATGCCCGACTGCTGAAACCACGCCCACTCGCGCTCAGGGTCGCCGCTCTCGCGCGAGTAGTCGATGGTGACCTCGAGCATGTTGGCTCCGAGCGGGCCGCGTTCGAAGCGCAGCACGTGCGTTTGGTCCGGAGCGAGCTCCGGCATCTCGAGCCGAAGCGCGTGCGCGGTCCCCGCGGTCGTCACCTCGACCCTGGCGGTTCCGGGCTCGTGCTCGCGTCGGCCCGCTGTGAGGGCGCGTTCGGCGGGTCGCTGCCCGCGCGCCCAGCGGATGCGTCGCTTTCAGCTGTCGGGCCCGGACCGTTTGCGCCCGCGCGTCCGCCGTCAGCTGGAGCGCCGGAGCCCGCCGCCGGCTTGCCCTCACCTGCAGCAGGCGAGCACCCCAGCGCAGCGCCGGCGCAGAGCAGAGTCAGCCGGAGCGCCACGTTCATGTCAGTAGAAAGCACCGGGGTACGAAAGCAGCTCAGACAATTCGAGGGGGGCAACATCAGGGTGCCACGGATAAGAGCGGCCCGAGCTTGCTGGGTCTCGCGGATTGTCGCTACGTTTTGCTTCGCAAGCGAGCTTCCACGCCAGGGGTAGGGCAACGGCGACCTGACGCGACGATCGCTCTCGCGGTGTCGTGCGCAATGCACGAGACAGGGGTCCATGGCCGATCACCCATGCGCAACGCGAAACGCGCGCAACTCGTGCTGGCGAGAGAGCGCGGCCATGAGGCTGTTTCGTGTGGTGG
>Ga0190265_10001576_pt1 | contig 15014 bp, 2 predicted proteins | sample Popmic124T_FD_133135 | JGI IMG/M metagenome (GOLD analysis project Ga0190265, IMG submission 133135) | Populus adjacent soil microbial communities from riparian zone of Indian Creek, Utah, USA - 124 T | ecosystem: Environmental > Terrestrial > Soil > Riparian zone | place: USA: Utah | collected...
AACATCGTCCCGGTTGGGCGCGACCAGAAGCAGCATGTGGAAGTGACGCGCGACATCGCGATCAAGTTCAACGAGATGTATGGGCCAACGTTCGTCCTGCCCGAGCCCCAGATTCGCGATGATGTTGCGGTCGTGCCCGGAACGGACGGGCAGAAGATGAGCAAGAGCTACGGAAACACGATCGAGATATTTGGCGACGAAAAGACACTGCGGAAAAAGATCATGAGCATCGTCACCGACACGCGCGCACCGGCAGAGCCCAAGCCCGATGCCGAGAACAACGTTGCGCTTCAATTGTTGAAGCTCGTCGCTCCTGGTGAAGTCGCGAGCGACAACGAAAGTCGTTTACGGGCCGGCGGACTCGGTTATGGCGATCTCAAAAAGGCCTTGTTCGAGCACTATTGGAACTATTTCGCAGCGGCTCGTACGCGGCGAACGGAACTGGCAGCGAACCTCGACCATGTTCACGCGGTGTTGCGGGAAGGGGCCGAGCGGGCCCGAGCCTTGGCGCGGACGGTCTTGCAGCGGGCGAAAAAGGCGAGCGGACTGGACTGAGCGCACTCCCATGTGACCTGAAGCTCCCGCCCGTGCGGGATGACTTCCCCATGTCTGCCTGAGAGCAACAAGCACTCCAACACGGTCCACCATTTGCGGTCCAACTTGTCAGGAGGCAGCACCATAGGCATGGCACTCTCACTTCTTTGTGTTCGAATCACCGCTCCGACGGGCACGCCAGATGATCCAGATTCCGATCGTGCCCCAAACCAAACCGAGCAGAACGGCCAGTGGCCACACCTGTGTCTTGTGCATCGCCTGGAAGTAGGAAAAACCCGCACCAAGTCCGAGTGTCAATACGGTCGCACCCAGAACGATCCACTGCTGTTTTGTTGATTGCTGCTGCATACTCGTAACATGTTCTGCCACCTGAACCTTAATGGCTCGGCGATGAAAACGAAAGCGCGCGCACGGCGGCTTCGATCGCCGGCGGCAACCCCGCCGCGCGGGCTCCGGTCAATGCTATGCTTCGAGGTTAGGTGTTTCGTGTGGCGAGGCCATGAATGTGTTTGCCGAGATACCAATAAAACGAAAACTGGAAAACTACCAAAACGATGATCCCCAGAAGACTCTCATTGAGCAGCCACCACTCGAACGGAGCGCCGCCGAGCGTGTCGCCGAACCCGAACAATGCAGCAAATCCTAAGAGCATGATGGCGAGAAAGCGAATGGTGATGGGCCAACTAAGACACACAAAACGCTCAAGGAAACACTTGGCATCTCCCGAACGATTGCGGCCGTAACAGTAGTAGGCGCCGATGAACGTCGTAATCACCAACAACGATGACGAAAGCCAGTCAGTAGTAGTGAGTGTGTCCTCCGGCGTAGCTAGGGCTGCCAAATAACTTACCTCGCCCGAGACAACGTATAGGAGAAGCATCGCAATCAGATACTTGAGCTTTTCGGACTCGGAAACAGCGCCCGAAGCGAGTTCTGATTTAAGAGGTTCTATGCGCCACCAATACATAAAGCGTCAGATCGCCTAACGGATACAGCTCAGCACACGAACCTTCGACCGCAGGCCAGCGCGCGCCGTTGGCCAGGACCGCTGGCCTGCTCGTTTTATCGCGCGCGAAAAAAAGATATGAAACCGGAAACTTAATCCTTGCTAGATGAACCCTCATAGGAGGCCGCGTTGTCATGACTCTACTCCGAATGCCAAATGCTTCATGACGCAATCAACCGCGAACAAGAGTGCGGGCACTGACAGCGCCAACGTGAGAATCTTCACCCAAAACGGTCGCCTCGGACAACGGATAAACAATGCGCAAGCAACAGCGGCCATTACGACAGCGATGAGAACCCCCGGCAAGAGCACTCGCGCTCGTGGACCTGCGGGCGTGTAGAATCCTGCTGCGATGGGAAAGCCAATCGTGGTGATGAGCAAAACACCAACAGGGTAAATCCAGATTTTCTGGGGTTTCGGTTCTGTGATGAGTGTTGGCTGTTCCATGCGTGTGAAGCGGCCTAACGCCTCAAGCCCAGCGACCCGGTCCACGAGAGGCTTGGATTGCAACAGTGACGCGATGGCCGGGTTAGATGCCATGAAGGGTTTGGACGCGTGGGCAAAACGGGATCACGCTTTGGCTTATGAAAAACAACAACCAAATCAAACCCATTCATGACGGCAACACTTCAACCGCAATCCCGGCCCAAAGCAATCCTGCACTGAGCGCGCCGGCGGCGCCGCCGCCCGCGCGGCACGTCTTCAAGCTGGGGCTGGATGTGGATCTCCAAAGCGTGGTCACGGCCCTCCAGTGGGATCGCATCACTCTTGCCTTCGTAGCACGGCGCGCTGGGACAGCGTCGCCCTACCGACCGCCTTTGATTTACTGAGACAGAATTAACAGAATTGAGGGAGGCGCTGAGTTCGAGGGCTCGACGAGTCTCGCCCTACCGGTTCTGCATTCTGTGAATTTTGTAAATTCTGTCTGAGTATCGCCGCGCGCCCACCTTGGAACGTCGAACACGCTACGGCACGAGCGGCGTGACGATGCGATAAAACCGGATTGATTCCGGCGGAGGAATGGGCGCGTTGACCAGCACGGTGCGCACCTGGGAGGGCTGCGCGGCGATGGCCGTCAGCGTCATCCAGGAGGGAAGGTTGAGGTTCGTCCGGAACTGGAGCGTGTAGCCGATGTTCGCTTGCGCGACGAACTGGAGCACGCCGGCATTGGTGGCGGTCCATGTCAGTTTCAATAAACTCAGCGGGTCGTGGGGAATGGTGTTCGCCACGTATTCGTCCCGGTTGATCATGCCGTCGCCGTCGAAGTCAAGCAGGGCATCGGCGGCGTTGTTGGTGTTGAAGCCGTGCTGGGCTTCCCATAAGTCAGCCATGCCGTCGGCGTCATGGTCGGGCAGAACCGTCAGCGGCACGAAGGCGCTGGTGATGCCGCCGGGCCCGGTGGCCAGGTTGGTGACGCTGACACGGATGATCGTGCTGATCTGGTTATTGGTGAAGACCATCATGGGCACGGAACTGGTCGCGTAAGGAAGACCGCCGCGAATCCATCGATAATAAAGGGGCGGCGCGCCGGTGACGACGACGCTGAACGCGGCGGACTGCCCCTGGAGGACGGTTTGCGGCTGCGGCTGTTCGACGAAGCCGGGACGCACGATCACGAAAATGTAGGCGTTGGAACTGGTGGCGGCGGTGGCGCCGTCCGTGGCGATGACGGAGTAGTTGCCGATGTCCGTGACGGACGCATTGGCAAAACTGTAGCTAGCATTCGTGGCGTGGAGAACAGGCGCGCCCTCGAATTGCCATTGGTAGCGCACCGGGGCCGTGCCGATAGCGAGCGCCGTAAGGGTCACGTTTGTGCCGGGCAGCACGTTCTGGCTGTGGGGCTGCACCGCAAAAGTGACCGGCCCCTGCGTATAGAGCGTGACGGGCGCCGATTCACCGGAATGGCCCAAGCCATCGGTCGCGCGCAGGACAGCGTTGGAAATCACCTGTGACGCCCACATCATGCCCGTCCACGCGCCCGCCATGAACGGGCCGGAGGTGGCCGGCGAAACGGCCACGGGCGTGCCGGTCCCGGCCACCACGCTGTAGCGCAAGTCCACCAACCACCACCGGACGGAATCGGTCAGGGTCGGGAACGTATCGCCCGCCAGATCGTAACTCTGGTTGATGGTGCCGAACGGGAAATTTGTCCCGAGATCGTTTCGATAATAATAATTGCCCGAGGGAACGTAAGCGGCGACGCGATAGCGAAGGCCCGCCACCAATTGCACGGGGCTCGCCAGCGGCGTTTCCACCCAGGTGCCGGGCACGCTGGAAACATTCTGTGTGGCGAGCAGCACGCCCGCGTCCGTCCAGATTGAAACCTTCGTTCCAAAGTAATGGCGCACCGCGGTGACGGTCATGTTCGATCTCGGGGTGAAGGAGTAGCCGAGCGTGAAGTTCCCCGCCGCACTGAAGGCGTGAATGGGCGACGCGAGAATGGTATTGCTCACCACGCCGCCGGCCGAAGCGCTCAAGTTGACGGGGCCCTGGAAATTTCCGACCAGGCGGTTCGAGATGTCGCGCGCTTCGATCCTCACCAGGGTGGCCTGCGTCGAAGGGAATACCGTCCAGGTGAAATGATCGATCAAGCCCACGGTCAGCATCGCGTTCGAACTGACCGCCCCGCCGAAGGCATTGCTGACGGTCACGGAATACAAGCCGGAATCGCTCTCGAAGGAATTCGCGATGGTCAGGGCCGATCCCGCCGCTCCGCTGATGCGCCCTCCATTCACAAGATTCACGCCGTCACGCCGCCACTGGTAGCTGAAGGGCGGCGTGCCGGAAACGCCGACCGAGAAATTCACGGTCACGCCAATGCCCGCTGCCTGGCTGGCCGGTTGTGAAGTGATGGCGGCCGGGCGGGGCACCAGTGGCCCTTGCAGCAAGGCACTTTCCAGGACCGTCAGCCAGCCGCCGTTCTGGGTCCCGATGGGAGCCGCATTATACCAGTCCCAACCGATGAAGATGATCGTGCCCGCGCCGTGCGGAAGCAGGACCACGTCGCTCCCGATCGAGTTTGTGTAAAGGTTCAACGCGTTCAGCGGCAGGCTCGGGCGCAACAGGACCGTCGTGGAGTTATTGTCGGGAAGGGTCAGAGGATCGTCGCCGAATTCAGTCTCGCCGGCCTCCGGACCGCGGGTGGGGAAAAGGCCGCCGCTGGAAACTTCCTGGACGGCAAAGCCGAAAATGGCGTTGAGCAAAGTTGCGCCGGCGCCCGACGAATTGCCATGAACGATCAGTTTCCCGCCGTTGAAGACGTAATTGGAAAGAGCCGCGCGGGCCAGCGGCGATAAGTCCACGGCCAGTGGACGGACTTCCTGCTCTGGAATAATGAGGCGCTGATACAAACCGACGGCGGCCACCAGATCCGTCACGTTGGTGGTGGGCACTCCAAAACTTTGGATCGAGGCGCGGAGATTGTCGGCCTCAGCGCCTACTCCTCCGCTCGAGGTATCCACATAGGCCGGGTCGTCGAAAACCGCGACCGCCGCACTGCCCGGAACCACCGTCACCACTGCGTCCACACTGGTGGCCGAGCCAAACAAGTTCGTCACGAACACACTGTAACTGCCCGACTGGTTCGTGATGACTCCGGTCAAGACCAGACTCGCATTCGTCTCGTGCAACAGGTCGCCGCCGTTGAAGCGCCACTGGTAAGACACGGGCGGCGTGGCGAAGACCGACACGGAGAGATTTACCGTCGCGCCGGTGAGCACCTGGCTGCCGGCCGGCTGCCTCACGATGATCGGCGGCTGGTTGGTGCCCACGGCGTGGAACGGATTGCTCAAGCCGGTGGCGCCAGCCCCATTGTCCGCCTGCAAGACCATGTTCGTCGCCTGCGCCAGCACCGTCACGTCGCCCGACCAGACACCCGCGGTGAAACTGCCCGAAGTGGCCGGTGTGATGGGCACGGGCGTGGACGTTCCGACGTTGTAACGCAGATCCACGAACCACCATCGGGCCGCATCGCTCGAAATCGGGAACACGTCGCCGGAACCGTTGAAAGTCTGGTCGATGGTCCCGTGGGGGAATGTCGCGGGGCCGTCCGTGCGCCAATGGTAGGTTCCGCCGCCCGTAAAAGCGGCGACACGATAGCGGGTGCCGGCCGTCAGTTGCACCGGGCTGGGGAGCGGCGTTTCCAGCCAGGTCCCGGCCGCGCTGGAAACAGGTTGCGCGATCACGAGCAGGCCGGCGTCTGTCCAGATCGACACCCGGGTCCCGAAATAATGCCGCACCGCCGTGACCGTGATGTCTGCATTGGGCGTGAAGGCGTAGCCCAGCGAGAAACTGCCCGAGGCGAAATTGTCATGGGCGGGAGCGGAGAGAATGGAGTTGGAAGCGCCGCTGTTGGCCAGGCCGCTTAAGGCCACTGGGCCGGAGAAATTAGTCACCACGTGATTGGAGAAATCCCGCGCTTCAATCGTCACCGCAAAAGGCTGGCCCGCCACTTGTGGCGAAGGAACAACGGACCAGGTGAAATGGTCCAGGGCGCTGACGACCAGCGTGACGATTGAACTGGTGGCCGTCCCGAAGGCGTTGCTGATGAGCAAAGAATACATTCCCGAGTCACTTTCGAGACAACTCGCAATGTTCAGGACAGAACTCGTCGCGCCGCTGATGCGCCCTCCATTCGCCAGGTCCGCACCGTCGCGCCGCCATTGGTAGGTCAGCGGCCCCGTGCCGGAGACAATCACCGTAAAGCTGACGTTTGTGCCGGGCCGCACGGTCTGACCGGCGGATTGAGAGATGACGGACGGCGGGCAGTTGGAGCAGAAAATGAAGTTCGCCGCATAGGCCAGAATATTCGCGCGGAGGTTGGCGGCCTGCGGTTGAGCACTGTGGAAATTGTCGGTGGTCATTCCCCCGAACAACGCCAGCCCGGCGCCATGCCGTTTTTCGCCCAGGACCAAGCGACCGTTCACGCTGTTGGCGATGAGCGCCGTGAGATTCGTTCCGCTGACAGTGGCATGGCCGAATGACGTGCCTGTCCAGGCCAGGTCGACCGGAGTGAACGGTCCGGCAAAGATTGGGTGCAGCGCGTCCGAAGCATTCGCGGAGGAGGTCGGGTCGGAATAAACCAGATTCACGCCGAAGCCGAAGTTCATGCCTGCGCCCTCGCTGGGGGCGGAGTTCAGGAAGAGCCGCCCGCCCGCTGCGACCCAGTTTTCGACCGTGTTGCGATGCGCGGCCAGAAACGCCTGCAGCTCGTTGGCGATAAACTCCGAGCCTTCCATGAAAATGAACCGGGTTGCGGGAGTGAACAAAGCAGCCGGGTTCACCGTTTCGTAGCGCAAGTTCTGCCAGTTGTTGCTGCCAAACGCGCGGTTCATGGCCGTCTCATTGGCAGTCGAACCCCAGGGAATGCCGGCGGTCGAACGCAGATAAGCGTCCGGCGGCGCGTCGTCATTGAGAATCGTCGCGATGGCCTGCGAATCGCCCAGGCTGGCATTCACTGCGCCGGATAAATTCAGAAAAAACGTTTCCGTGGGTTCACCGGCGGTATCGCCATTGACGAGCACCGTCACCGTCCGGTTGGTTTGCCCCGGCAGAAACGCCAGGACACCAAGGGTACTCACATAGTCGCTGTCGGCCAGGGCGCTGCCATTCGAGGTGGCGAAGGACACGCTTACATTGATCGGGCTGGCCGGCGACAATCGCACATTGAACACTGCGGGAGACACGCCGCTGTTCCCCTCGAGCAAACTGACGTCAGAAATGGTAAGCGAGGGCATCAAAACTCCAGTCACGGACTCCGCCGAATTATTCCCCGAAAAGCCATCCGCTTCCGCGCGCCCAATCGCGACGCGGTTGGTGATTTGGCCTGCGGCGCCCGGCGTGGTGACAACAGTAATGGTGGCGACTTCACCGAGCAGCAGGCTGCCCAGCGTGCATTCGACCCGGCCTCCGGCCAGAGCGCAACTGCCCTGAGACGCATTCGCCGAAACGAAGGAAACGGACGCCGGCAGAAAGTTGGTTGCGGTGATGCCAGTCGCGGCCCCGGGGCCGGCATTGTTCACGGTGATAATGTTCGTCAGCAAGGCACCGACGGCGACCGGATCAGGCACGTCCGAAATGGTCACGCTCAGATCGTTGACCAGCAACACGTTGAAATTCGTGCTCGTGCCGCTGTGCCCCAGACCATCCGTAGCGATCAATACGAAGTTTGTGGCCGGCTGCAGGACGGTAACATTGCCGTTCCAGACGCCGTTGCTGAAACCGCCGGTGTTCGCGGGAAGGACTGTAATCGGGCCACCGGCGGTTGACCGAAGATTGTCAAACATGACCCAATGCGATGCGAACGCGCCTGGGACCAGGACCTGGGAGCGCAACTCCAGGGTGTGCGGCCCGGTTAAAGCAGAAACGTCGATGAACTGGTTTGTGTAAATGCCGGCCGCGGTCTGCGTCCATCTGATCACGCCGTCGATTCGCACTTCGCCATTGATTCGGCTGGACCAGCCGCCCGGCGCGAACAGCGACGCATCGAACACGAGAGTCCCCATCCCGGTCATGTTTACCACTTGCGAGATTCTGGCAAAATTCGTCACCTGCATCGGGGCGAAATCCGGAGTGTAGAAGCGCCAATAATTCACGCCGTGGGTGGGCATGCCCCCGGAAACCGTACCGCTTAACGAATTACTGTAAAAGCCCGCCTGCGAGCGGAGCCACCCGCTCAGGCCGCTCTCGAAGCTGGGATTTGCGATGGCGTTTGTGGTGGTCGCGCTGGCCCGCCCGCTCAGTGCCACGGAGCCCGAATAATTTGTCACCAGGCCATTGGTGACATCTCGCGCTTGAATGCTCACCGCAAACGGCGCTTCCGTGAACTGCGGCGATGGAATGGCCGACCACGTGAAATGATCGAGCGCGCTGACCAGAAGGACTGCGTTTGAACTCGTGGCTGTGCCGAAGGCGTTGCTCACAAAAAGGGAATACAATCCAGAATCACTTTCGAGGCAGCCCGCAATGGTGAGAGCGGAACTGGCTGAGCCACTGATGCGCCCGCCATCGACGAGATTCGTGCCGTTCAACCTCCAGCGGTAGGCCAGCGCCTCGGTGCCAGAAGCGTCGGCGACGAAACTGACATTGGTGCCGGTCCGAACGGTGAGACTGACCGGTTGCAGTGTGATGGACGGCGGACAGTTCGAGCAATTGTTGAGGCCCGCCACGTAAATCAAAACATTCGGAGTGTAGATGGTCCGCAAGGGGGTGGTGATCGATCCGTCGCCACATCCGCCCCCCACGAGGTAACAGTCGAGCGGTATCGATGAGTAATAAATGAATCCCTGCCCGAGTGGATAGGAGAACGACACCACGTTGTTGGTGGAACCGGCCGTATTGAGAATAGGCACGGTCCCGGCGGGAAGCTGACTGTGGGTGATGTATCCATGCGCGGATGAACTGCCCCCATCCAGGTTCAAGTTGTTGATGATCCCGAACGGGCCGTCGGTGACAAGTGTGTCGCCGGGCGGAATGACATCGATGTCCGCCGTTTCGAAGCGTGTGGAGACAATGCCCGGAAAGCCGAGGAGGAACGGATTGGGCGTGAGATGCCCGGTCGCGCGATCGTGAACGATCAGTTTGCCACCGTTGTTCACCCAGGTCTGGATTTGCGGGAGTCGCGCCTGCAACGCGGGCGTCAACGGTCCGTTGTTCACTTCGTTGAGGAAGAGAATGCCGGCCTCATCGAGGTTGTAAGTTGAGATGTCCGCGACGCGCAACGGCACGAAGCCGGCGAGAGTGATCGGCGCCTCGGGCCCCGTTTGCGTCGGACTGCCGTCGGTGAAGTAAGCAACGACTCCGCCGCCGTCCACCAATGTCAACGCCGCCACGGCGCTCGTGATCGAGCCGTAGGGGTTGGCGATCGCGACCCAGTAATCGCCCGCATCGGACGGTTGCGCGCCGGCAATGGTGCAATTCGCGTTGGTCGCATTCGGAATGCTTGTGCCGCCTCTGCTCCATTGAAAGCTGAGCGGAGCGCTGCCACTGGCGGTCACATTGAAGGTCGCTGCGCCTCCAATCACGGCCACGCGATTAATGGGCTGGGCCATGATGCTGGGCGGACGCGACCCCGTGATCACGCCCACATCGTCGAGCGCCCAATGATCGCAGCATGAGCCGCTGTGAGAGAGTTGCCGCCAGCGGAACTGCGTCTGGACTGCCTGCGCGGGAGGCGGAATCTCCACCTCCACGTGGGTCCACGAAAAATAGGCGGGCGTATCGTAACGCCCCAGCTCCGTCCAGATTCCTCCTCCGGTGGTGGAGTATTCGAGCACGATGCCCTCCTCGGGCAAATCAACGTCCTCCCAGGATTCGTCGTCGCCAGAAGCTATGTGGAGGTGAAAGTCCAAAACACCACCCGGCGTCGTGTCGATCGGTCTTGAGATGGCGTAGCGGGAAACGTCGTTGCCGCCGAACCACAACGAATTCACGCCGGAGATGCTGCCGCCGAAGTTTTCCGCCCTCACTGTGGAACTGAAGCCGGACCATTGCAGCGGATCGATGCCCGGCTCGAAGTCATCGAAGAAGGGCGTCAGCGCCATGATGGTGACAACAGCCACGGCACTCGTGACTGTTCCGAAGGGATTCATCGCCACGACGTAGTAGTGGCCAGATTGGTTGGTAATGACGTCGCTCAACACCAGATTGGCGTTTGTCTTGTGAGGAAGCGGGATGCCCTCATAGCGCCACTGATAATTGAGCGGCCCCGCCCCAAAAACTGAAACGGAGAGGTTCACGGTCGCACCCGTGATCACTTGCCGGCTCAAAGGTTGAGTCACGACGAGGGGCGGCTGATTGGATGGAACGACGTGGAATGGATTGCTTTGTCCGCTGCGGTTCGCCGCGTCTTTCGCGGAAAGAATCATGTTCGTGGCCAGGCTCGAGACCGTAACGTTTCCGGCCCAGACACCATTCGTGAAGAACCCGGAGTTCGTCGGTGTGATCGACACCAGCGCCAGCGTGCCGACCGTATAACGCAGATCAACGAACCACCTTTCGCCATCATTACTGGTCGGAAAAGCATCGCCGGGGATTTCGTACCCTTGATCAATCGTCCCGTGCGGGAAGGCCGGCTGAAGGTTCGTTCCCCAATAGTAGCTTCCGCCGTCGGTAAACGCACCGACGCGATAGCGAGTGCCGCCGGTCAATTGAATGGGAGTGGGCAGCGCCGTTTCGAGCCATGCGCCCGGTGTGCTGGAGACCGGTTGCGCAGCCACGAGAACGCCGCCGTCCGTCCAGATGGACACCTTTGTTCCGAAATAATGCCGCACGGCCGTGATGGTAATGTTCGTGTTCGGCGTGAAGGAATAACCGAGGGTCCAATTGCCGGAAGAACTGATGGTGTGGAAAGGCGACGGGAGGATCGAATTGGAGATGACGCCGCTTCCGACGAAACCGCTCAACGTGACGGGTCCCAAATAATTGCTCACGGCACGGTCCAGTTCATCGCGTGCGGTGACGGTCACCGAAAAGGGCTGATCGGGCGACTGCGGGGATGGCACCGCAGTGAACTCCAGACGGTCCACGCCTCGCGTGGTGAACTGCCAGATCGGGCCGGGCGTCGAGCCGATCTTGTTCGCGACGATTTGCCAATAGTAGGTCGTATTCGGCGCCAGCAGGGGAAGGTCCCAGGTATCGTGGGTCGTGGTCGCCAGCAGAACGCCGGGCAGCGGAACCGTGTCGAAATATATTTCATTTGTGATGCCAACGCCTCCGTTGTCCCAAGACAGATTGACGTTCGCCGGCACATTCGACGCGAGGTGGGACGGAGCCGGATTGAAGGGCACCGGCGGGCTTTCGTCGTCGAGCACCGTCATCGTGCCGAAACCACTGACCCAGCCCGCCGCGCTCGCAGTGACGGTGGCGGGCTGGCCGCCATCGACGAGCAGATCATCAACAAGGGTTATATTGAAGGCGCCGCTGATCTGGCCCGCCAGAATCGTCGCGGTGGGTGGGACGTTGGCCTCGGATAGATCACTGGAGAGAAGTGATACGGTGAGGTTCGTCGGCAGCGTGCCGGTCAATTGAACGGCTCCCGCGTTCGTGAGAATACCAAGAAACTCGATGGCCGACGATGGCAACGTCACCGTCAGATTCAGCGTTTCGTTGTCGAGCACTGTGATGAGACGCGAACCATTCGTCCAGTTTTCCACGTGCGCGGTGACAGTTACAGTTTGCGGCCCATCGATCCGCGCATCGTCCACCGCGGTCACGGGAAACGAAGCGAAGGTGCTGCCGGCGAGAATCGTCACGGAAGGGGGTATTTGAATTTCGGTCACGTCGCTTGATGTCAATGTCACTGAGACATTCGCCTCGACCACGTTGCTGGCGCGCACGAGGCCGGGTCTCGACCCCCCGCCTTCAACAGGATTGCCCAGCACAAGCACCTGCAACGCCGTTGACTCGTCATCATGGACCGCGATGTTCGCCACGCCATTTACCAGGCCGGTGGCGGACGCGGTGATGACGGCGATTTGCGTTCCGTCCAACTCCGCATCGTTCACGATGGTGACATCGAACGTGCCGTTGGTTTGTCCCGCCGCAATGGTGACGCTCGGCGGCACAGTCACTTCAGTGGCATCGCTGGAAACCAGGTTGACGGTGAAGTTGGTTGCGAACGCCATCGGCAAATTCACGTGGCCGACGAGAACGTCGGCATTTTCAATCGCGTTGGTTGGCAATGTCACAAGCAGTGGCGAAGTGCAGGGATTCAGCGCACTGAGATCGGCTTCCTGAAAACCAAAAGGAGCGCCCAGGCCCTCGGAAAGCCCGGCCAGCCCGTCGCGGGCGCCCACGTCCAGGTAAGTGAGCCGAATGCGTCCATCAAAAAAGCATTCGAACTGAAAGGAACTGAGACCGCCGCCGCCGTATTGAGGGACACCTTGGAAAGTGACGGCCACGCGATTGCTAAGTTGCTGCCAGGAAATCGTCCCGCCATCACTCGGATCGAGATCGTCGTAGAGCGCGGAAATGCGCGAGAGATTCAAATGTTCCGCCGCAGACTCCACGTAATCCGTGTCTCCAGAATCCATGGTCAGGTAGCCATTGCTGCCCACGAAGAGCACGTTGCGGCGCTGATTGTAAATCCCTACGGTGTTCGTGCCGGCTAATATGATCTGTTCAAAATCATCGTCGTCCAATGAAAGGAAGTTTCCGCCGGCCGGATCAGTCGGGAAGTTCGTGGCTGATTCCCGGCACGCGGAGTAAAAACTTGCGCTGCCATTCGGCGTGAAAGTGAAAGTGGAAAAGGACAGGTCATTGTCCCCCGCCTCGAAAATCTCCGTAAAATAATCCGGCTGTCCAATCCGCAAGATGAATGGCCGGCCCGCGCCGACTCCGCTGGTCAGATTAGTGAACCGCACCGTGGCAGAATAAATTCCCATCGGAAGGCTCGCCGCAGTCGGCGCATCGAGGGTCGCCGTCACGATCGCCACCGACCCGCCCGGGGTGAGCACGCCGCCCGCCGGAGAAACGTTGAGCCACGCGGACGTGTTGGCCATTGTCCAGGACAGCGCTGCCGCGCCCGTGTTCGTGAGAACGAATGCAGTTGAGTTCGGACTGAATGGCCCGCCGACTGGCCCGTTGGCGATGAAGCCGGAGCCGGGAACAATGGAAAGATCGTCGGGCAGGTCGTACGATTCATGCACTCCACTCGTGGTGGAACTCGAAGGGGAGGTGGCATTGGCGCCCATGCCGCGCTTGGCGAACGCCGCCCAAAGTTCGTTGCGATTGGCGCCGCCGTTGTTCACGAGGTCGGCCAGGATGATGGCATCACGCGCCTGGAGGAAATTTGGGTCCGCCGGTGACAGATTCATTCCATCGGTCACCAATTGAAGAATGAGTTGGCTACCGATGGTGAAGCCGTGCTTGTTGATCAAGTTCGCGCGGGCTTCCCACAGCGCGACGCACCACACTTCGCCCTGATTGTGAACTTCAGCCGCGTTGCCGCCGCCGAAAATCGGATTGATGGGAACACCGGGATGACTGCTGGCCTGGCCGGGATCGATGTCTTTGAAGGTGAGCGGATTCTTCGTCATGTCCGTGGAATACGGATAGCGGCGAATCCCGAAATAGTAGTTCTGACGATAGGTGGGCGAACCAAACTGGTAAGTGGCATAACCACCGGCGGCGTAGTTGCCATTCACATTGTCCCCCGACTCGCTCAACAGCGCCAGGCCGTACCAATCCGACCAGCCTTCCCCCATGCCCGCACTTTGCAGCGCCGAAATGCCGACGCCGCCGCCAACACGCCGATTACTCAAACCGTGCGTGTATTCGTGCAGAACAATTTCGACGTCGAAGTCGCCATCCCGACGCGGAGTGGGGCCGCTGAAAATGTACATTTGCATGCGCGGAGGCGAACCGTCAGGCGGCGTGGACATGTTGGCGTTGTCGGTGCCCCCGCCGTCCTGCGCGTCAGCGTGCAAAGCGTCATTGCCGAGACCGCCGCGCCCGAAATTGTTGTTCTGAAAATTGCCCGCCGCCTCCGTAAAGCCCAGTTCGTACAGTTTGTCGTGCATCCAGTTGCAAACGTAAAATAACTGGACCGCCGCGGCGTTCCGGTAGGCCACCGGGTCGTCTGTCGCCGGGTCCATCGGAAAATCAAAAACACGGAAGGGCGATCCCGCGGGGCGCGGCAGATCCGGCGCATTGTCACTATTCGTGTCGGTATGCGCATCGACGTTGTTGCCACGAGTCTCGTTCACGAGATCATCCATCCACCCGTTCGGCGACGCATTGGTGTTGAGCGCGGACAAACTCACGAGCGTTCGCGGAACGAGCGGCGGCTGGTTCGTCAACGGCGTTGGATGGCCGGGTGAAAACGGCGACGGGCTGTCGCTCGTGTACACGCGGTAAGTCGCATTCGTAAGATATTCGGTGAGGCATCGGCGAATCACCACTTCACCGGTCTGCGCATCCACGAGCGCGCGATACATCTCGGGCCGGCCGCGGCCGGTGAGAATCACGTCCCAACAAAGCCGCAGCGTCTCTTTGTTCATGGGCATCCACGCCAGTTTGACTTCGCTCTCGCCGCGCAAGAACGGCGCCGTGAATTTCTGACGTTTCTCCGGACTGGCTTCCGCCGCACCGATCGCGGTGACGCGCTCGGCCCCGGTTTGCTCTCCCAGATGGGCCGCCGCCAACGCCACGGCCCGCGCCGCCGAAATGGCCGGTGCCGCCACGGCTTTGGCGCGAGCCGGCGTGCCGCGATCCGCTGCCGCCTCAGGACTCGGCACGAACTGGCTCGATAGATTTACTAATTCTCCCTGGCCCGTTGTATGCGAGATCAAAACCGCTTCGAACACAGGAATGCCATCCACCTGCTGCTCCCAGACCACGGTCTTCATTCCGTTGTGCCCGGTGGTGAATTCGCGTTTCACCGTGGCCTTGGCCAGAACTTCCGGCCCGTGCCCGAAGAGTGGCGCGTGGTCCTTCAGAAATGCTTTCGTCGCGC
>Ga0190265_10001577_pt1 | contig 15005 bp, 14 predicted proteins | sample Popmic124T_FD_133135 | JGI IMG/M metagenome (GOLD analysis project Ga0190265, IMG submission 133135) | Populus adjacent soil microbial communities from riparian zone of Indian Creek, Utah, USA - 124 T | ecosystem: Environmental > Terrestrial > Soil > Riparian zone | place: USA: Utah | collected...
CAGCGCGCCCTGCAACCGCTCCCGCAGCTCGGCATCCTCGCCCGGGTCGCGGAAGGGACTCGGCATCGCATCCGAGAGCTCCTCCGCGGTCCGAACCTTTTTTCGCCGGGCCAGGTCGAGCGCAGCGTTCGCGACGATGCGATTGAGCCACGCCCCGAACGGCTGCCCCGGATCAAACCGGCCTATCGCCTGATACGCGCGGAGAAATCCGTCCTGAACGGCGTCCTCCGCGTCCTCATGCGTGAGAACGATCGAGCGCGCCACGGCGTAAGCCCTGCGCTGATGCATTCGCACGAGGCCGGCAAACCCCTTGGGGTCACCCTCGAGCGCCAGACCGACGAGCTCTCTTTCCTCATCAGAATTACGTCCCGGGTCGGTCAACTGTTGAGGGGGCTCAGTGGTTCGGTGCTCCATCGGCTTGTGGGAACGCTCCCTCGGTCGGCGCGATTGCCTGAAGGTAGAAGTCTGTGAGCTCCCGGAGAACTGCGTCGCCGGGTTTACGGCTTGCTGACGGAGAAGCTGTGGTTTCCCGCCACATGGCACTATGCACGACCAGCGCCGTGAGCATCCGGGCCGCGTGGGCAGGCTCCAACTCGCGGAACTCGCCGGTCGCGGTGCCGCGGCGGATTATCGGCGCCAGTTCCTGCGCGAACTTGGACACGACCTCCTCCCCATAGAGTTCGGAGAGCTCGGGGAACTGCCATTGCTCGGCGCTCACGAGGCGGCTGATGACCACACCGTCCGGAGAGGTGAGGAACTGCCACTGCCGCTCGACGGTGTCGAGAAGCTGTCGGGTTGCTGAAGCCCGGGCAGGAGTCTCGGCAGGCCGGTCGGTGGGCGTGAGGGCGGCCCGTATGGTCTGCCTGAAGAGCTCTTCCTTGTTGGGGAAGTAGAGGTAGATGGTGCCCTTGGAGACGCCGGCGCGCTCGGCGATCTCGTCGAGGGTGGAGCGGGCGACCCCGGCCTCACCGAAGACTTCGAGGGCGGCGGTGAGGATCTGCCGTGGGCGTTCGGCCGGATTGCGGCGCCATTTTGGTGTGCTCTGGGCCATCGTGTTTCCCCGTAATAACTGACCAGTCAGTCAGTAATATTACGTTGCTACGATGACAACCGCAAGCGGCCTAGGGATGTGCCGCTGCCGGCTCCCTGTTCCGGAAATGGGCGTTCGTCAGCATCACGATCGCCGTAATCAGCAGAAAGATCGTGACCGCTCCCAGAATCAGGCCGGTGAGCGCGGCACCCAGGTCAGTTTTCTTCTTCGCCGTCGCCGCCATTTACTTTGCCTCCCCGCCTGAAACGCGGACCTTGGTCAGCGCATCGTTCTGACCGATCCTGGGAACCACATCCAGGCCTTCGACAACCTTGCCGAAGACGGTATGGACGCCGTTCAGGTGCCGGGTGTTCGCCTCGCTCAGCACGATGAAGAACTGACTGCCTCCGGTGTTCTTCCCGGCGTGCGCCATCGACAGAGCGCCAACCTGGTGCTTGTTGGGGTTGCCGTTGGTCTCGCAGTCGATCTTCCAGCCCGGCCCGCCGGTGCCGACCGGACCCTTGGCGTGCTCACCACCCTTCGAGTACGGGTCGCCGCCCTGGACCATGAAGTCCTTGATGACCCGGTGGAACTTGGTGCCGTCGTAAAAGCCCGAGTTGGCCAGCTTCTCGAAGTTCTCGACGGTCTTGGGCGCATCCTTGTCGTACAGCTCGGCTTTCATCGTGCCGCGCGGGGTTTCTATCGTTGCGTATTTGGTCATTGGTCGGTTTGGGATTCGAGCGGGAATAATAACACCCTGCATCGACTGGGACTGTTAGCCAGGACCTCGCGACTGGTGCGCTGTTGACGGGTGAATCGGTAAGGAAGGGAACTGAACGAGGTAGCGGGTTAGAGAGGCATAGGTGCAGCGCTCTCAGGTGAAGCCGCACTGACTTCACCACCGCGGCTCGCTTGTGCCCTGCAACGCCACAGCGGCAAGTCGCGGCGTAGTGAACCTCTCGCCACTCGCCTATGCCTCTCGAGCCCGCTACCTCGTTCAGTTTACGACGCCTCAATGGCCGTAGGAACTGTGCTAGACGGGCAGATGTCTGCCAAAACGCATTCCTCGCACTTGGGTCTCCGCGCGATGCACACCCTTCGCCCGTGAAAAATCAAAAGGTGCGCTAGCAGCGTCCATTCCTCTCGCGCGAACAGCTCCATCAATTCGCGCTCGATCTTGATCGGATCGGTTTCCCTGGTGAGCCCCAACCGGTGACTTACGCGCGCGACGTGAGTGTCGACGACGACTCCTTCGTCTTTCTTGAACGCGTTGCCGAGGACGACGTTGGCCGTCTTGCGACCGACGCCGGGAAGCTTGACCAGGGCATCCATTGAATCCGGCACCTCGCCACCGTGCCGCTCGACCAACGCTTCGCCCAACCCGATAAGGCTCTTCGTCTTGTTGTTGAAGAAGCCGGTGCTGCGGATCGCGTCCTGAAGCTTTTCCGGCTCCGCGTCCGCCAGCGACGCCGCCGTTGGAAAAGTCCGGAATACGTTGGGCGTCACCATGTTGACGCGCTTGTCGGTGCACTGCGCGCTGAGGATCGTCGCCACCAATAACTGCAACGGCGTCTCGTGATCGAGCTCGCAGTGCGCGTCAGGATGCGCGCGCTTGAGCCGCGCCAGCACCTCGGCCGCGTACGGCTTGAGCTTCGCCTTCTTCAGCGGGCTCGTCTCCGTCGCGCGAAGCTCAGAACATCTTCAGCGCTGCCCGTGTTGAGAATCTCGCCCGCTTCCAGCCAGGCCTTTCGCGCGAGGCCGATGCCGAAGTGAACGTTGTCGAGTGCCGCCGGTGAATGCGCGTCCGGCCCGATCTGTATCGTGACGCCGCGCTCCTTCGCCTGCCGACAGTAGCGCCAATCCAGATCGAGCCGGTGCGGATCCGCGTTCAGCTCGAGCGCGATGTGCACTTGAGCGGCCTTCTCGATCACCGCTTCCACGTCGATCGCGTACGGCTCGCGTGAGAGCAGCAGCCGGCCGGTGGGATGCGCCAGGATCGTCAGGTGCGGATCGTCCAGCGCGGTGAGAACCCTCTTCGTCATCGCCTCTCCGTCCATGCTGAAGCGCGAATGGATCGACCCGATCACGTAGTCGAAGCGGTCCAGCGTCTCGGCGTCGTAATCCACGCGTCCGTCGGCGAGAATGTCGGCCTCGATCCCCTTGAGGATGCGAAAGTCGGTGTAGCCTTCGTTGAGCTGATCGATCTCGTCGTGCTGTCTCGCGAGCTTGTCCCTCTTCAGGCCGCCGGCGTAGAACGCCGACTCGGAGTGATCGGAGATTCCGATGTAGCTCCACCCCCGCTTGCGTGCTCCCTCCGCCATCTCGGCGATCGTCGACGTCCCGTCGGAGTACTGCGAGTGACAATGCAGAATGCCACGCAGGTCGTCGTACACTACGAGCTCGGGCAGCGTGCCCGCGGCAGCCGCTTCCACTTCGCCCATTCCCTCACGCATCTCGGGCGGAATCCACGGCAGGCCGAGCGCGGCAAAGAATTCCTCTTCGTCCGCCAGCGGCACGCGAGTCGATTGCCTGAGGAGCGCATTTCCCTCGAGGCTCAATCCTTTCGACCGCGCGTGCTCGATCATGCTCTCCACGTGTGCCCGGCTTCCCGTCGATCGCCAGAGCGCGACCGCATAGTCGCCGCGCGACACGCAGTGCAGGTCAACGTGCGTTCCGTCGACGAATCGAAGGTCTACTGATCCGGGCTCCTCACCCGGCGCGGCCTTCTTCACGCCGGGGCTGCGCGCGAAGGACTCGGCAACTTGAACGGGATTGGCCGAGCATTCCACAACGATGTCGATGTCGGCGATGACTTCGTTGTGGCGGCGCACGGAGCCGGCGACGTCGGCGCGCGTCACGTCCGGATGCTTCACGACGTTGGCGACGAGCAGGTGCGCCTCGATCGCCGCCTGCGGAAAGCGCTCGAGGTGCGTGTCGCGCTTGAGGATCGCGATGCCCTTGAGAATACGCTCCGACGTTTTCTGGCCGAACTTCGGCAGCTTCGCGAGCTCGCCGTTCTCGGCTACGCGCTCCAGGTCTTCGATGTTCTCGACTCCCAGCGCGTCGTGAATCACCTGGATTCTCCCGGCGCCCAGGCCCGGGACGCGCATCAGCTCGAGCAGGCCCGATGGAGTTCCCTCGCGCAGACGATCGAGATACGAGGATTCACCGGTCTCGACCAGCTCCTGCACGACGGCGAGCGTCGCCGGTCCGATTCCCGGAGTGTCGGCCAGCTCTCCGGACCGGAGCAGTGGCCCGAGGTCGTCGGTGTCGAGGGCGATGAGTGCGCGGGCGGCCCCGGCATATGCCCGCGCCTTGAACTTGTGCTCGCCCTTTACGTCGAGAAGCGCGCCGATCTGGGAGAGAAAGTGGGCGGCCGTGCGGGAATCCATTCCGGAATTTAAGCACGCCGATTGGCTCGAACGACGAACTGAAAACTACCCGCTTCGCGCTTAGAGCATATTTGCTTCGGGTTAGGGGCTTGGATGGAGAGGTTGCTGCTGCATGCGCTAGAACAGCTGAGGGGTTACTGCGTCCACATCCGCCGCGTCTGTGTACACCGGGATCCGCTTCCCCTTCTCGTTCAGATTCATGTCCTCGCAACGCCCATTACGAGCCAACATCCTGCACCCGGAATACTTCGCCGCGCCGGCGGCCGAGGCGGATGAGCTCGGTCGCTTCTGCATCGTCATCGACGGAAAGGCCCCCCGCCGCGCCTTTGATGCCTGGGAGCGCTATCGAAGATCGCCTGCCCCGTGGGGCCAGGGCCCAATTACCGCAACAGCATTTGACCCGGCATTTCGGATCGTGTTGGCGGCGGCCGGCGAATGCCGGCTGTTTGGTGTCACTCCCAAGTTGAAGCGAGAGAAGTCCGGTGCCCCCGAGGCGTGGTTAGAGCGATACGCAACCCGTGACGGGCGTGCGCTGGACGTCGACATCGGCGCAGCGGGCGTACGCGACGATCTCGAGGCGTGGTGGTGGCTGGTTCGCCATGCGCAGCCCGTGTTCACCTGCGAGGCGAACGCGCTGGACACTCCGACTCTCTTCTCCATCGGCAGCGGGCCAACGTTCACGGGGGTGGGAGGCAAGCTGGCCTCCGAAGCTCACGCAAGAAAGCGCGCTGAGGTTCCGGGCACGGTCTCGCTACTGCCCTACGGCAGCGACGGAGTCTTTGGCCTGGTTGTCCTGGCCGCGCCTGGACTTGCTGGCGACCTCGCGCGAGAAGCGGTCCTGCGCCAACCGTTGTCCGAGAAAGTTCGTGCGGTGCGCGCGACTCTGCGATCCGGCTTCCTCTCTTATATGGAAGCGATCGATTACTGGTACGTTAAGGTCACGGCTCAACGATTCGAGAAGACTCTCGTCCCCACGCTGAAAAAGGGCGAAGAGAAACCACAAGTCGCTATCGTTGCTTTGCGCGCGCTAATCGCAGCCGAGGGTGTGGCCATCGCCGAGGGGCGTGGACCAACCGAGCGAACGGAAATGGTCAAACTGGCCGACAATCTCGCAAGGGAGGCGCATCCCCTCGGCGACGCGACCATCGCGCTCGCTCTACGGGCGGTGCAGGCGGTGTCCGTTGCGGGTGTATGCGAGCGCACACAATGGGCAGGGGACGAAGCGCGCTCCGCCTTCCGCGCTGAGCTCGACGGACTTCAGAAACGATTGGAGGCTGCTGCAAGGACAAGGGGTGCCCGCGCACGCGCGCCCAACGCGGCTCCACGTCCGCTGCCCAGAGCGCCCGATCGCCCGGTCAATTGGCGCATGCGCTGGCTGCACCTTTTGCTCGATGACGCCGTCGCACTGATCGGTGCCGCACGGGAAGAAACCGGCGCGGTCTCGTTGATCCTCAGCGACGACCGCTCCTTGAGCGAGCTTGCCACCGACTGGGACACTATCGAGGCGCTTACCACAATCAACGGCGAACCGTTCGAAGAACGGGACAGCGGATTGGGCCCCGTCACCGTTGGCCATGGAGTACTGTTATGGTGGCCAGACATCTCGCCGCGTCCTTCGTTCTCTGTAGCGGACGGTCCGGTTACCATGGGCTGGGGACACGCCGAGCTCGGCTTGCTGGGGGCAACGCGCACGCACGTGCTGCGCTCAACCTGGAGCTATCCGACCGGGCGAGAAATAAAAGGGCACAAGTTCGCCGCGGCGGGACCATGGAATGAAGTCGACTGGCCCGCCTTCCGACAGAAGACGAAGGCGGTCACGAAGCTGATGGTCAGCACTCTCGGTGGAGTGGCGCCTGTCGATTTGCGCGATACGGTGACGTTGCCCGCGGCGGCAGCGAGCGCTCGTTCCGGGCAGCGGGCTCTGATCGGCACGTGGCTTGGGTCGAAGGCGACGCTGCCGAAGTAATTCGCGCCAGCCCGAGGCCATCAGCGATCAAGCCATCAGCGCGAAGCGGGTAGTCTTCAGTTGCTGTACGCAAAGGGGTGGAATCCGGAGACTACCTACGATCCCTCTTCGATCCCCGCATGGAACGGCAGCGTCTTCACGATCTCCTCGATCTGCTTCTGAATCAGCTCTAGCTCCTGGCTCGCGCCTTCGCTGTCCAGCATGCCGTGCCTCATCGTCACCGCGACCCGGTTCATGTACTTGATCTTGGTGATGATCTCCTCGGTCGCGCGGCGCAGCCGGATGTAGCGCCGCTTGTCGGCGAGGGCGCGGTGGCAGCGGCGCTCGAGGTCCTGCGGGGTCAGCTTGCGAGCGACTTCCACCGCCTCGGCGATCGTGCGGCCGGGAACGGCGCCGTGGTCGGGGATTCCCATCTGGTCGCTGGCGGGATCGCTGAACCACAGCCTGCCGATGTACTCGACGCCATCGTAGGCGAGACGCAGGGCGACTCGATACTCTTTGCCGTCGACCGTGATCGAGCTGATCGCGTGCTGCGTTATTCCGGAATCTGCTGCTGTCATAGCTGAATTCAGCTGCCTACCGGCGGATTGGTTGCATCAAGGAATGTGTCGAGCGCCGCAAAAAGTCCCCTAGGCTGTTCAACGTACGGCACGTGCCCGCACTCGTCCAGAAGCACGGGCTTCGTTCCGAGCGAGCGGGCAGCGTCCAAAGTAGACGCGGTGGGAATCGGATCGTCACGGCCGCTCACTATGATGGATGGTACGCGGACTCCGGCGATCTTGCTGACCAGGTCGAAATCGGCGAGGCTTTCCCACACCGATTGCTGCACTCTTCCAACGACTCTGAAAGGTGTGAGATGGCGTGCGTTGCTCGGATCGCGGAAATATCCGGCGACCCCGAGCTCGAAGGCTCGCTGCCTGTACGCTTCGGGATCCCTCTCTCTGAGGCCCGACGCCGCCAGCTCCTCCCTCTGGCGCTGGATCTCCGGCGCCTGCTGTCGGCGCCCGAATTCCGCCTCGAACTGCCGCCGGTGCTCGCGCGTCAAAGGCGCCGGGCTGATCAGTGCCAGCCGCGAGGGCGAGCGAAGCTCCGTGCTGTTGCGTGCCTCGACGAGATAAAGCAGCGCGAGCATCGCGCCCCACGAATACCCGAGGATCGAGAGTGGCTCGAGCTGGAACTCTTCGACGACGGCCGCCAGGTCTTCGACGTGCGTTCTCCACGTTATCGGAACGCGCGCATCCGATTTCGACCGGCCGCCGCCGCGCTGGTCGTAGAACAGCAGGTCGTAGCGCTCGCCGAGGTGGAGCATCTGTGGCAGGAGATAACAGTGATCGGCGCCGGGACCGCCGTGGAGCACCAGCAGGCGCGGCGCGCCCGGCTGGCCGTAACGCACCCAGTAGAGCGGCGCGGCGGTCGTCGTGGTCTGCCCTTCCTCCCGCGGTGGAGGAATGGGCTCAGGCATTCGTCAACGCGCTTCGCACTGCGGGTCAGCGCGCCGTGAAATCAGTCTCGGGGGTGATGGCCCGGCACGTCTCGGCGATCAGCTCCACCGCGCGGTCGAGGTCCTGGATGCTGACGAGCTCGTTGGGCGAGTGCATGTAGCGATTCGGGATCGACACCAGAGCCGTTGCCACGCCTTCGCGCGCGATGTGGATCGCGTCGGCGTCGGTGCTGGTCTCGCGTCCCGCGGCGTGCAGCGTCACGGGAATCGAGCGCTTCTCCGCGGTCTTTCGCAGCAGGTCGAGCACCACCGGGGAGATGATCGAGCCGCGCGTCAGCACCGGGCCGCCGTCGATGGCGGAATCCCCGTGCTCCTTCTTCTCGATGCCGGGATGATCGATTGCGAAGGTGACGTCCACGACGATCGCCATCTGCGGCCCGATGCAGCTGGCGCAGACTCCGGCCCCGCCGCCGCGATATCCGATCTCCTCCTGGGTGGTCGCGACGGCGACGAGCTTCGCCGCGCCCGGCTTCTCCGCGTAGCGGCGCGCCGCCTCGAGCACCACGAAGGCGCCGATGCGGTCGTCGATCGAGCGCGACACGAGCCGCCCGTTCGGAAACTCCATCGTGCGCGAGTCGATCACGCCCGGGTCGCCGACGGAGATCATCTCCTCCGCTTCCTTCTTCGACCGCGCGCCGAGGTCCACCCACATGTCGGTGAACTTGGACGCCTTGTCGCGGTCCTCGCGCTTGATGAGGTGGATCGGCTTCTTGCCGACGACGCCGAACACATCGCCGTTGCGGCCGGCGAAGCGCAGGCGCTGGCCGATCAGAACCTGCGGATCCCAGCCGCCGATGGGCTGGATGTAGGCGTAGCCCTGATCGTCGACGTAGGTCACGATGACGCCGATCTCGTCGATGTGGCCGGCCAGCATGATCGTGGGCTTGCCGCCGCCGTTCACTTCGGCGATGCTGTTGCCCGCCACGTCGCCCCGAACTTCAGCAAATTGTCGGGCCTGCTCCCGCCAGACCTTGGCCGGCGCGGCCTCGAACCCTGACGGCCCCGGGGTATCGAGCAGCTTCTTGAGAAAGGTGATTGATTCTGGAGAGAACATTGCCCGAATATACTACGTCATGAAAACATCCGTCCGCCGTTGTCTCGCCGGTGGCCTCACCCTGCTCGCCGGTGTGGCGTCTGCGGGCTCCGCGCAAGTGACCGTCGCATCCGCCCCGATCCGCGACATTCACTACGACGTGATCTTCACCGCGGGCAGCGCGCAGCGACGACAGGTGACATCGGAGATGCGGTTCGCGGCGGAGGGTCAAAGTCCCGTGATTCTCTCCTTGCCAGCGTGGACTCCGGGCGCATACACGATCAACGACTTCGCGCGCAACGTCGCCAACTTTTCGGCGACGCAGGCAAACGTCGCGCTGCGGTGGGACAAGGTCGATCACGACAGCTGGCGGGTGTTCCCGCAGGGCAGCGGACTTGTGACCGTGCGCTTCGAGTATAGGGCCGACACTCTCGATAACGACGCGAGCTGGTCGCGGGCCGACTTTCTGTTCTTCAACGGCACCACCCTCTTTCTCTACCCCGAGGGCGCGGGCTTCGATTTCCCCGCCACCGTCACGGTCACCACCGAAGCGGAGTGGAACGTCGTGACAGGGATGACGTCCACCGGCGCGAGAACGTACGCCGAATCGAACTATCACGACCTGGTCGACATGCCGTTCTTCGTCGGCCGCTTCGACGTGGACAGCGCTCAGATCGCGGGAAGGTGGCTGCGGCTGGCGACGTACCCGGCGGGAAGCGTCTCGCGTCCGCAGCTCGCCGCGACTCTTGCGACGCTCGAGAGGCTCGTCGCGCCGCAGGTGAGAGTGTTCGGCGACGTGCCGTGGACGACCTACACCGTTCTCCAGATCGTCGACTCGGCCCAGCCCGGCGGCTCGGGCCTCGAGCACCAGAACTCGCACGTCAACGTTCTCGCTCCGCAGATGATCGGCAATCCCGGGCTGACTTCCCTCTACTCGCACGAGATCTTCCACGCCTGGAACGTCAAGCGCCTGAGGCCGGCTGACCTCTTTCCTTACCGCTACGACCGGCCGCAGCCGACGACGCTGCTTTGGATGAGCGAAGGCGTGACGGACTACTACGCCGACCTGGCCCAGGTGCGGGGTGGAACCGTCAACGCGCGCGGCTTCTACGATCTGTTGACGGAGAAGATCGCCGAAGTGGCGGCGCTGCCTCCGACCTCTCTCGAGGACGCCTCCCTGTCGGCGTGGATAAGCGTGCGCGATGGAACGGAGAGCATCTACTACGCGAAGGGCGCGCTCGCGGGACTGCTGCTCGACATCATGATCCGCGACGCTACCGACAACCGCGGCTCGCTGGACCGGGTGATGCGCTCGCTCTACGAGAGCACGTACCGCAATGGCCGCGGCTTTACCGCCGAGGAATGGTGGGACGCGGTGTCGCGCGAAGCGGGTGGACGGTCATTCGATGATTTCCATGCACGGTACGTCGACGGCCGCGATCCTTATCCGTGGAACACGATCCTTCCGCTGGCGGGACTCAGGCTGGGCGGAGATCCCATTCGCGAGCCACGGGTCGGGATAACCACGATGCAGGACACGACGGGGTTCTACGTCGCCGACCTCGGGCCGGGAAACCCACCGCTGCCTCCCGGACTCGAGAACGGCGATTTCCTTCTCGCCGTCGGCGGAATAAGCGTCTACGATCCGTTCTGGCTGGAGAAATTCCGCACTCGTTATTCCCGGGCGCCTGAAGGCATGGAGGTGCCGATCCGGGTGCGCAGGAACGGAGTCGAGCAGACGGTGCGGGTCAGACTTTCCTTCGTCAGTCGCGTGGATCAGCGGATCGTGGAAGACCCGCGTGCCTCAGGCAAGGCTCGACGCATCAGAGATGGGATTCTGCGCGGCGTGACCCGCCGCTAGCGGCTCGCCGGCGGAATCAGCTCCGAGGGGTCCTCGACGATCTCACGTCGATGACTCCCGGCTCGCGAATCAGCGCTACGGCGTTGTGGCGCGATACCAGTCGATCTTCGCGGGGTCGCGCGGCGCGGGGCCCGTCGCACGGTCCTTCATCAGCGCCTCTATTTCCGCTATCTCCCGGGGGACTCGCGAGATCCACTCGACGCCGGTTGACGTGACGATGTAGTCGTCCTCGATGCGCACACCGATGTTGGCATACTTGGCGACAGCCGCGCGAATTGTTTCCTTCAGCTGGCGATTGCGCGGGGTGTCGGGAATGATGTCGAGCGTGTTCCCGCGCACATAGATGCCCGGCTCGATCGTGAATGCCTGTCCCGCCGCCAGAACGTCGGCGGCGCCCGAGCGCCACGGATCGTGCACGTCGAGCCCGATGCCATGTCCGAGGCTGTGCATGTAGTAGAGCCTCAACTGCGGACAGGTTCCCACGCCGTTTCCTGTGGCGCAGTCGAACGTGGCAAACGGCGATTCTATCAGTCCCAGCCGCGTCAGCGATGCGGCGAGGGATGCCGTGGCTGAGTCAGCCATGTTGCTCGCCGGTGATCCGAGCTTCGCCTGGCGCTCGGCGGATGCTTGAGCATCGCGCACCGCCTGATAGATCTCGCGCTGCGGCGGGGTGAATACGCCGTTCACCGGAACCGTGCGCGTGACATCGGCCGCGTACCCCCGATATGAAGCGCCGATGTCCATCACCACCACGTCGCCGTCGTTCATGAAACGGTTGTCGGCGGTGTAGTGCAGCGTCGTCGAGTTGGGGCCGGAGCCGACGATGGTGGCAAAGGCCGGACGGTCGGCGCCATTCCGCCGGAAGGTGTACTCGATGAGCGCCTGAATCTCGAACTCGTTCATGCCGGGCCGGATGGCGCGAATCGCCTCGCGCTGCGCATCGACCGTGATCGACGCGGCCTTGCGAAGCAGATCTAGCTCGGCGGGGCTCTTCAACCTGCGGAGCGACTCGACCGCGCGATTCACCGGAGTAACGGCGACGCCGGGGAATCTCCCGCGCAGCTCCCTGATGAAGAGGTCGTCCTCGGAAGCGGTCGGCTCGTCTGCCGAGTAGTCTCCAACGACATGGAGCGGCGGGTTCGCCGCGAGGAGCGTGTCGAGCGTCGGTCTCAACGCGCGGATCGCGCGCGTATCGAGACCGGTGATGCGGCGCACGCCCTCGACTCCCGTACGATTGCCGGTCCACACTTCCTGCGCGGGGTCGCGGGGCATCACGAACATCATTTCCTTCACATCATTGCCGCGCTTCACCAGCACCAGTACGGCGCCGGGCTCGCGGAAACCGGTGAGGTACTCGAACTGCGGGTTCTGGAAGAACGCGAGGTAGTCCTGTTCGGGCTCGCCCGCGCCGAAGGCGACGACGACTCCGTCGCGGAGTGAACCGGCGAGCGCGGCGCGCCTGGACTGGTAGTCGCGCTGAGATATCAGCTGGGCGTGCAGCGAAACCGCCGTCGTCGCCAAAGCGACTGCGATGAGCAGGGTTCCGCGAACGAATTGTCGGATCATTGTGCCTTACTTGAGGATTGCCTTCGCAATCGTCTGGAGCTGCATGTTCGACGTGCCTTCGTAGATCGTTCCGATCTTGGCGTCGCGGTAGAACTTCTCGACCGGATAATCCTTCGTGTACCCGTAACCGCCGAACAGTTCCACGCACAGCGACGTGACGCGCTCGCAGACCTGCGAGGAGAAGAGCTTGGCCATTGCACCCTCGCGGGCGATGTCCTTTCCGGCGTCCTTGAGCCGCGCGGCGTTGTAGACCATGAGCCGCGCCGCTTCGACCTCGGTGGCGGCTTGCGCGATCTGGAACTGCACGCCTTGAAAGTCGGCGAGCGGCTTCCCGAACTGCTTGCGCTCGCTCAGGTAGTTGATCGTGGCGGTGAGCGCGCCCTGGGCGATGCCGATCATCTGCGCGCCGATTCCAATGCGGCCGCCGTTCAAGGTCTGGATGGCGATCTTGTAGCCCTGACCGACTGGGCCGAGCACGTTTTCTTCCGGCACTTCACAATCATCGAGCAGCAGCTCGACGGTGCTCGAGGCGCGGATGCCAAGCTTGTCCTCCTTCTTGCCGACCTTGAATCCCTTGAAATCGCGCTCGACGATGAAGGCGGTGATGCCGCGATATCCTGCCGCGGGATCGGCGTTGGCGAACACGACGAACACTCCCGCCTCGGCGCCGTTAGTGATCCAGAGCTTCTGCCCGTTGAGGATCCAGCGGTTGCCGCGCTTCTCGGCGCGCGCGGCAAGACTGAAAGCGTCGGAGCCCGAGCCCGCTTCCGACAGCGCGTACGCGCCGAGGGTCTCGCTGGTGAGGAGCGGCAGGTAGCGCGACTTCTGGTCGTCTGTGCCGTACCTGACGATCGGATAGTTGACAAGCGTGTTCTGCACGTCGCAGACGATGGCGGCGGCCGCGTCGATCTTGCTTATCTCCTCGACCGCCAGCGTCACCATGAAGAGACTGCCGCCGGCGCCGCCGTACTCCTCGGGAACCTCGATGCCCATGAGGCCGAGCTCGAAGTATTTGGGAAGGAGCTCGGGATCGATCCGGCCCGCCCTCTCCATCGCCATCACGCGCGGCCTCACTTCGTCTTCCGCGAACGCGGCGACGGCGCCCTGGAACATCAGCTCCTCCTCGGAGAGGAGCGTCAGTGCCGAAGGCGTCGTCTCAGTCTGCATTCGCTTCGACCGCGGCGCGCTCGAGCACTACCTGCGCCAGCTTCTCGTGGAGCCCGAACGCCGGGGTGACGTTGAAGCTGACGTCGGGAAAACCGCGCGCGGCGGCTTTCACCATCCGCGGAATGTCGGAAGTGGAATGCCGGCCCGGCGAGAGCATGTACGGGAACACGGTCACATCGGTCGCGCCCAGCCGCACGCAGTCGGCGAAGCCCTCAGCGATGTCGGGAGGGGCGAGCTCCATGTGTGCGTAGCGCACGACGACGTCGCTGCCGGCCATTCTTTGGATGAGATCGGCCATCTCGCGAAGCATTTCGTTTGCTTCGGTCAGGCGAGAGCCGTGATCTACGATCAGGATTCCCTTCATTGATTGAAGATCATCGAAGGCCGGAGAACAAGCAATCGGCGGGTTAGGGGCGCGTTTAGCGTTTTCCGTTGTCGCGTGATCCGTTTAGCGTTGGAAGCGGTAAGATGGTGAGAACGGGAGTCGTAAACGCAAAACGGACAACGCAATAACGGAAAACGCTAAACGCGCCCCTAATGGGCTGGCTCGTCTAACCCCTTCCCTTCATGCCACAACGGCCGCGCAATTCCCCCGGCATCGTCATAGAACTTTATCGCCCCCGGCGAATAAATCTTGGTCAGCAGCATTATCTGCCCGGTGTGCATCGAGAAGTGCTCGACGACGTGATAGATCGCGCCCATGACGGTCGTCTCGCGGCCCTGGATAATGAGCTTCTGCTTCAGATCCGCCTCGGTGAGCTTCGCCAGCACGGCGTCGGCCTCGCGCAGCACGCCCTCGAGCCGGGCTAGCAGGTCGGCGCCGCTGCCGCCTTGCTGCTGGGCGAATTCCTGCGCGCGGTCGCGCTCGATCTTCTTGCCGCCCACGCCGCCGATGATCCACTCGGTGACGTTGCCGGCCAGATGCACGAGCAGATTACCGATGCTGTTCGAGCCGGGGTTGGAGCGTCCCCAGATTGCGGCTTCGGGCAGCGCGTAAATGCAGTGCCCGAGCTTGATCGGATATTCCTTGATCAGCCAGTAGCGCGAGCGGGTAATGAATTCGTCCGCGATCATGACGCCGCCGCCGGAACCTTGCGCGGCGGGGCGGCCGCGCGCGCGGTGAGAGTGTCGCGGAAAACGTCGAGCGCGAGCTCGACTTTTCCGAACGGGGCCGAGACCTGCACTCCCTGTACCAGCGGCCGTACACGTTCCAGCATCTCGCGTGCGATCGCTATGCCTTCGGCCACGCCGTGCTCCTTCGATTTAGCGCTCGCCAGCCGCATGCGCTCGATGATCGAGAGCGGCACGACCACGCCCGGCACCTCGTTGGCGAGGAATTCGGCGTTCCGGAGCGAGACGAGCGGCCAGATTCCCGCGACGATCGGGATCCGGGTGTGCTCGATCGTCGAGAGAAATCGTTCCAGCTGCTCCACGTCGAACACGGGCTGGGTGATCGCGTACTCGGCGCCCGCATCCACCTTCCACTCGA
>Ga0190265_10001578_pt1 | contig 15002 bp, 12 predicted proteins | sample Popmic124T_FD_133135 | JGI IMG/M metagenome (GOLD analysis project Ga0190265, IMG submission 133135) | Populus adjacent soil microbial communities from riparian zone of Indian Creek, Utah, USA - 124 T | ecosystem: Environmental > Terrestrial > Soil > Riparian zone | place: USA: Utah | collected...
AGGCCTCGGGGGCGGGCCTTTCAGGGGCGGGGGGCGCGGATCACGCCGGCACCCAGCACACCACCGCCGTGCCGCCGCCCGGGCGCCGCTCGATGCGCAGGTGCCCCCCGTGGGCCTCGACGATCTCCCGGCAGAGCGGCAGGCCCAGCCCCGAGCCGCCGGCCTTCGACGTGTAGAAGGGAAGGAGCGCCTTCTTCAGGACCTCGTCGCTCATCCCGGAGCCGCGGTCCAGCACCCGGAAGCGGACGCCGCCCTCCCCCAGGTCCTCGACGCCGAGGCGGATCTCCTCGGGCGGGCTGCCCGACTCCTGGGCGTTCTTGAGCAGGTTGATGAGCGCCTGCTGTATCTGCGCGGGGTCGAAGCGGGCGCTCCGGCTCGGCGCCTCGCCGTCGAGCGCGAAGGGGAAGAGCTGCGCCAAGTCCGCCAGGAAGGCGCCCCAGTGGACCTCCCGCCGGTTCGGCGCGGGCAGGCGGGCGAAGCGGGCGTAGCCCTCCAGGAACTCCTTGAGGTGGGTGGCCCGCTCGTCGATCACGTCGAGCATGGACTCCAGGCGGTCCGCGTGCCCGGGGTTCTGGGTGATGTGGCGCACCGAGCGGGCGAGCGAGGCGATGGGAGCGAGCGAGTTGTTGATCTCGTGAGACAGCGTGCGGATCGCCCGCTTCCAGACGTCGACCTCCTGGCGGCGGAGCTCCGGGGTGAGCCGCTTGACGAGGGTCAAGTCGTGCCGCTGGCCGTTCAGCTCGAAGGCCCGGCGCGCCACGTGGTAGACCTCCTCCTCGCCCCCGCTCTCGAGCGAGAACAGCGAGTCCTGCCCGCCGGCGAGAGCCTCCCGCAACGCCTCGGGGCAAGACTCCAGAACCTGGCCGAACACCAGGCCCTCCAGGCGCCCGCGCACCTCGAACAGCTCGCGCGCCGTCTTGTTGCTGAACACCACCCGGTCGCGCGCGTTGGTGAGCACGATCGCCATCGGAGTCGCCTCAAAAACCGTCGCCAGCAGCATCTCCCGCTCGAGGATCGCGCTGCGCTCGTCCCGCAGCACGTCCCCCACCGAGTTGTAGAGCGAGACCAGCTCGCCCAGCTCGTCTTTGCGGTCGACCGCCAGATGAAGGCTGAAGTCCCTGTCCTTGAACCCCTGAACGCCGTCGCGAAGGGCCGCGAGGGTCCTGGCCGCGGGATCGAGCACCCGGCCGAGCACCCACAGGCCTAAAGGGATACCAACTCCGAGGGCGACGAGCACCGCAGCCCAGGGCAGCAGCCAATGGCTCGCCGCCAAGGCCACCGCGGAAGCGACCAGGAGAGCCGCCGCGGCGGCGAGGCGGAGACGGGCGGCGAAGCGGAGGGGTTTACGGGCCATGGGGGGATATGCGAAGCCGCGAGGGCTCCCAGAATCAAGCGCCGTTGCGGGCTGATTTGTACGGCAGGGCTTCCAGGCTCACTCGCTCGTTCAAGGCCTCGAACTCCGGATCCTTGTGCAGGAGAGTCGCTTCCTGCCGGTGTGCGAACGCGGCGATCAGGGAGTCCGCGAGAGACAGCCGATGCTCGGCCTTGAGCTGCGCAGCGGTCAATATCGTAGGCTCATCGTTCTGCCAGAGAACCTCGCAGGGAAGCTGCTTCATGAGCGCATAGCGCCGGTCCGCCTCTCCCCGTCCGCGCTCCTGCTGGCTGATGTAGTAGACCTCTAACAGGACCATCCACGGGAGGAAGCAACGTTCCTGTCGCAGGACCTCCTCGACGCGCTCCGAACCGGCCTCATCCTCGATGAACGTGAGCAAGGCCGAGGTGTCCAGAACGAAGCTCCTAGGAGCCACGTTCCCGGTCCTCACGACGGCCGTTGAGCAAGCGAGAGAGGAGCGCTTCTCCTCGCCCCGCACCCCGAAGAGCGGAAATCGCGTCTGCGGGGACGGGGACGACCCGGATCATCTCCCCATCATCCAGCCAGACGAGCCTGTCGCCCTCCTTGATCTGGTGGCGCCTGCGGATCGCTGCCGGAATGTTGGTCTGACCCTTCTTGGTGACTGAGGTTTCCATGCCGAGCCCTCCTCCTGCGATTCTACCGAAGCGGCGAGAGGCCGGCAAGGCAATGCAGCCCCTTGCAAGGCAATTGCTCCAAGTGCCTTGCAAGATTCGCCGCTGATCTCACCCCCGGAGCCGGCGCTCGACGGTCAGGCCCAGTTTCTCCATCTTGCGGTAGAGCGCCTGGCGGGAGAGGCCGAGGAGGTCGGCGGCCTTGGCGATCACGCCTTCGGCTTCTTCCAGGGCGCGCTCGATCTTCACCTTTTCGGCGAGGAGGAGCTCGTCTTCGGGGCCGGCGAGGCGCAGGGCCGGGATGGCCGGGGCGGGGGTGCCGAGGCCGAGGTCGGCGGCCTTGAGGGCGTCGGCGCCGGCGACCAGGACGGCGCGGCGGAGGGTGTTTTCGAGCTCGCGGACGTTGCCGGGCCAGGGGTGGCGCAGCAGGGCTTCGCGGGCTTCGGGCTCCAGGCGCCAGAGGGCTCCGGTGGGCGACGGCGAGAGGTCGCGGAGGAAGCGTTCGGCGAGCGGGATCACGTCCTCCGGACGCTCGGCGAGCGGCGGCATGGCCAGCTCGATGACGTTCAGGCGGTAGTAGAGGTCTTCGCGGAAGCGGCCGGCGGCGATCTCTCTGCGCAGGTCGGCGTTGGTGGCACAGAGGATGCGCACGTCGACGCGGCGGGTCTCGCTGCTGCCGAGGCGCTCGAAGCTGCCGCTCTGGAGGACCCGCAGCAGCTTCATCTGCCCGGAGGCGGAGAGGTTGCCGATCTCGTCCAGGAAGAGGGTGCCGCCGTCCGCGGCTTCGAAGCGGCCGGTGCGGCGGCGCATGGCGCCGGTGAAGGCGCCGGCCTCGGCGCCGAAGAGCTCGCTCTCCAGCAGCTCGTCCGGCAGGGCGCCGGCGTTGACGCGCACGAAGGGTTTGTCCTTGCGCCGCGAGTTGGCCTGCACGATCTCGGCGATCTTCTCCTTGCCGGAGCCGCTCGGGCCGGTGATGAGGACCGGCACGTCCGCCCGCGCCACCTGGAGCGCCAGGGTGACCACGGCGTGCACCTTCTCGCTGGCCCACACCATGCCGCACAGCTCGTGCCGCTCGGCGAGCTCCTCCCAGCTCCGCCGCGCCCGGCCGCGCAGGCGGGCGTTTTCGAGCTGCAACTCGCGCAGGCGCAGCAGGTTGCGCACGCTGGCGAAGAGCTTCTCGTCGTCCCAGGGCTTGGCGAGGTAGTCGCTCGCCCCTTCCTTGACGAGCTGGACGGCGGTCGAGAGCGCGGTCCAGGCGGTGATCAGGAGCACCGGCAGGCTGGGGTGCCAGCGCCGGATCTCGCGGAAGAGGGCCACCCCCTCGGCGCCGCTGGTCGCCTCGGGGCTGAAGTTCATGTCCTGCACCACGACGCCGATCTCCCCGTCGGCGTCCAGGGCGCGGATCGCCTCGGCCGGCGTGCGGGCGGTCACGCACTGGACCCCCCGGATCTCGAACAGGATCTGGAGGGCGGTCGCGACCGCCGGCTGGTCTTCGACGATGAGGACTTTGAGTGACATTCCCTCTATATATACACCCTAGACGTTCCGCGTCGCGATCGCCGGCGCAATCCTGGCCCCGCGCAACGCCGGCCCGAGGGCCGCTCCCAGGCCGATCGTCCAGAGGAGGAAGACGCCGGCGGCCACGACCTGCCACTCCAGCCGGGCCGCGTCGGTGAAATTCACCAGGCCGACGTTGAGACCGATTGCCAGAGCGATGCCAAGCAGGGCGCCGAGGCTCGTCACCATCCAGTTCTCGAGCAGGAAGTAGCGCAGGATGGCTCCCTGGGTGGCTCCCAGGGCGCGCCGAGTGCCGATCTGCCGGCGGCGCTCGGCGACCGAGAAGGCGGTCAGCCCGACGATCCCCAGGCTGGTCACCAGGACGAGGAGGGCCATGACGCCGTTGAGCGACGCCACCAGGAGACGGTCCTGAGAGTGGTACTGGCCGCGCATCTCGGGGATCGTCCGCACCCGCACGTTCCTCCCCGTCTCGGCGCGCAGCAGGAACGCCTCGACCTCCCGTGCCACGGCGCTGGACTTGCCGGGCTCGACGCGCACCAGGTAGTCCATGCCGGCGCCCATCATGTCGGAGCGGCCGGGGAAGATGACGACGACCTCGCTGCTCTCCCCCATCGGGTTGTAGAAGCGGTCGAAGATCCCCACGATGGTGAACTCCCCCTCCCCGCTGCCCTCCCCGGGCTGCACCGTCTTGCCCAGGGCGGCGCCCTCCGGGAAGAGGCGCTCGGCCAAAACCCGGCTGATCAGGATGGGGGTCGTCCTCTGGAGGACGAAGACGCTGGTGTCGACCTGATTCTCTTCCTCGGTGAAGGTGCGGCCCCCGACGAGCGAGACGCCGAGGGTCTCGGCGAGCGCCGGGTCGGCCGAGTAGAACTGTGCGCCGATCTCGTCGTCCGGGTTGCGGCTCTGGCCGCTGCCGGGCCGCTGCAGGGCCATGGTGGTGCCGCCGCCGCGCCAGGGCAGGAAGTTGGTGTTGCTGGCGCTCTCGACACCGGGGATGGCGGAGAGGCCCGCGAGGTCGGCGGCGACCCTCTGCGCCTTGGCCTCTTCCACCGCGAGGTGCTCGGCGAAGGGGGTGGTCGAGACGGCGAGCAGGGCCTCGTCGTCGAAGCCCGAGGGCCGCGAGATCTCGGCGCGGGCGGAGAGGATCAGGGTCGCGCAGTTGGCCACGATGGCGAGCGTCAGCGCCACCTCGGCGACGATGAGGAAGAAGCGCGCCCGGTTTCTGGTCAGGGCGCGGAAGATCGGTCCGAATTCCATGTCTGCTCCTTGCTTTCCAATCCACCAGGTCTATTGATTCTTCAAGTGCCGCGCCGGCGGGATCGAGCAGATGCGCCAGGCGGGATAGATACCCGCCAGGGCCCCGGCGGCGAGCGAGAGCAGGATGGCCGTCATGACCATCGTGGCGTCGAGCTGGAAGAAGCCCTCGGTGCCGGAGATGACGCGGTAGACCCGGTTGAGGAGCGCCAGGCCGCCGAAGGAGAGCAGCAGCCCGAAGGCGCCGCCGATCAGCCCCACCAACTCGCACTCGACCAGGTGCTGCAGGAAGATGGCCCGCCGGCTCGCCCCCAGGGCGCGCCGTACGCCGACGATCGGCGCCCGGGCCAGGAACTTGCCGAGGAAGAGGCCGATCAGGTTGAGCGCCGCGACCACCAGGAAGAGCAGGGAGATGGCGGCGAGCGACTTGGCCTGGGCCGGCACCGCCTCCCACTCCTCCATGAGCTCGAGCACCGGGGTGATGCGGTTGTCGAGCGGGCGCTGGAAGCGGCTGGCCTTCTTCTGTTCCAGGGCGTAGGCATCCAGGAAGCTCTTGTAGCCCTGGCGCTGGGCTTCGGTCGGCAGCTCGACCCACATCTGGAGCCAGACGGCCTCGGTGTTGTGCAGGCGCTCGACGAAGTCGTCGGAGTCCGGGCCGCTCCAGCTCTGTATGTTGCCGTTGCTCCGCACCTCCATCGGCTCGACCAGGTTGAAGGGCATGAAGAGGTCTTCGGGCTGGGCGTTCGGGTTCTGCGTCAGGTCGTAGAAGAGGACCTTTGGCCGCCAGGGGGCGAGCACGCCCACGACGCGGAAGTCGCGGTTGGCGACGCGTACGGTCTTGCCCACGCTGTCCGCCCCGCCGAAGAGCCGGTCGTTCAAGGCGGCGGAGAGCACCACCACCTGCTCGGCGCGCTCGTCCGCCGTCTTGTCCCAACCCGAGCCGTAGCGGAAGGGCACGTCGAACATCGGGAAGAAGTCGCTGAAGGCGAGGCGCACCTGCTGCTGGAACGGCCGGTCGCCGACAGTGTTCGAGGCGTTCGGGTAGACGTACATGCGGGACTTGAACATGCCCGTCTGGCGCAGGGGGATGCCGGTCTTCAGGATGCCGCGCAGATCGCGGTAGGTGATCTGCTGCGGCGGCCCGGGCCGGCTGCTGGAGAACGGCGCAGCCGGGTCCCAGGAGTCGAGCCGCACGTAGAAGAGGTCGCCGCTCTTGCCCGGGATCGGGTCGCTCGAAAGCGCGCCGTAGGCGGTGACGAAGGTGGTCGCGACGCCGACGCCCAAGGCGATGCCGGCGACGATGAGCCCCGAGAGCACCGGGTGGCGCAGGACGCTCTTCCAGGCCAGGCGGACGTTGTAGAGCAGCATGGCCGCCTCCTAGACCGCCGCCCGCCGGGCGTCCGCGTGACGGTTCAGGGGGAGCGGCGCGATGCGTTCGAGGTCGACCATCCGGCCGTCCGCGATGTGGAGCTGCCGGTGGGCGCGGGAGGCGTGCTCGGGGTTGTGGGTCACCATGACGATCGTGGTGCCCGACTCGTTGACCGCCTCCAGGATGTCCATGATCTCGCGCGCCATGCCCGAGTCCAAGTTCCCCGTCGGCTCGTCGGCGAGGATCAGCTTGGGATCGCCGGCCAGGACGCGGGCGATGGCGACCCTCTGCTGCTGGCCGCCCGAGAGCTGGGAGGGCAGGTGGTTCAGGCGCGCCGAGAGCCCCACCTGGGAGACCGCCCGCTCGATGCGCTCCCGGCGCTCCCTGGCGCCGAGGCCGCGGTAGCGCAGCGGCACGTCGACGTTGTCGAAGACGTCGAGGTCCGGGATCAGGTTGAAGCTCTGGAAGATGAACCCGATCTTCTCGTTGCGGATGCGAGACATCTGGCGGTCGGTCAGGCGCGAGACGTCGACGCCGTCCAGCGTATAGCGCCCCTGCTCGAAGCCGTCGAGCAACCCGGAGACGTTCAGGAAGGTCGTCTTTCCCGAGCCCGAGGGGCCGGTGATGGTGACGAACTCCCCCTCCTCCACCTCCATCGTGAAGTCGCGCAGCGCCCGGGTTTCGACCAGGCCGGTGCGGTAGATCTTGGTGATGTTCTCCATCTTTAACATTGCTTATCTCCTCGCGCGCCTAGCGGCGGACCAGCACAGTTTTCGCGCCGTTGAATTGTTGAATGTCTGAAAGCAGGACCTGCTCCCCCTCGGAGAGGCCGTCGACGACCTCCACCTCGGAGACGGACGTCGCGCCCGTCCGCATCGGCCGCAGGGTCACCAGGCCGTCTGCCAGCACGTAGATCTGCCGGCCGCCGCCGCTCTCCAGGAACGGCCCGCGCGGCACCTTGAGCACCGCGTTGCGCTTCTCCAGGACGAGCCGCACGGAGACGCGCTGGCTCTGCCGCAGCCCCTCGGGCGTCGCGCCGGCGAAGGCGACGGTGCCCTGCACCTGGCTCGACCGCACCTCGGGCGAGACCGAGGTGAGCCGGCCCGCCACGTCGCGGCCGCCGTAGGTGATGACCGCCGGGGTGCCGGGCACCGCCTCGTCCGCATAGGCCTCGGGGATCTGCACCTCGACCACGAGCTCCGAGAGGTCGACGACGGTCAAGAGCGGCGCGTTAGGGGCGACCGCGTCCCGGTCCTGCACGTCGATCGTCGCGACCAGCCCGTCGAACGGCGAGCGCACCGCGAGCTCGGCCGTCCGGCGCTCCAGCTCGGCGACCACCAGCCGCTGGCGCTCGACCTGGCGGCGGCGGTCTTCCACCTCGAAGTCGCGGGCCTCGCGGGAGAGGCCGCTGCCCTCCTCGGCCTGCTCCAGCTCGACCTCGGCGATGCGCACGGCGTCCCTGCCGCGCTCGTGCTCCACCGCGTTGAGCAGCCCCTCGGCGCGCAGCTTCTCGGCGCGCTCCAGGTCGCGCCGCGCGGCTTCGAGGCGCACCCGCCGCAGCTTCAGCGTCTGCACGTCCGACTGGTTCTGCTGCCGGGCGGAGAGCTCGGCCCGGCCCAGCTCGGAGTCGAGCGACTGGAGCCGCGAGCGCTCCTGGGCGAGCTCGGTTGCCAGCTCCGGGCTCGCGACCGTCGCCAGCGTCTGCCCTGCCCGCACCGCCGCACCGGGCTTGACCGCGAGCGACACGATCCCCTGCGCCGGGCTGTAGAGCTTGGGATGGTTGGCCGCGACGACCCGCCCCTGGGCCGCGACGTCGCGCTCCAGGTCGCCGCGCGTCACCGTCGCCACCTGCAGCCGCGCGAGGTCGACCGACTGCTCCGCCCGCGCCCACCGCTTGAACGCCGGCCCCAGGAGCACCAGGGCGACCAGCAGCGCCCCGGCCACCCCCAACAGCACTTTGAAGCGCCGGGAGAGCCCCGGCGCCTTATGAATCCTCTGGTCCATCGAATCGGTTTCTTGGATCATGGCGATCCTCCTCTAGAGCAACCTGGATGCCAGGCTGGAGGAGGACCGTAAATCGCTGAGTTACACCCACTTATGGGGATTAATGGGTGTCCGGACGGAGCGGACGGTGACAGGTGTCCGGCGGGCCGGCGGACACCTGTCCGGTGTGCGGAGGCGGGCTACCGGTAGATCTCGGCTCCCGCCTGGCGGAACTCCTCCGACTTCTCCTTCATGCCGGCTTCGAGGGCCGCGGCCTCCTCCACCCCCTGGCGGGCGGCGTACTCGCGCACCTCCTCGGTGATCTTCATCGAGCAGAAGTGCGGCCCGCACATCGAGCAGAAGTGGGCGAGCTTGGCGCCCTCCTGGGGGAGGGTCTCGTCGTGGTAGGAGCGGGCAGTGTCGGGGTCCAGCGAGAGGTTGAACTGGTCCTCCCAGCGGAACTCGAAGCGGGCCTTGGAGAGCGCGTTGTCGCGGATCTGCGCCCCGGGGTGGCCCTTGGCGAGGTCGGCAGCGTGGGCGGCGATCTTGTAGGTGATCACCCCCTGCTTGACGTCCTCCCGGTTGGGCAGCCCCAGGTGCTCCTTGGGGGTGACGTAGCAGAGCATGGCGCAGCCGTACCAGCCGATCATCGCGGCGCCGATGCCCGAGGTGATGTGGTCGTAGCCGGGGGCGACGTCGGTCGTGAGCGGCCCCAGAGTGTAGAAGGGGGCCTCGCCGCAGGCGGCGAGCTGGCGGGTCATGTTCTCGTGGATCAGGTGCATGGGGATGTGCCCCGGGCCTTCGATCATCACCTGCACGTCGTGCTTCCAGGCGACCTGGGTCAGCTCGCCCAGGGTGTCGAGCTCGGCAAACTGGGCGGCGTCGTTGGCGTCGGCGATGGCGCCGGGGCGCAGGCCGTCCCCCAGGCTGAAGGCGACGTCGTAGGCGCGCATGATCTCGCAGATCTCTTCGAAGTGCTCGTAGGCGAAGCTCTCCCGGTGATGGGCCAGGCACCACTTGGCGTGGATGGCGCCGCCGCGCGAGACGATGCCGGTCATGCGGCCGGCGGTCAGCGGCACGTAGGCGAGGCGCACCCCGGCGTGGATGGTGAAGTAGTCGACCCCCTGCTCGGCCTGCTCGATCAGCGTGTCGCGATAGATCTCCCAGGTGAGGTCCTCGGCGCGGCCGCCCACCTTCTCCAGCGCCTGGTAGATGGGCACGGTGCCGATCGGCACGGGGGAGTTCCGCAGGATCCACTCGCGGGTCTCGTGGATGTTCTTGCCCGTCGACAGGTCCATCACCGTGTCCGCGCCCCAGCGGATCGCCCAGGTCATCTTCTCCACCTCCTCCTCGATCGAGGAGGTGACGGCCGAGTTGCCGATGTTGGCGTTGATCTTGACCAGGAAGTTGCGGCCGATCACCATCGGCTCGCTCTCGGGGTGGTTGACGTTCGACGGGATGATGGCCCGGCCGCGGGCGACCTCGTCGCGCACGAATTCGGGGGTGATGACGGCCGGCAGGCTCGCCCCCCAGGGCTGCCCCGGGTGCTGGGCCACGCCGCCCCCCCAGGCCTTGCCGCCCGCCGCCTCGCCGGCCAGCTCGCGGCGCTGGTTCTCGCGGATGGCGATGAACTCCATCTCGGGGGTGACGATCCCCTTCCTGGCGTAGTGCATCTGCGTGACGTTCGCCCCCGGCCGGGCGCAGAGCGGCCGCCGCACGTGCCGGAAGCGGATCGCGTCGAGCCCGGAGTCCGCCGCCCGCCGCCGGCCGTACTCGGAGGATACGGCGGGCAGCTCCAGGACATCGCCGCGGCCGAGGATCCAGTCGCGTCGCAGCGCAGGCAGCCCCTGGTGGACGTCGATGCGAGCGTCGGGGTCCGTGTAAGGGCCCGAGGTGTCGTAGAGGGTGACCGGAGGGTTTTCCACCGATCTTTCCCCAAGAGCGCCGGCGTGAGTCCGCGTCGGCGCGACCCGCACCTCGCGCATCGGCACCCGCACGCCGGGCAGGCTGCCCTCGACATAGACCCGGGTGGAGGCCGGGAAGGGTTGCCGGGCGTCGTCCATGGTGGTCGCGGTCGGGGTCTGGTTGGGTTCGCTCATCTCAAGCCGATCCTACATCACGCCCCCCGCTATACTCCCACCCATGGCCGAAACCCTCGACCTCCAGGCCCTCCGCGAGTCCATCGAAGAGATCGACCGCGAGATCCTCTCCCAGCTCCGCCGGCGGATGAGCCTGGCGGAGGAGGTGGCGGCAGCGAAGCTGCGGACGGCTTCTCCCTTTCGCGACGAGCCGCGGGAAGACCAGGTCCTCCAGCGGGTGCGGCACGCCGCGGTCGAACGGGGCATCGACCCTCACGAGGTCGAGCGGCTCTACAGGGTGATCATGGACATGTCGGTGGCACACCAGAAGGCCCACGTGCGCTCCCTCGACTCGACTCCCCTGCGCGTCTCCTATCAGGGCGTCGAGGGCTCCTACAGCCATCTCACCGCCCAGCGCCGCTACGCCGGCATCCCGGGGGGCGTGCTGCTCGAAGGTTTCGAGACCTTCCGCGCCGCCGCCGAGGCGGTGCGCGGCGGCACGGCCGACCGCGCCTTGCTGCCCATCGAGAACACCACGGCCGGGAGCATCAACGAGACCTACGATCTCTTGGCCGAGGGCGGCCTCACCATCACCGCCGAGGCGGTGAGCCGCATCGAGCACTGCCTGCTCGGTCTGCCGGGCGCCAGGATCGAGGACCTGAAGGTCCTGCTCTCGCATCCCCAGGGGCTGCTCCAGTGCCAGGACTTCCTGCGCACCGTGCCCTTCCTCCGCACCCAGACGGAGTTCGACACCGCCGGCTCGGCGCGCAAGGTGCGCGAGCGCAACGATCCCACGGTGGCAGCCATCGCCGGCGAGTCGGCGGCCCGCCTCTACGGCCTGGAGGTGCTGCGGCGGGGCATCCAGTCGCAGGAGGGCAACTACACCCGCTTCGTCGAGCTGGCTCACGACGCCATCGGCTTCCCGCCCGAGGCCCCGGCCAAGACCTCGCTCCTGCTGACTCTCCCCGATCAGCCGGGCTCCCTCGCCGAGGTGCTCGGCGTCCTCAGCCGGCGGGGCGTCAACCTGGCGAAGCTCGAGTCGCGCCCCATCCCGGCGAGCCCCTGGCAGTACCGCTTCTACCTGGACCTGCACGGCAACGCCCACCGCGAGCCGGTGCGCGGCGCCTTGGAAGAGATCCGCCCGTTGACGACCGAGTTGCGGGCGCTCGGCACCTACCCGAGCGCCGAGAACCCTTAGTTTGTCCCGTAGTTTGCGCCCCGGAGGCCCGACCATGCCCTACGCGACCCGTTCCCTGATGACCCTGCTCGTCTGCCTGCTCGCGGGCTCCACCCCGGGGACGGCGGAAGAGCCGGTCCCCGCCGAGTGGCTGACGCCGGCGGAAGTCGCCGGCTTCGAGGCCACGCCCACCTACGACGAGACGATCAAGTTCTTGGAGAAGCTCCAGCCCCGGCTGCCCGAGATGTACCTCGGCTTCTACGGCAGCTCCGGCCAGGGCCGCCCCATGCCTTTCGTGGTGGTCTCCAAGGAGAAGGCCTTCACCGGCCCGAAGGCGCAGGCGCTGCCGAAGCCGATCGTGATGATCCAGAACGGCATCCACGGCGGCGAGATCGACGGCAAGGACGCCTCGCTGATGATCCTCCGCGACCTCGCCCTCGGGCGCCACCGCGAGCTGCTCGATGCGGCGACCCTGGTCATCCTGCCGATCTACAACGTCGACGGCCACGAGCAGATGTCGCCCTACAACCGCCCCAACCAGGACGGCCCGAAGAAGGGCATGGGCTTCCGCACCACGACCAACGGCCTCGACTTGAACCGCGACCACCTGAAGCTCGCCTCCGAGGAGGCGCGCTCGCTGGTCGCGCTGGTCAACTCCTGGCGCCCCCACCTTCACGTGGACGACCACGTCACCGACGGCGTCGACCACGCCTGGGTGCTGACCTGGACCTACGCCGAAGCGCCCCAGATGCCCGCCCCGATCGACGCCTGGCTCCAGGCCCACATGCCGGCCGTCTTCGCCGCGACGGAGAAGGCGGGCTATCGCAACGGCCCCTACGTCGACCTCGTCGACCGTGACGACCCGGCCAAGGGGTTTTCCTCCTGGGTGGGCCAGCCGCGCTACTCCTCGGGCTACTTCCCGCTGCGCAACCGCCCCTCGATCCTCGTCGAGATGCACTCCTACAAGCCCTACCGCGAGCGGGTGCTCGCCAACCGCGCCCTCCTCCTGGAGCTCCTCGCGGAGATCGGCAAGGACCCCGGCGCGCTGGTCAAGGCGGTCGCGGACGCCGAGGCCGCGACGGTCGCCCTCGGCAAGGCGGACGCGCCGCCGTCGGAAGTGGCGGTCTCCTTCATCCAGAGCGAGACGCCCGACCGCATCCGGTTCCCGGTCTATGCGGGCGAGCAGCGGCCCTCGATCGTGAGCGGACGCGGCCAGTTCGTCTACCGGCGGGGGGAGGTCAACGAGATCGAGGTGCCCTGGTTCCACCGCGCCCGGGTGGCGCAGGCCCTTCCCCGTCCGCGCGGCTACCTGGTGCTGCCGGGCTGGCCGCAGATCGAGGAGCGGCTGCGCGGCCATGGGCTGCGGGTCGAGAAGCTCAGCGCCCCGGCCGAAATCGAGGTCGAAACGATGCGGGTGGCCGCTCCCGAGCCCGCCCGGCCTTCCTACCAGGGCCTGACGCAGGTGACGGCCACGGTGACCCGCAAGAGCGAACGCCGCAAGCTGCCGGCCGGCTCCCTCTGGATACCGGCCGACCAGCCGGACTTCGCCGTGGCGGTGCAGCTCCTGGAGCCCGAAGCGCCCGACTCGCTGTTCGCCTGGGGGCTTCTCTCGACCGTCTTCGAGCAGAAGGAATACATCGACCCGCGGGTGCTCGAGAACCTGGTGGCCAGGATGCTCGAGGACGCCAAGACCGCAGCCGACTGGGAAGCCGCCTTGCGCGACCCGAAGCTCGCCGGCGACCCCCGCGCCCGCTACCTCTGGTGGTACCAGCGCACCCCCTACTGGGACGACAACGTGGGGCTCCTCCCCTACTTCCGGGTGATGCGGGCGCCGCAGGTCGCGACCCTCCCCTGGAGATAAGTATGATTTAATGAATTTGATGGGATTCCGTCCCGCCCTCGCGACCCTGGCCCTCGCACTCTTCTGCCTCCATCTCGCGGCCTCGGCGCTGTGGATGCTGAGGCTCAGCGCGGGGTCGGCCCTGCTGGCGGTCCGCACCTACGGCGAGACCCTGGAAGCCAAGCAGGCCCGGCTCTTCGGCCCCGCCTACACGGGGGCCGTCGCCGCCATCCGCCGCACCATCCCGGAGAACGCCCCCTACCTGCTGGTCGACGCCGGAGCGGACTCGGGCGCCATTTTCTGGGTGCGCTTCGATCTCGCGCCCCGCCGTGCCATCCTGGTGGGCAAGCTGGACGACCTGCGGCGATTCGAGCGCCTGAAGAAGCACCTGCCGACCGGGGTGCCCTGGGTGGTGATCGCCCACCCCACCCCCGACAGACCTCCCGTCGTGCTGGACCGCTTCCGCTTCCTCCAGGAATTCGCGCGGCGGTGACGGCGCTGCTCGCCGCTCTCGGCGCCGTGGCGCTCTTCGCGGTGCCGGGCTTCGCGCTCGCCGGGCTCTTCCCCCTGCTGCGCGGGCTGCCGCTCCCCCGCCGGCTCGCCTACGGCTACCTGCTGGGGGTCGCCGCCCTGCCGGGAGCGCTCTACGCCGGCTCCTTCCTCTTCGCAGTCCCCCTGAAGGCGCCCGCGGTCTTCACCCTGGCGGCCGTGCTCAGCGTGCCGCTGGCGGTCCCGGGGACCTGGAGGCGCGCCGCTGCAGCCGGGGCGAGGAGCCCACGGCGACGGCGCGGTCTCCTCGTCCCCATGGCAGCGGCGCTGGCGGCGGTGGTCTCCATCGGGATCTTCGCAGACGCGGTCAGCGATCCGCTCAAGGGCTGGGACAGCCGGATGACCTGGGGCACGCAGGCGCGCTACGTCCGGGAGGCGGGCTCCGTCCTCCCCGCCGCCATCGCCAGGCAGCGCTGGTTCGTCACCCACCCGCGCTACCCGCTGCTCCTGCCGGTGGCGCAGGTGGCGGCGCAGGAGGCGTTCGGGCTGGCTCCGGACGACCCCGCCTACCGCGCCCTCTACGCCGCTTTCTTCCCGGCCTTCCTGCTGGTGCTCTGGGACGGCGCGTCGCGCTGGGCCGGCCGCCGCGCCGCCGCCCTCACCCTCCTCGCGGCCTGCGGGATGCCTTTCGTCGCCTACAGCGCGGACGGCGGCGCGGCGAGCGCCTGCGCCGACCTGCCTCTCGCCTGCTTCACCGGCGCCGCGCTGGTGCTACTGCTGCGGCGCGGCGGGCGGCCGCTGGACGCCCTGGCGGCCGGCCTGCTCCTGGCCGGTGCCGTCCTCACCAAGAACGAGGGCCTGCCGATCGCCCTGGTCGTCCTCGCCGGGGTGGCTCTGAAGCCCGGGCGCCTCCGGCCGTGGCGGGCGCTGGCGACCGCCGCCGGGCCGCCGCTCGCCGCCTTCGCCCTGCTCGCCGCCTGGCGCGCCGGCATCGTCAACCGTTTCGACGAGGCCTACCTGGACCTGCTCTCCCTCGGGACCTTTCACTCCGCTGCCGACGCCGCCTCCAAGGTGGTGCCGGTGGTGCTGCGCCGGATGTTCGCCTGGGAGGACTGGACGCTCTTCTGGTGGGCCGCGCCTCTCGCCCTCCTCGCCGGCCGGCGAGGCCTGCGCCGGCCGGTGGCCCGGCCGCTGCTGCTTGCCTGCATGGCTCCACCGGCGCTCGGCTGGACCGCCTACCTGATCTCTCTCTGGGATCCGGCGGTGCTG
>Ga0190265_10001579_pt1 | contig 15000 bp, 10 predicted proteins | sample Popmic124T_FD_133135 | JGI IMG/M metagenome (GOLD analysis project Ga0190265, IMG submission 133135) | Populus adjacent soil microbial communities from riparian zone of Indian Creek, Utah, USA - 124 T | ecosystem: Environmental > Terrestrial > Soil > Riparian zone | place: USA: Utah | collected...
GCCGCCGACTTGTGCCGCGAGCGCATCGCTGAGGTAATCGCCGTTAAGGTTCAACGTGGCAATCACATCAAAGTCTTCGGGACGCGTCAGTACTTGCTGGAGCGTGATGTCGGCAATGGCGTCCTTGATGACGAGACCCGCGCCCGGTTTGCCTTCGGGAATCCGGCACCACGGGCCGCCATCGATCTCCACCGCGCCAAAAAACTGTTTCGCCGTTTCGTAGCCCCAATCACGGAACGAACCTTCCGTGAATTTCATGATGTTGCCCTTGTGAACGATGGTCACGCTCTTGCGCTTGAACTTGATCGCGTAACCGATGGCGCTGTGGATAAGCCGCACGCTGCCGCTGTAGCTCACGGCCTTGAGGCCGATACCGACCTTCACGTCGCTGGGGAAACCTTTCGCGCCGACGGCATTCCAGAATTCTTCAGCGGCCGGTTTGGTGCCGAACCGAATCTTTTTGAAGTCCTTCGGAAATTCCTTCGCCACGAAATCTAAAACCTTCTGCGACTCAGGCGTTCCCCCCGCGTATTCGATCCCCGCGTAAATGTCCTCCGTGTTTTCGCGGAAGATGATCATGTCCACTTTCTCCGGGCGCTTGACCGGCGATGGCACGCCGGTGAACCACTGGACCGGACGCAGGCAGACATAGAGATCCAGCATCTGGCGCAAGGCCACGTTGAGCGAGCGAATGCCGCCACCCACCGGCGTCGTGAGCGGGCCTTTGATGCCGACGAGATACTCCTTGAACGCTTCCACGGTGTCGTCCGGCAGCCAGTTATCGAATTTGTTCTTGGCCACCTCACCGGCAAAGACTTCGAACCACGCGATCTTACGCTTGCCCCCGTATGCTTTATGCACCGCCGCATCGAACACGCGCTCACTCGCGGCCCAGATGTCGGGACCCGTGCCGTCGCCGCGAATGAACGGTAGAATCGGATTGTCCGGCACGTTGAGCTTGCCATTTTGCGTTGAGATTTTTCCGCCAGCCGGCGGCGTTACGTCTTTATAGGCCATGATTCAATTTCAGGTTCAGGTTAAAGGTCGCGGTGTCCGGGTTTTGATTCCCATTCCGCACTCAAACTCCGCGTTCAAAAATGTCCGTGGTTCTTACTGACGACGCCGGGGAATGACAAACACCAAAATCTGCCCATTGGGATTTGAAGGTCGTGGCTGCTTGATAGCCCCGAGTCGCCCCGGGGATCCCAGAGGCGTGTTGTCCAGAGCGCCAACAGTGGAGTGCAACGCACCCTTTAGTCGTACTCGATTGGCTGTGACGAGACTCGCAAAACGGAATTCAGCAAATTGAACGTTGCCCTCCCGGCCTCGATTGATTAGAAACTGCCCGAAGGTAAACCCTGACGCAACAACGCTCCTGCTATGGCTGAAATTCGTCGTGCCACATTGTTCGGTAAACTCAACCCCATCGGCTACAAGTCCATCGAGGCCGCGACGGTCTTCTGCAAGATGCGCGGCAACCCTTACGTCGAGACCGTCCATTGGCTGCACCAACTGCTCCAATTGCCGGACTCCGACTTCCACCGCATCATCAAACATTTCCAGCTCGACCCTTCGCGGCTGGCCACGGACTTGATCGCGGCGCTGGATCGGTTGCCGCGCGGCGCGACATCCATTTCCGATTTCTCGCCCCACATCGAAGGCGCCGTCGAGCGCGGCTGGGTTTTTGGTTCGTTGCTGTTTGGAGAGTTTCAAGTGCGCACCGGCTATCTCGTGATTGGTTTTCTCAAGAGCGACAACCTGCGCAACGTCTTTCTCGGGCTGTCCCGTGAGTTCTCGAAGATCAAGGTTGAAGCTCTCTCGGACAATTTTTCTCAAATCGTCTCCGGCTCGCCGGAGGAAGGGCAGTACGCCAGTGATGGCAGCGGAATGGCAGCGGGCGCTTCTCCCGGTGAGGCGAGTGGCGCGATTGCGCCGGCCGCGATGGGAAAGCAGGAAGCCCTGAACCGGTTCTCCGTCGATCTCACCGAGAAGGCGCGCAAAGGCGAACTTGATCCCATCGTAGGCCGCGACGAGGAGATTCGCCAGGTCGTGGACATCCTGATGCGCCGGCGACAGAACAATCCGATTCTCACGGGCGAAGCGGGCGTTGGAAAAACTGCGGTGGTGGAAGGCTTCGCGTTGCGCATCGTAGCGGGCGATGTGCCCCCGGCGTTGCGGGACGTGACGTTGCGCACCCTGGATGTCGGACTGCTGCAAGCCGGCGCGAGCATGAAAGGCGAGTTCGAGCAACGGCTGCGGCAAGTGATCGAAGAGGTGCAGCAATCACCCAAACCGATCATTCTATTCATCGACGAAGCGCACACGCTGATCGGCGCGGGCGGCCAGGCCGGAACCGGCGACGCCGCCAACCTTCTCAAGCCAGCGCTCGCTCGCGGCACCTTGCGCACGGTGGCGGCGACAACTTGGGACGAATACAAAAAGCACATCGAAAAAGATCCCGCGCTCACGCGGCGTTTTCAGGTGGTGAAAGTGGATGAGCCAAGCGAAGCGAAGGCCATTCTGATGATGCGCGGCATTGTCGCGCCGCTGGAGAAGCATCATCGCGTGCAGATTCTCGATGAAGCAATCGAAGCGGCGGTGAAGCTGTCGCATCGTTACATCCCCGCGCGCCAGTTGCCGGACAAGTCCGTGAGTTTAATCGACACCGCGTCCGCGCGTGTAGCCGTGAGCCAGCATGCAGTGCCGGCGGAAGTCGATGACTGCCGCCGCCGCATTCAAGCGCTTGAAACCGAATTGGAAATCATCAATCGCGAACAGAGCGTCGGCATCGACCATAAGGCGCGCGTCAGCGAGTTGAACGAGAAGCTCGCGAAGGAACGCACTGCCCTGGCGGAACTGGAGAAGCACTGGGACGAGGAGAAAGCCCTGGTCGCCAAAGTTTTCGATCTGCGCGCGAAGCTGCGTGCCGCCGGATCGACGGTGGACGCCAAGCCCAACGAATTGAAGCCGGGCATGACAGCGGATCCAAAAGACGCGCTCACCACCGAGCAGCGCGATGTTCTGCTGAACGAACTGCGTGAGTTGCAGAAGAAACTCGCGGAGTTCCAGGGCGAGTCGCCGCTGATTTTTCCGAGTGTCGATCAAGGCGCGATTGCGAGTGTCGTGGCGGATTGGACCGGCATCCCGGTCGGGCGCATGGTCAAGAACGAGATTGAGCAAGTGCTGCATCTCGCGGACGCGCTCGAACGCCGGGTCATCGGACAACGCCACGCCCTGGACACCATTGCCAAGCGTGTGCAAACCAGCCGCGCCCGGCTCGACAATCCGAGCCGGCCCATCGGCGTGTTCATGCTGGTGGGTCCGAGCGGCACGGGAAAAACGGAAACCGCACTGACACTGGCCGAGACGCTTTACGGCGGCGAACACAACCTGATCACGATCAACATGTCGGAATTTCAGGAAGCGCACACCGTCAGCACGTTGAAAGGTTCACCTCCCGGTTACGTTGGTTATGGCGAAGGCGGTGTGTTGACGGAAGCGGTTCGCCGCCGACCCTACAGTGTGGTGTTGCTCGATGAAGTCGAGAAGGCGCACCCGGACGTTCACGAAATCTTTTTTCAGGTGTTCGACAAAGGCTGGATGGAGGATGGCGAGGGCCGCTCGATCGATTTTAAGAACACGATCATCATCCTCACCAGCAATGCGGCGCAGGACGTAATCATCAGCATGTGCAAAGACCCGGAGCTACTGCCAGACGCAGAAGGTTTGGAGAAAGCAATGCGCGGTCCGCTCACGAAAGTTTTTCCCGACGCGTTGCTGAACCGCCTCATGGTCGTCCCCTTCTTCCCGATCAGCAAGGAAATGCTGCGCATCATCATCAAGCTGAACCTGAACAAAGTAGAGAAGCGCGTGCGCGAGAACCACAAAGTGCCGTTCACCTACGACGACAGTGTGCCGGAGTTGATCGGCAAACGCTGCACCGAACTCGAGCGCGGCGCGCGCATGGTGGATGCCCTCATTACCAACACGCTGCTACCGGAGATTGGCCGCGAGTTCCTGACGCGACTGGCCGCCGGCACTGCGATCAAGCGCGTCCACGTGGAAGCGAAGGACGGGAATTTCGCGTTTGCGTTTGATTGAGCATGACCCTGGAAAATAATCATGCGCTCTGAAGACCAAAATGTGTTCAGCGAGGCAGCCCAGCGCTTTAAGGCGTGGATTCTCGTGCGTATGACAAACAAGAGTTCTCTGCGCTTCGTCGGCCGCGCGGGATTTCAGCCCAAGCCCATGAGTTGCAAGGCAAAAACGGCCGACACCGATCCCCGTGGAAAACAAATCGCGGGGCTGGTGGTCGATCCCACCAAAGTGCCGGAGGCGTTCTCGCACGCGCGCCGTGGCGGGGCCGAAAAGATTTGGAAGGAATTCTCCCAACGCTTCCAACCGGGCAGGCATGGCGGCCCCGGCACCTACACGGTGGAGAGCAATCCCTCCGCGCCGCACTTCGGCTGTGTGCGACTGAACGGCAATCTGATTTTCGGCGATTACGATCTCTTCGATATCGTGCCCATCGGCCACGAGCGGCGGAACCTCGCGCTCGTGAAATCGACGGGTGAAGGGGCCATCGACATGCGCGGCGCTCGCGTGGCCCCAGTGCAGGACTTCATCAACTCACGGCTGGGCGTTGAAATGATTCAACACGGCGGCAATGCGCAGTACACGAACAGCTTTGAAGACGTCGATGCCTTTGGTCCCGACGGAGAGCGCGAGCACTGGCTCGCCGCAAAAGTAAAAACTCAATATGCCGAGTGGAAGCGGCCTTTGCTTGATCCCTTTGCCTGATGTCGGTCACTATCAGCACGCGCGACACCATGCCGACACAAGCGAAAAAGTTCATCGAAGTTAAAACCCCGCTGGGCGGTGATGAGTTGTTGATCAAGAGCTTCGCCGGCACCGAACAAATCAGCCGTCTCTTTCAATTCGATCTCGATCTGAGCAGCGAGGACGCGGAAATCAGCTTTGAGGACATCATCGGACAGAAAGCCGTGGTGCGGCTCGATCTGGGCGACGGAAGCCAGCGCTGGTTCCACGGAGTAGTGAACCGCTTCGTGCAAACGCACGCGGAGGGGCGGCACTCCAGTTATCGCGCCACCTTGGTCCCGTGGCTTTGGCTGCTCACGCGCGCGTCCGACTGCCGGATTTTTCAGAACCTCACCGTTCCGCAAATTGTCCAGAAGGTGTTTGAAGGCCACGGATTCGGCGGCGATGATTTTGAACTGCGATTGAGCGGATCGTATCAGGAGTGGGAATACTGCGTTCAGTATCGCGAAACCGATTTCAACTTCGTCAGCCGTTTGATGGAGCAGGAAGGAATCTTTTACTTTTTTGAGCACAACGAAGGGCAGCACAAGCTTATCATGGCGGACTCACCTTCCGCGAATTCGCCTTTTGGTTCTTACGAAACCATTCGTTATCACCCGCCGGGGAAAGAGAGCGAGGAACGCGAAGAAACGATCACCGACTGGCTGATCGAGAAGGAAGTCCAGACGGGCGTCTATGCCTTGAAAGATTTCAACTTCAAGAAACCGGCGCTGCCGCTGTCAGGGAATTCGCCGATTACGCGCGAACACGAAAAGGCCGACTTCGAAGTCTTTGATTATCCCGGCGAGTATGAGGAATCGGGCGAGGCCGACAGCTACGCCAAGCTGCGCATCCAGGAATTGCAGGCGCAATACGAGGTGCTGCGCGGCCAGGCGAGCGCGCGCGGCGTGGCGACGGGAGCGAAATTCACGCTTTCCGAACATCCGCGCGGCGATCAGAACCGCCCTTATCTGGTCACCTCGACGTCCATTCACGTCTCGACGGGCGATTTCGAGTCCGGCCAGACCGAGGAAGGCGAATACTTCTCGTGCAGCTTCACGGCGATTCCGTTCGACCAGCCATTCCGCGCGCCGCGATTGACGCCCAAGCCGATGATTCAGGGACCACAAACGGCGATCGTGGTGGGTCCGTCCGGCGAGGAAATTCACACGGACGAATTTGGGCGCATCAAGTTGCAGTTCCATTGGGACCGGCACGGCAAAGCGGACGAGAACTCTTCATGCTGGGTGCGCGTGACGCAGTTCGGTTGGGCCGGCGAAAAATGGGGCGGCATCCACATCCCGCGCATGGGCCATGAAGTCATCGTGGAATTTCTCGAAGGCGATCCAGATCGTCCGATTGTTACAGGCCGAGTTTATAATGCGAAGACCGTCGTGCCGTATGATCTGCCGGCGAACAAGACGCAAAGCGGCATTAAGAGCCGTTCCACCAAGGAGGGGACGGACGCGAACTTCAATGAGATTCGGTTCGAGGACAAGAAAGGCAGTGAGGAAGTCTATATCCACGCCGAGAAGGACAAGAAAGTCATTGTCGAAAACGACCGCAACGAAGACGTGGGCCACGACGAGACGATCAAAATCGGCAACGACCGATCCGAGAGCGTCGGCAACGATGAGGAAATTTCCATCGGCAACAATCGCACCGAGGACGTCACGAAAAACGAATCGATTACGATAGGCGAGAATCGAACGACTGATGTCGGCAAGAACGATGAGTTGTCGGTGGGCGATAATCACAAAGTCAGCGTCGGTAAAGACGAGACATTGGAAGTCACCGAGAACCGCACTCGCACGGTGGGCAAAAACGAGAAGGTGACCGTCTCGGGTGACCGGCAGGAAGAGATCAGCAAGAACAGCAAGACCTCCGTCGGCAAGGCCCTGGCTGTCGAGGCCGGCGACGAAATCTCCCTTAAAACCGGCAGCGCGAGCATCACCATGAAAAAGGACGGAACCATCACGATCAAGGGCAAGGACATCACCGTCGAAGGCTCGGGAAAAATCAACATCAAGGCTTCCAGCGACGTGACGATCAAAGGCAGCAAGATTGCGCAGAATTGACCGGCTTATGAGCAACCACGCACGTTCCGCCAAACCCGAGGCCGCCAAATCCGCGCCGGCTTCCGATGAGTCGCCCGAAGTCGAGGCGGGAGAATTGCTGCGCCAATTGCTTGCCTCGCCGTCCAGCGCGAAATCCACCGACGCAGGGCAGATTATCACGGGCCATCTGCAAGGCATCGATGATGAAGGCCGCATCTTATTTGCGCCCGAACATGGCGATGGCCGGGCCGTCCCGGTGGCGATTGGCGTTTGCGTTTCTGACGGTGTGCTCATCCCCGCCGCACGAAAGCACCAGCGAGCGCTCGTCGTGCGCACGACCGACTCTCCGGTGCGGCTGATCCTGATCGGCCTGGTGCGCGAACGCGTGACCACCACTGCGAAAGAGGCCGCGCCCGGCCAGTTGGAAGTGACGATGGATGGCGAAACGCTCCGCCTGACGGCGGAGCACGAGATCGAACTGAAATGCGGAAACGCCAGCCTTGTCCTGCGCCGCAGCGGACGGGTGATTTTGAAAGGCACCCACGTGGTGACGAGTTCCAGTGGTCCGGTCAAAGTGAAAGGCGCGACCATAGCGCTGAATTAACCCGAGGGATCCGCGTCTTGGCCGCAGCAACTTTCAATCGGATGAGATCGGTGGAACGTCCGGTGATTCCGAATGTGCTCTTCGAACATCTCGAAGAACTGGGCTACCTCTTCATTCAGCGGCGGAAACTCCTGTTCTCCTCCGAGATTCCTCTGCGCCGCCTGCGACTTCACGAGCAGCGCATCGAAGCGCACCTTGATGGTCTTCGCGTGGGTGAAGCGGCCAGCGTTCAGATTGCGCTGGAGAAACTCGTGGGCGACGATCCGTGGCTGATCACTGCGGCGGCCCGGGTCTGGCTGACCCAGGGTGAACCCGCCCCGGCCAAATTAATCGAACTTTTGGCGACAGTATCCCCGGATTTAAGCATCGCGTGGAAGGAGGCCTTGCGAGCCATCCCAACCCCACTCGTGCAAAAAGTTCTCCCGCCGAAAAGTGCGATGGATTTCCCGCCCGTCGTGCAGGCCATCGCCGCGGACGCATGGGGATGGCACGGATTGCTCTCGCCTGGGTTCGCGGCCGAACTCCAGATGTCGCCTCATAGCGCGGTGCGCTTTTCTGTAGCGCGCCATTCCGGCGGCGCGGACAAATTGCTGGGCGATACCGATCCGATGGTGCGGCGGGCCGCACTCTGGGCGCTCGCACGGGGCAGCGCTTCAAGGGCGCTCGACTACAGCCGGCAGGCGGCACGCAGCGCACCTCCCGATCTTTTCGCGCTGCGCATCCTGGGTTTGATGGGAGAAAAGTCAGATGGGCGGCTGCTTGTTTCTGCCCTGTCCCAGCCGACGACAACGCTCCCTGCATTGTGGGCGTTGCGTGATCTGGCGCATCCGGAATATGCCGACCACGTGGTAGATCTGCTTGAAGCGAAGAATGAAGATGTCGCTGCCGCTGCGCGCGAAGTGTTCGAATCGCTGGCTGGCCCTCTGCCGCCCCCTGATCCGCAGGCGCCAATTCCATCCTCCGGCTCTCCGGCCCGGTATCGCTGGCAGCAGATGCGCGGCAAGCTTGATTTGAACAACCGCAAACTCCGGGGCCAGCCGTTCCCGTGGACCAGCGACCCTGCGGATGAGCCGATGGAATTGGTATGGCGCCGCGCCTGCGTGTCGGCAAAACCCGAGACGGACTGGTTGCGCCGGGAAGTGCCGGATGGATTTTTCGCCGGCGTTCCTTCACCGGTGGCCGTTCCGGGAGAGTGAGCACGGCAATGAAGATCGAAAACCAAACTCCGCTTCAAGCCGCATGGCTGGTGTTGTTCGATAAGCAGGGAGCGGAACGCATGGTCGTGACGATGAAGGCGACCTATTTGATTTCCGCCGACAGCCAGCTCGCGCGCGCGCCCGAACCAGATCCCCTGCGCGGCCCGGACGAGTTTCATGGCGAGCCGGGCCTGAGCAGCATCCGCTACGAAGGCGAACTGGGTCCGCCCAAACCGGCGACCGACGTGGCGCTGCTGGGCAGTGCAGTGGCGCGGGAGCCGGGAACGACACGCGAAATGGATGTTCTCGTCCGCGTTGGGCCGCTGCGCAAACATCTGCGCGTCTTCGGCAACCGGCAGTACGGTGGAATGCTCGGGTTTTCCACCATTTCCGAGCCGGAGGCGTTCGATCGGATTCCTTTGATTTACGAGAACGCATTCGGCGGAAAGGACACTTCGGCGAAAGATCCGAAACGCCATGAGCAGGAAGCGCGCAATCCGGTGGGCCGCGGCTTCGTTGCCAAACATTCCGAACTCAAAGTCGCGGGAATGGCGCTGCCAAATATTGAAGATCCGGAGCAGGCATTGTCCAGACCGGGCAAACGCGTGACGCCGCAGGGCGTCGGTTTCATCGGCCGGGACTGGCAGCCGCGGGTGAGCTACGCCGGCACCTACGATCAATCCTGGATGGAAGAGCGCATGCCCCTGTTGCCGCTGAATTTCGACGAGCGCTACCACAACGCCGCGCATCCCGATCTTACGGCGAATGGATTCCTCGACGGCAATGAGCCAGTGGAAGTGATCGGTTGCACATTGGGCGGGCGTGTAGCTTTCAATCTCCCCGGCCTCCAGCCACAGGCGGACGTCATCAGCAAGCGTGGCCGCGAACCCGTGGGACTGAAACTCAACACGGTGCTGGTCGATACCGAGGCGATGAAACTTCATCTCCTCTGGAAGGGGGACCTCAACGTTCACCGCCGGCTGCTTCAACTCATCCAGGTGGAATGCCGCCTGTGTCCGTGAATGGGTGGTGCCGCCGCGTTCTCCGCCAGCGGCATCACTCTTCGAAGGGATTGACCGGAGTTCCGTCGGGTAGATCAAGCAACTCGCGTTTGCCAAAGCCCAGACTTTGCGGTTGCTGGTCGCCGGGCAGATTCAGGAACGGACACGGTTCGCCCTTGCGCCCATCCACGACGCGTATCTCAGGTCCTTGTCCCTCAGTCCAGTGGAGCTGGCCGCTCCGAATCCACGGCTCCAGGTTGAAGTCCCACACGTCGTTGGCGATTAACCAGGCGGACTCTCCTTCCGGTGTATCGAACCAGTAATCCTCCTGCAGCCAGAATTGGTGCAGGCGCGCGTGCGGAATCTCCACCGTGGAAAAATACGCGATTGGATAAGCGATGTCGCCCGTTTCCATCTCTAAGCGTGAAATGACGGCGACCATGCCCGGAAGTCCGAGCAGGCGAGGAACGACGAAGGGCACTTCCGGCCCGGGAATGACGGGTGCGCGTGCTTCTACAGGCGTGCGTTGGTGCAGGGCCAGCGCGCCCAGAAGCACTTTGAACGTCGAAGGCGGTGTCGGTTCGTCGAGCTCGACTTCGCGATCCTTGTGCCACCACGGACCATCCACGCCCCACCGATCGAAGGATTTTTTCAACGGCTGGCCCGTGTGCGGACACACGCTCATTACAATCCGCGGAAGCCGGTCGGCGTATTCCCCGAGAATCAAGTAATACGATTCGCGCAACAAGGCTGCGTCCCGGCCCGTCGGCATCTGCGTGCGGTCGTCGGGGTACAGGCCGCGTTCGAGTTCCCAAGCTTTGCTCAGGAGCGCGGCGCGTTCGGGAGTGGTGAGTTCAGACATTTTGGGGAACGCTCATTTGTCGCACTCGCGGCATTTGAGCGCAAGGAGTGTATCGTCCGGTTTCTCAAGGAAGACGACGCCCGCGGGTGAGATGACCGTCATTTCCTTGTCCACCACGTTCATGGGACTGCGGTCGGGAATCGGGATGCTCGCGTTCGGATTGTTGGTTTGAAGCGCCGTTTTGAGTTCTACCGGGAAGCTGATGTTGGGAGCACCCTCCGCTTTTTCGTGCTCGCTCGGCACCCATTGGGCCTGCGGCCCATGCTGGATAGCATCCCAGGCACAAGCCTTGTTGATTGCTACCCTGATGCGCGAAAAGCTGCGACCCTTCTGGTTGACTTCATGGCAGCCCGACTGGCCCCAAAGGATCTGGAAGAGATCGTAATCACCTGTAATCCACTTGTCCGAGTAGTCGTTGCCGCTGGCTTGGGTGCCGACCTTCACATACTTGAGCGGTTTGCGTGAAACGTCCTTGATCACGGGTTCGCCCACCACGCCTTCGAATTCCGTCGCGTTGGTGTGGTATGCCAGGTTGCTGCTCTTCAAGGGCGCATGAGCGTTGATTTGGGCGGCGATCACAGCCTCGTAAAGCCCGCGCCTTTCCAGGTCTCTCTTGAATTCGTCGAGCCAGTATTGGACCTCTTTGACGGCGGCTCCCGGCTTGATGGTGTTGGCCTTGAAGACTTTGTGCGGCTTGGGTTGGTGTTTCGCTTTGATCCAAGGCAGGCACTTGGGATTGGTCTGTCGAAAGTAAAAGGCCACCTTCCATTCCTTGGCAATGTTCTCAATGGCCGAGAAATGGTCCGGGTCCATGCCCGAGTTTTTCTTGGCAATCTCCTTGCCTTGTTCGTCCTTCTTCTCTTTCACCTTTTCACACTCGTGGGACATCAGGGGCAACACCACGATGGGAGCTTGCACTTCGGCGGGGTTGACGGAGTTTGCCGAACCGCCAACGTTTGTCTGCATCGGATCGGTGAGGCGAAAAACATTTGTGCCGTCCACCTTTACGTCGAACGAAGCGTTAATCGGCACCGCCTTGCCTTTGATCTTGTTTGAAACAACGCCCTGCGCGCTGCCCGCCTCGTCACCCGAACTCATCTTGAAGTTCGAGCTTTTGAGCATGATCGGATTCCCGTCCACTTTGACGGTCGATGAACCGTCGGCGGTGTCGCTCGACTGGGCGATGTTCGGATACGGAATGGGTATGGGCCCAGCTGGCGTCGGGGTCTTGCATACGTCGGGAAAGGACATGGCCATGCCGCTGCTGCTGGCATGAACGACGGTCAGGAAATTGCAGTTGACGGTTGCCGGCATAAATCAGTTGCTGGGCGCGAGGATGGCGGCGGCGCGCCGCTTTCCCTCGGACGCGCCCCAGACCAGCACGCGATCAGTTAGTGCATAACCTTTTCGCATCGCCTCGATCGCCCAGATGCAATCCACGATCCCGCTGGCCGCGCCGGTATCACCCACGCAATCAGCGGGATGCCAAAACTCGCCACTCGTCGCCAAATCCTGCCGCCATTGCAAATTGACGAACGAACGCGGAAAGGCCAGCAGCCATTCGAGCGCGCGGTAGCGTTCGCCATTCAAATCGCAAATCATGAGCGGAATATATTCCAGCGCTGCCTGCCCGCGAGCCGCGCGAATGGCGTTCGTCAGGCCGTGGCCCTGATTGGGTTGGTCCGTGCCGGCGGTTGGTTCTTCGGCAATTCCCGTCCCCGCTAGTAGCGCCAGCGGAGCGCCCGCCTGCGGGTTCGCTTCAAGGACCAGGAACGCGGCCGCTTCGCCGGGCCGGATGCCATGCGGATTGGAGCTGGGAGCCGTGAGGATGCCCGCGGACATCAGCCGCTCATGCACCGCCGGTCGGATCAGCGAATCCACGCCCCCCACCACAGCTCCGGCAATTTTTCCACTGGCGATAGCCGCGGCCGCGCTGTGCAACGCGGTCAATCCGGCGGCACGGCCTTCCCGGATTACTTCCACCATCGCCGGGCGAAAACCATTCAATGCGTGCGTCAATGCTTCGATCAATTGCGGCCCGCTCTCCGATGCTTCGTCCGCATCTAGGCCGATGAACAGCCCCCAGTCGCGAGGAGGCAACCCGCCGCGAACGGCGCGTTGCCAGCTTTCTGTCGCTGCGGGAATGGCCAGACGCAACAATCGCTCCACTCCCTCCTCAATGACCAAGTGCTGCGGCGGCGGAAACGGATGCTCGAAACGTTCGTGTCCGGGCCATTCCTCCACTTTCGGCCCGCCCCCGAACCATTCGAGCGGCACGCGCCCGCCCACCGCAGGCTCAGTTCCACCTTTGGGTGCGTCCACTTCGCCGCTGGTGATTGGGCCGAGCCGCGCTATGCCGGCCCGCAACGCCGAGGCCGTCGCTGACGCGGACAAGCCCACCGGGGTCAACGCTCCAGCACCAGTGATGGCAATGCTCATGTTCCTTTAGACTCCGCTCGAAGAATTTTACGACGTGATAACTTCGCCACCAAATTGGGTCAATGACATACCGAATCCCACCGGATTCTTTCGGCAGGATTTGAATGGGGGTCCTCGGCGTGGTTGCCCTTCATCGATTCTCGTACGGATCCAGTCGCAATTTACGCTATGCGTTGCTTCTGAGCCTTGCTAAACAACCCGCATGAGTTCACAGGGTGCGGCGGTATCTCTCCAGGAACTTCCCGAGTTGCGGCGGAAAACGGAGCGCATTTCCGAGGCGCTCCGCCAGCAATTGGCGAGTCACCTTGAAACGCTGCGACCGATTTATACACCAGAACGCGTCTTTGGAAAGTTGGCGGGCGGTAGAATTGAAGTGGCCACCGCCGACCGTGCCCTAGCTGAACTCAAGGAAAAATACGCGCCGTTCTCCAGCAAGCCCTACGACCTGACGGCGAATTTCGACCCGGCCTGGCTGCCACTGGTTGGCTCCGGACTGGATTTGTATCCCTGGGAATACACGCACGAGATTTCCGGCAAACAGATCACGCTCACCTCACCGGTGCGTTGGGTCATCAATTTCAAATCGAATTACAACCTGGGCAAACTGCGCACGGTGTTGAACGGGCGTGAGCAAGGCCGCGCGGAATTTTTGCGTCAATTCGTGGTCAATGCGCTGGTGCTTCAATCGGTGCTGCGCCTCAACCCGGGTCTCAAACAGCTCTTCACGGATTTGCGCTATGACTTGAAAACGGAAACACCCGCGGAGTTCAAGGGCCTGCCGGTCGTGACGATCACATCGTGCCTGAGTTCCTTTCGGCCCGATGACGAATTGATTTCCGCGGCGACAGCGTTCTCGGGTGTGCCTGCGTTTATCGAGTTGATCGATCTGGCTGGAGTTCAAGCGCCGCCCGATGCTTTGAAGGAGCGGATTCAGCAACTGTTGCAATAGGCGCCGTGCCGGAATGCGCAAAAATTCTCGTGCCGAACGGTGAGCCTGTTCAAATCTGCACTATTCGGAAACCGCCACAGTTACGGATTTCTTGCGATCCCGGTCCGTTTTCTCTCTTTGACCGCGCCGAGAAAGCCGCACGCTTTCGCCACCGTCTCGTCATACTCGGCGGCGGGGCTGGAATCAGCGACGATGCCGGCGCCGACGTGGAAGTAGGCGCGACCGCCCTTGACAATCGCGGTGCGAATCACAATGCCGAGCTGGCTCTCGCGATTGAAACCGAGGTAGCCGAGCGCGCCGGTGTACGGGCCGCGCGTGATTGGCTCCAGTTCATCAATGATTTCCATGGCGCGGATTTTCGGTGCGCCGGTGACGCTGCCGCCGGGAAAGCACGAAGCGAACGCGTGAAAATGTGTGACACCATTCCGCAGCCGGCCCTCGACAGTTGAAACCAGATGCTGCACGTGCGCGTACCGTTCCAGGCGGACCAATTCAGGCACTTGCACGGAACCAAATTCGCAGACGCGTCCGAGATCGTTGCGCAGCAAATCCGTAATCATGACCAACTCGGACATTTCCTTGGCACTCGTTTGCAGTTCGTAACTCAATTGGGCGTCGCGTGTCGCGTCCGTCGAGCGCGGGCGAGTGCCTTTAATGGGGCGGGTGACGATGTGGCGTCCACTCAGGCGCAGAAACAGTTCCGGCGATGAGGAAGCGAGTTGGAAGTGGCCGCAATCGAAGTAGGCCGCAAACGGCGCGGGCGAAATCTCGCCGAGCCGTTCAAAAAGCTGCCAGCCGCTCAGTTCGCATTCACACGACAGGCGGTGCGAAAGGTTCACCTGGTAGATGTGCCCGTGTTGGATGTAGTGCTGGGCGCGTTCTACCGCAGAAACAAATTGTTCGCGAGTGAGGTTGGACGTGATTTCGGGAGCGTTGACTGAATCGGTGCGCGCGGTCTGCCTCTCCCCTGCCCTCTCCCGAGAAAGAGAAAGAACGTGATCCGGCGCGCCCAGTTTTTCGCGCCAGAAATCCAATTCTGTCTTGGCGCGCCGCTCATCACGTGAGCCGTCAGCA
>Ga0190265_10001580_pt1 | contig 15000 bp, 17 predicted proteins | sample Popmic124T_FD_133135 | JGI IMG/M metagenome (GOLD analysis project Ga0190265, IMG submission 133135) | Populus adjacent soil microbial communities from riparian zone of Indian Creek, Utah, USA - 124 T | ecosystem: Environmental > Terrestrial > Soil > Riparian zone | place: USA: Utah | collected...
AAGGCGAATGTAGCTCCCTCGGGTGTATTGCAGCTGGTCATTCACTGTCAACAGGTAGAAGGAATATCGACGAATGAGAAGGCGTATGTCCTTGTCACTCATAAGATAATTGTAGGTTATCCATAGTATAAGGGTCGTGAGAGGCGTCTCTGCGGTCAGCCAAAGGTCCGCCGCCTTCCTGGTCGCAGGTCTGAGATCGCCGTCTTCTCCCGGAAGCCTCATATTATCGCGGGAACGCCTCTAGGTAAAGCCCGCGAGGCACCTGCAATCCGGGGCATGGGAAAGCTTTCGGATATGCGGGTGCTAATGCTTGGATTAGGGAACGGCAGACTCTTGAGGACGGGAGGGAGCTGCTCCTCCTTCCCCTGCGCGGACGGTTCATCGCCCTGAGCAGGAGCAGTTCCCCGAGGGCGCTTCGTGCCCTCTCGATCCCCAAGGGGCATCCGCTCACTCTGCTGGCGCAGTTGAGCTTCAAGGAGATGCCCGCGCTGGAGGACTATCCCCGCAAAGGGCTCCTCCCAGTCTTCATCTCGAACGAAGATTCACGCGAGCCTGTGTGGTGGTCTACTACTGGAACTAGCACTGAGCAGGGCAGAGTCAAAGATATGAACAAAGCAATCGCACGAGTGTATTTCTAAGTGCCGCCGTCATTCCAGTTTCGAGGTCCGCAATTGAAAACTCGGTCGCCGATTCGATCAGTGCCTTGGCCTTCTCTTGTATCCAACCTGCAACTGCCGAATCATGGATCTCGAGGTCAAACTCAAAGTTGAACTTCAGGCTTCGCGGGTCCCAATTCGTCGAACCGATTAGAGACCAATGGCCATCTATTGTCATTAGCTTGGCATGATTGAACGGAGGCGACGCAACAAAAACTCGCACTCCTGCCTCGAGAAGCCACTGCATCACCGCCAACTGAGCCCGGTGAATGATCGAAAAATTGTCACCCGACAGTATCAGCCTGACATCAACTCCTCTGAGCGAGGTAAGACAGAGGGTGTGCAACAGCGTCTCATCAGGTAGAAAGAAGGGTGTCATCACCAAGACCGTCTCGCGTGCTACCGAGAGCGCTCCCAATATCATCTTGTAGTTGGACTGCAGCGTTGCGTCTGGACCTGAAATAACTCCCCGGGCATATGATGTACCCACTGGCCGAAGATGTGGAAACCATTCGGCTGCCGGGAGCGCCTCGCCAGAAGCGAAGAACCAGTCAGCCGCGAATGTTCTGTGCATCTGATGTACGATAGGACCCTCTATGCGGAAGTGCACATCTTGATTCAGTCGATACAGCTTCTTTTCTGCGAGATAAGAGTCTCGAATGTTCATGCCTCCTGTAAACCCCAAGAGGCCGTCGACAAGAAGAAGCTTACGATGGTAGCGGAAATTAAGGCTGCGAAATGCATCCATGCCGGTGGGAGGGTTGAAGTGCTGGGCCGCAACGCCAAGTCTGCGAAGTCTCAACACGATCGAGGACCATTGAAGCCAAGCGCCACAGAAATCAACCAACACACGAACTGATACTCCCCTTGAGGCTGCAGAGCATAGGGCCCTTTCAAACCGGGCTCCAATCTCGTCGCTAGCGAAGTGGTACGTGGATAAGGCTATTGTTCGAGAGGCGGAATCAATTGCCGAAAGCATCTCGGGATATGCCTCAGATCCATTGCTCAGTGGAATGATTTTGTTTCCTGCGCAAAGAGGAAATGGCGAGATCTGCTCGCCCAGCCGGCCAAGGTGCTCATAACCACTTGTTTTCATGAATGTAGACAGTGTCTCTGTCGGTGTCTCTGTCGCCGCGCCGTGTAGGGGCATCGTGAGAGTCTTTAAAATCAAACCTGTGCGAGCAATAACCCGAGCTCCAAAGATCAAGTAGAGAAGTGGCCCGACAATAGGAAGAGCTATACAGGAGAGAGCCCAGCTGAAGGCCGTTGGCAGGCTACGGTGGTTGATCAGGGCATGCCCAGCAAAGGCGAAGCCGGGCAGTGCCCAAGAGCAAATGACAAAAAAGAGCATCATGAAGCTTATATATACCAGAAATCTCGCTCGTCGGCAACGGAGCGCTCGTCACGTTGGTCTACTACTCAAGCCTTCCGTGCTTGAGCGCATCCCGAATCTCGCGCAGCAGGACCACATCCTCCGGAGTGGCCGGCGCGGGGGCGGGCTCCTTCTACCGAAGCAGACGGTTCATGGCCCGGATGAGCAGAAACAGGGCGATCGCAATTAGCAGGAAGCTCACGATCGATTGAATGAAGCTGCCGTAGTTGAGAGTGGCCGCCCCTGCCTCTTTCGCTGCCTCCAGGGTAGCGTATCCCCCCGGGCCCCAGGGTCCAGAAAAGGTTCGTGAAATCGACGCCTCCGAGGAGAAAGCCGAACGGAGGCATGGGCACGTCGTCCACGAGAGGTCACGATCCTCCCGATCGTCTTCACCCTCCCCACCGCCCCGCTCGTCAAGCGGACCTTGATCCCGTGTGGATGTGTCGGCGAAGGGGTCAGGATTCCTTGACGATGCCGCGGGTCCTCTTGCCCGTCGCCTGATCCTGCTTGAGGACGATCTCGACAGTGAGGCCGGGGCGGACGTCCTGTCTGCGCGTTCCGTCCATGGCACCCATTTTATTGATGTGCCGCTGCCGAGCCTTTTCAGCGAGACGGCGTTCGGCTAACCTTTCGAAATGCCCCTGATCCTCGTCCTTGCCCTCCTGCTTTCCGGTTGCGGATTGTCCTCGGCCCTTCGCGAGGCGAAGGACGTGGCCAGCCCGTCGGTCTCCGGGGAGCTCGCCGTCCGCACCCCTCAGGGGGAGCCCGTCGCCTGGAAGCCGGACGCCTGCCTGTCCGGCGAGCACGAGCAGTTCTTCGGCTTCATTCTCGTCTCAGAGGGGTCAGATGGTTCGCCGGTCGTCTTGCGCGCGGTGGTCGATCCGCTGGACGGGCCTGGCCTTCGTGTCGTCGTCGCCGCCGGATTACAGGGCACGGCCGGCATGGTCTTCCGGCCGGACATGTGCGAGAGGTTGGAACTGGTCGTGGAGCCGACGGGCTGGCGGGTCAACGACTTCCAGGACCTGAGCGGCAGGCTCGACGTGAGCTGCAGGAAGGCAGACGGCGGAAGCGTCAAGGGCTCCGTCGAGGTCCGTCACTGCCACTGACCTGCTTACGAGACGATCGCCTTCACTCTCCCGACTGCCCCGCTGGAGAGGCGTACCTTGATCCCGTGCGGGTGCGTCGGCGAAGGGGTCAGGATTTCCTTGACGATGCCGCGGGTCCTCTTGCCCGTCGCCTGGTCCTGCTTGAGGACGATCTCGACGGTGAGCCCGGGGCGGATGTCCTGTCTGCGTGTGCCGTCCATAATCTATAGCCCTCTCCTTAGGATCGCCAACGATTCAACCAAAGAACCTGGCCTTCAACCTCAGACGCATCCGCCTCGGAGAGGAAGCGATCGAGAGCGCGGATCAAATCGGCGGCCGTCCAACTCTTTTTGTGCAGCGAAAAGAATCCCGCGATGATTTGGATGGCTTCTCGAAAGCCGCGTGAAATCGGCTATGTTGAAGGTGAAGAGACAGCGATTCTGGGTAATGGAGGCGAGGCATGGCTGGACTCGAGCTGCTGCTCCACCGCAAGGGATGCATCGATCTCAGCTCGATAAGCCTGATAGAAGGAGAGCGCTTCCTGAGCCTGTTCCAGGGACAGCCCGTGTTCCTCAGCGATCTCGGCCGGGCTCATCTGCCAGTCTTGTGACTCGACGGCGAGTGTCTGGACGCGGATCGCGGTCCCGCGGACGACGGGGATCGGCTGCCCGGACGCTCCACGGCGGTAGGTGATCCGAGGAAAGCGGGAATCATCGAGACCCTGTTTGAGCTCACCGATCTTTTCGGCAACCGCCCAGAGGACGAAGGCGTCGAGAGAAACGCCCTGCCTTGTTGCCCATTGCTCGGCTTCCTCTTTGAGCCTCGGCGGTAGATTCAGGGAGGTAGGTGCCATCATCAGGTCTCCGCAGAAAAGAATACCACCTACCCGGAAGGGGTGCCAGAAGGTGATGGTCCTCGAACCGGAGCGGAGAGGCAGCCTCCCCGCTCCGGCCAAGGTGTCCTCGAAGGGTCAGTTCAGGGAAATCACCCTGCTTTCGAGGGTCGCGGTGAGCTGCTGCCGGAGCTGGTGCAGACCCATCTCTGCGTCGGGCAGGGCCGGCCCTGCCCCTCACATCGAGGGCGCAGGGCTGGCACGATCAATCAATTGCAGGAGAAGGCGGAGGTGTCGGAGATGAGCGGAGCGGACTCGCCGAGACTGTTCTTGTAGGTATTCATGCGGCCGGTTTCCGTGTCGGTCACCGTGACGGTGTGCTCGACGGTGGAGCCGGAGGAGAGGAAGACCCACCAGTGGCCACCGATCCCACAGCCGTTGAGCACCTTGACGGTGAGCTCGACGTTTTCCTCGTCGAAGTACCAGAAGAGCCCGCTGTCGTCCCGTTCTTCGAGCGGGATTGCGTGACCCTTGCCGGTGTTGCCCTTGAAATCTTTCCAATCCACTTCGATCCGGAACCTCCCGTCCTGGAGGCAGAGCGCCGTGTCCGAGGGCGAACAGCCGCCGGTGCCGTGCACGATCAGGGTCTCCCGTTCGAGATAGGGCTGGACTCCCGGCGGCACGTTGAGATCGAAGAACCTGACGTCATATTCGCCGGCCGGGAGAGGCCCGAGCTGGAATTCCTCCTCAAAGACGTGCGGTCCGCCTGCCGGCAGGAACTCGCAGCCGCTGCTGAAGGAGGTTTCGATCACGTTGCCGTGGACGGCGGGCGGCTCGACGACAATGCAGAGCGACGACGCCGGTCCCCGGAGGACGATGGGGAAGGGAGCCGCATCGGTGGCTGATTCGGGCAGCTCAATCTCCAGAGAGGCCTCGCGGCGAACGCTCAGGGTGGTTGTGTCGAATGGCGGGGGCGGCGGGCTCACGAGGTGCCGGATTGAGTTCTGGAGCTGGACCGTGTAGTCCTGCGGGTAGAGTGGGCCGATCTCGACCACGGTCGAAAAGGGCTTGGTCGAAGCCGAGTCGCACAGGAGATCGATGTCCACGATCCATCCGGCCCAGGGGAGGAAGTGGACGGCGGTTTCGCTCTCGCCGGTGCAGCCGACACCTTCGATCCGGGCTTCGATGACGTCGTCCCACTCCGCCACTTCGGGAAACAGGGTGAGGGTCGCCTGCGGTTCAGCGTGGACGGCTCCGCAGAGCAGAACGAAACCCAGGAGCAGAAGTGTGAGAGATCGTGACATTCCGTTCCTCGAGCTCAGGGTGTGCAGGAGAAGGCGGAGGTGTCGGAGATGAGCGGCGCGGATTCGCCTAAACCGTTCTTGTAGGTCTGCGTGCGGCCGGTCGCCGTGTCGGTCACCGTGACGGTGTGCTCGACGGTGGAGCCGGAGGAGAGGAAGACCCACCAGTGGCCGGGTCCGATCCCGCAGCCGTTGAGAATCTTGACCGTGAGCTCGATGTTCTCCTCGTCGAAGTACCAGAAGAGCCCGCTGTCGTCCCGTCCTGCGAGCGGGATCGCGCGGCCTTTGCCGGTGTTGCCCTTGAAGTCCTCCCAATCCACCTCGACCCGGAATCTCCCGTCCTGGAGGCAGAGCGCCGTGCCCGAGGGCGCGCAACTGCCGGCTTCGTGCACGATCAGGGTCTTCCGTTCGAGGTACGGCCTTTCTCCCTGCGGTACGCCGAAGTCGAAGATCCTCACGTCATATTCGCCGGCCGGGAGGGGTCCGACCTGGAACGTCTCCTCGAAGACGTGCGGCCCGCCCACCGGCAGGATCGGGCAGTTGTCGATGAAGGACGTTTGGATCACGTTGCCGGTCACCACGGGCGGATCGAGAAAGAAGCAGGACGACGATGCCGGTCCCCGGAAGACGATGGGAAACGGAGCCGCGTCCGTGGCCGCCTCGGGCAGCTCGATCTCCAGGGAGGCCTGGCGGCGAACGCTCAGGGGGGCCGTGTCGAGCGGTGGAGGCGGCGGGCTCACGATGTGCCGGATCACGTTGTGGACCCGGACGGTGTAGTCCTGCGGATAGAGCGGGCCGAGCTCGGCCACGATCGAGAAGAAAGCGGTCGAGCCCGACGGACAGGTCAGGTCGATGTCCACCACCCATTCCCCCCCGCCGATGAACTGGACGGACGGCTCCTCGGCCAGCCCGGTGCAGCCGGTCCCCTGGATCCGGGCCTCGACCGTGTCGTTCCACACCGCGACGTCGGGGAACAGGGTGAGGGTCGTCTCCTGGGCCCAGGCGGCTCCGCAGAGCGGGACGAGGGCGAGAAGCGTGACGCTGAGGGATCGAAGACGTCGTGACATGGCAGGTCCTCCCGAGTAGTGGCGCAAGTAACTGGCTTGTCGGCCAGCCGCCATCCAATATGTTGTGGAGGCATATTAGCACGATGGAGCTCCTGCCGGACGCTGGTAACATCCGGCCCCCGCGGATCGCCTGACCCGGTGGACCCGCTTGCCGTTCTTCTGAGGGAGGGGCTGAGATGACTGACTTGATTCCTCGTTTTTCCGCGCAGGGGTATTCGACCGAAAACGTGACGGCCCGGCGCCGCTGGATCGAGGAGCGGACCGGCATGGACCTGGCGCAGGTGGGTACGTATTGCTTCGCGCCGGAGGAGATGCGCGGCAACATCGAGAATCCGATCGGAGCGGTGCAGGTGCCGCTCGGCGTCGCCGGCCCGCTGCTGGTCCGGGGCGAGCACACGGACGGCATCGTCTTCGTCCCGATGGCCACCACCGAGGGGGCGCTGGTGCGCTCCTACGAACGGGGGGCGCTGGCGCTCACCCGCGCGGGAGGGGTGAGCGTCCGGCTCTTCGTCGACGAGAACCGGGTGTCGCCGCTGTTCATCTTCGACGGAGTGGCCGAGGCGGCCGAGTTCGTGCGCGAGCTTCCCGAGCACTTCGAGGCTCTGCGGGCCGAGGCCGAGGCGACCACCCGGCACGGACGGCTGCTGCGGATCGAGCCTCATCCGATCGGCCGCCAGGTGATGGTCCACTTCTGTTACTCCACCGGGGACGCCGGGGGCATGAACATGGTCGCGAAGGCGACGGACCGCGCGTGCCGCTGGCTGGTCGAGCAGGGCGTGGTCCGGGACTTCTATCTCTTCAGCGCTCTCGACTCGGAGAAGCACGCGAGCTCTTCGCTCTACGCCGGCGGCAAGGGGAAGAAGCTGGTGGCGGGGGCCCGGGTCCCTGCCAGCATCGTGCGCTCCTACCTGGGGACTACTGCCGCGCGGATGCACGAATTCTGGGATTCCAACGTGCTTGGCCAGTTCCACGCCGGCTCGAACACCTGCAACGCTCATTTCGCCAACGGCCTCGCCTCCCTGTTCATCGCCTGCGGCCAGGACGTCGCCAACGTGGCCAACTCCGCGGTCGGCCTCACCCGGATCGAGGTCATGGAGGGCGGGGATCTGTACGCGACGGTCACCCTGCCTTCTCTGACCCTGGCCACGGTTGGGGGAGGCACCGACCTGGGGACAGCGCGCGAATGCCTGGGGATGCTCGGCTGTGCGGGGACGGGCAAGGCTCCCCGGCTCGCCGAGATCACCGCCGCCTTCCTGCTCGGCGGCGAGATCTCGCTGATCGCCGCGATCGCTGCCGGCGAGCTGGCCGGCGCCCACGAGGTCTACGGACGCAACCGGCCCCTGCAGAAGATGGGTGAGGCAGGAATGTGAAGCGCTGTATTGGGTACAGAGGGGTACAGAGGGGGTACGGAGGCGGGCGAGGGAAGGTTGCGTGTATTCTCCTCTCATGCTCCGGGCTGTCACTTTTGACGTCACACACACCCTGATCTACTGCCCGCGGCTCGGGGAGACCTACGCGGAGGTGCTGGACCGCCACGGGATCCGGGTCGCTCCGGAGGAGGCCGGGCGGCTGGTGCGCCTGGTCTGGCAGGAGTTTGCCTGCGTGGCCGATCCGGGCCGGGACCGGTTCACGTCGCATCCCGAGGGTCCGGCGGGCTGGTGGAAGCGATTCCTTGAGCGGCTGTGCGAGCACCTGGAGGTGCCGTCCCCTTCGCGCTTCGCCGCGGCCGAGCTGTTCGCCCGCTTCGGCCGGGCCGACGCCTGGGAGATCTACCCGGACGTGCCCGAGACCCTGGCGGTCCTGCGCGAACGGGGTCTCGAGCTCGGCGTGATCAGCAACTGGGATCCCCGGCTTCCGGACCTCCTCGACCAGTTGGGGCTGGGTCCCTCCTTCAAGGCGGTGGTCTACTCGTCGTCGGCCGGGGTGGAGAAGCCCGATCCGCGGATCTTCCGGGAGGCCTTGCGGCGTCTGGAGGTCGATCCCGGAGAGGCCCTGCACGTGGGCGACGGCAGGCTGGAGGACGTCGAGGGGGCTCAGGCGGTGGGGATGTGCGCGCTCCACCTCACCCGCGGCCGGGGCACGGGGGACCTCCGAGACCTGTCGCGGCTTCCCGGTCTCCTGGCAGAGGGGCGCGCCGGGATCCGCTCGCGTGTGTTAGAATGAGGTAACAAATCTGGAGGAAGCCGCCCCGCTGTAACCCGGCCGGTGGTCCAAGCTCATGAAGATTTCTACCAAAGGCGAATACGGAATCCGGGCGATGCTCTACATCGCCATGCAGAGCGGGCGCGGCCCGGTCACGAGTCACGAGATCGCGCAGCGCCAGGGCATCCCCGAGCCCTATCTGCGGCAGATCCTGGCCCTCCTTTCGAAGGACCGGCTGATCCACTCCAACCGCGGTCCCCAGGGCGGGCACATGCTCGGCCGGCTGGCCGCGGAGATCACCCTGCGCGACATCCTGATCACGCTGGAGGGGCAGACCACTCCTATCGACCAGATCCTCGCCCTTCCGTGCACGATCGCCGTCGGCACGGAGCACTGTGTCATCCGCGAGTTCTTCCTGGAGGTCAAGAGCGCGGTCGAGCGCCTGCTCGGCTCCACCTCGCTGCAGGACCTCGTGAGCCGCCAGCGGGAGATCCTGGAGAAGCGCATCTCGGTGCCGCTCGACCTGTGCGGGTCTTCCGTATCGCCGGTGGCATCGATACTGCCGATTTTGCCCACGATGCCGTTGCTGCCGATTCTTCCCGACTGATGAAGCTCGAAGGCGAAGGCCTGCTCATCCGGATTTTCGTCGGAGAATCGGACCGCTGGGACGGCGTGCCGCTCTACGAGGCGATCGTCCAGTGCGCCCGCGAGAAGGGGCTGGCCGGCGCCACGGTCCTGCGCGGCATCGAGGGGTTTGGCGCGCACAACCTGATCCACAGCGCCCGTGTCGTGCGCCACGCCGAGGACCTGCCCATCGTGATCGAGATCGTGGACCAGAGGGAGAAGATCGAGTCCTTTCTCCCGGAGCTGGACTCGATGATCCCCGAGGGGCTGGTCACCCTGGAGCCCGTCCAGGTCATCCTGTACCGCGTCCGCGATCTCAGCGAGACCACTCACACGAACTGAATGCATCTCCCTCTCCCCGGCTCTCTCTCCCGTTTGCCGGGGGAGGAGGCGGAGGATCCATGGCACGGAAAACGACGGTTGATCCCCAGCTCTTCAGGATGCGGCATTCCGCTGCGCACCTGATGGCCGCCGCGATCCAGCAGCTCTGGCCCGGGGCGAAGTTCGGCGTCGGGCCGACCACCCGCAACGGCTTCTACTACGACGTGGACCTCCCCGTCTCCCTGAGCGCCGAGGACTTCCCCCGCATCGAGGAGAGGATGCGCGAGCTGCGCAAGGCGCGGCTCCCGTTCGTGCGCCGGGAGATCGGGATCGAGGAGGCGACGGCCGCGATGACGGAGGCGGAGCAACCCTACAAGGTGGAGCTTCTCCGCCTGCTCCGGGAGAAGGGCACGACCGCGGTGACCAAGGAGACCGGGGATGAGGGGCTGGTCGAGAATGGGGAGGGGGGCAACCAGGGGATCAACCAGGTCAGCTTCTACGAGACCGGGTCGTTCGTGGACCTCTGCCGCGGGCCGCATGTCGACCACACGGGGGAGATCGGCGCGTTCAAGCTTTTGAACGTGGCCGGGGCCTACTGGCGCGGCAACGAGAAGAACCCGCAGCTCCAGAGGGTCTACGGCCTCGCCTTCCCCACCGACCAGGAGCTGAAGGCAGAAATCCAGCGCCTGGAAGAGATGAAGCGCCGGGACCACCGCCGGCTGGGCAAGGAGCTGGAGATCTTCACCTTCGCCGACGAGGTCGGCGCCGGCCTGCCGCTCTGGCTCCCCAACGGTGCCGTGCTGCGCAAGGAGCTGGAGAAGCTGGCGACGGAGCACGAGCGGCGCGACGGCTATCTGCCGGTGGTGACGCCGGTGCTCGCGAAGGAGGACCTCTACTTCCGCTCGGGCCACCTGCCGTACTACCGGGAGGACATGTACGCGCCCATCGACATCGAGGGGCAGAAGTACTACCTGCGGCCGATGAACTGCCCGCACCACCACCTGGTGTTCTCCTCGACGAACCGCTCCTACCGGGAGCTCCCCTTCCGGATCGCGGAGTACGGGCTGTGCCATCGCTACGAGGCGAGCGGCGTGCTCACCGGGCTCATGCGGGTGCGCGGCTTCAGCCAGAACGACGCCCATATCTACTGCCGCTTCGACCAGGCCAAGGACGAGTTCATCCGCGTGATGAACCTGCACGCCCGGTACTACGAGCTGTTCCAGATCCGGGACTCCTTCATGCGCTTCTCGCTGCCGGACCTGGAGAAGCTGGACAAGTACGTCAACGAGCCGGAGAAGTGGCTGCGGGCCATGGAGATCGTCCGCCAGGCCATGGAGGAGTCGGGGCTGCCCTATGAGGAGAGCCCGGGGGACGCGGCCTTCTACGGACCGAAGATCGACTTCATTATCGAGAGCGTGGTGGGCAACGAGTACGCGATCTCGACGAACCAGCTGGACTTCCTGGCGACCGAGCGCTTCGGCCTTCGCTACATCGGGGAGGATGGAGCCGAGCACCCGGTCTACGTAATTCATCGGGCTCCCCTGGGTTCGCACGAGCGCTTCGCGGCCTTTTTGCTGGAGCACTACGCCGGCAGCTTCCCGACCTGGCTCGCGCCCGTCCAGGCCATGGTCGTCCCCATCTCGGACCGCCACGCGGAGTACGCCCTGGAGGTGAGGGACCGGGTCTTCGGAGCCGAAGTCCCGACCGCGACCGGGGGAGCCCGGGTGGAGGTCGACCTCTCCTCGGAGCGGATGCAGAAGAAGATCCGCAACGCACAGGTGAAGAAGATCCCCTACATGCTGGTGGTGGGGGATGCCGAGCGGGACAGCGGCGAGGTCGCGGTGAGGCTGCGGTCGGGGGCCGATCTGGGGAGGATGAGCGTGGAGGGCTTCCTGGAGCGGCTGAGGCAGGAGGTCCGGACCCGGAGGGATCTCTCTTGAAAGCCGCTTGTGACACTTGTCACAAGCGGGGTGGTTTTGTGCTATGCTGCGCCCGCCGAGGAGAGAGGGTGCCCCAGAACAGGAAAGCGGATACTGAGTGGATGAAGCTCTCCGGCCTCGGGATCGAGCTCGCGGCCGCGGTCGGCGGGCTCACCCTGGCGGGTTACTGGTGGGACCGCCACTTCGGCACGGAGCCGTGGGGGTTCTGGATCGGGCTCTCCATCGGCATGGTAGGCGGCATGTACAACCTGATCCGTCAGGCGATGGCCGCCGGCAGGAACGAAACCACGAAGCGAAACACGAAGCGCGACGACAAGCCATGACTGATGCCCGATCGTCGGCCGCGGAGTATCTGCGGTTCCTGGCGTGGGTGGTAGGGGTGGCGGTTCTGATCGCGCTGGTCGGCGCGCTGCCGACCCGGCGGATGGGTGGCGAAGAGGCCATCCCCGCCATGATCGCGGGGTGCGTCATCGGCGCCCTCGCTTCGGCGGCGGGAGGCATCCCGGTCGCCCTCGGGCGCACGGCTCGGCGTAATGCTCCGGCCGGCGATCCGGCCCAGAAGCTCAAGGCCATGATGCTGGCGATGGCTCTGCGGCTGGTGGTGGTGGTCGCCCTGGGCGCGGCCGCCTCCCTGTCCGGAGAATTCGAGCGCGTGCCCCTGCTGCTCTGGATCGCGATCGGCTACGTGGCGCTGCTCGCGGTCGATACCTGGTACGCGGTGAAGGGCTTCTGAAGAAGATAAAGGGAACCTGGAGACGATATGGCTTTCTTCCTGATGTTCGCGACGGATCCCATGGACCACGTGGTCCAGCATCCGATCATTCAGCGGCCGGCCGATCTGGGACTGCTGACGCCCGAAGGTCAGATCTCGGTCCTGACGAACCAGACCGCGATGATGATCGTCGCTGGCCTGCTCCTGATCCTGTTCGTGCCGGCGATGGTGCGCCGCCGCCGCGGCAGCGACGAGGTCGGCCGCCTGGTGCCGACCGGTTCCGCCAACGCCATCGAGGCCATCTGCGAGTACCTGCGCAAGGAGGTCGCGCAGCCGAATCTCCTGGGATATACGGACCGCTTCATCAAGTACATCTGGAGCGTGTTCTTCTTCATCCTGGTCTGCAACCTGCTGGGCCTGCTCCCAGTCTCCGCGATCACGCCGCTGTTCGGATCGCACATCGGCGGCACGGCCACGGGCAACATCTGGGTGACGGCCACGCTGGCGCTGATGACCTTCGGGCTGATGGTCTTCAATGGGATCCGGCTGGGCGGGGCGCACTACTTCGCGCACTTCTGCCCTGGCCCGCTGTGGCTGTCGCCGATCCTGGTGCCGGTGGAGATCGCCGGCCTGATCGCCAAGATCTTCGCCCTGACCGTCCGGCTCTTCGCCAACATGCTGGCTGGCCACATCCTGCTCGCCGTGCTGCTCGGGTTCATCCTGAGCGCCGGTGCGAGCTCTGCGGCCCTTGGGTTCGGCATCGCCATCCCGGCCGTGGCGGGCAGCGTCGCGATTACGATGCTGGAGATCTTCGTGGCTTTCCTGCAGGCGTTCATCTTCACGTTCCTGACGTGCCTGTTCATCGGCCAGTCGATCGTCTTCCATCACGGCGACGAGCACGAGCATGGGCATGGGGAGGCGGCAGCGCACTGATTTAACCAATCGCCATGCCCGGACAAGCGCGGGGCACTCGGGCCGTGAGGCGTGACTGCGATGGCGATTCGAAGAGGGCGGCCGGCCCCGCACGGCAGCCGAGAAACGAAAGAAAGGACCTGTTTCCAATGAGCAAGAGGGCTTCCAAGATTTCCCTGATGATGATCCTGCTCGGCTTCGTTCTGATGTTCGCCTCCGTGGTGCCGGTGAGCGCCCAGGAGGAGGGCGGCCCAGGCGGCTTCGTAGCTGGCCAGGGCGACGAGCCGTCGTACTTCCTGACCTCCGACGGCGCCGGCCGCCTGGGCGGCGCGATCGGCGCCGGCCTGGTGATCATGGGCGGTGCCGCCGGCATCGGCCGCATCGGCGGCAGCGCCGTCGAGTCGATGGCGCGCCAGCCCGAGGTCGCCGGTTCGATCAACACCGCGATGATCATCACCGCGGCCCTGATCGAGGGCGCCACGCTGTTCGCCGTCATCGTCTGCCTGCTCGCGGTGCAAGGCTGATCGAGATGGACCTCGCTCCCTCCCCAATCCAGGGGAGGGGGCTTTGATCGAGTAACCCGCAATGATTCAGAGAGCTTTGACGATCCTGATCTCCCTGGCCCTCCTGGCAGCCCCGGTGCTGGCGGCTCCGGCCGAGCATGGCGAGGGCGGGGGAGAGAACAACATCTTTGCCGGCGACGTCGGCAACATGATCTGGACCCTGGTGATCTTCCTGCTGGTGGTCCTCGTCCTCGGCAAGTTTGCCTGGGGTCCGATCCTCAACACGCTGCAGGCGCGCGAGAGCTTCATCCACGACGCCCTTGCCGCGGCCAAGCGCGACCGCGACGCGGCCGAGGCCCGCCTGCGGGAGTACGAGGAGCGGCTGGCCCAGTCCCGCGCCGAGGCCACGGCCATCGTCGACGAGGGACGCCGCGATGCCGTGGTGGTCAAGCAGCGCATCGAGGAGGACGCCCGGCGCGAGGCGGACAAGATGATCGAGCGCGCAAAGCGCGAGATCCAGATCGCGACCGAGACCGCCACCAAGGAGCTGTACCTGCTCTCCGCCCGGCTGGCGACCGACATGGCCGGCAAGATGATCGGGCGCGAGCTCACAACCCAGGACCACGAGCGCCTTATCGCCGAGTCGCTCGACGGTGTGAACGCGTCGTCGATACCCCCTCGCATCTGATCGGAATCGGAGACCGACGACCATGGCGACCGTGAACGACCGCGAGCTGGCCATCGCCCGCATCTACAGCAAGGCCATGCTGGACCTCGCCGAGGAGCAGGGCGAGGCCGACAACCTGCTCGGCGAATTACAGGAGGCGGTGAAGTTTCTCGGCCGCAGCCCGGAGTTCGAGCAGTTCCTGGGCAGCCCGCTGGTGGACGACGAGGACCGCTCCCGCACGTTGGAGCGCGCCTTCCGCGGCCGCGCCAGCGACCTGCTCGTGGACTCGCTCCAGGTGGTCAACCGCAAGGGCCGGCTCGGCCTGCTGCGCGCCATCGCCGAGGGCTACCGCATCGAGCACAGCCTGGTGCGCGGCATCGTCGAGGCTCATGTGAGGACGGCGATACCGCTCAGCGAAGCGCTGCGGGCCCGGGTGCGCGAGTCTGTCGCCCGCTACACGGGCAAGCAGCCGCGCCTGATCGAAAAGGTGGACCCGTCGCTGATCGGCGGCATCGTCATCGACGTCGAGGGCCGGAAGATCGACGGCAGCGTGGCGAGCAAGCTGCGCGAGCTCGGGCAGGCGCTCGAGCGGCGCGCATCCGAGGAGATCGTCCGCGCCCGCGCCTGAACAATAGGAATCCTTTCGAGAAACACTGAGGAACAACATGAGATTGAATGTCGACGAGATCGGATCGGTCATCACCGAAGAGATCCGGAAATACCGCACGGAGGTCGACCTCTCCGAGGTGGGCAAGGTGCTCGAGGTCGGCGACGGCATCGCGCGGATCTACGGCCTGACCGGCGCCATGGCCGGCGAGCGCCTGGAGTTCGCGAACGGCGAGTTCGGCCAGGTGTTCAACCTGGAG
>Ga0190265_10001581_pt1 | contig 14996 bp, 11 predicted proteins | sample Popmic124T_FD_133135 | JGI IMG/M metagenome (GOLD analysis project Ga0190265, IMG submission 133135) | Populus adjacent soil microbial communities from riparian zone of Indian Creek, Utah, USA - 124 T | ecosystem: Environmental > Terrestrial > Soil > Riparian zone | place: USA: Utah | collected...
GACGCGTGCGCCGGGTAACACAAATCTTCTGTGACGGCCCCGGCGGCCACTGTGTGCAAGTCAGCTTGTTGGCACCTGGCGAACCACCATATGGGTCTGTAACGCTTGCATACGTTGTTCAAGCCGAGGATCGGCGGTTCATTTATGATGGCTGGAACTTGGTTATGGAGCGGCTCTGTGAGTCGGAGTGCGAGGCTGAGACGACCTACGCCAAGTATACCTGGGGCCTCGACCTCTCCGGCCTAAACGGCGCAGGGGAGTCCGGCAACGCAGCCTCTGCTATTCATGGGGCGGGAGGAATCGGTGGTCTGTTGGCAATCGAGGGCACCTATATTCCCGATTATGAGGAGACGGATAAGCCCAAATTCCTTTATCTGTACGACGGCAATGGCAATGTCGGCCAGCTCCTTACCGCCGATGCCGGTACTGTAGTCGAAGAACCTTCGGGCCCGATCTGGCTCCTTTACGCCAGCCAGATTGTAGGCAGGTATGAGTACGATCCATATGGCGGAACGCTGGTCGCGTCCGATGAAATTGGATTCGGCCCAGCCATGTACAATCCATTCCGCTTCTCTACGAAGTACTACGAAGTACAGCCAACCTCGAACGGAACCGGCTTTGATGAGTATATTTCGCTTGAGCAAACCGGCACGGCCGCGGGCGAGCGAGGACTCTACTATTACGGCTATCGCTATTACAGCCCAAGACTGGGAAGGTGGTTGAATCGTGATCCAATTGGAGAGGCTGGCGGGATAAACACTCAGCTATTCGTTGTGAATTCACCTCCCAATTGCGGAGATCCCTCCGGGTTGAAGGATTATGTTCTTGGACCGGCGTCACGTCCGCCCCATCCTACCCCTGACGCGGGTGCTGGGCCGTATGGCACTCACGTGCCGTTGGTCGCGGATGAAATACTATGGCAGCGGTGGAAACTTGCCACAAGAGTCGCGGGAGGCAGGCTCTATGACTACATCAATGCTGCCGCGCATTTGCATCATTACTTGGGAAATTCAGGGAGTGATTTTAATGCTAATCTCAGTGCTTTAGTTCGGGACACAGCGGCTGGAAGACGCGCATTCTATCTTGAACTAAATGAAGCGATGGAGTTTGTTGAGACAATAGAGGGACGTCGTAACTTTGAAGTGATGAGCCGATCATGGCGCGGAGGTAACGTTACCCCGCGAGACTCAAAAGACTGGTATTACGCCACCGGTGGATTTAGCGTGTACGGTTCAGGACCAGGACGCGTTCTAAAACCCGGATGTGAATTCGAACTTAATTTTCACTTTTACTTTTATGATCGATATAACTGGGACGAGGGAAAGAGTGTCACGATTGATCTAGCTGGAGTTAAGTTGACGGTTCAGGACAAAGAATTAGCTCGCCTACACCTCGTCGGATACGCAAGAGAGTATGATTTGAAAGGTCACATGAGCAAGAAGGTGAATTGGAAAATCGGGGAACGATTCGACTTGAACACGGGCGAACTAATCAATACCAGTAGTTCGACATCCGGTCAGTCACATGGTGAATCACGGTCCGACGAATGATCCAGGAACCCACAGAATGAGAAAACGCGCGATACGGCTGTCGAAATCGACTTGGGTCGCGAGTATCATCTTGGCGATAGTTGGACTTGCGCTGTTATTCCTGCTTTGGCGTTCAAGAGACCAGCGGAGCGCTATGATCCCTTCTCGCGAAGACGCAGCAAAAGCGCAATCGGTTTTTCGCGATCTTGGAGTCAGTGTTCCCAGTGGAAGTCGGGTTTTATACTTTGAGAGGTTTCATGGGCTTGATGAAACGGTGCGTATCAAGCTGGTTTTTGCGTCAAGAGATCTGTCTGAACTGATTACGGGATTAGGATTTCGCGAATCAATGATGAGTAAGACTGTTCGACATCTCTACAGGGTACCGAGAGACCCAAACGAATGGAATCCTGGGAGCATCCAAGATTACACTTCCGCTGAGATGGATTTGAAGAACAACGAAGTCTTGAGAGTTCTTATAGAGCAAGGAGATGATGCGGAAAGCATTGCGTTTATTGAATGGTTCTCCAAATAGGGGATTGATCGAGCGGCCGATACCGCCGTAAACTGGTTGGCAAATTTGGCAGCATGTCGTACGGCCACGGCTAAATGGTATCAGCTCTGCGCAGACGAATGCTGTGCGAAACCTTATTGCGAGATTTTAAAGTGCAAGCAGTTGAAACCGGCGAATGAACTGCGCTAGCTCGGAAAGCTCGATAGTCTGAGTTTTTGCCTGTTAGGGAGAACCGGAACACGTCAGAATTGAGGAATTCGGTTGGTGCCAAGCCGCTCTTCTTTTACGGTTCACCAGAGACCATTTTCCGCATACAGCTATTAGCAGGCTGCTAAACTAAGAGACACTTTTTCGTGCTCCTCTTTGAGAGCAGCGGGAAAACCAGCATCGAAATACCTCGAGGGATTTGAGTGTCCGCCGGATGAAAAACGTTTTGTCGCCGTGCTTGAAAACCCTTTTTTTAGCAGGCCTATTTAGTTTAGATAGAGATTCGCTCAACGATGTTTCGCGTCACCTGTTTTTTCCGACGATCGTAAAGCCTCGTGGTCCGTGGATCTGCGTGACCCGCGAGATATTGAACATCCTCCAAGGGTACGCCTTGGTTAAGCAGATCTGTAATCGTGGTTGCCCGGAATGAATGGCATGTAAGCCGGTCGGCAGGTAGTCCCGCAGCGGCAAGGCGGCGTTTCACCATCCTGAGCACGTCGTTTTGGGTAATACCGTTCTCGCCTAACTTTCCTGTGCGTCCTAAGGCCGAGCAAAAGAGGGGAGAGTCGTCCGGCATCTTTTCAACTGCTCCGAGATACTCCCGAAGGAACCCGTCAAGAATGTGGCAGGCGGGGATGTCTCTGACCTTGCCGCCTTTTTCATCGAACCGGATAACCGATTGTCCTCCGTCGGCGTAGAAATCTCGGCGTAGGAGCTTTGCGACTGCTCCAGCTCGCACAGCTGTATAGATCATGACCGCGATAATTGCTCGGTCGCGGAGCCCGACCTCCTCGTTAGTGTCGATGCTGGTGAGTAGGCGCCGAGCCTGTCCTACAGTGAGCCCAGGCGTCTTTCCCTCAGTCACGCTGTGCTTCGGTCCGCGAACCGAAAGCGCCGGATTGAGGAGAACTGCGTGCCGTTCTACAAGCTTATCGAAGAACTTTCGAATACCGGCTAGGTGGAGCTTCTTCATTGGCTTGGAAGCGTTTCGGCTTTTTCGCGGTTCGCCGCGGCGAGTTTTGATCTCGGCTTGGAGGCCTTTTAGGTAGTTGCTCACGATGCCGGGTGTGACTTCAGGTAGTGCGACTCCAAGCGATTCGCAGTGCTCAAGAAAACGATGCACCGCGTGGCGGTACGCTCGCTCAGTGTGAGAATTCTCTTCACCCGCGAAAAACTCGTCATAAGCAAATCGAGCATTATTACCAGCAAATCTAACTATGGCGGGCGCTTCTCGCTGTTCGGTTCCGGTAAGCATGATCGGCGAAAGTGCGTTTCTTAGCTTGTTCATATAGACATGAATGCCACCCTAGGTGCATGGAAGGGAACCCCCCTTTCAACTAGTGGGTGCATGATAACATCCTTTATCATGCATTATGCGGGTAGTAGGGAAGTCGCCACAAGAGGGTTATTTCGCACACACCAGTAGGCCCCATACCAAAGTTGGAACAGGGTCTCTAATTAGCGGTGCAAATCATCCGTGTCTTGTATGGGGCCCGTGACATTCAAACCACGCGCCGACGCCTTTGAACGAGGAGTTGCGGACGCACATCGCACACATCGAACATTTGTTGCATGGTTCTATCTTGGCAAGAACTAGGCATTCACCGGCGATCGCTCACCGGTGAATGCCCATGTGTTCATGCGGCGTGAAACCTCTTTTTTGATCGACCGGTGTGTCCCGTACGGTCACGGGACCGGCGGTGTCGCACCTTCGGAAGGACACGCTGAGAGGCCGGCAACGGCCTTGGGACACACTTTGTCGTCCCCTCCGCCCTCACTTCTTGGGACGTCTCACTCCGGTCCGGTTCGCGCGACTGGCCATCTCCCAAATTGGCCCACGACTTTGGGACGGGAAGTTCCCGTTCAGCGTCGGACTCGAGTTTTCCAAGGTCAATTGAGAGCAAGCCGGCAATCTGTCGTGCTTCCTCAAATTGCTCCCCCACCCGCAGCTTGTCTAAAATGCACAGCCGCCGAATCCAGATCGGGAGCACTACGCGGACCGCATCTACGACATGCTCAGAAGTTTTGTCCGACCATTCATCGAAAAACTTCCACGGTTTGCCCTCATGCGGCCGGTCTACGCGATGGCATGTGCCGAAGGAGAGCATCAAGACAAAGGCCTGTTTAACGGACAGATGCACGTCCGCTTTCCTAAGCCGCGCTGACAGAACGTCGAGGTCCTTTTCAGCCACCAATTCTCGAAGCACCTTTTCCACCTTTCCCACGACGAAGGCCTGCCTTCGACGTTCGAGTTTAACGTGCCGCTCTTGGAGCGTCATCGATTGGCGCTCTGCTTTACAAAGCCCTTGTGTCGGAGGTGGCTTTACCGGCGTAGCATCGCCCCGGTCCACAAAGACCACCTTCCCTGCCCGCGGCCCGTCGACGGGCATGACTGCCGCAGCTCCTTTGGTTTCCGCCTTGACGAACTTTGGATAATAGAGGCGAGGCACCTGTTCGCCGAACGCCTCTATCACCGCAGGACTTGTACGATTGCTCTCAATTTGTACCAGAGCCAAGTCGGGATGGACCTTTCGGGCTTCTGATTCCTGTTGTCGTACATGAGCGACGAGCTTTCGGTCGTAGCAGGCCGGGTCCAAACAGCGGTCGCTCTTTGAAGCCTTCCCGTTACTCGGTGCATCTTCTGTCTCAAACAGCATTGGGTGACATCCCGAGCGCTTCGAACAGTTGAGGCACGAACCAACCTCTGGGACTAGGAACTCATCGTCGAGTTTCCACGGCATGACTATTAAGGTCCTAAGTCCTCCGTCAATTATTCGTCGAAGGTCATCGACCGATGGAAACCCGCGGCAGAAGACCGCAGCAAGGTCGTTTGCAGCCAGCGACTGCTGAGTGTCCGTTGGCAGACGCGCGATGAGTTCCATGTGCGCTGGCGAAAATCGACTAGCCGGCGAGTCCGCCGAGCGAATGGCTTTTCGCCAGACGTCTATCAATCGAGTAAGTGAGGCCCGCCGGGCGACGTATTCGACGGGCTTTCCGAGTTGGGACGCGATAGCCTCGATGTCGTAGCCCCTCTCGAAGGCGAGTTGAATCGTATCTGATTCCTCAAGCGCGTGCAGGTCTTTGCGATGGATGTTCTCAGCAAGCGTCACCGCCAGGGCTGTGGGGCCATCGAGCTTTCGCACGATCGCTGGGATTTCAGCGAGCCCCGCAACCTTTGCCGCCCTCCAGCGGCGCTCCCCCGCTCGGATTTCGAAAAAGCCGGGCTTGTCCGGATGAGGCCGAACGATGATGGGTTGCAGGATGCCCGATGCCTTGAGCGACTTCCCCAGTGACTTAACCGATTCGACCGTGATCCGTTCGCGTCGGTTGTCTTCGGTGGGGATCAACTTGTCGAGCGCGATCATCGAGAGTCGGTGTAGCTTCGAGCTGCGGCGGCAACGATTCTTTACCAGTGTCATGACAATGTCTCCCTAAATGTGTGCGTAGAGAGAACACGCGACCTCTGACCTACGCGGTCAGCGTCGGTGTTCTGAAGAAACTGAGTGACTAAAGCTAGGTAGTGAAAACCTTAAACGTGTGCGACATGGCAACGTCCCGTCAGGCCCACCCTCACGGAACGCCGTGATGTCAGTTCAATTACCGTAATTGAAGATGAAAGAGCACAATGTCATCGAGCCGATGACGAGGACGGAATCTGCCACAGTTTGTAGCGCTACTCAAGCAAATCACACCTTTTTCCCTCATCACAGTAGCTCAGATGAAGTTGAGTAATAGCGTTCACAATTGTTCACGTGTCAACAGCGTCATGGCGGAGCAAATTACGGTACTTATTCAAGCGGGTCTCTCGCTGGTGCAAATCTGTGATCAACTCCTTGCATCCCACATTAGGTTTCCACTTGTTAAGGGTTTTAGGATACCTGGTAAGAAAGCTATGGCGCCACCAGGTTAAGAAGACAATTAAATCTTGAGTAAACGGCTATTTTTCGGCGTGATTATCGTCGATCAGTTTTGGTACTGTTTTATTCCTCCATTGTTTTTTACCGTTTTTAGCGAGGCGTTTTGAGGGCAGATTTACCCCTAATCAGCACGGACTTTCCGGTATCGTGGTCGTTTGGTATGTGCCCACGATTCAACTACCCTGCCGTTTACGGCCGTCACCGTTGCGAACCCCGCGCCATGTAAGCTACAGGCATAACAAAGCTTACAGCCGTGTCCGCACCTGATACATACCCTCGGTTGAAAAACAGGCCACTGCTGATTCTGAAAGAAGAGCCTAGAGCAGCGCGATCCGAGTGTGTAGAGAAAGTTCTCTTCAAACTATTTCTCTTCGAATTGGATACTCACCGAATAGGGTGCCTAGAATTTCCAGAATAGGTCTTGTGAGCGCCTGGTCCACATTCGAGGGGATATCCAAATGGCACCAAATCTAACCGCATGTTGTATGCTCCTGGCTTGCTTCTTAAATTTTGCGGTCCCAGCATCGGCTGATCAGTCGGTTGTTGAGTTGGTTGACGAGCTCGGGTCTCGAGACGACGACAAACGGAAAGGCGCTGTGGAGGATCTTGGGCGAGTGTTGAGCCGACATCGCGATGTAGACAAGACCGAGATGGTGCTTGATGCGATATCGAGAGTTTTGGCTTACGACGGCGATGAGGATGTACGCGAAGCAGCTGCAGAAGCGTTGTCCGCACTTGACGATCCGATTGCGATTGAAGCGCTCGAACGAGCCTCATCCGAAGACGGAGAAGATGACGTTAGAGATGCGGCCAGAGATTCACTTCGCAAGCTTCGAAAGCGATCGTCGAAAGTTGCGAGGTCCAGAGACATCGAGGCGTATCGCGTCTATCACGAGGTTCGCGTGTGGCCGACGCACAACGCAGCTATTCGGCCACCTACTCCTATTCCAAATCGATTTGACTCAAGCCACTTGGCAGTCGCTCAGCCAATCTCGCATCAACCTAATGTTATCCCTCCACGGCCGGAGCACCAAACAATCAGAAACGCTCCACTGCAAAGATCGATACAACGTTCCCCCTCCCCCCGTTACATCCACTCGATTCCTTCAACGATTATCACAGCACCGCGGCCAATGAACTCCGGAATGCAGAGGCCCGAATACTCACATGCACGCAACGTATTAGAGGTTTATAACAACATCGACACGGCGCGCGACTTCATTCCTGAAACGCACGGCGATTGGCGGAGTGCCGCAGCGCGCACTCACTATGCTCATGGGAGGTCAAGACCGCCTTTAAGCGTTGCTTCTAGGGGTGCTAGCTCGGGCATGTCTGCCCTGGCAAAGAGAGCGCTCATAATACCGGATGCTCTTAATGCGGCTCACAATATTAAGACCTACGGCCCGGTCGGAGGTGCAGTACAAACATTTGCTGATTTTTCAATGCCCTTTCTTCATCTTCACGACTCAATGACAAGGCGGCACCGGTGATCCGCTCGCGTGAATCTTGGTCATGAAGTCTGTGTGCTCTCCGAATGAAACTTCGAGCGTATGCGGAATCTGAATGTTACGCCGCGATCAGTGCTTGACGCATATCGTCAGTATTCAGAAATCGGTACGATTGAGGCGGGTGGAATCCGCGGAACCGCTGACGTAATTCGCTCAGTAAGATGGGTTTGCGATGCCGTCGGATATCGCGAAGCAGAATCCCGACCGCTGATGCCGATCCAGCGAAATACTTCTCGTACGTCGTTTCATCCACTCCGCATCGTGTGTGCACATGCCTCCAAAGGCATTTCGGGTTGTCTCTTAGGATTTCTCGTACAATCCCGGTTGCAACAACGGCAGCCACGGGCCGCGTGGCATAGATGACGATGGTGTCACCGGAACGCAGCGCCGGGAAACGGCGACGAAGTTCGATCGTCTTTTCACCAGTCAGTATTTTGTCAACGTAGTGCGGCTTTATCGATATCAGTAGTGCCGGCCGTTCGGATTTGGAATCCTCGCTCATAAATCTCCCGGAAACATGGCGATGAGATTTGGATGGGGGCTTGAAGAGTTGGCCGCCCCTTCCCATGTCGAGCAAGGATCTCGCGCACATTCTGCAACTTGACTTCGTTTGGGAAACATACTGTCGGACCGAATCGAAACGCTTCGACTCGATTGCCAACCGCTTTATCGGCTATTGATTTCACGTCGCTCCACCCAAAGACACCAAGACGGGAAAATACACCAAACACATGCTTTGGCTCTCCTATCCGAGTTTCATCAATGGAAGCACACGCGGTTATTGCGCTAGGTCCAGGAGCGGCACCCTTGCCTTCGCTCACATACCAGAGGACATGTCCTGGTGCCCTCATCAAGGAATGCGTTCCACTTCTATAGTAGGCGTTCTTCCAATTGAGCGCGAGCGAGGATTCTGCGGCGAACAATTGTTCTCTCGCTCGTTGCTCGTCGAAAAGGTGTTGTGCCCACCGGGGCTGGATCGGAACGATATAGGTTGGAAGAGCGTCGTCAGCGACATATGCAGGAAAGAGTGACTGCTCAAGACCAAGAAGTACCCTTCGCCGCTCTATCTCACTGCCAGTATGATTGATAGAAGAATGTATCATCTCAGCAAGCGCTTGCGCCTCTGGCACCTCTTTATGAAGCTTTGTAAGGTGCGAGTCAATTTCGGAAACGCTTCCGCACGCTATCAGGTTAATCTTTTGCCACTTACCCCCAACCTGCAAGAACCCAAGCTCCGACAAAGCGTCTGCAACACTGCCCTGGAGTTCTTCGTCGTCAACGATAATCAATGAGCAGCAGAAGTGCCCCGCCAACATCAATGAACGGCGTACTGCATAGACGGCGACAAATCGAGCAATCGTAGGAGCAAAGGGGTGTCTTAAGAGTCTTAAGATCGGAATGTGAACTACCGGGCGCGCGGTCTCATCCAACACAACCAAAGCAACGGGAGCACCGTCATCAAGCAGAATCTGAGAAGCGATTGGGTGCTGGCGCTGCCCGAGTACGGAGGTAATCCTTCTATCGAGTAAGTAGCGCTTGGCCATAGATGTTTGATGAAAGCGCTCAATCACTTGGCGTAGCTCACTCGACCGAACTGGAGAAATAGTACAGGCGGTACCGCCAAGTCGTTCCGGCTCATAGAGTGAGTTACGTCGAATTTCATCGAGGTGAATTACAAGCTCGATTGGTTTTAGAATCTTGATATCGAGAATCTCCTGAATTTTGTCTCGGCGCTTATACATGCGTTCATCGAGCGTGAGGAATAAAGGTACACGCGCGTCTGCTGCTGCGAGCAAGTGTTTGAGATCGCTTGTATCCTGAGATTTCCTAGGGCCGAGAACTGCTTCAACGTCTTGCACAATAAGTGGATCAGATACCTGGGTGGACGGAAGGCGTTCGAATTGTTGTGTTCGTTGAAGCGACCGCTTTGACCGACTGTCATGTCCTCGGAGAATCTCGTTTTGCAATTCCTGGGTGATGCAGAGATTCACTTCGTCTGTGAGCCAATCGTCGAGAATCGGAGCAACCAGGGGATCGACACTCCTCTCATCTAGCCCAAAAAACACGTTTGCATCAATGACTGCCGATATGGCATTGTCTTTCCGGCGCCGTTCGCTCTCTGTAAAGAGCGTCGCCTGATCAAAGCCAAACCAAAAGTGGATTAAGGTGGACCTGCGTTTTCCCCTACCCTCTCGCTGTCCGACCGCCTGAAAGCCGACACGCGAATAAAACGCACACGCAGGATAGTCCCTGCGACACAATAACGTGATGCCATCGAGATGGGCCGCTCGGCGTTTAAGCTCATCGATTAGAGATCGTCCGATGCCCTGTTTGCGCGTGCCCTCGTTTGTGCAAAGGTGAACGATCTTCGCTCTTATCCGAGAGAAATAATAAAGGAGGTAGCCGAGCAACTCTCGCTCTGAGTGATCGACTGCGAGAATAATTTGATCAGCCTCCGCGGATTGCCTGATCGCATCCCGTGGCAGGAGGCCGAGCCATTTTGTATTCTTGTCAGCAAGCGTGACGACGGCATCTAATAAGTCTGGCCGTGCACTGGCTGAGACGAGTTTGAAGTCCTGTGTGCGATTAGTCATCTTGAAACCTCGGCCGCAAGCGTCATCACGGAACTGAAATCGGAGGGACCTCTTTGATGGTTCGGTACCATGCGTGGCAGAGCCAACGCTTTACATCCCCGATAAATGTTGCTGGCCACGACTCCAATTCTGTCGCTCCACGATGCCGGAGCTAGCGGCGGGAAGTTAGTCGTCGTCTGCGACCATTTCCGGCAGGTTTACATGCCGACAGAGCAAATAAACCGCAACGATTCGAATCACGATAGCAGCATCAATACCGATCCAAAATGCGGACGCAACAATCTCCCCTCTGGTCGGAACGTCGATCTGTCCGATCCAGCTCAACGAGTATGCGATGATGAGTCCCAGCAGCACGATCAGCACCAAGGCGCCAAGCGGAAGCAAAGCGGCCTCTCCTGCCCGACGAAGCCGCGTCCACCAGTATCTTCGAATCACCCCGCGTTGGGCGTGGAGCCAGTCAAACTGGATAGAGTGCTTCCAAAGCATCGTTCCGCAAATCATGGCGTCCAGCACGAAAAAGCCAATCGCATAGCGAACAAAATTTTCGCCCTGTAATGATGTCGCCGTTCCTGGAGCGACAAAATGCCTGAGGAGCTGAAGGACTCCTGCAGTAGCAAGGAGTGCGAGAATGGCAAGGATGGCAGGGAATACTATGACGAGCGTCAATATTCCCGTCATGCGATAGAATAACCACGCCGCCCCACTACGCCACACAGTTTTCTCCGGTCACGTGAGTTTTTGCCGAAATACCGCTTTTAGAACGTGCGGGTATTTGGACGATGTAGCCTCCCACAGGCGACCTCCTTGAAAGATGACCGCCTCGACACGCCCGTCGGGAGGTCCTCCTTTTCTGAGCGTCGGAAATGTCACGGTGGGAACGACCGGCAAGATGCTCTCATGCACAGCCTTGGACATGTCCTGCAAACTCTGCGATTGGCTTTGGAGCAATCGACGGTCCTTTCCAAAGAGACGTTCGGCCCATTCGTTCGTGACCGGGTCTCCGTTCGCATGGAAGATCTTCGTCTGTAAATTTCCGACGAGGCTGTCGGCGGTGGCCGTTCCGTTTCGTCCTGTAAACTGCGCATAGTAATTGGAGATGTTTTGGGTGAGATAGACCGTAGCTGCGCGCTTCGTCCGAGCCGTCTGCTGGAACAGCATGTCGTGATTTGTGATGAAATGTTGCGCTTCATCGGCCCAGAGAAACACCGGCTGGGCACCGGGGGCCTTTTCGTCTCGCCGTTCGGTCGCCCGTTGCCAGACGGTTTTGAAGATTATCTGTGCGAAACGACCTGCCTCACCGAATTCCTTGACCGGAAGATTCAGGATTAGCACTTTGCCGGCATGGCTGTCGTCTGGTGTTACGGCTTGTTTGTCGCTCTTGTCTTCTCCTTCGACAACGTCGCTGCAAAAAAGTTCCCGAAGAGGACTTCGAAGCAGGGTCGTCGCTTTCGATGTGAAGGAGCTTACGACCACGCTTCGAGTCCGAGCCGTAAGTCCGGCATAGTCGATCATCCAATAGTCCAGCGTCTCCTCGAGGTCCTTTCGATCTTCTGCCCGAGTCGTCTTCGATTCGGCAAGCTTAAGGTACCGCCAACAGACGGACTGCTCCTGCCAAGCTTTGGACTCGGCCTCCGATCGACTTTCGGGTGCGGTGCGGATTACCTTGGCGATATCGTCCAGCCGGACCGTACCGGTTGCGAGAGCGACGAGGTCGATGGCGTTAGTTAAGAGCTGACGAAGGGCATCCTCCCAGTAAGGGTCAGACGCCGATTCGCGCTCCTGGCCCCCCTCCATCGCCGTGCAAAAGAGCGACACGAGATTCTGGGTTAGGTTCGTCCCCATCTTGCGGTGGTGGCGGTACTCGTAGTCAAGGAAATTGAACCGGTATCGCCCTCCAGGCTCGATGAAGAGAAAGTCCCCGGAGCGGCCCGTTGCCTTGCCGTATTTAATCCAAGTTTTGTAATCTTCGGGCTTGACGGTGAGGACAAGTCCTCCGAATCCACATCGGAGCATTCCGGTCGCAAGGTGGTATCCGCTACCTGAAGTCTTGCCGGAACCAGTGGCGCCAAAAATCTGCGTGCCCTCGAAGGAATGCCGAAGGGTCCACGGATTTAGCTTGTTGGTCTTAGCGTCCTCGAACGAGACGATCTCCTCGTCCAGGCCGCCTGAGCTTGGGCGCGTCGCAGCTTTCCCCTTACCGAGGCCCATCATGGTTTCTCAGTATATCGAGCAGGTCCTAAGCGGGCGAAGCCTGCTTAGGAGAGACGTCTGCGGCGGGTGGTTTCTGAGGGCCTGCTGGGAGAGGGGGATTGCGAAGACGGCGGTTTGCCGCGTGGGCGGTCGTTGCCGGGACCACGCAAAGTAGCCGCCGGAATGACGGCGTCGGTGCTGACCGGGGCAAGAAACCGGGCGCGGGGACGGACAAAGGGCCGCGGAGATTCAAATAACACGCTACAGGGCGATTGAAAATCGAGGCGTTTGGAAAGGTCGTTAGACGGTCGAGCAGGAAACGGAAGACCCCCCGCTCGTCTCGATGAGCGAGGCTATCGGGAAAACACCCCAAGCTGAAAACTGGGATATCTCATGTCCGAATCGGAGGCGGCACACTCGAACTTTGAGCGGTTTTTTCGCTTAATGCTGGATAAGATTGTGAGGGATGTTCCGGATTACGCAACACAATCAGAGCGGAACCGCGAAGCGTTATTTTAACGACGGGCTCGACCGGGAGGATTATTACACAGGAGACGGCTCTGAGCTTGGGCGGTGGCAAGGCAAGGGGGCGTTGCGTCTTTCGCTTTGCGGTCCGGTCGGAAAGGCGGAGTTTCATCGGCTCTGTGAAAACCTTCTTCCCGATGGAAGCGGTCCCCTCACCCCTCGAACAAAAGCAAATCGGCGGGTGGGCTATGACCTTAATTTTCACTGTCCCAAATCGGTTTCGCTCGTTTATGCGTTGTGCGGAGACCAGGATGTATTTCAGTGCTTCAAGGTGGCGGTCTCCTACACGATGGGGCTGATTGAGGCCGACATGAAAACCCGTGTCCGGGCCTCAGGTGGTCGGGGGGACCGGACAACTGAAAACCTTATCTGGGGCGAGTTCATTCACTCAACCACTCGCCCGGTGGACGGTATTCCAGACCCTCACCTTCACGCTCATTGCTTTACTTTCAACGCGACTTTTGACCCGGTTGAGCATCGCTGGAAGGCTGGCGAATTCGGCGACGTGCTCCGGCACGCAGGTTTCTATGAAGCGGCGTTTCATTCACGTCTTGCTCTCCTCCTCAAAGAGCGTGGCTACGACATCAAGGGGCAAGGCCGCTTTTTTGAAATCGCAAGATTTCCCGCGTCCCTCATCGACAAGTTTTCAAGTCGGACCGCAGAGATTGACGAGGCCGCAAAAAAGCGTGGAATTTTCGACCCGAAAGAAAAAGCTGGACTCGGAGCACGAACGCGGAAGAGAAAGAGCGACACAAAATCACCGTCGGAGGTAAAGGTAGCCTGGGCCTCTCGGGTTACCAAAGATGAGTCAGTCATTTTGTCGGAGCTTAAGGGTCCTGGGTCTCCAATCGTTTCCGACCCCTCGATTGTACGTGATGTCTTAACGCGTGCTCAAAGCAAGGTATTTGAGAAAGCGATGGTGGTTTCTGAAAAAGCCCTTCTTGAGTCTGCGTTACGGCTCGGTTTTGGTTGTGTGAGCCTTGAGGACCTTAAAGAGGAGCTAACAAACGCAAGTCTTACTCGAACAGAAGTTCGTAACCAGGCGCTTTTTACAACCGAGCCGCTGCTGTTTGAAGAAAAAGAGATGCTCGCGTTTGCTCGCGATGGCCGGGGAGCGTGTCCTCCGCTCTGTCCCGGTCTTGCGCTCTTTAATTCGGTGGCTCTATCGCAAGGCGAGCGCTCTTCGGTGAGTTCGCTTCTTCAATCGACTGACCGTGTGATGCTGCTTCGTGGGAATCATCCCCTACCCCTTAGAGATGCTGCGATTCCAGAGATTGAGCGTGCTGGGCACACCGTGCTTTTGCTAAACGCGGCGTCGGACGCAGGCAAGAGCTCTGCGGGTGCTCGTGAGGCGCCGAGTCTCACCGAGTTTCTTTCAGACCCACCTCTTCAAGCAAGAGCCAAGGGCAGCGTTATCTGGGTTTCTGACGCGGGAAAGCTTGGAACAAAACTCATGGCGGGTCTCTTTGCAGCCGCAAAGACCGTTTCTGCTCGGGTGGTTCTTGCAACCGATGCCTGGAGACGCACCACCGATAGTAGAAACGTGATTCGAATGCTCGAAGAGCGTGCCGGAGTCGGGTCGGCAGAACTCGAATCTCTCCGGCGTTCTCGTAGTGGTGTAAAGGCTGCTGTTGAAGCCTTCTGCGATGGTCGGTTCGGGGAAGCTCTTTATGAGTTCGACAAACTTGGAGCGATTCACGAGTTTTCGAGCGAGGACTTAGATGCGGCGGTTGCGGTGGAATATGCACGTTCTGCCCGAGCGAAGAAACCGGCAGTTGTTGTTAAAGAGGGTGATTCTAAGAGGCTTGTCGATGGCATTCGCAGCCGGCTTCGGACCCGTCGTTTGCTTGGCAGAGAACGGAAAATCGAAAAGCTCATAGACCTTCGCTTTTCAAGCTCGAAAAGAAGCTCTAGCGAAATCTACAAACGGGGCCAAGTTGTAGTATTCTACAAATCCGTAAAGGGGTTTAAGGTTGGGCATCGTTATACAATCATGGGCCATGACCGTTGGGGCA
>Ga0190265_10001582_pt1 | contig 14996 bp, 10 predicted proteins | sample Popmic124T_FD_133135 | JGI IMG/M metagenome (GOLD analysis project Ga0190265, IMG submission 133135) | Populus adjacent soil microbial communities from riparian zone of Indian Creek, Utah, USA - 124 T | ecosystem: Environmental > Terrestrial > Soil > Riparian zone | place: USA: Utah | collected...
GCAGCATTTCCGGCGGGTGGTGGCGATCCTGAGGCAGCGGGGCTGGCCGCTCGGGGGACGGCGGAAGAACCCCTGGGCTCAGAGCCTCCGGGCGCAGATCGTTCCCGGCCGCGAGCCCTGGACGAAGGTCGACCGCCTGCTGTTCGGCGCCATGATCGAGGCGCGGAGCTGCGAGCGGTTCACCCGGCTCCTCGAGGGCATCGAAGACCGCGAGGTCGCGCACCTCCTCGCCGATCTCGGCCCCGCGGAGCGTCGCCACTGGGAGCTCTTCTATCAGCTCGCCGGCCGCGAGACCGACGCCGAGGCTCTGGCGGCCCGCTTCCTGCACTGGCGGGAGCTCGAAGCCGATCTCGCGCGGGGCCTCGGAACCTCTCCGACGGTTCACGGCTGAGACTCGGGTGGACGAGCGCAACCTCCGCCGCCAGCGAGAAGCCGGTGCAATGCGTGGAGATGTCGGCGCGATCTCTCCAGATCAAGGTGCAATGTCGGGAGGCAGAGGTCCGATGTCGCGAGACGTCGGCGCGATCTCTCCGGATGTCGGCGCGATGTCGAGAGGGTGAGCGGCGATCTGTATGGATGTCGGTGCGATGTTGAGGGATAGAGGGCGATCTTTCCTGGGGTCGGCGCGATGTCTTTGGGTGTCAGTGCAATGTTGGAAGATGGAGCGGTGATGTTTCCGGATGTCGGCGCGATGTCTTCAGGAGTTGGTGCAATCTCCGGAGATGGAGCTGCGATGTCTCCGGGTTGCGGCGCGATGTCGACTGAAGTCGGTGCGATGTTTCCAGGTGCCGGCGCAATCTCGAGAGGCTGAGTGGCGATGTCTCGGAGAGTTGGCGGGATCTCGGCAAGTGGAGAGGCGATCTCTCCGGATGTCAACGCAATGCCGAGAGAGTCCGGCGTGATGTCGGCAGGTCTAGGCGCGATGTCTCCAGAGATTTGCGCAACGTTGGGAGACTGAGCCGCAATTGCGGGAGAGATCGCGCCGGTTTCTCTCGTCGGTCTGAAGCGAAACCTCGCTAGAGCTTGAGCATCGGCAGGGGGTTCCAGGGATGGGTTCGCAGGCGCCTGAGCTCCAACTGGACGAGCCGCTTGTGGAAGCCCGCGCTGGGCCACTTGGCGAAGATCTCACGCAGGAGACTCCGCGGCAGCCCGAACGTGCGGAGCCCCCGCGTGACGTCCACCCAGTCCGCTTGACGGAAGGGCTCGACGAGCCAGTAGGGATTGCCCCGCCACCAGGCGGAAATCTTGTGGTGCTCGAGGATCATCGCCGTGATCTCGGGCGTCCACTCCGCCCGGCCTGACTGGGCGAGGTGGGCAGCGGCCAATCGGATGGACGGCTGCAGATAGTCGAAGGTGCCGTCGGTCCAGATGCCCAGGTCGTGAAACGCCGCGGCGATGGCGATCTTCCGGAGCGGCTCGGGGTCGCCGGAAGAGAGAGCGACGCAGAGGTTCGCCACCCGGTACGTGTGGTTTCTGTAGGCCGTAAAGTCGCCGCCTAAGGCTTCGGCGTGGGCCTGCAGCACTTCGTCGAGGGTGGCGATCTCCGTCAGCAGCATTCGGTTTCCTGCCGGGACTTCGATCAGGCTGCGGGAAGGCGCGCGTCGATCCAGCTTTTGATGTCCGCCATCACGACTTCCTTGTCGAAATCGTTGAGAAGGTCGTGAACGTGCCCTTCGTAAAGCTTCAGCGTCTTGTCGGCGGAGCCGGCGGTGTCGTAAAAGAGCTGGCTGCCGCCCGGCCTCGTGACCTTGTCGGCGGTGCCATGGAGGATGAGCACCGGGAGAGTGATGAGCGGAAACTCCTTCTCGAGCCGCTCGTCGGCGCGGGCCAGCTCGGCCACGGTCTTCGTGGGTTGAGTCTCGTGAGCGGTGAGCGGATCGTCGTTCATGGCCTGCACGACCGCGGGATCGCGAGAGAATTCCTCGTTCTTGAGACGCAGCACGTGGGCATGGGGTGCCAGGTGGCTTAAGCCCTTGACGACGGCGACTGCGAAATCCGGTGCCGCCACCTGGAAGGCGAAGCTCTCGCAGATCAGTCCGGCGAGCTCCGCCTGGTGTTCCAGCGTGTAGACGCAGGAGATGACACCGCCCGCGCTGTGACCGAGCAGGAACAGGGGGAGGCCCGGCTCCCGCGATTTCGCCAGCGTCACGAGGGCGTTTACGTCGTCAAGATAGTCCCCGATCTTCTCGAGGTAGAAACGCTCGCCGTCCGAGTTGCCGCGGCCGTGCAGATCGAGCGCGTACACCGCGAGGCCGCTGGCCGCGAGCTGTTCGCCCGTCCACAGATAGTACCCGCTGTGGGAGTTGACGCCGTGGACGATGGCGACCACGCCGCGGGCCTTTCCTTCCGGACGCCACGACCGGACGAAGATCTTGAGACCGCCTGCTCCGTCGATTTTTTCTTCACTCACCGCCATAGCAATCTCCTCGGGTCAAAAACAGCTCATGTCTTGATAAGGACCGCAGATCGGAATCGATCCGATTGAACCACGCGCGCGGAGGAGAATCTATTGGACGATGGTATCGGGTCGTGAAGAGCTACTGGCGCGCCGGAAGCGGGAGGTCGAGCCTCGCGGCGGTCCTCACCAGGCCGGCCAGCGAGTCCGCCTTCATCTTCCGCATCACCTGGCCGCGATGGGCCTTGACCGTGATCTCGCTGGTGCCCAACTCGGCGCCGATCTGCTTGTTCAACAGACCGGCGACGACCCATGCCATGACCTCTCGCTCGCGGCGGGTGAGGGAGGCGTAGCGTTCCTGAAGCTCCCTGAGCTCCGCCGCTTCGCCGAGCGCGACATGGCTGCGCTCGATCGCGAGCCGTATCGCGTCGAGCAGCACGTCGTCCCTGAAGGGTTTGGTCAGAAATTCGACCGCTCCCGCTTTCATGGCCCGCACCGTCATCGGCACGTCGCCGTGGCCGGTAATGAAGATGATCGGCATGCCGCTCCGATCGGCGGCGATGCGCTTCTGGAGATCGAGGCCGTTCAGATCGGGCAGCTCCACATCCAGCACCAGGCAGCTCGGGGCGCCGACGGCTGGACGGGAGAGGAACTCCTGGGCGGAGGAGAACGTCTCCGGCTTGAAGCCGGCCCAACGGATCAACAATTCCAGCGATTCACGCACCGATACATCGTCGTCGACAACGAAAACGATCGGCGTGTCGTGCGGCATCGGCACCGGCCTCAGCTCACCCGAAGGGCGGCCTGGACCGCATCGAGCAGAGCCGCCTCGCTGAATGGTTTGAACAGGCATTCCACGGCACCCTCTTCGAGCAGGCGCAGGCGGAGGCCCTCGTTCGCGTGGGCGGTGATGAAGACGATTGGGATCTGCTGCCGGCGAAGCGTCAGCTCCTGCTGTAGAGCGGGCCCGCTCATTCCGGGCATGGCGATGTCCAGGACCAGGCACCGGGTCTGGGGGACGATCCCCGAGGCGAGAAACTCTTGGCCGGACGAGAAGGCCTGGGCCGAAAAGCCCAGCGCCCGGAGCAGGTCCGGCAGCGACTCGCGCACCGACTCGTCGTCATCGACCACAGTCACCAGGGGACGCAGGACCATCACGAATCCCGCCGGACGCGCGCGGCGGCACGGTCGGGGCTTTGAGGAATGGAAAGGCAAAACGTGACTCCCGGACCCTCATTGGGTTCAGCCCAGAGCCTGCCCTGGTGGCCTTCGACAATGGAGCGGCTGATGAACAGGCCGATCCCCATGCCGCCGGACTTCGTGGTGTAGAACGCTTCGAAGAGCCGTTCCAGGTCCGGCGAGTCGAAGCCCGCCCCCGAATCCTGCACGCTCAGGCGCACCCGGTCGTCATCGTCCCGCTCCGTTTTGACCAGTATCTGCCTGGGGTGGTCGTCGACGCCGCTCATCGCCTCCGAGGCGTTCAGCAGCAGGTTCATGATCACTTGCTGCAACTGGACGCGGTCGCCTGCGACAGGGGGAAGATCGTCCGCCAGGCTCGTCCGCACAGCGACCTGATTTCGCTGAACTTCGCTCCAGGACAGGGCAAGGACCTCTCGCGTGGCCTCGTTCAGGTCCACGGGCTCGGCCGTGGCTCTCTCTTTTTTGAACAGAGCCCGCAAGCGCGCGATCACGTCGGCCGCCCGGTTGCCGTCGCGGATCGTGCGCCGCGCGGTTTCGCGCGCGCCCTCGATGTTGGGAGGGTCGTCGGCCAGCATCCGCAGGCAGGTGCTGGCGTTCGTGATGATGCCCGACAGCGGCTGGTTGACCTCGTGCGCGATCGAACCCGTCAAGGCTCCGAGAGTCGTGACCCTTGCCACGCGCGCCATCTCGGATCGCAGCTTGCTGAGCGCGTCGTCCGAGAGCCGGCGTTCCGTCACGTCCTGAACCGCGCCGATGTACTCCAGTTGGCCGGTCTGGTCTCGGGTCCCGTGGGCGACGACGTGCAGGTGCTTGACGGAGCCGTCCGGCATCCGGAGCCGGTGCTCGAACTCCAGATCCTTGCCTTCGCGCTGGGCGCCGGCGACCACCTCCCGGAACCACAGGACGTCCTCGGGGTGGATTCGAGTGCCCACGAGCTCGAACGTGACGGGCACTGCGGGGTCGATCTCGTAGATCCTGTAGGTCTGTTCCGACCACACGATCTCTTCCGTCGCGACACGCCAGGAAAAGCTGCCCGTCGAGCTGAGGCGCTGGGCTTCCGCGAGAAACGCCTCGCTCCGCCTCAAGGCGGCTTCACTTTGCGCGCGCTCGATGGCGATGCTGGCAATGTGCGTAAACTGCTCGATGAGGCTCTGCTGAAGCGGCGTCGGGCTCCCGGGTTCTTGCTGATAGAGCGCGAAAGTGCCCAACACTTTTCCTGCCAGCGAGAGGATCGGCGTGGTCCAGCAGGATCTCAGCCCGAAGTCCAGAGCCAGGTTGCACCATTCGGAGGATTCCCAGCGCGAATCGACAGTTACGTCCGAGACGATCACCTGCGTCTTCTGGTGGACCGCCATCGCGCACGGTCCCCAATAGGGAATCAACGGTCTGCCGTGGATGGCCTCGTTGAAGGAGGTCGGGAGGCTCGGCGCGGCTCCATGCTGAATCGTCGTGTTGCTGGGATCGATCAACAGGACACTGCAATGACATCCGCCGGCGGAGCTTTCGACAAGGCTGCACAAGACGTCAAGGACGACCGGAAGCGAACAACCCGAAGCGACCATCTCGAGCAGCCGCCTCTCGCCGGCCAAGAGAGCCTCGGCCCGTTTCCGGTCGTCGATGTCCGTCGACTGTCCATACCATTTGGCGAGATCGCCGGCCTCGTCATAGAGCGGAACAGCCCGAATCAGGAACCATCGATACGTCCCGTCGTATCGTCGAAGGCGAGCCTCGATCTCACCGGGCTCACCGGCCGCCAGGAGGGACTGCCAATACGCGAGAAGCCCGGGCAGGTCTTCCGGGCAGATCGCGGCCTGCCATCCCGAGGCACGCGCTTCTTCTAGGCTGAGGCCCGTATAGTCGCACCAGCGCTGGTTGAGAAAATCGAACTGCCCGTCCGGCAGCGCGCTCCACACCAGCCCGGGAATCGTATCGACTGCGCGGCGGAGGTCGTCCTGCAAATGTGGGCCTTTCGGAGCGTCTTCCCCAAAGCTGAGCTTGGGGGACGCGCAGGGTGATGGTCAATCATACCTTGGTGTCGGTGCCCGGCGCAGGTGCCTCGGTGCAACCGGTTTAGACCTCGACGGATGAGGAGGTGTGGAGCGACCGCTCGTAGCGGCCGGAGTTCTGGTATGGCGTCTGTCACACGCTGTTCTTCCTCGACCTTTACTTGACTGATTCGGTCGAGGTGTTCGCGCCGCCGGCGCCGTTCACGCTGGACGAGCCCAGCATCACGCCGCGCAATTGAACCTGATCCTCCGGCAGAAGACGATTCGGCCCCTCGCTCCACAAAAAGAAAAGGCCCGCGGGTGCGCTCCCCGCGGGCCGAAATCATCCAAAAGAAGGCCGTTTTGACTACGGCGTGCAGGAGGTGACGACGACGTCGTCTAAGAACCAGCCGTCGCCGGTCACCGAGCAGTCGCTGATCCCGGTGAAGCCGATGCGGACGGCCTGGCCGGCGCAGCCGCCGGTGCCGCCGGTGACCGCGTTGCAGGCCGCGTCGAGGTTGACGGTGGTGTTGACGAAGGCGGCCGCGGTGCCGGTGAAGATGGGGGTACCGGCGGCGCCGGCCGGAGCGCAGTCGGGCGCCACGGTGCCGTTGTAGGAGGTGCCGGAGATGATGGCCGAGGCCGGCACGAAGGTGTAGTTGGTGCCGTCGAGCGAGACGGTCAGTGCGCCGCCGTCGTAGCCGCTCTCAAAGGCGCGCCGGTGCCAGAAGGAGAGGCGCGAGACGGAGGAGCCGGCCGGGATGGTGATGCCGGCGGCGCCGTTCGGCTGGGCGAAGGTGAAGTTGTTGCTGCCGTAGTCGGCGGTGCAGGACGTGCCGCCGAAGCGGAAGACCTTGGTGCCGGCGCGGGCGGTGCAGGTCTGGATGCCGCGCCAGCTCGCGGTGCTGCCGCCGGCGAGGAAGGTGCCCTTGGTCCAGCCGTCCATGCCGGTGGCCGGCGACTCGAAGCCCCGGGTGTAGAGGGTGGTCGTGGTGCAGGGCGGGCAGACGGCGGTGGTCACCGAAGCCTGGTTGGAGTTGCCGGACTCGCAGGTCGGGGCGTTGGTGGCGCGCACCACGTAGTAGTAGGTGGTGTTGCAGGCCAGGCCGGTGTTGGTGAAGGTGGTGGTCGCCGAGGTGCCGACCTGGGTGTAGGGGCCGCCCGGGGTGGTGGAGCGGTAGATGTTGTAGGAGGTGGCGCCGGCCGAGGCGGGCCACGAAAGGTTGGCGCTGGTGCCGGCCAGGACGGCGGAGAGGCCGGTCGGAGCCGCGGGCGGCGTGCAGGCGACGGGGGCCGGGGTGACCGACAGGCAGGTGGTCGGAGCGCCGGAGCAGGCCTCGGTGGCGCTCGGGTGGGCGAAGACCAGGTAGTAGTAGGTGAAGCCGTTGGCGACCGCCGTGTCGTTGAAGCTGGTGGCGGCGACGTTGTTGGCGACCTTGACGAAGCCGGAGTTGCAGCCCAGCTCGTTCCTGTAGACGTCGTAGACGCCGGTCGAGCCGGTGAAGCTGACGCCGACCTGGTTGTTGCCGGCGGTCAGGCTGAGGGTCGGCGTGGCCGGCGGGGTGCAGCCGGCGAAGGAGATGCTGGCGCCGGCGTCGGTGGTGCAGGCGATGCCGTGGCGGTTGAACGCGGCGTAGAGGGCGCCGCCGTGGGGCGTGCCGTTGGCCAGGTTGCCGTCATCGTCGTCGACCAGGCGCATGGTCTTCCACAGGGAGCCGGCGTTGCAGCCGTTGGAGCTCCAGGTGCCGCTGGCGGTGCAGGCGAAGGCCGCCGTGGCGGTCGAGCGGGAGAGGTACCAGAGGCGGTCGGCGATGGTCCAGGCCGCGCCGGTGCCGGGGTTCGGCAGGTCGCGGTTGGCGAAGTCCCACAGCGCTTCGGAGGAGATGTACGACTCGCAGTGGCCTTCCCGGCCGCACGGTCCGCGGTAGGTGGCGCTCGTGGGGCAGCGCGCCTGGGTGAAGTTGGAGACGGTGTGCGGGGTGTTGGAGACGTGCTTGGCCCAGTCGATGTCGCGCACGCCGGTGCAGGAGGTGCAGGCGTCGCCGTAACCGCCGCAGTTGGCGGTGAGGAAGCCGGAGCCGACGCACGAGGTGTGGGTGCCGAGGGCGGCCGTGAAGTCGCCGTAGGTCTCGCCGGTGCCGTTGTCGGGCGCCGAGCCGTTGCCGTCGTTGCTGTCGAGTCCGTGGCCGTACTCGTGGAGGGCGACGCCCTCGATCTCACCGGTGTTGCCGCAACCGCCGCCGGAGCGGTAGAAGTTGACGGTCGAACCGTTCCAGAAGGCGTTGCAGGTCAGGTTGATGTTGACGTTGGCGGTCAACTGGGCGTTGACCCAGGCGTTGCCCGGCAGCCAGCCGCGCGCCTGATCCTTGGCGCGGTTCAGGTGGTAGAACTGGGTGCGGGCGGCGTGGGTGTTGCCGGCGCCGCCGAAGCCCGGCGTGGTGCAGTTGTTGCTGGCCGAGGTGCCGAAGGTGAGGTCGCCGGTGCCGGCGGTCGCGGCCAGCGAGATGGCGCCGCAGTTGTCGGTGATCCGCACGTACTGGCCGGCGAGGCTCGAGGTGACGGCGCCGCCGCCGAAGTTGTAGACGCCGGCCGAGTTGGTGAAGCCGCCCGAGGAGAGGTTGGTGTAGGGCATCGGCAGGTTGGTGGAGGTGCCGAGGATGCGGGCACCGCCGGTCGCCTGGGCGTAGTGGTTGGTGTCGAGCAGCTCCAGCATCTCGCCGGTCTGGGCGTCCACGCGGGCGCGCCAGGTGGCGTTCTCGCCGGCGCGGCGGAAGGTGAGCTGCCAGACGGTGACGAGGCCGCGGCCGCCGCCGAAGGCGAAGCCGTCGGCGAAGCCCGCGTTCGCAACCGCCGCCGGCAGGAGCCGCAGCGAGCCCTTGTCGAGGAAGTCGTCGCCGGGCTGGATGCCGCCGATGAAGCCGGCAAGGATGTCCAGCGCCTGGTTCTGGCTCACGCGGGCCGAGGGCATCGTCATGTTCGGGGACGGCAGGTTTTCGCTGCCGAACTGGACCAGGTTGCCGTTGCTGACGCGGAAGACGACACGCGCGCCCTCGACCGGGAGGCCGCCGAGCACGAGGTCGAAATCGGCGAACCAGAGGTGCTCGGCCGGCTGACCCGAACGGCCCTTGTTGAGCACCAGGTCGCTGCCCTTGACGCCCAGCAGGCTCTCGACCTGGGGCAGGAAGCCGCGCGCGAGGCTCTCGATCCTCGCGAGGTCGACCGTGCCCGCTTCGCCGGGCCGGGACGCGAGACCGTTGCCGGTGAGGCTGTTGCCGCGCCCCGGAACCCAGGGGAGGCCGCTGCCTTCGACGATCTCGATGCGGCCGGTGCGCTTGTCGATCAGCGCCTTCCACTCGCCGCCGGCGCTCATCCGGAAGCTCGCCCAGCCGTTGCTCACCTCGGGGGTGAGGGTGGCCTGGGCGTCTTCGAGGGGCTCGATGACGGTGTTTGCCTGCAGCCGCTCGCTGATGAAGGCGAGCGAGTCGAGGGAGTCGTTCGGCTCCTTGATCACCTGGGCCGAGGCAATGCTGGACAGAGCGGTCATGCCAAGCAGAAACAGCGCGACCGGTTTACAACGGTTCTTCCAGTTCATAGAGGTTCCCCCTCCTTGGAGGAAAGCGTTACTACGAAAATGAAGCCATTCAGCGACTAAGACACCACGGGCAAAACCATCCGCCGGAAAAATGGTCCGACGGCCGGGGAGCACCTTACAAAAGGCTGCTACAGTAGGCTTTAGGCCGATCATGTTGGACAATGTCACTAATCGTATGAGTGCACGCCGGCCCCAAAAGCGCTCCTTCCCCCTTGGGGCGGGCTTGACGATCTTCCTGGGCGCTGCAGCGGCGGGCCTCCTGGCGGCGGCGCCTGCCGCCAAGACCGTCCCGGGGAGTCCCGCGGCGGCGCGGGCGGTCGTCCTGATCACGCTCGACACCACCCGCGCCGACCACCTGGGGGCCTGGGGCTGGCCGCACGCCCGCACGCCGAACCTGGACGCCCTGGCCGGGCGCGGCACCCGCTTCGCGCGCTGCGACACGGCGGCGCCGATCACGCTGCCCAGCCACGCGACGATCCTGACCGGCCTCTTCCCGCCTCGCCACGGAGTGCGCGACAACGGCACGTTCACGCTGGCCGCGAAGATCGACACGGTCGCCGAGCGTCTGGCGGCCAGGGGGTACGACACGGCGGCGGTGGTCTCGGCCGTGGTGCTCGCCCGCCGCCACGGTCTCGACCAGGGGTTCCGGGTCTACGACGACGACCTGGGCGCGGGCTACGCCGCCGGCACGGCGGTCGCCGAGCGGCCGGCGGACGCCACGACCACCGCCGCCCTGGCCGCGGCGGCCGGCCTCAAGCCCCCCTACTTCCTCTGGGTGCACTACTTCGACCCCCACGACGAGTACCGCCCGCCGTCGCGCTTCGCCGACCGCGCGGTCGGCCCCAGCCGGCTCTACGACGGCGAGATCTCCTTCATGGACGAGGCGATCGGCCGTCTCCTGGCCGGCCTGCCCAAGGACGCCGCGGTGGTGGTGGTGGGCGATCACGGCGAGATGCTCGGGGAGCACGGGGAGGAGACCCACGGTCTGCTGCTCGCCAGGGCGGCGCGGCGGGTGCCGCTGATCGTGGCCGGACCCGGCGTGCCGGCGGGAAAGGTCCACGAGTGCCTGGTGCGGACGGCCGACGTGGCGCCCACCCTGCTCGCCCTGGCCGGCGCGCCCGTGCCGGAGATGGACGGGCGGCGGCTCCTCCCCCTGCCGGCGCGCTGCGAGCGCACCAGCTACAGCGAGAGCTTCCTGCCGTTCTTCTCCTACAAGTGGTATCCGCTGCGCTCTCTCGCGGACGACCGCACGCTCTACCTGCGGGCGCCGCGCTCCAGCCTCTACCGCGAGGCGGACGAGAAGACCGACCTGGCGGCGAAGCAGCCGGAAGCCCTGCGCTCCTGGGAGAAGCGGCTGCGCGGCCTGCTCGCCGGGATGGGCGAGGCGCTCGACCCCGAGGTGCGGGCCGAGTCCGGGCTCTCCGCGGAGCAGGCGAAGGCCCTCGCGAGCCTCGGCTACCTGGGCGGCGGCTCCGGCGGCGCGGTGCGGGCGGACCTTCCCGACCCGCGGGAGATGGTAGAAGTGGCGCGCGCGCTCCATCGCGCGGCCGAGGCGGTGCAGCGAGGCCGTTGCGACGAGGCCCTGCCGGCGGCGCAGGCGGTGGTGCGCCGCGATCCGCACAACGTGCCGGCGCTCACTCTGGCCGGCTTCTGCCTGCAGCGGGCGGGCCGCCACGACTCGGCCCTGAACGCCTTCCAGCAGGCCGGCCGGGAGAACCCCCTGGCGGCGACCGCGGCGGCCGGCGCGGCCGAGAGCCTGCGCGCCCTGGGCCGGATGCCCGAAGCCGAGCGCGAGTGGCGCCGCGCGCTGACCCTGGACCCGGGGCTCCCGGACGCCGCCGCCGGCCTCGCCCGGCTGCTGCGCGGGCGGGGGGAGAAGGCGGAGGCCCTGAAGGTGCTCGACGCCGCCGTCGCCGCCGGCAGCCGCGCCGCGCCGGTCTACATGGAGCGGGGCATGGCGCTCGTCGACGCCGGGCGATTGGCGGACGCCCTGAACGACTTCCGCCAGGCGTCTCGGCGCAGCCCGTCCGACCCGGTGCCGCTCGAGTCCGCGGCGCGGGCCTCCTACCAGCTCGGCCGTCACCGCGAGGCGGTGCAGCTCTACGAGCAGCTCCTGCGGCTCGCCGCCAACCGCGGCGACCTCTGGAAGACGGCCGGGGCGATCTACCTCTACGACCTGAACGAGAAGGCGGACGCCCTGCGCTGCCTGCGCCGCGCCCTCATCCTGGAGGTGGACCCGCGCGAGCGGGCGAAGCTGGAAGAGCTGGTGAGCGAGCTCGGCGGGTAGCGGCGGCGGGCCCCCGCTTGCCGGATTCTTCAAGAAGACACAGAATACGGGCGATCTCGACCCAGGAGCACACTCTGGACCGCTGCGCTTCGGGTCTTGCCCGGACGGCGTCGCCAGGCTTGGAGGACGGTTTGCTGAAAGAGTTTCTGCGCAAGGTGGCGCTGTTCTCGGACCTGGACGACGCTCAGCTCGCCCGGCTGGCGGGACACGTCCGCGAGGAGCGGTTCGCGGCCTACCAACTCGTCTTCCGGGAGGGCGATCCGGTCGAGGCCTTCTACCTGGTCCGCGAGGGGGCGGTCACCGTGTTCCGCGACGAGCCGGGCAAGCCGCAACAGGTGCTGGCGCGGCTGGAGGAGGGCAACTTCTTCGGCGAGATGGGGCTGCTCAACGACAAGGCCAAGCGCTACGCCTCGGCCCGCACCGCCGCCCCCACCACGCTGCTGCACATCGCGCGGGCGGACTTCCTCGAGCTGCTGACCCGTAACCCGGGCCTCGAGCTCAAATTCCGCGCCGAGGTGGTGCGGCGGCGGGGGATGAACGTCTCCGCCCTCCTCGGCCTCGCCGGGCAGCGCGACGTGCGCATCCGCCTGGGCATGGAGGCCCTCCTCGACTTCGCGGACGGGGCGCGCCTGCCGGTCGTCCTGGAGAACCTCTCGCTGGGCGGGGTCGGCCTCTCCCAGGTGCCGGACGACTGGAACGCCAGCGACGCCGTGCGCTTCCGTCTGGGCCGCCGCGACGAGCCGGGGCTCCTGGACGTTCAGGGGATGGTCGCCTGGCGGGAGGGCGACACCGTGGGGATCGCCTTCGATCACGAGCCTCCGGGCGGCGCCACGCAGATCCAGCGGGTGCTGCGCCGGTTCATGGAGGGCAGCCGGTAAGTGCTGCGGGATTTCCTCCGCGAGGTTAGCCTCTTCACCGACCTGACCGGCCCGCAGCTCGACCGGCTGACCACGCTGGTCCGCGAGGAGCGGGTCCCCGCCTTCCACCCCGTGTTCCACGAGGGCGAGCCGGTCGACGCCCTGCACCTGGTGCGCGAGGGAACGGTCGTGGTGTTCCGCGCCGAGGCGGACACGCCGCAGCAGGCGCTGGCGCACCTCGAAGCCGGGAGCTACTTCGGCGAGCCGGGGCTGCTCAACGACAAGTCTCGCCACTACGCCTCGGCCCGCACGGCCACCCCGGCGATCCTGGTGCGGCTCGGCAAGCCGGACCTTACCGCGCTGCTCACCGCCTATCCGACCCTGGAGCTCAAGCTGCGCTCCGAGATCAGCCGCCGCCACGGCCGCCACATCTCCGCGCTGCTCAGCCTCGCCGGCCATCGCGACGTGCGCATTCAACTGGGGATCGAGGCGGTGCTCGAGCTGGAGGACGGCTCGCGGCTCGGCGTCGTCCTGCAGACCCTCTCGCTCGGCGGTTTGGCCCTCGCCCGGGTGCCCGCGGACTGGGCGGTGGGGCATCCCCTGCGCTTCCGCCTGGGCCGCGCCGGCGAGCCGCCCCTCCTGGAGGTCGGCGGCTCGGTGGTCTGGCGCGAGGGGGATTCCGTGGGGATCGCCTTCGGCCCGGAGGCCGCCGGCAACGCCGAGCTGATCCACCGGGCCCTGCAGAGATTCCTGGAAGACCGGCGGTAGGGCCGCCGTTTCAAGTCCCCTGCCCTTTTCAAGTCCCCTGGAGATTCCCCAGCAGCGGGATCCCTTCCGCGTTACTCCCCACGGAGAGGACGGTGTCGAAACGGCCTCCGTGCACCGTGTCGCAGAGGAAGCGGCCGTCTCTGAAGACGCACGGGTCGTCGTCGCCGTCGCCGTCCACGTCGCCCAGCAGGGGGACGTCGCCCGGCTCGAGGTCGAAGGGGATCGAGATCTCCGGGACGACGCCGCCGTCATGGGCGGAGTCGCAGCGGAGCCTGTCAGACGCGAAGCAGGGGTCGTCGTCGCCGTCGCCGTCCAGGTCTCCCAGGAGAGGGATCCCGACGGCGCCCGGGAAGGCCACGATCACCTCGGCGGTGCCGCCGTCGTGGGCGGTGTCGCAGAGGAGGCGGCCGCCGCGAAACACGCAGGCGTCGTCCCGCCCCTCGCCGTCCAGGTCGCCCAGGAGCAGCTCCTCGCCCGCTTCGCCGAACCCGCTGATATCGATTCGCACCTCGGCGGCGCCGCCGTCGTGGGCGGTGTCGCAGAGCAGGAGCCCGCCGCGTACCACGCAGGCGTCGTCGCGGCCGTCGCCGTCCAGGTCGCCCAGACGGCGGGGACCGACCGCGCCGCCGAAGTTGAACGCGGCATCCGCCGAGCCGTCGCGGTCCAGGTCGCAGCGGAAGGCGCCGCCCCGCGCGAGGCAGGGCACGTCTCCGGCGCGCGCCCAGAGTAGATTCCGCCCGACGATGGTGCTGGGCTCGCCGCCAAGTCTCTGGTCCCACACCACCACGAACCGGCCGGCCGGCCCGCCGGCGGCCGAGGGGCTCAACGCGTTCGCCTGGGCGCTCACCGTAAATTCGGGGCCCGCCGGTACGCCCGAGGCGTTGAAGAACCGCCCCTCGAGCGTCGGGGTGGCCTGGAAGAGGCTCCACACCACCAGGACCTGACCCCGAGCGTCCATGGCGACGGAGAGGAAGTTCAACGGCGCCGGGAGGGCGCCGGTCACCGCGACCGGCCCGGTGACGGCTCTGCCGGACGGTGCGTAGAGGCCGACGAAGATCCCTCCGGAGGGTCTCTGCCAAGCCACTACGAAGCGTCCCGTGCCGTCGCCCGCGAGGTATGCCGAGCTGCCGTTCGGTGCGATCTGGAAGGAGGCTCCCCGCGGTCTCGCCGAGGTGTCGAAGAGCCTGCCGCGGATGCCTGCGTCGCCAGCCCAGACGACGACGAAGTTGCCCGCGGCGTCCGCGCTCACCCTGGCGACGATCTCCCCGGGCGTGACCAGGACGCGCTTTCCCAGCGGCCGCCCCGCCGTGTCGTAGCGCCAGGCGAACAGGTTCTCTTCCCCGGCCACCAGCACGGAGCGGCCGCGGGCGTCGGATGCGACGTTGGGGAAGAACCGGCGGCCGAGCGCGATCTCGCCGGTCCGCGCCGAGCCCGTGCGGTCGAAGCGCCGGAGGAAGGCCGAGGGGCCGGCGGATTGGTCGGACTGCCCCCAGGCCACCGTGAAGCCGTCGCGGTCCGCCGCGGTCGAGATCGGCCCCTGGTACTCGGACACCTTCCGGCCGATCTGAAACTCGCCGGACCGCGGCGCCCCGTCCGGTCCGAAGATCCGCCCGGCGATGCCGTCCAGCCCGGGCTCCTCCTGATAGGCCTGCGCCCAGGCGACCACGAACTCGCCGGCGGAGCTCATCGCGACCGAGGGCTGATAGCCGTTCCGGGGGGTGACCTGGAACTGCCCGCCCGGGTCGCGCGGCGCCGCAGCGGCGGGGGCGAGGAACAAGAGGGCCAGGGCGAAGGGGAGAGATCGTGTCATGTCAGAAGCCGTCCACGTTGCCCAGCAGCGGCGTTGCGCCGGGCTCGCTGAAGAGGATCTCGACCTCGGGCTCGCCGCCGTCGTGGGCGGTGTCGCAGAGGA
>Ga0190265_10001583_pt1 | contig 14996 bp, 11 predicted proteins | sample Popmic124T_FD_133135 | JGI IMG/M metagenome (GOLD analysis project Ga0190265, IMG submission 133135) | Populus adjacent soil microbial communities from riparian zone of Indian Creek, Utah, USA - 124 T | ecosystem: Environmental > Terrestrial > Soil > Riparian zone | place: USA: Utah | collected...
CGCACCTGTTCCGGCGCCGCGTATCGCGGGGTAAGGACCCGGGCGCCATCGATCGTCAGGGCCGAGCGGTCACTCCCGCTCTCGCCGTCGAGCAGCTTCGCGATGCCGAAGTCGAGCAGCTTCACCACTCCATCAGGCGTAACCATGATGTTCGACGGCTTGAGGTCGCGGTGAACGATCAGGTGGGCGTGAGCGTGCCCGACCGCGGCAAACACCTGAAGCACGAGACGGATGCAGTCGGCGTGAGTAAGGCGGCGCTCCCGGACAAAGGCATCTATCGGCTGGCCCTCGACGTACTCCAGCACCAGGTACGGCTGGCCGGCTCCGCTGAGACCAGCATCCAGCAGCTTCGCGATCCCGGGATGCGATACTCGGGCCAGTGCCGATCCCTCGCGCCGAAACCGCTCCTGCCCCGCCCCGCTCAGCAGGGCCAGGTTCAGAATCTTGACCGCCGCCTTGCCTTCGAAGCGACCATCAACCCTGGAGGCCAGCCACACCGAGCCCATCCCGCCCTCACCCAGAGGACGCTCGAGGCGGTAGGCACCCAGCGTGAGTCCTGACAGGCTCACGTCCAGGGGTGCCGCCAGGAAGCCGCTCCCGTCGGCCGCATCCTCGCCACCGAGGAGCAGGGACAGGTCCGCGGCCAGCTCGGGCGAGCGGGTCGACAGCTGCTGGATCCAGGAGCCCCTCTCCTCCGGCGGGAGCTCCAGCACCTCATCGAGGAGCGGCTCCAGCGCGTGCCAGCGGTCGGGGTCGATTACGGTCATTGATGGTGGCGGGACGAGGTGAGACACGATAGCCCTCGTTCCCGCGCTGGGGAAGAGCACCCTTGGACGCCGGCCGAGCCCGGCGCATGTCCGGAGTTGGGGGAGTATTGCGATTTACTGTATACAGGACACCTTGTTTGCGTAGTCCCCTTCGATATCACCCTGCCGACCAAGAGGAAGGGTAGGTCCGCATGAGGGCCAACGCCGTGATTGGCGTGCTGGCCGCATCCGCCACGCTGATCGGGCTTTTCGGGTGCGGCGAGGACGATGCGACCGCTCCGGAGACCGGAGCCGCGCCGGAAATGTCGAAGTCAGAGAAGAATGCGCTGGCCGCCGAAGTTCGGCTGCTGACGGCCGGCCGCGGCATCACGGCGCTGGGGCGGCCTGGGCAGGTCCGCCCAGCCCTGGTCCGGCTTGGCCAGGCGCTGGTCTTCGACAAGATCCTCAGCGGGAACCGCGACATATCGTGCATGACATGCCATTTGCCTTCACTCGGGTTAGGCGACGCCCGGAGTCTATCCATCGGGCAGGGAGCCACTGGCCTCGGCGCGCACCGGGTGCATCCGGACAACCTGTTCATTCCTCGGAACGCCCCCGCGGCATTCAACCTGTTTGCGCTTCAGCCTCTGTTCTGGGATGGCCGGGTGTTCGAGGATGAGTTCGGGGTCTTGCACACGCCGGCTGGTCCGGCGCTGACCCCGGGCATGCGCGGCGTCTTCGAGTTCGGCCCGCTGTCGGCCCTGCCGCTTTTCCCGGTCGTGTCCCGGGAGGAGATGCGGGCCACCGGGGGCAACGAGCTGGCGGCCATCAGCGACGACCATCCGGAGCAGGTCTGGCAAGCATTGATGGTGCGGCTGGGTGGTATCCCGGAGTACCGCAGGTTGTTCGAACAGGCGTACCCCCGCCAGCGATTCGACCAAATGACCTTCGCCCACGCCAGCAATGCGATCGCGGGGTTTCTAACCTCCGCGCTGGCGTTCAACAATTCGCCCTGGGACGTCTTCCTGGCCGGCAACGACAAGGCGCTAACCCCGATGCAGCTGCAGGGGGCCAAGAACTTCATGAGCGCCCGTTGCTCGATATGCCACAACGGGCCCGCGCTCACCGACAACAAATTTCACAACGTGGCCGTGGCCCAGATCGGGCCCGGCAAGGGAGGCGTGAGTGGCCTGGATGACTTCGGCCGAGAGTTGGTGACCGGGAATTCAGCCGAACGCTACGCCTTTCGCACACCACCGCTGCGGAACGTTGAGCTGACGGCTCCCTATGGGCACGACGGAGCCATCATAGACCTGCGAGAGTTTATAGACCACTACAGCGAGTCAGACCTGAAGCTTGGGGCTTACAACCCGATGCAATTGGAGCCGTTGCTGCGGAACACCGTACTCGGAAACAAGGCGGCTATCCTGACTACGCGCGACATCCTGCTCAGTGGCGTCAAGTTTACTCCTCAGATCGTCGATGAGGTGACCGAGTTCATGAAGGCGCTGACCGATCCCGCCGCACGCAATCTGGGTCACCTGGTTCCCATGCGGGTGCCCAGCGGGCTACCGATCGATGGTCCTCGACAAGGTGCTCAGAACTAGGTTACTCCAGCGTCACCGTAATGAAGCGCAGGCGTCCCTGCCGGCCCACCTGGAGCACCGCTCCCGAGTCGGCGGGGATCTGTGCGATGGCGGTGCGGAGATCGCCGATCGTTCTGACCGAGGCACCGTTCACGCCGTGAATCACGTCGCCGGGTAGCGGCCCCGCTGCGCCCTCCGAGGCGACGGCCACCCCGGCGACCACGACTCCATGTGGCGCACGAAGGCCCGGAATGACCGAGGCGACCTGCGGGGTGACCTCCAGTGCGAGAATCCCGAGTCGCGCGATGAGGTTCTGCTCCGGTGTGACCATATCTCGGAAGCGATCGGCATCGTCCCGGCGCTCGACGACCACCGCCCGCAACGGCAGCCGCTGCAGCCCCCGTCCCACCTCGATGTCTACCGTATCTCCGACCGGCCGCTGATAGACGGTGACGTCGAACTGCCGACCGTTCTCCATCGGCTTCCCCTCGACTGAGAGGATCACGTCGTTGATGCGGAGACCGGCCTTGGCCGCGGGGCTGTTGGGATAGACGTCACCCAGCACGACGCCCCACTCCCGTGACAACCGGAGCCCCGAGGCCAGCGCCGGAGTGATGGTCTGGGCGAATACCCCGATCTCCCCCCGCCGCACCCGCTTATTGGCCCGGATCTGTTGGTACACGAAGCGCACGATATTGCCCGGCGCCGCAAACCCGATCCCCTCGCTGCCTCCGGACTGACTGAAGATCATCGTATTGATCCCCACCACCACACCCTCGGCGGTCACCAGCGGCCCGCCGCTGTTTCCCGGATTGATCGGCGTATCGGTCTGGATGTAGATCATCCGGTCTTCATCCTGCAGCTGCCGTCCAACGGCACTGATGACCCCCATGGTGACGCTGCTCGCCAGACCGAACGGGCTGCCGAACGCGAGGACGACCTGGCCCGGCGTCAGAGAATCGGAGTTGCCCAGACGGGCGAAGGGCAAGCCAGTCAACCCGACCTTGAGCACGGCGAGGTCGGTCTCCCGATCCATGCCGACCAGGGTGGCCGGCACCTCCTGCGACACCGGGGCGAGCGCCGACCGGGCAGGCACGCCGGAGACCGCCGGACGGGGAAGGATGACGGTAAATCGCCGGCCACCGTCGACCACGTGGGCGTTGGTTACGATGAAACCATCGGCGCTCAGGATGACCCCTGAGCCGGTGCTGCGCTGACTGCCTAACAGGGCCCCTGCCTCAGTCGTGCTGGCGCGCACCGGACCATACGCGGTCACCCGGATCTGGACCACGGTGGGACCAACCTTCGCCGCCACCGTCTCGAGCGAATGGCTCAAGTTTCTGAGGTCGGGTGAGCGAGGCGGCGCCTGGCCGGCTGCATAACCAGGTCCGAGCGAGGCGAGTCCGAGCAAGCAGGTAGCCAGGCGATTCATCGTTGCCGCCGCTATGGTGAGGAATGCATGGAAATAAGCGCGGAAATGGATTGCAGTCTACCGCGCAGGCGCCCGCAGTCCCATCGGGCGCTGGGGCTTGAAACGCTGCCTACGCTGCGGTCGACTCACCCATGGCGGGGGAACGCCGCTGCGCCTGGCACTGCGCCTGGAATGCGCCCGGCGTGACCCCATGGCATTCCTTGAACCGCCGGGTCAGGTGTGACTGGTCGGCGAAGCCACATTCGTACGCCACCCACGTGGCCGACCTCCCCTCGGCCAGCAGCCGCCGTGCGCGGGCCAGGCGCACCTGCGCGTGATAGCTGCTGGGAGGGAGCCCCACCCGCCTGGAGAATGAACGCACCAGGTGGGAGATGGTAACCCCAGCAACCGCCCCGACCTCCGGCAAAGCGATTGACTCGGTTGGACGAGTCTGGAGGTACGCGCGCGCGCGCTCGACCGCCGGCAGCGCCTGTGGCGCCACGGCATCCTCGGCGTGCCGAAGCAGGAGCTGTTCTAACCATCGTGCTACCCGCCTCATGAACTCGGCGCCAGCCACTGTCCCATTGACGCTCTGGCGCAGCAGCTCGCGAAGCTCGGCGGCCGCCGCGGTATCGGTGACGACTGGCCGGAAAAACCGGGGAGCCTTGCCCCCATACAGCCGGTTGACGATCGACGGTGCCACGTACAGCACATGCCACTTGGGCGCACCGCTTACTTTGGCTCCTTCGCTGTGCACGTCGTACGGGTGCACAATCGTGACATCGTCCACGTGTGCGTCATATCGCTGGAATGCGCCGACCGACAGTTTCGACGGCGTCTCCACCACGGCGAATTGCCATTCCTCATGGAGATGGGGCTGGCCTGCGCTTCCCTCCAGGTAGGCGCAGACCAGCTCCCTGGCCGCTTCCGGTGCCGGCTGCCAGTATCGAATGCTGGAATCGTTTGTCATCGGAACCTCCTGCCGCACGTGGAGTCCATCTACCTGCTGTGTTTGAAGGTGCGGCATCGGGCAGGATGAAGCCATTCCCGGATCGGGGGGTTTCTGGATCCCCCAATCGGGGGAGGTGGGCGCTGTTAGCTGCTAGCTATTGGCTATTGGCTATCCCTATAGCGGAAGCGATCCGTCGGAGAGGAACTTCATCTGGTCAGTGGCGCAGCTAATAGCTAATAGCTGCTCTCAATCCAGGTGGATCAGCCCGCGGGTGATCGCGACGGTGACCGCTTCGGTGCGATCTGCCACGCCCAGCTTCGCGAATGTGTTCTTGAGGTGAATCTTGACGGTCTCGTCGGTCCGGCCGATGGCCCGAGCCACCTCCTTGTTGCTTAATCCTCTCGCCACCAGCTGTAAGACCTCGAGCTCGCGCTCGGTGAGGTCGCTGCGCTCCGGAAACTCGGCCAGCCGCGCGGCAACCGCGGTGGGAATCACCCGCTCGCCCCGGCGAACGGCTCGCACCGCCCCGATCACTTCCGTGAGAAGCATGTCCTTGAGCAGGTACCCACGGGCTCCCGCATCGAGCGCCCGCCGGATGTCGGCGTCCCCCTCGTACGTCGTCAAGGCGAGAATGCGCGCGGAGGGAAATTCGGTGGTGATGGTCCGAATCGCCTCGACTCCGTCCATGACCGGCATTCGGAGGTCCATCAGACACACGTCCGGTTGATGCTCCCGGAAGAGCGCGACCGCGCGCGCTCCGTTCTCAGCCTCCCCTACCAGCTCCAGATCAGCCTGTTGCACCAGCACCGCCGCCAGACCAGTCCGCACAACCGGGTGATCGTCGGCCACTAGAACGCGGATCGGTCCATCGGCATTGCTCGAACGGTTATCCCCACCCATCTGACCTGTTCTCCACTGAAGATGCTCGAAGAAACCGCTTTATGGGCCGGGGGGCAATTCCCCGTATGGGGGAGGCGGGGAAAGTACCTGATCGGGGGAGCACCTCAGTCCAATTCTGTCACGGGGGATGGCCCCAAGTTCTTCCGGTATTGAGTGTGCGGGCCAATGCACCCGCGAAAGGACGCTTCCGCGTCACGATTAGAACGATTCGAACCCAGGGGGGAACAGATGCAGATCAGAATGCGGCATGCCGTCCTTGGCATGGGCCTGATCCTGGCCGCCGGCTGCGCGGGCCAGGGGGTCACCACCGACTATAGCCCTGCTACCAGCTTTTCCCAGTTCCACACCTTTGCGCTGGTCTCGCCGCCCGATACTGCCGCGGCGCAGCAGCTGCTCGACCAGCGAGTGCAGAACGCGGTCCAGGCCCAGCTCGCCGAGAAGGGTCTTACCCAGACCGATCGGGAGAATGCAGACCTGTTCGTGGGCTACGGCATGGTCGATAAGACCCACAAGCAGGTGTACACCTACCAGGACGGCTGGGGCTGGGGTGGCGGTTGGGGATGGCGCTACTACCGCTGGGGTGCCCCGTGGCCTATGACCGTGCAGCGCCAGATTGAGACCTACACCGACGGCACGGTGGTGGTGAACCTGATCGATGCCAAGACCAAGCAGGTCGTCTGGGAGGGTGAAGTGGCCGATGTGGTGAGCCTGCCGGTCAGCAGCCCGATCAGCGCCACCAAGCAGATCGACGGGGCAGTGGCCAAACTGTTCGCGAAGTATCCACCCCAGACCACAGGCGCCTGAACCAATGAGACCCCTCATGAACCGCCTCGGATTCTTCGTGCTCACGGTCGGCAGTCTTAGCTGGGCGGTCCCCGGGACGGCGCAAACCGCGCCGTCCAAGTGGGTGTCCTACGACGCGACGACGAAGACCGTAACCTTTGCCCTGGACGCCGGCGCTCCGGGGACGGCTGGACCGTTCAATTTCGATGGCTACACCAATGGCGGGGCGACGCTGGTAGTGCCCCCGGCCAGCACCGTGGTGATGAACTTCTTGAACATGGACGGCACACCGCACAGTGCCGAGATCATCGCCGACACGGACCCCATGCCCAACCTGGGTGGGGATCCGGCCATTCCCACCGCGTACACCACGGACCTGACGCAGGGATTGCCCCAAGGTGGAAAAGACGTCATGCGCTTCACGGCTCCGGCCAGCGGCAGCTTCCGGATCTTCTGCGGCGTGCCCGGGCACGGGCTGTCGGGAATGTGGATTCGCTTCAAGGTGGACCCGGCGGCCACGGCGGCCAGCTGGGTAACGTCCTAGGCCCACACTGAGTCCTGCACGGAGGATGACTGGGATGCGGAAACTACAGACCGTGCTTGCCGGTCTCTTGGTCCTGGCCGCCGTTGGCTGTGGGCCATCACGAGGGGTCGCATGTCAAGGCTGATAATCGCGCTGGCAGCGCTCACCTTGGGCCTGAGCCGAACGGCCGCGGCGCAGGTGCCGTACGGCTCGGCCGCACACACCGCAGAGGTGGGCGGCGTGACGATCCAAAGGGTACCGCGATATCGGGTCCGGAAACCCTTCGAGGCTCCCAAGCCTAGGGTCGAAAGGACCGGTCGGACGCCTTCGTCCCACGCAGTCTGGGTGCCGGGGTTCTGGGATCTCCGGAGGAATCCCAAGGCTGCGCCCCGGGCAGGCTGGACCTGGGTTCCGGGCCGTTGGACGGTGCCGCCGCAGGACGGCATGCACTGGAATGCTGCCCACTGGGGCTGGCAGGACGAGTCGTGGTCATGGATCCCGGGTCACTGGGTGCGGCGGCCGGCAGGCGGGCTGGTATCCGCCGGCCATCCCTTTCCCTGATCGGGGAAGCAGGGCTGTCAAACACAGCGGCTCGGGGTGCGCGAGTCGGCGCTGAAGTGTTGTCGAGGTGGGAACGAGAGGTCAGGGCTTGGGAATAAACTGGAACCGATTCAAGTCACGAGGTAATGAACATGACTGGGGCGCCGCAAACCGGTTCGCCGGGCCTGATCATTCGACAGAAGGAGCCGGCTAATCTGGAGACTCCCTTGGAACAGGTGGACTCGTATATCACCCCGACGGAGCTGTTCTACCTACGCAGTCACTTCCCAGCACCGAGCCTGGAGCTCGAGTCGTACCAATTGCGCATCACCGGTGCCGTCAGGAATCCGTTGTCGCTGACGTATCAGGAGTTGCGAGGCATGCCGTCCGAGACGCGGGTCTTTACCCTCAACTCCTCTCCGCGAACCAGTGCAGCGAGCGCCCCGACCGCCGCGAACACGGAGCACGCGGTGAGTGCCGCACGGAAACCAAAGAGAAAGGTGGACTGTAGCTGCTCGGCCGCTGGGCCGCTCAGGGACCCCCCACCCGCTTGACGCACGACGAGCTCAGCACCCGCCGATCCACCCAGACCGAGAAAGATCGCGCCGGCTACCGCGACGCTGAGAGCCTGGCCGGCGATTCGCGATGTGGCCAGCAGACCCGAGGCCGCCCCCTGTTCCGTGGCCGGCGCGGCCTCCATCAGCGCCCGCGTGTTCGGCGCCTGGAAGAGCCCCTGGCCGATGCCCACGAGCGCGAGCGGCCCGACGATGTACCCGGTGGAGCTGGTGGCATCCAGGTGGGCAAGCAGGAATAGCGCGACGGCATTAATGGCCAGTCCGAGTGGCGCGATAAGCCGGGAACCAAGCCGGTCGGACGCCGCGCCGGCCATCGGAGCCACGATGGCGAGCATCAGCGGAAGCGGCGTGAGCAGCCAGCCGGAGTGGGCAGTCGAGAAGCCTCGCAGCTCCTCGAAGTAGAAAGGCAGGATGAAGCCCACGGAGAACAGGGCCAGCATGGAGAGGGTCATGCTGGCGATGGCTGAGCTGAAGACCTGATTGCGGAACAGCGTCAGGTTGATGATCGGATCCGCAACATGACGCTCCACCACTAACGCGCCGGTCAGCGCGCCTACCGCGATGGCCAGAGTGCCGAGCAGACGCGCGGAGGCCCATCCCCACTCCCCACCGAACGACAGTCCCAGGGTGAGCCCCGCCACGCCCACCCCCAACAGGATCGCTCCAAGCGGGTCGAAGCGACCCTGCCTTCGCCCAGTTTCGCGCGGGAGCAAGCGGCGGGCTGCGGCGAACGCGACCAGACCGACCGGCACGTTGACATAGAAGATCCAGCGCCAGCTCAGGTGCTCCGTGATTACCCCGCCCAGCGTCGGCCCGACGCTGGTCCCGAGTGCGATGGCGAGCGCGCCGAGACCAAGAACGCGACCGTGCTCGTCCTGGGGAACGGCGTCGGTGAGCATGGCGGTGCCGGTGGCGAGCAGGAGTGCAGCACCGGCGCCCTGGAGTAGTCGAGCCATGATCAGGAGCTGCACTGACGGCGCGGCACCACAGAGGACCGACGCCAGCGTGAACAGTCCCAACCCCGTCATCCAGATTGGCGAGCGTCCGACGATGTCCGACAGTCGGCCCACGGTCAGCAGCAGCGCCGCCGCCACAACGAGATAGCCGATGATGACCCACTCGATGGTGCCGCTCAACGGCGTACCGAACGCGCGCGCAATGGTAGGCAGTCCAATGTTGACGATCGAGGCATCGAGCGTCGTCATGAAGAGCCCGGTCCAGACCAGGGCGACTACCGCCCGCGGGTGAGCGACACGCTGATCGGCCATCGATATGCCTTCCTCGCGCTTGGGCATTTCCGGGAAAATGACTGGCCCAATGCCAGGCCCAGAATGCCAGACGCCCAAGATGAGACATAGCTGCCGCGGCGGGTATTCCCGTAACGGGGAGGAACGCCACATCTCCCCCGATCGGGGAAGCACTACGGTACTAGCCGTCCCGCGCCTTGGGGAGGATCTTTGGGAGCTATCCGAGCGATGCGGTGGCCCTGGAGGTCGAGTCCTTACCGCGCATGGGGGCGATCACGTGAAACCGAGAGCCGTGCGGCCGGCGGATACGGCGGGGGGGACAGCGGTCCTGATCATTGCGGCCCTGGTTGGCCTCCTCAGCGGCTGCGGCAAGAAGTCGGCACCGGTGGTCCCACCGCCACCCGAGGTCAGCGTGCTCACCGTGACGCCCGAAACCATCCCGGCGCTGTTCGATTGGGTAGCCCAGGCCGCGGCGTCCAAGAGCGTTCAGGTGCGGTCCCAAGTCTCCGGGGTCATTGTCGAGCGCCCCTATGTGGAAGGCACCGATGTGCCGAAGGGGAAGGTCCTCTACCGGATAGATCCGCGGACCTACCAGGCTAACTACGAAAGCGCCAAGGCCCGGCTCGCGGAGACCGAGGCGCAGTTCGCCAACGCCGAACGCACCCTGAACCGGCTCAAGCCGCTGCTCGAGGAGCGGGCAGTGGCCCAGCAGGACGTGGACAACGCGCAGGCCGGGTACGACCAGGGACGGGCGGCGGTGCTGGACGCCAAGGCCGCAGTGGACGCCGCCAAGAAGAATTACGATGACACCTATGTGCGCTCTGAAATCAAAGGGCGGGCGGGCCGCGCGATCATGGAGGTCGGCGCGCTGACGTCGGGGCCGACCGAACAGCTGACCACGGTCGATCAGGTTGATCCGATCTACGTCTATTTCAACCCCTCGGACCAGTTTGTCCTCCAGTGGCGGCGGGACGTCGCTTCCAAGCGGCTGGTGCTGCCCAAGGGCGTGCTCGACGTTCAGGCCACCCTGGCCGACGGAAGCGTCTTCCGCCAGACCGGTAAGCTGGACTTCGTGGCATCGGGACTCCAGGCCAACACCGGCGCGCTGCAGCTCCGGGCTGAGTTTCCCAATCCCCAGCACACACTGTTGCCCGGCCAGTTTGTGCGGGTTCGGGTGCTCGGTCTCAAGCGGAACGGGGCCATCCTGGTGCCGCAGCGGGCGGTGCAGCAGGGCCTGAGCGGCCCCTTCGTCTACACTCTATCGGATAGCAACAAGGTCAGCCCCCGCCCGGTCAGCGCCACCGCGTGGCAGGGCACCCAGTGGATCATCGAGGACGGGCTCCAGGCGGGCGACAAGGTTATCGTCGATGGTGTCCAGAAGGTCAGGCCGGACGCGCCGGTCCGGCCGGTGGCCTATGACCCCAGGAGCGACACCACGCTTGCCGTCCGCGGCGACACGGCGATCTTCGCCGATCCCTCCGCCGCCCCGCCGATCCAGGCCCAGCCTCGGCCTCGGCCCCAGCCGGGAGAGCGGCGATGACTGCCATACCCGAGACGCAGGAGGTCAAGTATCTCTTCGTCCGGCGGCCGATCTTTGCGTCCGTCATCTCGATCGTGGTCGTGCTGCTCGGCGCCTTCGCGCTCACGACGCTGCCGATCAACCGGTATCCTCCCATCACACCACCCTCAGTCCAGGTCTCGGCGGTCTACCCCGGAGCGACCGCGGAGGACGTCGCCAACGCGGTGGCGGCCCCGATCGAGCAGCAGCTCTCCGGGCTGGACGGGCTCTTGTACTTCAAGTCGTCCAACGCCAGCGACGGGACGATGAGCCTGCAGGTGTACTTCGATCTTTCCCGAAACCTCGATCTCGCGGCCGTCGACGTGCAGAACCAGGTCAACCTGGCCCAGCCGCAGCTGCCGCAGGAGGTGGTGCGGCAGGGGATCACGATCACCAAGGCCCAGACCGACATTCTCGCGGTCGTCGGGCTCAGCTCGAAGGACCCGCGCTACGACGCGACCTATCTCAACAACTACGCCCGGATCTACATCATCGACGAGCTCAAGCGTCTGCCCGGCGTAGGTGACGCTGCGGGGATAGGCAACCTTCAGTTCTCGATGCTGTTGAGCCTGGATCCGGACCGCATGGCCCAACTCGGTCTCACCGTATCGGATGTGCGGGCGGCGGTGCAGGAACAGAACACCACCAATCCAGCCGGCCGGATCGGCCGGGAACCGGCGCCGCCGGGAAACCAGCTCACCGTTCCGGTGACCACCCTTGGCCGGCTCACCGATCCCAAGGAGTTCGGCGACATCATCGTCCGGGCCAACCCGGATGGCTCGCTGGTCCGGGTCAAGGACATCGGCAAGGTGACGCTGGGGTCCCAGAGCTACGATCTGGTGGGCCGGGTGAATGGCGTGCCCACAGCTGCGATCCGGCTCTTCCTCAGGCCGGGCGCGAACGCGCTCAACGTGAAGCAGGCGGTCGTGGCGCGGATGAACGAGCTGTCCAAGAACTTTCCGGCGGGGGTGACCTGGTTCATCCCCTTCGACACCACGCCCTTCATCACGGCATCGATCGACGAGGTGGTCAAGACCCTCTTCGAGGCGATGGCCTTGGTGACGCTGGTGGTGTTCATCTTCCTGCAGAATTGGCGCACCACGCTGATCCCGGTGCTGGCGGTTCCAGTCGCCATCATCGGCACGTTCTTTGGGCTCCAGGTACTCGGCTTCCAGATCAACCTGCTCACGCTCTTCGCCCTGGTGCTCGCCATCGGGATCGTGGTGGACGATGCCATCGTGGTCATCGAGAACGTCGAGCGAATCATGGCGGAGGAGAAGGTGTCGCCCCGGGTGGCGGCTGACCGGGCCATGGGTCAGGTGGCCAGCGCGCTGGTTGCTATCGTGCTCTCGCTCTGCGCCGTGTTTCTCCCGGTGGCATTTCTAGGTGGGATCACCGGCAAGATGTACACCCAGTTTGCGATTACCCTCGTGGTGTCGGTGGTGATCTCGGGCATGGTGGCGCTCACGCTCACGCCCGCGTTGTGCGCGATCCTGCTGAAGCCCAACCAGGGCGAGTCGCGCAACCGTCTCTTTGGCTGGTTCAACCGGGGATTCGGACGGGTGACCGGGGGCTACGTGCGCTCGGTAGGCGGGATCATCGCCCGGCCCTCGCGCTGGCTCGCCCTGTTCGCCGTGATGGTGGTGCTCATTGCGGTTCTCGTGCGCCGGGTACCGAGCGGGTTCATTCCCACCGAGGACAAAGGCTACTTCGGCGTGGTGATCCAGCTGCCCGACGGCGCCTCGCTTCAGCGCACCCTGGAGCTCACCAGCACGATCGAGGATTACCTCCTCAAGCAGCCCGCGGTGGCCTACGTGGTCAACTTCGCCGGCTTGAGCTTTGTCCTAGGTACGAATCAGACCAACTCGGCATCGATGTTCGTGTTGCTGAAGCCCTGGGACGAGCGCAGCGGGAAGGCAGAGCAGCTCGACGCCGTACTGGCGGGAACCAACAAGTTCCTCTTCGGGCTCAAGGACGCTGTGGCGTTCGGCTTCAACCTGCCCGAGATCCCCGGGCTGGGGACGACCGCGGGCCTCGAAGTCAATCTGCAGGACCGGAGTGTGAATGACATTCGGAAATTCGCCGGGCTGGTGAGTGAGTTCACCCAGCAGGCCAACGCCCAACCGGAGCTGCAAGGGGTTCAGTCGCTGATGCGGGTGAATGTGCCCCAGATCTACGTCAATGTGGACCGCGAGAAGGTTAAGTCGCTCGGCGTGTCGCTCTCGGATGTGTTCTCGACTCTGCAGACCATGTTGTCGACGCTCTACGTCAACGACTTCAATCTGTTCGGACGCACCTATCGGGTGCAGCTGGAGGCGCAGTCACAGTTCCGGCTGAAGCCCGAGGACATCGGCAAGTTATACGTCCGCGGGCCGAACGGGGCCATGATCCCGATCTCGAGTCTGGTGCGGATTGAATTTCGGGGCGGACCCAGTCTGGTGCAGCGGTTCAATGGCTTTACCTCGGCGCTGGTGACCGGCCAACCCAAGCCAGGTTACAGCTCGGGCCAGATGCTCGCGGCCGTTCGGCGGCTCGCTGACTCGGCGTACGCACCACGCGGGATGGGCTACTCCTTCAGCGGCCAGTCGTATCAGGAGGCGACTTCAAGCGGACAGGGTGGAATCATCTTTGTGTTAGGCCTGATCATGGTGTTCCTGGTGCTGGCGGCGCAGTACGAGAGCTGGTCCATTCCCTTCGCGGTGCTGTTCGGGATTCCCTTCGGCGTCGTCGGCGCGTTCCTCGGGGTGTGGCTCCGCGGTCTGCCGAGCGACGTGTACTTCCAGATCGGGCTCCTGGTGGTGGTCGGGCTCGCGGCCAAGAACGCGATTCTGATCGTGGAGTTTGCCACCCAGCTCCGGGACCAGGGACGGTCTCTCCGCGAGGCCGCCATCGAGGCAGCCCACGAGCGGTTCCGGCCCATCCTGATGACCTCGTTCGCCTTCATTCTGGGCGTCGCTCCCCTGCTGATAGCCAGTGGGGCGGGGGCGCAGAGCCGGCACTCGATCGGGACCGGCGTCTTCTTTGGCATGCTTGTCGCCACCACGATCGGCGTCTTCTTCATCCCGCTCTTCTTTTATCTGATCGGCAGACTGGGCGAGCGCGGACTCTTCCGTCGTCGAGCGATTGCGCCGGTGCCAGCCGGCGCCGGGGCCACGCCGCGCTCCGAAGGTGAGGGCTGAGATGGCTCGACTGATTCTGGCGGCGGGCTTCCTCTGCGCGGTCGCCGGCTGTGCCGTGGGACCGCACTATCATCGCCCCGATCTTGTCATGCCTGCAGAATGGCGCCCCATCGACCCGGCGGTGGACTCGCTCCGCCCCTTCTACGACTCGCTGATGGCCAATCGGGATACGGCCCGGCTCAATCCCAACCGGCCCGAGCCGGTTACGATCGATTCGTCGCCCAGGTCGGACGCCCTGCTGTCGGACACGACAGGCTCACTGGCGTGGTTCGACCTGCTGAGGGACCCTGAGCTTCGGAAGCTGGTCGAGACGGCCCTCCGGGAGAACCGCGATGTGCGGGTCGCCATTGCCACGATCAATGAGTTCCGGGCCCAGTACGGAGTTGCCAAGGGCGACTTCTTTCCTCAGATCTCCGTCAGTGCTTTGGGCGGACGAACCAAGGGCCCGGTGGGCAACGTCGGCGCCGCCGGCACCTTCTCCTACAACCAGCTTCAGGCCACCGCCAACCTCTCGTGGGAGCTGGATTTCTGGGGGCGAATCCGCCGCTCGACCGAAGCCGCTCGCAACGATCTGCTGGCCGAGCGAGAGAATCAGCGCGCGGTGGTGCTCACACTCGTGAGCGACGTTGCCAACACCTATCTCCTGCTGCGGCAGCTGGACCTCGCCCTGGAGATTTCCCAGCGAACGCTCGCCGCCAACCGCGAAACGTTCCGGCTGGCACGGCGACGGTTCGATCAGGGCCTCATCTCCGAGCTGGATGTGCGGCAGTTCGAGTCGGAGGTAGCAAGCCCAGCGGCGAGCGTCGCGCAGTTGGAGGGTCAGATCACCCAAACGGAGAACCAGCTCAGCCTCCTGGTGGGGAGCAACCCGAGGAGCATTCCCCGGGGGCGGTCGCTCACTGAGGTGCTTGGTGATTTGAGCGTGCCGTCAGTCATACCATCGGCCTTGCTCGAGCGCCGGCCCGATGTGCGCCAGGCTGAAGCGTCGCTCCATGC
>Ga0190265_10001584_pt1 | contig 14993 bp, 13 predicted proteins | sample Popmic124T_FD_133135 | JGI IMG/M metagenome (GOLD analysis project Ga0190265, IMG submission 133135) | Populus adjacent soil microbial communities from riparian zone of Indian Creek, Utah, USA - 124 T | ecosystem: Environmental > Terrestrial > Soil > Riparian zone | place: USA: Utah | collected...
ATAGCCGGCGGTTTGTAAACCGCCGCTCCTTGGCGGAACCTTTGCCCTTATGAGCAGCCTCCAATTTCTCGCCGAGACGCATCTTTTCGGAATCGTGATTCATCCGTGGAAAATCGTGGGATTGACCGGCAGCCTTGTTTTCGGCCTGCGCTTTGTCATTCAATGGCTCGCCTCGGAACGGGCAAAGAAAAGCGTGATTCCCTTTGGCTTTTGGGAATGCAGCGCGCTGGGGAGCCTGCTGATGCTCAGCTATTTTGCGATCTACCAGCGTGATTCGGTTGGCGTCCTGAGCACCGCGATGCCGCTTCCGATCTATCTGCGCAACCTCTACTTCCGTTACACCCACCGGGCGCCGCAGCACCCGGGAAATGAGCCCAGGCCGCCGGAGTAGCGGTAGTGGTACAGTTCGAAATCTCAATGTCTTGCGCCTGCTTTACGCGCCAGAAACGCGCTGCAGCCCCCAAAATTTGTATGCAACCGAAGCGTGCGGTAATGGCCGAATTCATCAATTTGCTTCGCGTCACACCCGCGATGGAAGCTGGCGTTTCGGATCATGTTTGGAGCTTGGAAGAAATTGCTGGTCTTGTAAGTTAGAACCAACGAAACGATATGAAAACAGCACTGAATAACGGTGTAACTATTCTCCCCTCCCAAGACGTCCTCACTTTGCTTCGGCATCAGACCAAACGGGTCAGCGTCATCATGCTCGACCCCTGGTACAATCGCGGCGTTGGAGGTGTTCGCTCCGATTACGCTACTTGGTTGCAAGAATTGGTGGCGCTAGCCGCTCAACACACAGACCACATTTTTCTGTGGGGTTTCCCCGAGCTGGTTTACCCGGTTCTTGACCGCCTGCCGAAAAACTTCTCTTTGCTCGCGTGGCTCACCTGGTACTACAAGAACTGTCCATCCGTTATACGCGGCTGGCGTTCTGCGCAGTCAACCTGTCTGCATTTAGTTTCGCCGGACGCTAAAACATATCCCGAAAACTTTTTGAACGAAGCGCAGGTTGAGAAGCGTAAGCAAGGCAAAATGCGTTACATGCCAGGACCGCCGAGCGTCTTAGAAGTGCCTCTTAATATCGGCTTTGTAGGCAAAAACGAACAAACTGGGCATCCAGCGCAAAAGCCCGAAAAAGTCATTGAACCGTTGATTTTAATGGCAACGCGCGTTGGCGATACGGTGCTTGACCCTATGTGCGGTTCTGGCACCACCGGCGCTGTTTGCCAAAAATTAGGGCGTAAAGCGATTCTCTGTGATAGTTCAAACGAATATCTAGAGGTCACCCGCAAACGACTGTCTGCGAGGAATGGATTTAGTCGCCAAAAAATCCCTTCAAAAACTTGTACGCTTCGCGTTTCACTTTCACAGGAGCAGCTTGCAATATAGCGTAAACGTTTAGCTTCCCAGTCTGGTTGTCCCAGAAATTCCTTTTAACAACTTGATGACGGCCACAAAGCGCCTGCCATGCATTCGGATCCGCTGGGTCCGTGTCGGCTTTGATTGAATGCGGGCTTTTATGGTCCGCCTGCAGCCTCACTGTTCCACCTCCAACGGGGTCAATATCTCCTTGCTTTAACCCGCAGGTTTGCCCTGCCTCGTTCCACTCACACGCACCGCCGCTCCGTTTCAAGACCTTTTCCCAGGCAACGGCAGTGATGCGGACTCTTCGGTTAGCGGCGACTCGGCGATGTTTGAAAGGCATCAGGTATTCCATCATTTTCAAGTCGCCTTGGTTGCGCCAGGAGCGAATGGTATAGCCACGAAGGCAGCGAAGATCGGAAAGCCGCTGATGCCAGTTCTCGGGAATCTTTCCGGTCTTAGGATCTTTTGCGACAGCTTGCAGCATGTCACGGGTTGCCACTTTCCCTATGTTGTCCAAGAAAAAGGCCTCAATGCGGTCGAGGACGGATTTCTGTGTGTATTTTCTGACTTTCGCGTACTTTTTTGCACCGCGCATTTGGGCGGGAGCATCGCCAGGCGTCCAACTCTGGTCAATTCAAACCGTACCACTACGGGAATAGCGCCACGCTTTACATCGACCGGCCCCGGGGATTAAGCTCCTCCCTTCCATGATCTCCAGCGATCAGGTCATTTACCTCGATAACAACGCCACCACGCAGCTCGATCCAGCGGTGATCGAGGAAATGCTGCCGTTTCTCATCAAGTATTTTGGGAATCCTTCGAGCGGGTACGGGTTCGGCGCGCAAGTCCGGAGCGCGATCGATCTCGCGCGGCAACGCGTGGCCGCTCTGCTGGGCTGTGAGCCGGGCGAAATCGTTTTCACGAGTTGCGGCACGGAGTCCAATAATGCGGCCATCAATTCCGCGTTGCAGCTCGATCCTGCTCGACAGCACGTCGTCACGACCGCGGTCGAACACAGCGCGACGTGGCGTCATTGCGATGCTCTTTCAAAGCGAGGATGCGCGGTCTCGACTATCAGCGTCGACGGCGACGGGAACCTCGATCTGGAGGAATTGGAAAGCGCGATCACCCCCCAAACCGCGATCATCTCCGCCATGTGGGCCAACAACGAAACCGGCGTCCTCTTTCCCGTGGAACGAATCGCGGAGATTGCGCGGAGAAAGCGCGTCTTGTTCCATACGGATGCGATCCAGGTCGTGGGAAAAATTCGGATTCGGCTCGCGGATTCGACGATCAATTCGCTGTCGCTCTCCGCGCACAAGCTGCACGGCCCCAAAGGCGTCGGAGCGCTTTACGTGAGCAAACGATCGGCCTTCAAGCCTTCGCTCATTGGCGGCAGCCAGGAGAACAATCGCCGCGCCGGAACGGAAAATGTCGCCTCCATCGTGGCGTTGGGCAAAGCGGCGGAGTGCGCCGCCTCCGCCTTAGGAGAGGAAGCGACGCGGGTCCGCGCGATGCGTGATCGATTTGAAACGACGGTCCTCGAGAAGGTGCCGGATACTTTCGTCAACGGGGATCGAACCGCGCGCCTGCCCAACACGTCCAACCTGTCATTTGCCGGCGTGGAATCGGACGCGGCGCTCATGATGCTGGATCGCCACCAGCTTTGTTGTTCGGCCGGCTCCGCCTGCCGCACCGGATCGCTCGAGGCTTCCCATGTGTTGCGCGCGATGAAATTGGGCGCCGATCGCACTCGTGGCAGCATGCGTTTTTCCTTCGGCCGGTTTAACACCGAGGCCGACCTCGAAAAGGCGCTTGAGATCGTGCCCAGCGTGATCTCGAAGCTGCGCAGCCTGTCGCCCGCGCCGGTGGTGCGGGAACCGGCCGGCGTTTAGTGAGCCATGCGCTCCGGCTCGCCGAGTAAAGCCCGTAATTCGCTGACAACCCCCACCAGCTCACCCGTTTTGCCGGGCTTGTCGATGACCCGGTCGACTCGCAAATCCCGGTAGCGTTGCCGGTCCTCGGGACTCAGAGAATTCGCGAAGACAATAATCTTGCCCTGATAACCGGCGGACCGCGCTTCCTGGACAACGCCGAAGCCGTCCAGGCGAGGCATCCGGGTGTCGGTGACGATCAGCTGAAAATAGTTCGGGTCCCGTGCGACTTTTGTGACCGCGGCGCGCCCATCCTGCGCGACTTCGACGTGATGGCCCGCGGACTCCAGCGTCCTGGCCAGCATATCCAGGACAAGGACGTTGTCGTCCGCACAGAGAACGCGAAGGGGACGCGGCTGGATCACCTGGTGGCTCTTCTCTCCATTCGATAATCTGTGAGGGACGAGGCCAAGTAATGCCCGTTGCGCGCCAAGCCCGTCAACAAAAATTTGCTGCTCTCGCCGAAGACGCCTCGTGTCGTCGCCCAACCAACGCCACCTCCACCGGTGCGAGAAGTGATCGCGCAAATCGTTTCTGCTGATACGCTAGCAGGAGAACCACGAAACCGCCGCCATGGAACATACCAAAGCTCGCATTCTTCACGTCGACGATCATCAAGACACCAGGCTCCTGATCGCCGCGTTGTTGCAGGATCGCGGTTACGGCGTGCTGACGGCCGGCAATGTGACCGAGGCGCTGGAACTGGCCAAGGATATCGCTTTCGACCTTTATATCCTGGACGTGCGGTTGCCCGACGGCACGGGAGTCGAGCTTTGCCAGAAGTTGCGCGAAATGCACCCCGGCATCCCCATTCTCTATTATTCCGCTTACGGCGACGCCGCGGAAGTTGAAAGCGCCCTCGCCATCTGTGGCGACGCGTATCTCAAAAAACCGGTCTGCATCGCCGATATCGAGAATCTGGTCGCACGATTGCTGGAGACGGGCGCGAAGAAGTAGGGCGGCCTCCGATTACGGACCGCAGGTGTTTGCTCCCTTCGGCACCCGTCCTGCTCACCACCAGGTATGATCCTGATGCATTCTCGTCCGAAAGAGCAACGCGAAGCGATTCGCCAGCTCGTCCACTCGGTTCTGACACGGGACATGGCCACATTCAATGCGGAGCGCTTCAAGGAGTGGATCAAAGACATCGACGCGAGGTTTCGCAAGGTTGGCCTAACGCTCATTTTCGCTATTCGCGAACGGACCGTTAACTTCACCATCAAGGAGATTCGCTCGCGGAGAACGGCCTTCAAGTTTACCGCCTCGACCCATGTTCCATTCGACGATCGTGACGTGGTCATGACGGTCGAAGAATTTGGGATGGGTCGCTAAGCGGCGGAAGCCGGGGAAAATCGCCCGCGCCGTCCCGGGATTCCCTGGCGGAGGGCCAGCTCCCTCAGGCATTCAATTCCTGCCTGCATCCATTCGAGATGTCTCCCCGTTACGATTCAGTCTCAGTCCTTCTTTCATGGCCCGAAAACGTTCTTCATCCTGGCTGACCCAGCGCTGGTGGAAACTGGCTCTCGCCGACTGGATTGGCCTCGCTCTCGGCTTCGTGGGGATCGTCCTGGTCTTTTGCCTCTTCTTCATCCGCCGCGACACCCTCGAGATTCGTCTCGAGCACACCTTTGGAGTGGACGATCCAGAATTCCTCGGCTCCGCCCTCGCCATGACGCACCCGGTCCCGATGCCGGGGAATAAGATCGAGTTGTTGCAGAACGGCGACGAGTACTTTCCGGTGATGTTGGAGGCGATCCGAACCGCGCGACAAACGATCAACTTCGAGTCGTTCATCTTTAAGTCGGACGGCACTGGCCGGCAGTTTCGCGACGCACTTTGTGAACGTGCCCAGGCTGGCCTCGAAGTGCGCGTCTTGCTGGACGGCGTCGGCTCCGGCTGGGACCTCGACAACTCCGACGTGCGAATGATGAAAAAGGCCGGGTGCAAGTTCGCCTACTACCATCCGACTTTTTCCTTGCGGGTCGACCGAAGCAATCGGCGAACGCATCGCCGCATTTTAGTAGTGGATGGAAAGGTGGCGTTCACCGGAGGAGCGGCTTTCGCGGATCTATGGTCCGGAGACGCGCAAGACCCCGAGCATTGGCGCGACACCCACGCCCGGCTGGAAGGGCCCATCGTCGCCGCGCTCCAATCGGCCTTTCAGGCGCACTGGATCAAGACCTACGGCGAGGCGCTCACGGGCGCCGGACAATTCCCGCCGCTCCCGGCGGCCGGCGATCTCCGCGCGCAGGTCATCACCTCGCATTCGTTTTCCGTCGCGCCCATCCCGCTCGTGCAGGCCGTTTCGTTTGCGGCCGCGGAAAAACGAATCTGGATCACCAATCCTTATTGCACGCCTACGGACGATCAGGTTGAGCTGCTCGTAAAAGCCGTGCGGCGAAAAGTGGATGTGCGTCTCCTTCTGCCGGGGCCGCACAACGATCAGCCCCACACCGAATCAGCCGGGCGCACCGCTTACGGCCGGATGCTCAAGGGCGGCGTAAAGATTTTTGAATATCAACCGACCATGATCCACGCGAAGACCATGGTCGTGGACGGTTTGTTTTCGATGATCGGGACGTCGAACCTGGACGCCCGTTCGTCCGAGATCAATGAGGAACTGGATGTCGTCGTCTACGACGAGAAGTTTGGCCGGGAGATGGAGGATGTGTTCGAGAAAGATTTGCAGAACTCGAAGGAATATACCTACGAGCAGTTCCAAAAACGATCGCTCTGGGAACGCACCGTCGAGTGGCTAATGATCCCGTTCCGCTCGCAACTGTGATGGCGGCTGGGCGGCATCCGTAAGAGTCAGCGTCAAGAGCTGGTGATCCCTCGCGACGAAGCCAGCGCGCCGATACAACGCTTGGGCCACGGAATTGTCCCGTCCAGTTTCGAGATGAAGAGCGCGCACGCCGCGGTCCACGCAAAACGCCTTTACTTCCGCCAGCGCCTTAGAGCCCAGACCCGCGCCGCGAAAGGCGGCTTGGATGAACAAATCGTCCACGAAGCCGTTTTTGCCGCCAAACTCCATGCTATGGCAGAACGTGACCACCACATAACCTACGTCCTGGGTTTCGGCCTGGATCAGCCACACGTTTCCAAGCCGATCGTCGCCCAGCAAGGCGGCGAAGGCATCGGCAGCGCGGGTCCGATCGAGCGGGGTGGAGGTTTCCGCGTAAAACTCCGCCATTAATGTCACCAGCAGTGGCACGTCCTCAAGCGATGCTTGTCTCATTGGTTTCGAGTCCAACCCTGCGAAAGCAGGACGTGGCGGACAAGCCAAAAGGTCGAGGTGCATTTCCGCGGCGCGACGCTGTTTCGATTCTGGGGGAACCTCTTTGTCATTCCGAGCGCAGTCGAGGAATCTCTCATTATGGCGAGCGCTAGCGAGAACGTGAGCCAGGAGACGGACGAAAGCGGAAATGCTCCATATGAGCGAATCTAGAGCGACAGATTCCTCGACTTCGCTCGGAATGACAAAGAAAGAGACAGTCCTACTTGAATTTTCCTATCCCCGCGCTTTCCAAGAGAGAGGTGGCTTGCTCAATAGATAAGTTGGCCCCTTTCCGCATTTCGTCCGATGGAACCCACGCGGGAAACGGCACGACTTCGATTCGGTGGGCGCCCGAGGCCGAATGAACTTCCCGGATCGCGGCGATCCGAGCGGGAGCGAAGCGTTCCGACAGGCGCGCCAGCGCGGGCCAGAGCCGGCGGTGCACATATGTCACCTTACCTTCAATGAGACGACAGGTGAGAACGTCCTTGGAACTCCGTATCGCCCGCGAACAGGCGAAGATGGTCTTTCCCTTCGGATGCGCCCACCAGCTGCCGCGAATCGCCTCGCCGGCGATCGTCTGGGCCAAACTCGGCACCGGCCCGCGCGCCGATTCGAGCGCAATGCCGCTCTTCTCGACAAAGCCAAGAACTTGCTTCGTCGTCATCTCGTTCCTCGAGTTACTCGCGGCGCCCTATGCCCTCAGGACGCCGCTCAATCACCCGCTCGCAGCGTTCCAGACAAAAGGATTCCTGGCTTTGGTGTCCCGTCGTGACCCGCCTCGGGCGTGTGCGAGATCCGCTAGAGCGCATCAGGCCAGTTATGGCGCCCCGCGGTCGTAAACTTCAACCACACCGATGCCGATGCCGTTGTTGAGTCCCGCGAGCAGCGCGGTGTAGAGGCCGGGTGGCAGTGTCGCCGCTATGCCAGACTCCAATGGGCTGTTGGGCGCGAGACCCGCGGCAATCAGTTCCGCCGCCTGGACCGCGTTTTCCTGCCAATCGTTATTCGCGACCAGGAGCGCTCCGTTGCCATCGCGCAGCTCCAGCGTGGGATCCGCCAGCGCGTTTGGAACACCCAGGGCAGCCAAACTGGGCCCGATTCCCCGCACCACGACCCGGCCAGAAGGACCATTGTTGCTGAGCAGGAAGCCCGCGATGACGATGCTATCACCCGTGTTGACAAAGGCCCTCGTGCTCAGGTTGGCCAATTTCGAGCCAGCGCCCGCGTTGAGATCGTAGACTTCCACCAAGCCAACCCCAGAGGTGTTGCCGTTGCCGCTGACAATCGCCGTATACGCTCCCGGAACCAGCCTCGCCTCGATTGCCGATTCGAGATCATTGGTAGGTGGAATGCCCGTCGCCGTGATCAGGGCCTCCTGCACCGGATCCTCTCTCCAGTTGTCGTTTAGAATGGTGACGAAAGAGTCCGGACCGTGCAATTCCAGCACTGGGTTGGCTAAGGAGTCCGGAACCCCGAATTGCGCCAACGAAGGACCAATGGCCCGGATGAGGACATGTTTGGTCGAGCTTCCGGTAATGATAAAACCACCGATGCCGACGTTGTCACCCGTTTGAACTCGCATCCGGGTCGAGAGGTTTATGGCCTGCGCCGCCGGGGTCGCACTGGGCGTCGGCGTCGGGGTTGGTGCAACGGTGGCGGTAGCCGTGGCCGTTGGCGTGGCAGTGGCCGTAGCTGTTGGTGTCGCCGTGGCGGTAGCGGTGGCTGTCGCAGTCGCTGTAGCCGTGGCAGTGGCAGTAGCTGTCGCTGTAGCCGTGGCCGTGGCCGTTGGACTTGGTGAAGCTGCCGGGGTCGGTGCCACTGTGGCGGTAGCGCTGGCCGCTGGCGTGGCAGTGGCCGTGGCTGTGGCTGTCACTGTCGGGGTGGCTGTCGGATTTGGTGAAGCTGTCGCGCTCGGTGGCGCCGTGGCCGTCGGGGTAGGGCTGCCTCCTGGCGTCGCGGTCGCCGAAGGTGTCGGGGTTGCGCCCACTCCAGTTATGGTAAAATTGGTATTGGAAATATCAAAGAATACATTGCCTACGGCTTCGACCTTTACTCTTGCCGTGGTAGTTGCTCCCACAGGTATTGTCACCGCCTCGGACCCGTCATTAGGCGTACTTGCCAACAAAACAGTGGGGAAGGTCTGGCCGCCATCTGTCGATAATAAGATTCTGGCATTGGCGCAGCTAACCGGGGGGAGGGTGGTGCTATTTACACTCCACGTAATGGTCTGAGGCGAACCCCCCGCCCAGGATACATTCGTATTCGGTGATGTTACCTGGAATGGCCCGGATGTGTTGGTCACCGTAACGGTCATGTCCGTGAATTGGGTTTGTCCGACCGTCGAGCCCGGAACGTAAGGGCGATTATCCCTGACGGTTAGTCTGAAGTTTAGCGTTCTCCCCACGGAACTCAGGGCCTCGATGTTGGCCCCGGCGTCACCGCCGGGCAGCGGAGGAGTTACAGCCAAACCAGCCAGGATGGTCGACAATATTGGAAGAGTCCGGGTGGGAGATGCCGTAGGGCTGAACGATAACCAGTTTGGACCGGTCAATTTGGTCGGCGACGCCACACTGTTTGCTCCTGAGGTCGTTGCATTATCATTCTGCTCCCAACAGTAAGTGAGTGGATCGCCCTCAGGATCAGTAGCAAACCCGGTGAGCGTAAAGGGGGTCGTGATCGGAATGGTAACGTTGCTAACCGGTGCGACGACAGGAGTGTGGTTAGCCGTCATGACTGTTGTTATCGGGCAGGTTTTGGCAGCCAAATTCACCTGAATTTGCTGGATGGACGTTTCATGAAAAATGTCGATCGAGTGCGGCGCCACGTCCCGGCTCGTGATGCCGGCGTAGCCCATAATCGTGATGCCGGAGCCTACCTCCTTATTGTGTCCGGTCCCTTCGAGTGTGTGGGAAAACGTATGATTCGCGCCCAACTGATGCCCTACCTCGTGCGCGACATAGTCGATATCGAAATTATCTCCCATCGGAATGGCATCAGCGGGCGACGTAATTCCCCTTCCTTTTTGTCCGTCGACACAGACACAACCAATACAGCCTGCGTTTCCACCGCCGCCTGAGGCGCCGAACATGTGGCCGATATCATAATTCGCCTCTCCGATATTTGCCGTTAACGTCGCCTGCAATTGCGCGTTCCAGTTTCCGATGGTCGTATAAGGGTCCGTGGCCGGGTCGTAATAAATAACCGCCGTTGTATTTGCAATCAGGTTGAGGTGCAGCGCCAGGTCCTTTTCATAGCAGCCGTTACATCGGCTCAGGGTAGCGTTAAACGCAGCCAGGACCAGCGCTACCTGACTGGAGTTAAACGCGCCAAAGAAGTTGGAATACTCGCCGTTACAGGACTGCGCCAGGCGCATGGTCTTTAATTGTCCTGCATTACTGAGCGGGCCGTTGGCCAAGGGAAGTTGCCGGTCTATGGCCGCGGCTGTTTGTTTGTCCTCCGTGGAACAGGTCCAGGGCAACCGGCCCCTGGCCCGCTGGGAACGGAAAACCGCGTAAATGGCATGATCTTCAGAATAAGGTTCAATGAATTCATTCTCGGTCTCAGTCCTGAAGACCATGGTTTGAATTCCCTGCGGGGACATACTCAATTTTAGAGTTGCCTGCTTATCGGTAATGCCTTTACCAGAATAAGCCCGGATTTCAGGAAATTGCGCCTGTAAATCCGGCTCAAAATTGGAAGCTTCAAATACTTCAAATTGTTCGTATTGACCATCGGCGTTGGGTAAGACAACAACCGTTGAACGAGGAGTAACACTACTGTCCACGATCGAAAGCAATTGTTGCCTTAAAGGCTCAATACTTAGATTAAATAATGTGAACTCGGTAGGAAATGACTGCCTTGCCACAGCTTTGTCCGTAGGAATATTGCCACGGTTTTCGTTGTTTACAGACCAAAAGTTCGATTGGGCCGACGCTGTTAACGATGTAGTGGCAACTACTAGGAGAGTCAGGAAGAGCTTGGAAATTATTTGCATATTCACCGCGGCTTAAGTTTCAGACCTAATAAAGCAAAAGAGCGATTGAAGAGCGCAAACCGGCACGAAGATGCGGTGTGCACCCTGGCCAGAAATCGTGCAGAGCCGTTGGGACACTATGGCATCGCGCGGTCGTAGACTTCAACCACACCGATGCCAACGCCGTTGGTGAGTCCCGCCAGCAGCGCGGTGTAAAGGCCGGGTGGCAGTATCGCTGCTATGCCAGACTCCAATGGGTTGGTGGGCGCGAGACCCGCGGCAATCAGTTCCGCCGCCTGGACCGCGTTATCCTGCCAATCGTTATTCGCGACCAGGAGCGCTCCGTTGCCATCGCGCAGCTCCAGCGTGGGATCTGCCAGCGGGTTCGAAACACCCAAGGCACCCAAACTGGGGCCGATCCCGCGCACTACGACCTGGTCCGAGGGGCCATTGTCGCTGAGCAGAAAGCCCGCGATGACGATGCTATCACCCGTATTGACAAAGGCCCTCGTGCTCAGGTTGGCCAGTCTCGAGGCACCTTGCGCGTTGAGGTCGTAAACTTCCACCAGGCCCACACCCGAGGTGTTGCCGTTGCCGCTGACAATCGCCGTATACGCTCCTGGAGCCAGCCTCGCTTCGATCGCCGATTCGAGATCGTTCGTGGGTGGAATGCCCGTCGCCTCGATCAGGGCCGCCTGGATCGGGTCGTCTCTCCAGTCGTCGTTGGTAATTGTAACAAATGAGCCTGGACCGTGCAGTTCCAGCACCGGGTTGGCTAAGGCATCGGGAACACCAAATTGTGTCAAGGAAGGTCCGATAGCCCGGATGAGGACATGTTTGGTCGAGCTTCCGGTAATGATAAAACCACCGATGCCGACGTTCTCACCTGTCTGAACTCGCATCCGCGTCGAGAGGTTTATGGCCTGCGCCGCCGGGGTCGGGCTAGGGGTTGGTGTCGGTGTCGGGATAGGCGTTGGCGTAGGTGTGGGTGTTGGGGTAGGAGTTGGAGTCGGTGTTGCGGGCGGTGTGGGCGTGGCGCTCGGTGGTATGGTTGGCGTGGCCGATGGCGGTATCGTGGGCGTCGCGGTCGGTGTCGGACTCGCGGTGCCCGTGATGATGCTGAAATTTGTGTTCGAAATATCGAAGAAAATATTGCCTACCGCTTCGATTTTCATCCGCGCGGTCGTCGTCAGCATGTCGGGAATAAGGACAGATTCGGAGCCGTCGTTGGCTGTGCTCGCGGCCAGAACGGTCGGAAAGGTAGTTCCACCATCGGTCGAGAGAGAAATCTTGACGTTGGCCGCATTGATCGGCGCGGCCGTCGTGCCGCTGACATCCCACGTCACGTTGTAATTCGTCAGCCGCTGAATGCTGATATCGGAATTGGGAGCGGTGACCGCGAATGGCCCGGCCGCGCCGACAATCGTCACGATTGAGGTGGCGGTGTTAACGCCGCCGCCGTTGGCCCGGTTGTCCCGTGCTACCACCTGAAACGTCATGGCGCGGGAAATTGCCGGCAGGAGTTCGCCGGTCAAAAATCCGCCTGTGGTTGGCGGAGGAACGTTGGCGTTGTTCAAAATGAACTGCAAAGAAGGAAATGTTCTAGTTCCTCCAACCGTGGGCAAATAGGGACGAAAAATTGGCCTGGCCTGGCCGTCGGCATCGGTATTCGGGACCGCCGTCGTTCCTGGGCCGAGATCGTACTCCTCCCAGTCGTAGGTAATAGAATCGCCATTGACGTCCGTCGCGAGGGCCGTCAAGAAAAATGGGGTGGTTTTTGGGATCGTAAAGTTCCCGGGCCCGGTCACGGCCGGCGGCGTGTTGCCGGTGGCGGTGGTGACCGCGCAATTATTGCCGTTGCCGCTTTGGCTGTAAGCAACGATCGCCTCGATGCTCTTCACGTGAAACGTATCGATGCTATGGGCGGCCAGATTCTGGTTCCCGCAAATTCCCGCATAGGCCATGACCGTAATGCCGCTGCCCGGCTCATAGGCCGAGTTAGCGGACCGGTTGCCACCCGAGCAGTTGCTCGTCTGGCCGTTGAAGGTGTGGTTTGCGCCCCATTGATGCCCCATCTCGTGAGCCACGAAATCGATTATGAAAGGATCGCCCACGGGGTTCGGCAGGCCTGTGACACCGCGCGCCTTACTCGAGCCGCAAGGACCGTTCAGGGTGGCGACACCGCCGCCGCCCGTGCTGAACACGTGACCGATGTCGTAGTTGGCCGAACCGATGACATTATTGATGTTGGTTTGGTTCTCGCCCAGCATCGTGCCGCCATTGTTGTTGGTGTAGGGATCGTTCGCGGTCGTGCAGGGTCCGCCGCAACTCAGATTATCGGCCGCATAAGTTATGAGATTGTTGTTGGCGATGATGTTCATGTGGATGGCAAGGTCTCGTTCATAAACACCGTTGATCCGGTTCATGACTACAACCTCGGCCGCCAGCGCGCCCGCGACGGTATTGCTGCCCACCGCCGTGGCATATTCAACGGTGCAGGCCAGGGCGAGGCGATAGGTCCGCAACTGCGTGCCGGAAGTAACTGCCGGCGCGATCCCGCCAGGCGTGAGCGGCGTCATATCATCGACGAAATCACAACGGAATGGCTGCGCCAGGTTCGCGGCGTCCTTCTTCCAATACGTGATGTAGTTGGTCGTATCGCCCTGGGCGTACGGGTCGATCAGCACCGTGCCCGAAGGACTCAGGATGATGGCGTGAAATCCGGTCGGCAACCAATCGAAGCGCGAGCTCGCGGCCGGGTCGTCGATGCCCTGCGCGCGATACGTCTTGAAACCGGGAAACTGTGCCGCCAACCCCGCCTCCATGACCGGAGATTCCTCGAAGCGAAACCGGGCCATCGTCCCGTCCGGCATGGGCAGAAGAATGATGGCCGGATTCTCGGTTGCTTCCCTGGTGAATTCCATCGGAGCTCCTTGCAGCGTTTGGGCCAGAACGGCTCTGTCCAACCGCACCGTCCGATAGGCCATCGGAACGATGAGGCGCCTGGCCGCTGGATCCAGAGCGCGCACGTCAATGTCTTCCCACATCCTTTCGTTAGGTTGTTGGGTAGTTTGTCCAAAAGCTGGAGCGGTAAATGACAGAACAAATGTTGCCGCCACGCTCAGCGATACTCGTATCTTTTTAGAGAAGCTCATTTTTTGATGTTGCGCTTGGGTTGTTGCCTGATGAGGGCGAAATCAGCGAATCCAGCGAAGGTCCGGCCACTGGCTTTCAGTGCCGGCCGAATTCGTGAGAACGTCGGGCGACGTAATTGGGTGTTCGTACTTGGAAAGCGGACTTTTGTCGAATTAATTTTTTCACTGGCCGCAACCGACGCGATCCTCGTTGTGCTTATGCACAAAAGACCTGTAGGGCGGAGTCGGCGACCCCGCCCCACAGAAGATCAGCCCAATCGTTACGGCCCGGGCGGGGCAGCGCCCCGGTCGTAGATTTCAACCAGTCCGATGCCAGTGCCGTTGTTCAGGCCCGAGAGCAGGGCGGTGTACAGGCCCGGCGGCAGCGTCGCGGCAATAGCCGACTCGAGGCTGTTGGTCGGCGCCAGACCCGCGGCGGTAATCTCCGCCGCCTGGGCGGCATTATCCTGCCAATCGTTGTTCGCGAGGATCAGCGATCCATTGCTGTCGCGCAGTTCCAGCGTTGGATTGGCCAGCACGGCGTTTGTCGGGAATATGGCCGGCGCCAGGCTCGGCCCGATGCCGCGCACGATGACTCGGTCGTCGTTGGGACCGCCGATTCCGTTGGAACCGTCGCCACTGAGCAAGAAGCCCGCGATGACGATGTTGTCACCGATGCTGACGAAGGCGCGCGTGCTCAGGTTGGCCAGTTTCGAGTCCACTCCCTGGTTCAGGTCGTAGACTTCCACCAGGGCCACGCCCGTGGTGTTGCCATTGCCTCGCACGATCGCCGTATAGGCTCCCGGATCCAGCGTCGCCACGATGGCCGATTCCAGATCATTGGTGGGCGGGATGCCAGTGTTCTGGATCTCGGCCTCCTGCGTGTCTCTCCAGTTGTTGTTCGTGGCGAGCAACCCGCTCGGACCGTGCAACTCGAGCACTGGATCGGCCAGCACATTGGGCACATCGAACTGGGCCAGCGTCGGTCCGATGGCGCGGACGATCACATCCTTCGGAGCGTTTCCGGTAATGATGAAGCCGCCGATGCCAACGTTATTGCCGGTCTGAACCAGCATTCGAGTCGACAGGTTGATCGCCTTCGAGACCGGGCTCGGACTCGCGCTTGGCGATGCACTAGGCGTCGGTGACGGAGTCGGCGGGGTAGGTGTCGGCGTTGCCGGAGTTGGAGTTGGCGTCGACGGTGTAGGTGTCGGCGTTGCCGGTGTTGGCGTCGGTGTTGCCGGTGTAACCGTCGGGGTTGGCGTCGGAGTGCCTCCTGGCACGCAACTGCCCAGGACGTTGAAGAC
>Ga0190265_10001585_pt1 | contig 14989 bp, 16 predicted proteins | sample Popmic124T_FD_133135 | JGI IMG/M metagenome (GOLD analysis project Ga0190265, IMG submission 133135) | Populus adjacent soil microbial communities from riparian zone of Indian Creek, Utah, USA - 124 T | ecosystem: Environmental > Terrestrial > Soil > Riparian zone | place: USA: Utah | collected...
CGAGCGGCTGGTTATCTGGCATGCACGGAAGCCTAGTAGACGTCTCTCAACGTTGACGCCGCGTGTGGGGAACGAAATCGATCACCAGCGGCACGCCGTCCCATTCGTAGGCCTCGCGCATCCGGTTCTCGAGGTGATAGGCCCAGTCGCGCACGATCAGCTTGCGATCGTTGACCTGGATCGCAAACCGCGGCGGCCGCTCGCCGATCTGCGCCGTGTAGTAGAGCCGCAGGCGCCGGCCGCGCCGTGACGGTGGCGGCGTCGTCGCGACGACGTCGCCGACGAAGCGGTTGCGCTCCGGGGTCGGAATGCGCTCGGCCGCCCGGTCGGCGAGCTGCAGGGCCTTCGGCAGCACCTTGACCACATTGCGGCCATACAGGGCTGAGCAGGTGACGACCTCGGGTCGCAGGCGCAGCTTGCGCTCGACCCGGGCGCGGGCGTCGTCGACGTCCGTCATCCCGATGTCCCACTTGTTGAGGACCAGCAGCGTCGCGCAACCGGCGCGCATCGCCAGCTCGGCGATGCGCAGGTCCTCGGCGGTCACGCCGTCGGAGGCGTCGCAGACGACGATCGCGACGTCGGCCCGCTCGACCGCCAGCTCGGAGCGCAGCTGCGCGTAGTAGTCGACCGTGCCGGCGACCTTCGAGCGGCGGCGCAGGCCCGCGGTGTCGACCAGCAGGACCGGCCGCCCGTCCACCTCGAGCTCGGTATCGATCGCGTCGCGGGTCGTGCCGGCGCGCTCGGAGACGATCACCCGCTCGCTGCCGAGGAAGGCGTTGACCAGCGAGGACTTGCCGGCGTTGGGGCGGCCGACGACGGCGACGTGGACAGGCGCCTCTCCGGCTGGCGTCGGGGGCAGCCCGCTCAACAGCTCGACCACGCGGTCGAGCAGATCGCCGCTGCCGAGGCCGTGCGTGGCCGAGACGGTGAGTGGCTCGCCGAGGCCGAGCTGGTGGAACTCGGCGCCGAGGTACTCGTCGCCGGGCCGGTCGGCTTTGTTGACGACGACGAGCACGGGGACCTTGCTGCCGCGCAGGGTTTTCGCCAGCTCGGCGTCGCCGCCCCGCACCCCGGCCCGGCCGTCGACCACGAGCAGAATCACGTCGGCCTCGGCGATGCCGATGCGGGCCTGGCGCTGTACGTCCTCGGCCAGCTCGGTCTCATCCGCGAGGTCGATGCCGCCGGTGTCGAGCAGCTCGAAGGGAACGCCGTTCCACTCGCAGGGCACTCGCTTGCGGTCCCTGGTGACCCCCGGCTCGGCATGGGTGACCGCCTCGCGACCACCCGCGAGCCGATTGACCAGGGTGCTCTTGCCGACGTTTGGAAAGCCGACGACGGCAACGGTCGGCAGCCGGCTCATCGTAACCCTCCCACTGGCGAGTTACCCCCCCTATATGGCCGGTAAGTCGCCAGAGCCCTCAAGCGAGACCCCTGGTGCGGGCCAAATCGACGACTTTTCCAACTACTTCGGAGAGCGTGAGCCCGGTCGTATCGATCTCGATCGCGTCGTCGGCCGCGCGCAGAGCGCTGTGCTCGCGGCTCTCGTCGCGCTCATCACGCTCGCGCTGCGCCGCCAACACTGCGACCTCGTCCTCACCGGTCTGGGCGGCGCGGCGGCGAGCGCGCTCCTCGGGCGAGGCAGTGAGGAAGACCTTGAGCGGCGCCTCAGGGCTGACCACGGTGCCGATGTCGCGCCCCTCGGCGACGTAACGGCCAGCGACGATCAGGCGGCGCTGCTGCGCGACCAGCGCCTCGCGGACATCAGCGTGGACGGAAACCCTGGAGGCGGCCTCGGTGACCTGCGGGGCGCGGACCGCGTCACTTACATCGCGCCCGTCGACATCGACCCGGTTGTCGTCGAGGCCGATTGGCAGATCCTGCGCGAGCGCCGCCATCGCGGCGCCGTCGTCGGGGTCGGCGCCACGTTCGATCGCGGCAAGCGCCACGCACCTGTACATCGCCCCGGAGTCGAGGTAGGTGAACCCAAGCGCTGACGCGACGGCGCGGGCGACGCTCGACTTGCCGGCCCCAGCCGGTCCGTCTATCGCGATGACCATGCGCGGCAGCGTATGCGCGCAGCTCAGCCACCGCGGAGCGAGGCGAGGTCTTGCTCGAAACCGGGGTAGCTAACCGCGGCGGCGTCCATGCCCGCCACCTCGACCCCCTCGCGCGAGGCGACGCCGGCGATCGCGCCGAGCATCGCGATGCGGTGGTCGGCGTGGGAGTCGATCGAGCCGCCGCGCAGGCCGCCGCCGCCGGCAATCCACATGCCGTCCTCGCTCGTCTCGACGTCGGCGCCGAGCGCCGCCAGCGCCCCGCTCACCGTGGCGATCCGGTCGCTCTCCTTGCGCCGCAGCTCGGCCGCATCGCGGATCGTCGTCTCGCCCTCGGCGAAGCAGGCAGCCAGGGCGACCAGGGGCAGCTCATCGATCGCCAGCGGAATGTCGGCGCCGCCGACTGCGGTCCCGCGCAACTGCGAGGACCGGACGCGCAGCCGCCCACTGGGCTCACCCCCGCGTTCGCCTTCTGGCTCGACCTCGATCTCAGCCCCCATCCGCTCCAGGATCGAGAGCAGACCGGTGCGGGTCGGGTTGAGGCCGACGCCGGAGATGGTGACCTCGCTGTCCGGAACGACCAGCGCAGCGACGATGAAGAAGGCGGCGGAAGAGAAATCGGCGGGAACGACGATTTCGCCCGGCTCCAGCCGCGCCGCCGGCCGCACCACGACGGCGCCGTCGTCGCGCTCGATCTCGGCGCCGGCAGCGGAGAGCATTCGCTCGCTGTGATCGCGACTTGGCAGCGGCTCGATCACGCGCGTCTCTCCCTCGGCGAGCAGGCCGGCGAACAGCAGGCAGGACTTGACCTGGGCGCTCGCGACTGGCATCTCGTACTCGACGCCATGCAGCGGCGCCCCTTCCACGGCGACCGGAGTGAAACGTCCTTCGCGGCAACTGATCTGGGCGCCCATCGCAGCCAGCGGCTCGGCAATCCGGTCCACCGGCCGGCGACGAATCGACTCGTCGCCATCGAGGCGCCAAGCGCCGGTCTCCTGCCCGGCGAGCCAGCCCGGCAGGAGGCGCAGCAACGTGCCGGCATTGCCAACGTCGATCGTGCCGGGCCTCTCAGCATCCATCTGGGTCGAGACTGCGCCCCGCAGGCCGACGCCCTGCACGCGTAGCCCTCGATCAATCACATCAGGACCGGCGTGATGGATCGAGGCGCCCAGCATTTGAACCGCTGCCAAGGTCGAGCGGGTGTCGGCGGCATCGAGGTAGTTTTCGATCGCCGTCTCCCCCTCGCCCATCGCGGCGATCAGCGCGGCCCGGTGGGAGACCGACTTGTCCGCGGGTGGCACAAGGGGCCCGCGCAGCGAGCCAGAGGGATCGAAGCGGGCGCCCACGGCGATTATTCCCCGTTCAGCACGGTCACGCTGTGGCCTAGCCCGCGGACCAGGCTCGCCGCGCGCTCCGCCTGCTCGGCCCCAGCCACCCAGAGCGAGATCGCCCCTGACTTCATGTCCGCGGCCGGATGCAGGGCCATGTCCTCGATGTTGACCCCGGCCTCACCGAGAGCGAGGGCCAGCTCGGCGACGATGCCCGGCCGGTTGGCGACGACGACGCGAAGCTCGCGCAGCTGGCCACCGGCAAGATCCGTTTCCAGCAGCTGCTGGCGATCCGCCCCCGCGGCGGCATGCCAGGACGCAACCGCTTTCGGCTCGCCCGAGCGGATCAGCTCCCGCGCCTCGGCCAGGCGGGCGATGGCGTCGTCGATCGCAGTGGTTATCGCCTCGCTGTTGGCGGCGAGGATGTCGCCCCAGATCGAGGGGTTAGAGCCGGCGACCCGGGTCGCGTCGCGAAAGCTGGGCCCCACCTCGGGCAGGCGCTCGGAATCGCGTGTCAGCTCCGCCGCCGCCTGGGCGGCGATGACGTTGGCGAGCACGTGGGGAAGGTGGCTGACAGTCGCCATCAGGCGGTCGTGCGCCTCGGCGTCGATCGCCTGGGGACGGGCGCCGAGCCCGGCGATCGCCCGCTGCAGCCGGTCGTAGAGGATGCCGCTGGAGGTCTCTGTCGGGGTCAGGTACCAGCGGGCGCCCTCAAAGAGGTCGGCGCGGGCGTTTGCGACACCGGCGGTCTCTGCCCCCGCGAGGGGATGGCCGCCGATGAAGCGCTCGTCCCCACCGAGCGCTCCGACAAGCTCGCGCTTGGTCGAGCCGGCGTCGGTGACCACCGTCTCGGGTCCACTTGCGTCAAGCGCCGTCCGCACGAGCTCCGGCAGGACCGAGACCGGCGATGCGCAGAAGACGATGTCGACTCCGGCGCACGCCTCCTCGACCGAGGCCGCCGCGTCGTCGATGGCGCCCAGCTCGAGCGCGCGATCCACGGTCGCGCGGTTCGGGCCCCAGCCGACGACCTCGCTGCCCAGCCGCTGCCTCGCGGCGAGCCCGATCGAGCCTCCGATCAGGCCCACCCCGAGCACGGCGACCTTCATCACAAAGATTCCCGCTTCGCTCCCAGCGCGAAGAACCAGAGATGCGCGCTTGGTCGCTCCGCGCTCATAGGCCGCGCCGTGTCCTGACCGCTGCCGCCAGTCCCTCCAGCGCCTTCACGGTGTGCTCCCAGTCGATGCAGGGGTCGGTGATCGACTGGCCGTAGGTGAGCGAGTCGCCGCCACCGAGGTCCTGGCGGCCCTCGACCAGGAAGGACTCGAGCATGACGCCGCAGATCGCCGCATTGCCCGCCGCGACCTGATCGCCGATCTCAGCCGTGGCCAGCACTTGCTTCTCCGGGTCCTTGGCGCTGTTGTCGTGGGAGGCGTCGATCACCAGGCGCTCGGCAAGACCGGCGCCCGCGAGCATCCCCAAGGCGCCGGCGACACCCTCGGGGTCGCAGTTGGGCGCGCCCCGTCCGCCGCGCAGGATCACGTGTCCGTCGGGATTGCCGGCCGTGTGGAGGATCGCCGGCCGGCCTGCGTCGTCGATGCCGGCGAACGCGTGCGGCGTCGCCGCGGCTCGCACCGCGTCGACCGCAACCTGGACGTTGCCGTCGGTGCGGTTCTTGAAGCCGATCGGCATCGAGAGGCCGGAACCGAGCTGACGGTGGATCTGGCTCTCGGTGGTGCGAGCGCCGATCGCTCCCCAGGCGACGGTGTCGGAGATGTACTGGGGAGTGATCGGGTCCAGGAACTCGCAGCCGATCGGCAGGCCGAGGTCGAGCACCTGCAGCAGCAGGGCGCGGGCCATGCGCAGGCCGGCGTTGACGTCGCAGGAGCCGTCGAGGTAGGGATCGTTGATCAGCCCCTTCCAGCCGGTCGTCGTCCGCGGCTTCTCGAAGTAGACGCGCATCGCTATCAGCAGGTCGTCGCCCAGCTCGCCGGCGAGCGCAGCGAGGCGAGCGCCGTACTCGAGCGCCGCGTCGACGTCATGCACGCTGCACGGCCCGACCACGACAAGCAATCGGTCATCGACCCTTTCAAGCACGTTCTCGACGTCTCGCCGTCCCTCGACGACAACCCCCTCGCGCTCCTCGCCGAGCGGCAGGTCGCCGATCAGCGCTTCCGGCGGCACCAGCTCCACCACGCGCTCGATCCGCTGGTCGCGAACCCGGTCCCGCGCCTCGCCCCGCATTCCGATGATCATCTTGCTGTCGTCCTTCCCCATTGTCGAGACTCTACTTTCCGTGCGGGTTTCGCCATGCGAGCGCGGGCATCGCGAAACACGCGAACCAGTTCATTGGCGGCGCCCGGCCAAACGCTCTATGGAAGCGGCGCGACGCCGCCAGGCCGGACGCCTAGCTAAATCGCCAGAAATACGGATAGCGGGCAGGGGCTACCGCGGTACGCCTTGCGCACATGCTGCTCGCGGTGTCGCCTGTTCGCTTCACTTCTTCTGACTTTGTAGCAGGCGAGACAGGATTAGTCGAGTATCTGAGCGAGGGCGGCGAGGAAGCGGTCGTTCTCGGCCGGCGTGCCGTAGCTGACGCGGATGTGGCCGGGGCCGCCGAGCGACGTGCCGGGGCGAACGGCGATCGATTGCTCGGCGAGGCCGGCGACTACGTCTTCCTCACTCGCATCGCCGAGGTCGACCCAGGAGAAGTTGGCTTGGGTCTCCGCGGTAGCTAAGCCCAGCTCACGCAGGCCCTCCTCGACCCGCACCCGCTCGACCAGCGTGCGCTCGACTCGCTGCTCGACGTCGTCCTGGCGCAGGACCGCCTCCGCCGCAGCAGCCTGGGCAAGGGCGTTGACGCTGAAGGGCTGGCGGACGGCATCGACCGCAGCGCGGAACTTGGCCGAGCCGAGGGCGAAGCCGACGCGTAGGCCGGCCAGGCCGTAGACCTTGCTGAAGGTGCGCAGGACGACAAGGTTGGGGAAGTCGGCGAGCAGGTCGACGGTCGCGTCGGGGTCGTCGTCGATCTGGAACTCGACGTAGGCCTCGTCGAGGGCGATCGTGACGTGGTCGGGGATGCGCTCGCAGAAGGCGGCGATCTGCGCGGCCGGCAGGTGGGTGCCGGTGGGGTTGTTGGGGTTGCAGACGATGACCAGCTGGGTTGCCGCGGTCACCTCCGCCGCCATCGCCTCGAGGTCGTGCACATCACCCTCGGCGAGCGGCACGCGGATCTCGCGCGCCCCGGTCAGCGCCGCCAAGTGCGGATACATCGAGAACGAGGGCCAGGCGTAGAGGATCTCGGCCCCCGGCTCGCAGAGGGCCTCAGCGGCGGCGAGCAGGATCTCGCAGGAGCCGTTGCCGACGGCAACCCGGCCCGGCTCGGTCTCGTAGCGATCGGCGATGCGGCGGCGCAGCTGGGTCGCGTCGGGATCCGGGTAGCGGTTCATCGCCCCCGCCGCTGCGCGGATCGCCTCGACCACGGTCGGGTGAGGGCCGAAGGGCGACTCGTTCGAGGCCAGCTGGGCGATGCCGCCGGCGGCAATCGCCTCGGGGGCCTGCCCGGTCGGCACCCCGGCCTGGTAGCCCGGAATGCGGGCCAGCTTCTCGGCGAAGGTCACGCTCATGCGCTCATTGTCGCCTACGCGGCCGCCATTTGGACGTGGAGGCGGCTACTACTGCGCCGCGTGCAGGTCCGAGCGCAGGTCCTGGGTGGCGCCAAGATAGACGTGAGCTGTCGTGTGCCCAGCCGGCGCGTAGTAGTGGAGCATCGCCCGGATCACCCGCGGCATCGAGCCCGGCACCGGGATCTCGCGGCTGCACAGCAGCGGCACCGCCTCGAGCCCGAGGTCGCGCGCCGCCACCGCGGGGAACTCGGCGTCGAGATCGTCCGTGGTCGTGAATATGCAGCTGACGATCGCCTCCGGCGCCAGCTCGTTGCGGTCGAGCAGCTCCCGCATCAGCCCCGTCGTCGCGTTCACGATCGCCTCAGCTTCATTTGCCTCCGCCTGCACGGCGCCCCGCACGGCGAAGAGCTTCTGATTTCCGTTCGCGCTCACGGTTGGCATCTTCCCAAACCGCCGTGGGTAAGGTCAGGGCATGGGCGTTCAGACCGAGGAACTGCGGTTCTCGACTCGGGGCGAGACGGATGTCATCGACATCACCGCCGAAGTGCAGCGGGTTGCCGAGGAGGGCGGCGCAACCGAGGGTCAGGCGACGGTCTTCGTGCTTGGGTCGACCGCGGCGATCTCGACGATGGAGTTCGAGCCGGGCGGTGTGCACGACCTACAGACGATGCTGGAGCGGCTGATCCCGCGCCGGGGCGAGTACGAGCACAACCGGCTTAACCGTGACTCAAACTCGCACGCACACCAGCGGGCGACCATGGTCGGGCCCTCGGAGACGATCCCGGTCCTCGACGGCCGGCTCGCCCTCGGCGCCTGGCAGCAGCTGGTCCTGATCGACTTCGACGACCGTCCGCGCGAGCGAACCGTCGTCGTCCAGATCACTTCCTGAGTCCGGCCTGTCGCAGGGCCTCGACCTCGTCGCTTGAGAGGAGGCGGGCCTCGCCCTCCGCGAGAGAGCCCAGCTCGACCGGGCCGAAGCGGACTCGGCGCAGCGCCACCACTTCGTTGCCGATCGCCTCGGCCATCCGGCGCACCTGGCGGTTGCGGCCCTCGCGCAGGACGATCTCGACCTCGCGCTTTCCCAGTCGCCGCGCCTCGGCCGGCGCCGTGGGCCCGTCCTCGAGCTCGACCCCGCGCGAGAGGCGGCGGAGGTCACCGTCGCTGGGCGGACGACCCAGCTGCACCCGGTAGGCCTTCGGCACTTCGTAGCGGGGATGGGTGAGGCGGTTTGCCAGCTCGCCGTCGTTGGTGAGCAGCAGCAGGCCAGTCGAATCAGCGTCGAGACGGCCGACGGGATAGAGCCGGCCCTTCGAGTCGACCAGCGAGACCACCGCCGGCCTGCTGCCCGGCTCGCGCGCGGTCGAGACGACGCCAGCCGGCTTATTCACGGCCCAAACCTCGCGCGACTCAGCCCCGACCGGACTGCCGTCGACCCGAACGTCGTCCCCCTCCCCCACGTCAAGAGCCGGATCGGTGACGACTCGACCGCCAACGCTGACCCTGCCCGCGGCGATGATCACCTCAGCTCTACGCCGCGAAGCGACACCCCCGTGGGCGAGGAACTTCGCCAGTCTCACTACTCAGCGCGCTGTTCGCCGGCCTTGAGCAACCGTTCGCGCAGCTCGCGCTCATCCTCCGGGGTGGGGTCGAAACGCGAGGGATCCGGCAGCTGGTCGAGCCCGGAGAGGCCGAAAAGGCGTTCGAACAGCTCGGTCGTCTTGAACAGGGCGGCGCCGAACTGGGAGCGACCCGACTCCTCGATCAAGCCGCGCTCGGCCAGGGTCTGCACCGCGGACTCCGAGGAGACGCCGCGGATCCGCGCCACCTCCGGGCGCGAGACCGGCTGCAGGTAGGCGACGATCGCCAACGTCTCGGCCTGCGCTTGGGTCAGCGGCGGCGTGCGCGGCTTGGCGAGCAGGCGCCGGGCCGCGTCCTCGCTGGACGGATCGCTGGCCAGGGCGAAGCCGCCGGAGACGTCGCGCAGGACGATCCCGCGGCGGCCCTCGGCGAGGTCCTCGCGCAGCAGGTCGATCGCCTCGGCGACCTGTCCCTCGGTCGCCTCCGTCGCCTCGACTAAGTCCGGCAGCGAGACCGGCTGGGGCGAGAGGAACAGCAGCGCCTCGATCGTGCGACTGAGATCGCTCATCCTGCGCCTGCCTGGCGGTGGATCTCGATCGGGCCGAGTGGCTCGCTCTGCTTCCAGGTCACCTCGCCTTTGCGGTAGAGCTCGAGCAGGGCGAACAGGGTGACCGCCTGGGTCAGGCGGTCCTCGCCGCCGAACTGCTCGTCGAAATCGATGCTGGCCCTGCCGGAGAGCGCATCGCGCAGGGCGCGCAGCCGCCGCTCCAGCGAAACGGTCGGGCGGATGTGGCTGACGTCGACCGGTGGTGGCACGACGAGCAGGTCGCCGAGCGCGGCCCCCAGCCGGTCGGGGTCATAGGCAGCCGTCGCCGCGTCGACGGCGACCCGGCGCAGCCTTGGCGGCAGCGGCGCCGCCCGGTAGAGGTAGCCGCGAGCCGCCTCGAAGCGCTCGGCCAGGGCCGCCGCGGCGGCGCGGTAGCGGCGGTACTCGAGCAGCCGCGCCAGCAGCTCCTCGACCGCCTCCTCGGGGCCCATCTCCTCCAACTCGGGGTCGGCCCCGGGCAGCAGCAGGCGCGACTTCAGCTCCAGCAGGGAGGCGATCAGGACGAGGAACTCGGTCGCGACCTCGAGCTCCAGCTCACCCTCGCGCTCGAGGTGCTCGATGTAAGCGACGACGACCTCGCCCAGCTCGACCTCGAGCAGATCGACCTCCTCGCGCAGCAGGACGGCAACCAGGAGGTCGAACGGCCCGGCGAAGACGTCGAGCTCCAGGTCGAGGTCGGCGACGGCCATCAACCCAAGTTAACGCGGCGCGCCGATGCCCATCCGCTCGCGCGCCTCGGCAAGCGTCGGCGCGGCGATCGCCCGCGCCTTCTCGGCGCCGGCGGCGAGGGCCTCCTCCAGCGCCTTCTGGTCCGGGCGCAGCTCTGCGTAACGCTCGCGAACCGGCGCCAGCATCTCGACCACCCCGTCGGCGACCGCCGCCTTTAAGTCGCCGTAGCCGGCGCCCTCGAACTCACGCTCGATCTCGGCCGGATCGGCGCCACGGGCGACGGCGAGGACGTCGATCAGGTTGGTGACGCCCGGCTTGTCCTCGCGGCGAACGATCTCCCGACCGGAGTCGGTCACGGCGCTGCCGAACTTCTTGCGGATCGCGTCGGGCTCCTCGAGCACGTAGACCCTGCCCGCCTCGGTCCCGGCCGTCGTCGACATCTTCCGCTCGGGCTCCTGCAGGTCCATGATCCGCGCCCCGACCGCGGGGACGCGGTGCTCGGGCACGACCAGCGTCTCGCCGAAGCGCTCGTTGAAGCGGCGGGCGATCTCCCGCGCCAGCTCTATGTGCTGTTTCTGGTCCTCGCCGACCGGCACGTCGGTCGCCTTGTAGGCAAGCACGTCCGCTGCCTGCAACACCGGGTAAAAGTAGAGGGCAGCGGAGACAAGCTCGCGCTGTTTGGCCGACTTGTCCTTGAACTGCGTCATCCGGTTGAGGTCACCGTGGGCGGTAACCGCCGAGAGCAGCCAGGTCAGCTCGGTGTGCTCCTTGACGTCGGACTGGCGGAAGAGGATGCAGCGCTCGGGATTGACCCCAGCGGCGAGCAGGATCGCCGTCGTGTCGTAGACCCGCTCCCGCAGCTCCGCCGGGTCGAAGGCAGCCGAGATCGCGTGCAGGTCGACGATGCAGAAGATCGCCGGCTCGCCCCGCTCCTGCCCCTCGACGTACTGACGAATCGCGCCGATGTAGTTGCCGAGGTGCTTGCGGCCAGTCGGCTGGATGCCGGAGAAGATGACGGGGGCGCTCATAAGGGCGGAGCCTATTGGGGCACTACGGGCGGGGCGCCCCTCGCCCCGACAATCAACGGTCTAATGAGACCGTTGATTTGAGTATCCGCCGGTTCGAGGGGCGCCCCGCCCGTAGCCGCTGAGAGCTTCCGATAAGTGAGTGCTCCAGCGCCTAAGCGGGTTCGGGCTCCGGCTCGTCGGGGCCGGGAGGAAGCTGGTTGCGATCGGCGCAGTCTGCATCGCTGCCGTGACCGCACTCGCCCGCTTGCGCCGAGCCGCGGCTGGGGACAGCTTCGATCTTCTGGCGAGGGTTTTCGATCCCCAGGCCGGCGACGATGCCGCCGGTGATCATCAGCAGGCCGGCGATCAGGGCGCCTAGATGGAAGGCCGAGGTCGAGGCCTCGGGGGCGTTTGCGGTCAGTGGGCCGCCGGAGACCTCGGCGCCGACGCTGGCGTCGAATTTGGCCGAGATCACCGCGCCGAGGACGGCAATCGCCAGCAGGCCGGCCACCCGGGCGATGCCGTTGTTGACACCGGAGGCGATGCCGACGTGGCGTTCCTCGACCGAGTCCAGCACGGTGGCGGTAAGCGGCGCCACCGTCGCCGAGAGGCCGAGGCCGAAGACGAGGACCGCAGGCAGCACCTCGGTGACGTAGTCCGCGTCGGCGCCGACGCGGAGCAGGAGCACCAGGCCGATCCCGCCGACGATCGGGCCGGCGCACATCGGAAGCCGCGGACCGGTGCTCGAGGCGAGCCTGCCCCAGCGCGGCGAGAGGAAGAAGAGGAGCAGGGAGACCGGAGTGGTCGCAAGCCCGGCCTCGATCGGGGAGTAGCCGCCGACCTGCTGCAGGAAGAGGGTGACGAAGAAAAGCCCGCCGATCAGTCCGGCATAGGCGGTGAGCGTGGTCAGATTGGCGACCCAGAAGTTGCGGATCCTGAACAGGGCGAGGTCGAGCATCGGGTGGCGGGCGCGGGCCTCGCGCAGGACGAAGAGGGCGAAGCAGATGACGCCGGCAACCATCGGCGCCCAGACCAGTGGGTCCCCCCAGCCGTGGCTGGGTTGTTCGATCAGGGCGAAGACCGGGCCGGCCAGGCCGGCAGCCGAGAGGCCGATGCCGAGCCAGTCGATGCCGCGGAAGGCCTCCGGGTCGCGGCTCTCGCGCACCGCGTGCAGGGTGAGCGCGACGGTGACCGCGATCAGCGGGATGTTGACCCAGAAGATCGCCCGCCAGGAGAGCGCCTCGACCAGCGCCCCCCCGCCGGCAGGCCCGAGCACGGTCGCGATCCCGGTCCAGGCGGTCCAGGTCCCGACCGCCTTGCCGCGCGCCGGCCCGTCGAAGGTCGCGGCGACAAGCGCCAGCGAGCCGGGCACGAGCAGAGCGCCGGCGATTCCCTGCAGGGCGCGGGCAGCGATCAGGAGCTCGACCGTGGGAGCGACCGCGCAGAGGATCGAGGTGGCGCCGAACGCGATCAGGCCGATGACGAAGACCCGGCGGCGGCCGAACTGGTCGCCGAGCGAGCCGCCGACGAGCAGCAGCGATACGAGCGTGAGCATGTAGGCCTCGACCACCCACTGCTGGCCGGCGAGGTCGGCGTCGAGGCCTTCAGCGATCGCCGGCAGCGCCACGTTGACCACAGTCGAGTCGAGGAAGACGACCGTCGAGCCGAGGATCGTCGCGACCAGCGTCAGCAGCTGCCGGCGGGACACCCGAGTGAGTGTAGGGCTCGCAAGAAGCCTCTCGCGGTAGGACGAGCACAGCTGCATCGAGCGTTCGGCTGCGAGAATCCGGGTAGGTGATTCGCTGATGGCAAGAGCAATCTGGAGCGGGACGATCAGCTTTGGGCTCCTCAACGTGCCCATCAAGCTCTACAGCGCGGTGGCGCGCCGGGGCATCTCCCTGCGCGAGATCCGCGAGTCCGATGGGGCGCGGATCAAACACCGGCGGGTCGCCGAGGGCACCGACGAAGAGGTCCCCTACGGCGAGATCGTCAAGGCCTTCGAGATCACCCCCGATCAGTATGTGCCGCTGAGCAAAGACGAGATGGCGGCGTTCGCTCCCGAGAAGACGCGGGCGATCGAGGTCCAGGACTTCGTCGATCTCGACCAGATCGACCCGATCTACTTCGACAGCCCCTACTACCTGGCTCCGGCCGAGGGCGCCGAAAAAGCGTATTCCCTGCTCGCCAAGGCGATGCAGGAATCGGGCAAGGTGGCGATCGCCCGCTTCGTCTTCCGCAACAAGGAGCACCTGGCGGCGCTGCGCGCGAGCGACGGCGTCCTCACCTTGACCACGATGCGCTTCGCCGACGAGGTCGTGCCGCCCTCCGACCTGGAGGACGTGCTGCCGGAGGGCAAGGCGAAAGTCGCCGCGCGCGAGGTAGAGATGGCCGAGCAGCTGATCGACTCGCTGACCACGGAGTTCGACCCGGGCGCATACCGCGACGAGTACCGCGAGCAGCTGCTGGCGTTGATCGAACGCAAGGCCGAGGGCAAGGACGTGCTCACCGCGCCCGAGACCGAGGAGCCGCAGCCGACCAAGGCCCCCGACCTGATGGCGGCGCTGGAGGAGAGCATCGCCGCCGTCAAGGGTGGCGACAAAGGCAAGGCCAAGGCCAAAAAAGCCAAGGCGAAAGCCAAACCGGCGGCGAAACCCACGGCGAAAAAAAAACGCAAAGCCGCGGCGAAGAAAAGCTCGGGCTCGCGGGCCAAAGCCAAAGCCTCGAAATAACCCGTGGCCACGAGCCGCCAGGTCGAGGTCGACGGCCGTGAGCTGAAGCTCACCAACCTCGACAAGGTTCTCTATCCGAAGGCGGGGTTCACCAAGGGCGAGGTGGTCGACTACTACGCCAAGGTGGCGCCGGTCATGGTTCCTCACCTGAGCGGGCGCGCGGTGACGCTGCGGCGCTTCCCCGAAGGAGTGGATGACCTCGATGCCGCCTTCTTCGAGAAGCGCTGCCCCAAGCACCGTCCTGAGTGGGTGAAGACGACCCGGGTGAAAGCAGGCCCGAACGCCGGCGACATCGACTTCTGCGTCTGCGACGGCCTGCCGACGCTGGTCTGGATGGCGCAGCTGGCGGCGATCGAGCTCCACCCCTCGCTCTCGCTGGGCCGCAAGCACGAGCAGCCGACGGTGCTCGCCTTCGACCTCGACCCCGGCCCGCCGGCCGACATCCTCGACTGCTCGCGGGTGGCGCTGCGCCTACGCGAGCTGCTGGGCCAGGTGGAACTGGAGTGCTTCGCCAAGACCTCAGGCTCGAAGGGAATGCAGCTCTACGTGCCGCTCAACACGAAGACGTCCTACGAGGAGACCCGCCCCTTCGCCCAGGCTATCGCCCGGCTGGTCGCCAAACAGACCCCCGACGAGGTGCTGGCGAAAATGGGCAAAAAGACCGACCGCAGCGGCAAGGTCTTCATCGACTGGTACCAGAACAACGAACGCAAAACGACGATCGCGGTCTACTCATTGCGGGCGCGCGAACGGCCGACTGCCTCGACCCCCCTCACCTGGGATGAGATCGAAAGCGCCTTGGATAAGGACGATGCGGACGCCCTCGTCTTCGAGGCCGGCGAAGTCCTGGAGCGCGTCGAGCAGCACGGCGACCTCTTCGCCCCGGTGCTCGAGCTGAAGCAGAAGCTGCCGGAGCTGTAGGCACAGCGCTTTCCGGGCAGCGACGAGTCGACCACCACGTAGATCGCCGTTAATGATCTAATGCGGCTCGCTTAGATCATTAAGTATCTCCACACTGAAGGAGCCACCATGGAAATAGTGCTTGCGATCTCGACTGTCAATGCCGTAGTCGGATGGGCGCTCGTCGGAATTGGCGGGCTTGCAATCCTTCTCGCCGTTGCGGCATCGAGCCTGGAAGCGTTCCGCAAAGCCTTCCAGGCGTCCGGGATTCAGTCGCTGGCCTCGGACAGCGGCAAACCCTGGGACAAAGTTTTCGAGCTGATCGGCGAGATCCTCAAGGAACTGATGGGGAAAACGGGAGGCCCGACCTTCTTCATGGGCCTCATACTGACCGGCCTCGGTGTGTGGGTCCTCAACGGGCAGCCGCTATAGCCAAATTCAGGCTGGAGGAGGCTGCCGCACCTGCGGCTTGCGGGTCGCCTTGACCTCGTCGA